>Ga0302320_10000120_pt1 | contig 163870 bp, 143 predicted proteins | sample Bog_T0_3_FD_202130 | JGI IMG/M metagenome (GOLD analysis project Ga0302320, IMG submission 202130) | Peat permafrost microbial communities from Stordalen Mire near Abisko, Sweden - Bog_T0_3 | ecosystem: Environmental > Terrestrial > Soil > Wetlands > Peat | place: Sweden: Abisko, Stordalen... | reverse complement strand
TTGACGTAAAGTTGTCATAAGACAACAACCCTCGTCCCATCCGGAAAAACTGGAAACTGTTAGAAGCCATCGAACGAAAACTCTCCGCGAAGCGGTTTAGTTCAACGACCTGGTAATCGATCGCGCCGATTCACAAACGTCCGAAGTTTTCGTTGTGATCCTCGCGCCAGGCGAATCTCCGCCGCTGCACAAACATGACGACACCGAGCAGGTCTTCTACATTCTGGAAGGCGAAGGCATTTTACGAATTGGTGCCGACCAAACTGAACATTCAGTGCGCCCCACCGATGTGGTTCGTATACCACCAACAACGCTTCATTCCATTCGTTGTATCGGTGAAAAGCCCTTGCGCTATCTGGCAATAGATTGTTTTGTCGCCGGCCGGCCGCACGCCGAACCAACCTGGGATTCACATGTACGGGTCATGTGCCAGCAAAACGGCTGGAATTACGAGCAGATTACAAAATAGGGCTTAACCGCAAATAGACGCAAATTCACGTGACTGGCATTTCTATCGTAAACCCGCCGGCAGGGGACTTTCCTCCAGGAGAAAACTCTCAGCGATTACATAGCTTTGATCTACGATCAGCAGGCCGAACTTCATCGGTGGATGGAATACCTCGCCATTTCCGCCCGAATGCCTTTGAAGCCTCTTGTCTTCCAGGAGTGGATGCGCATCGAAGTACTGGATTTCGGGGCCGCCCGGGAGAATTTCCGGGGTCGGTGGATTTAAAGAATAGTCAACGGCATTAATGCACTGGATGGTAGTCGATTGCGGATTATGAATTGTTTCTTTGGCAGCCAGATCGAGGGTCAGGCGCAGTTCCGAATCGCGCATCAACACCAGGTGAAAGGCCAAAACAATTAAAGGATTGTGTCTGGCTTGATAATCCCTAATAAGCTTTGCAAAATCTTTCTGCATACTCCAGATGTAGAACATATTACACCAATCCAGAAAAAATCCAAAAGTACGATGCCGCACGGGCAATTATCTCATTTACTCCATAGCCAGTTAGCCCCCCTCTGCAATAAAACATTTGGCGGTGAGGACACCACTGGCCACAGGGACAGCACGAAATGTGGCAAGTCTTCCAAGACATCAGGCCGAACACTAGACCACCTCATTTTCACCCTGATAAACCGCACTAAATTCAACTTTGTCTTCAATTGAAGTTATTCCCCAACCCAGGCTGATTTTAATTTCGTATTTTAATAAACAACCGCGCAATGATCTATCACCCTCATTGAAGACAGACGGCGTATTCAATCAGATCAACTTTTTTTTCACGCCGAAACCATTAGGACTTATTAATTCTTTCAGATGAACGTAAAATGCTTGCAATTAGCGGTACAAAGATTTTAGATAGAAGTGACCCAGATGCTTTGCAGTTTGACTTCTAATGGCACTTGGTCTTGGTCGCAACGAGGTGTGCCCGGAAATCATGAATGAGATAAATCATATATCAATTGGCCATATTCCACCCCAGTCGTAGGCAACCAGCCGGATGGGAAATCCGGGAAGGATCCACAAGCGCAATAAACATTTAAAGGAGATTATCCAATGCCCGCTAAATATGCAAAAGGCCATGTTCGCCGCCCTGACAAAGACCAGCTAATCCGCATGTCGCAGAACCGGCACAGGGCCATGCTGCAAGCGAAGCTTGCCGTTCCGCCCCCCAAGGCATGGGATTCAAGGATTAACAACTGGGTTGGGAAGATCCAGGATCAACAGCAATGCGGTTCATGCTGGGATTTCAGCGGGACCGGAATCATAGATATAGCCTTCAATAAAGCGGGTATCGGTGGTGGGCCGAATGTTTTCGTTCTCTCTGAGGAATACACGTTATCCTGTGGTCGTAATGGAGGATGCGGAGGCGACGATAATACAACGGTTCTCGAGTACGCCAAAACATACGGGCTGCCGCTACAGTCAGCCTATACGTCGCCCTATGGTCCCTACCCTGATCCAAATAACTGTAAAATACCTGCCTGCGCATGGACCCCGGCCATGCAGATGTGTAAGATCACGGACTGGGGATTCGCTGATGGATCGTCCGGCAAACAGAGCATAGCGGCGACACTGGCCATCAAGTCGGCGATCATGAATTACGGGGCTGTCGGGGCGGGAATTGCGGCCGATGATGCATTCCAGAATATTCAACCCGGGACGGTTTTCCAAGATACCGGTTCCACACAGATCGACCATGATATTATTCTGATTGGCTGGGATGATACGAGGGGCGCCTGGTTACTCCGCAACTCGTGGGGCACTGTGTGGGCGGACCAAGGCTATTGCTGGATCGCTTACGGTGCGAACGGCGTCGGCACGGAAGCCGTTTGGTGCGAAGTTTCACCGTAGCAGGAGCCAAACAGCAAGAACGCGGTCAGCCGTCAAATGTCAGGTTTGCGGTTGATGACGAGAATGACGATGGCTGTGGCTGTGGTGGTGGCTACGGTGATGCTGCCCAGGGATTCCCATGACTCGCGCCTGCGCGGATGACGTGAAGGTCAAACAAGCGGCAGCGGCGACTAATAACAAAATGATTTTCATGGAAAGATGCTATACTTGATTTGAATCCTTGGCGAGAATTTCTAACGGCACTATTCGGGGGAATTCTAAATTCCGAACGCTGAATTCTGAACTACAAAGGCTGACATTTTGACAAGGCGGACAGATGGTATGCGTATTGGAGGGGCACCCGCATCCTCTGCGGATGGTCTTGCCACTTTTTAGAGTGCCTGGCCAGTTCTCCGCCTGCCGGACTCCTTTAGTTAAATCTTGGAATTTCGGCGTCAGCCGGTCAAGCTGGCTTCCAGCGGAAAATCTGGATGCATGCGCCTTGATTTACTCGCGGAAATACCCGTGAATAACAATTCGCAACGCATCACATGCCGCCTTGAATGAATCCAACCAAAACACTGCTGGTCTTATTGCTGGCACTGGCTGGTTTCGCCTCCGCCGCCCAAACTTTAAAAGTGGGTGATCTCGTTCCCGTCATTTCGGCAAAGGATCAACATGGACAGACTTTCCTTTTAACCACCAATATCCAGCGTCTGTTGATCGTCACGGAGATGGCTTGCGCCAAGTCGGCCAATCATAAACTCGCTGATCAGGGTCTCGGCTTCCTCGAAAAGCACAGAGCCGCTTATCTCATGGACATTCATACCATGCCGGCCATAGGCCGCTTTTCGCCCTGCCCAAGATGCGCAAATATCCTGAAAGAATTGTGCTGATTGAAACACCCGACGTCCTGGACCGGATCCCGGTGAAACCTGACGAAGTCACATTGCTGACGCTCACGCCTGAACTTCGCGTCAAACAAATCAGCTATTGGAATCCCGACACTGATTCGGCCGAAACAATCTTTGAATAGATTATGTCGTCACGCTTCGATGAACCGGCAGCGCGGCGCACCTTCCGTTGCCTTAAGATTGCCGCTACTCGGCCGCGCCCGTGGAAAAAACGGTAATCTTTTACTTCGCCACGGCAGGGTGTTGTGGCATGCTCTACTCGCATACCAACGACCGCCGAGTTGACAAAAGCAATCTCGCAGTGGTCAATCGCCCGCCAGCCGCATCGGGCGTTGTCAATCAGCCACTCAAAACCTGAACCGAAAGAACCATAGCTTATGAACCGACCAGCATGTATCACCGTCTTCGGAGTCCTGAACATTGTCTTCGCCGCGTTTGGCGTAATTGCGAGCATCGCCTCGATCGGGCTCTTCCTCGCGCCGGGGAATTCAAATAATCCGGTCATCAAAATCATGCAGGAAAACACCATTTATGCCGATTGGCTGAAGCTATGCATACCGCTTGGATTGTTGAGTTGTGGGGTACTGTTGGTGGCAGGCATCGGTTTGTTGTGTCTCAAGCCCTGGGCGCGCGTGCTCTCGGTTGGCTACGCGATTTACGCAATTCTCTTTGGCATTCTGTCGACGGCAATCAATTTCATCTTCCTGATCCAACCCATGCTGAAGAGCGCGAATGGACAACAAACCCCGGCAGCGATCGGAGGGATGATCGGCGGAAGCATCGGCGGATGTTTCGGCTTGATTTATCCCATCGCGCTGCTCGTTTTCATGTTGCGCCCGAATGTGGTGGCCGCTTTCCACCCGGCCCAGACGGATGGGAAGTAGGCCAGCAGGCAGCGGAATTTTAAATGTTGAGTGCTGAGTTTTTCGATAGGATTTACAGGATGAAATTCCTTTTAAGAATCGGGTTGGCTTTGCCCTTTGCCTGCGGCAGACGGCTCAGCCACCTTGCTTGAATTCGCAGTTTGAACACCTACCTCTCTCCCAAAAGCGGTGTCGCCGCTTCGCTTTGCCACCGCAGTCCATATCAGCAGACTGCAGGCCCTGCGTGATTGCAGTGTCTGTTGCGGACCTGCGGGCGTCAAAGGGTAGTCACCGATTCATGCGACTGGGGAATGGCCGCTGAATGTGGCATGTTGTCGCCATAACCCAAGCTGGGAAAGCTGTTGTGCCGTCAGTTTTTAAAATCGTAAAAATGGATTAATCGGCTCCAAAGTTGCTTTAATTCTTAATACGCCGACAACATTTGATATGTGCCGATTGAGAAACTCCGTTTGTGCCAGTGCCTTGGGTCGCGCGGTGAGGTGCGGCCTCCATGCTTTTGCGCTGGTTTTACTTACGATGGCCTGGGCGTATTCGGCGATGGCGTTCAGCGGAGCGAACGTGCCTTGGACCACTTACGAGGCTGAAAACATGACAATCAGCGGGGGTACGGTGTTGGGGCCGCAATATGATCCGAATCTGGTCGCCTCGGAGTCGTCGGGACGGCAGTGCGTCCAACTTTCCGGCACGGGCCAGTATGTGCAATTTACGGCGCAGGGAACTGCCAATTCGATGGTGGTGCGCTACAGTGTGCCGGATACGGCCAATGGCGTGGGTGCCAATTACACCCTGAGCCTCTACACGAACGGGGTGTTTGTGGAAGAGCTGCCGATGACCTCGATGTATTCGTGGTTGTACGGGAATTATCCCTGGACCAACAATCCCTCGGCAGGTTCGCCCCGGAATTTTTATGATGAAGTCCGGACCATCGGCCTGAACATCAACCCGGGCGACGTGATTCGGCTGGAAAAGGACAGCGCCGACACAGCGACTACCTACGACATTGACTTGGTGGACCTGGAGAATGTGGCTACTCCACTCATGCAACCTGCCAATTCTCTCTCGGTAGTCAGCTACGGGGCGGACACGAACGGGGTGATCGATTCGACAACGGCCTTCGAGAACTGCATCAATAGCGCGGCGCCAAGCAAATCCGTCTGGGTGCCGGCCGGTAATTATCTGATCACGAGTCAGCTTACCCTACCCAACAAGCTAACGTTGCAAGGCGCCGGCATGTGGTACACGACGCTGGCGGGGAGCCCCACCCTTTATACGAATTCCTCCCGCCGCGTGACTCTTTACGGGAATGGCAGCAGCATCCACCTCTCCGATTTTGCGATTGTCGGAAAACTGAATTATCGAAACGATAGCGAGCCCAATGACGGCCTGGGCGGATCCTACGGCACCGGGTCAACGATCGCGCGGGTCTGGGTGGAACACACGAAGACCGGGGCCTGGCTGATCAACTCGAGCGGGCTGGTGGTCTCGGATTGCCGGTTTCGCGACACGATTGCGGACGGCATCAATCTCTGTGTGGGCATGCAAGGGACGACGGTCACGAACTGCACCGCCCGCGGGACCGGTGATGATTGTTTTCCCATCTGGCCGGCGACCTACACTTCCCAGTCCTTTACTCCCGGCCAGAACATCATCACCCATTGCACAGCGCAAACGCCTTTCCTGGCCAATGGCGGGGCGATTTATGGAGCCGCCGGCAACCAGATTCAAGACTGTCTTTTCGAGGATATCACCTACGGCTGCGGCATCCTGATCAGCACGACCTTTCCGGTCGGGGCAAATACCTTCAGCGGAACCACAATCGCCGAGCGATCCACCGTGCTGCGCAGCGGCGGCTATGATCCCGGTTACACTTGGCGCGGGGCGGTGCAGCTGTGCCTGGACACTTACAGCGGCGGCATCAACGGCGTGAACCTTAATAACCTGATCATCACGAACAGCGTTTCCGACGGTTTAAGCGTGATCGGTGGCACGGGCACACTGACCAACGCAGTGGCGGCCAGCGTGAGCATTCCCAATTACGGCATCGGCACGAGCGGACGGAACGGTTTATGGGCGCGGAACGATGCGGTCGGCAGCATGGGCGTGAGCAATTCGACAATTGTGGAATACCTGAACAGTTCCTCCCAATTCAAGTTTATCTTCGTGACGAACCTGGCGATGAGCGTGACGGTGCAGGCCAATCCGGGGGGACTTGCCTTTAGTGTGGACAGCACGAATTACAACAACCCGCAGACTTTCAACTGGACGCCGGGATCGAACCACACACTTGCGACCACCACGCCGCAGGCAAGCAGCGCGGGAACGCAGTTTGTGTGGAGTTCGTGGAGTGACGGCGGGGAAATTTCGCATGCGGTCAGTCCGAGCATTGCCACCAACTACACGGCCAATTTCTCGACGCAATATTACCTGACCACGGGTGCAGGCGCGGGCGGCAGCGCCAGTCCGGGCAGCCTGTGGACGAATAGCGGGGCGGCGGTGAGTTTCAGCGCCATGGCAGCCAACGGTTACGGTTTTACCAGCTGGACGGGCAGCGGCAGCGGGTCGTACACGGGCCATAACAATCCCGCCACGGTCACAATGAATGGACCGATATCCGAAACCGCCAATTTTGCCGCGCAGGTGGCCTCGCTGGGCTACGCAGAACAGCCCGCCACCGTGCTAGAGGGCACCATTATCACCCCGGAGGTCCAGGTGGAGGCGTTTGACATCAACGGACTGCCACTCCCCTACGCGACGATCAATTTGTCTTTGGGCAGCGGGACTGGAACCTTGGCCGGAACGCTAACACGCACGACGGATATCGGTGGAATCGCGCATTTCAACGATTTGAGCCTCAACCAAGCCGGCCCGAAAACGTTGACCGCCTCCGCAGCCGCCGGCAATGCCCCACCGACCAATAGCATTTCGTTCATGGTCATCGGTTCGGTGGCGGCGCTAACCTTTACGACACAGCCCGGTGCAGCGGTGGCGGGCGTTCCTTTTGGCCAGCAACCGGTGCTTAATACGGTGGATGCGTTTGGGAATCCAACCACGCTTAATTTGCCGACCAGCCTGCCCGGCCAGATCACCTTGACGAACGGAAGCGGCGCACTAACGGGCACGACCACGTTTGACCTCGGCACCGACGCGGGCTACGGGGTAGCGGTCTTTACCAATCTTTCGATCTCCACAGCCGGCACTGGTAATCAATTGGTGGCTTCGATCTCGACGGTTGCGCCCGGCAGTCCGGTGGCGGGCGCGGTGCTGTGGCTGGATGCGGCGGATCCCACCACCCTCAGCACCAACGGAACGCAGGTTGTCGGCTGGCTCAACAAGGGGACCGGCGGGGCGGGCGCAACCGGCACGAATCTTTGGTTTACCCAGTATAACACCTCGCTGCAGCCCTGGCTGACCAACCAGATCAATGGCCTGCCGGTTTTGACTTTCAGCAAGAATGGCAGCGGTTATAGCGCGGGTTGCACCTCTCTGGGGAACATCGGCCTAAATGCCTACACGAATGGCGGAAGTCAGATGAGTTATTTCCTTGTCGCGCGCCAGAATGAAGATTCCACCGGCTGGCAGGGACCGGTCAGCTTCAGCACCTCGGGACAGACCGACGGGACAGGCACAGCGGGTGTGGTGGTGCTGGCCGATGGCAGCCAGACGGCGCCTTATCCACTGGGAATCCAGCGCAATCATCCAGGCACTCCGATGCAGGCGGATGTGGCGGTGGCGCCCGTCAATACGGCGTTCGTTTTGGCGTACGTTGACAATGCCGGTGCGGCTAGCTTGTATTTGACCAATGCGTCCGGGTTATCCGAAGCCAACACCGCCAGCATCATTAATGGCATCAGCCCGTACAGATATGGCATTACAGATGTGACGATCGGCGGGCGGTTGGAACCGGATCCCACCACGGTGGACAATGGTTGGGATGGTGACGTTGCCGAAGTGCTGGTTTATAACACGGCGCTAGACACAGCCGACCAGGCGACGGTTGAAAGTTATCTGGTAAATAAATGGCTCGTTGACGCAAGCACGCCAACCCTGGCAAATGCCCTGAGTGGGCCCTTTACGGTTGCCTCGAGCAATCCCCCGCCCCCTCCACAGCAGAATATCGAGGGTATTCTGATCAATCACGACGGTTCGGTGACGCTTACTTACGCGACAACACCGGGATACGCATACCACGTGGAGACGACAACGAATCTATCTCCGGCTTCGTGGGGTACATTGGGTGGCAGCGTGACGAACGCGAGCACGGGCAGTGTGAGTTTTACTGATCCCAATTCGATCAATACCGGGCAGCGGTATTATCGGACGGTGTCGCCTTAGTCCGTTGCGGAGGGGGCTTACCTCTTCGTTAAAACTGCGGCGAGACAAGTCGGCGAAACAAGAAATTCTAAATGCTAAATGCTGAAAAAGCCTCACCGCGGAGTGCTGAACATAGGCTTGGCACTACTCCCCCGTGCGAGGGTTTAAACCTTTCGCGTTTTTGGGTTGATGAAAGTGCATCGACCGATTCCGCTGAAGGTTGGACACAAAGAAAAAATAATGGGTCTCCTCAGTCGGCTCCTACACAGACGCTTCGATTGCATCTCGAGGATTGGACCGCACGCGCATACTGACCAGCGTTTTAATACAGTCGCGGTCGCCACAGCTCTGCGGTCCTTGTGCTTCTGTGGCGGGAGATTGGAAGCTAATCCGCGCGGACCGAGGCATTGCGCCTCTGTGGCTCGATGCCAAAAAATGCGGGTTATTTTTTGAGCTTGCCGATTTTCTCCAAAACCATGCCGATGGCAATCGTCAGGAACCACATAGCAAGCAGCTTCCAATCAGGGGCTTCGTCCACTTGGGGGCCGGCAAAAAAAATTCGCTCAAAAGTGAAAAGGACTCCTGAAGCGCCCCCAAGAATGAAAAGCCAACCCAGCACCCAAAGGAGCTTGGAATACTGTTTCCAGAACCGCAATTCCGGGGATGGTTCGTCGGTTAAATGCCGCTTTAACCATTCTGAATAATAGAGCAAATACACGAAACAACCCACGCCAACCACGCCACAGACGGTAATAATTGAAGGCGACGTTACCCAAGTACCCAACGCGCAGGCCAGCAACATGAGAGGAATGGAAATCACGGCAATGATGGTTTTTCGTTGGACGGTTTTTAGTGATTCAACCGGGGCCGGTGTTTGTGACATAGTTAATAAATGGTTGTCCAACGTTCCTGAGTCGTCCTCTGCCCAATCATCGCTGCGAACCGGCGCGGCGGCAATGGGAAAATAGAAGGGTAATCTTCCTTTTGCCCCAGAGTCGCAGAGACCGGAGAGCGGGGGACAAAGTTTTCACTCGGACGAACGGGACGGGCAGAATTAAAACAAATGCTAAATTCTAAATATTGAACAATTCGCGTCCGCAGTTTGAATCCGCGTCTCTCTGCCAAAGCGGTGCCGGCGTTTCGCTCTGCCACCACAGTCCATATCAGTAGACTGCATGCTCAGGGTGGTCAGGAAATGGCTCTAGCGGTCCGGCGGCGTGTGAACACGACGTGGATTGCTGCAGAGCCAGAAGAGTTTTGATTTATTGGCCGCTCAATGTCAGGTCAGCGGTCAAGCAAACTGTCTCCCGTACCCGGGCGGTGGTTTGGGCCTGGACGAGGTTGCCGAGGCGGGCTGTGATTTTGGCCTCTAGTAGGATGGTTTCGCAGGGGCGGGCGGTGGCGAAGATTTTCACGTTGCGCATGGCGGTGAGTTTCAGGCCGTCGAGCGGGGCGATGGTCGGGTCGCTTTGGAGAACGACGCCGGCGAGTTGGGCGGCGGCTTCCAGGAGCAGGACGCCGGGGAACAAGGGTTCACCCGGGAAATGGCCGCGCAGGAAGGGTTCGTCGCCGCGCACGGTGTATTCGCCGCGACCGCTTTTGCCGGGATCGAGGGCGGTCACCCTGTCGAGGAACCGGAATTCGGGGCCGTGCGGGAGGGAACGCAAGGCGTCAGCAAAGTTTTGGTCCGCGCTCATTTCATTCCGCTTATTTTCCCATTGGCGCCGTGACTTTGTAATCGGCCGGTGGTTGCCAGGTAAACAAGCTGCGGTCCAAGGTCGGATTGATGACGGAGTTGGTGAAGTCGGTGCGCATGCGCGAGCCGTCCACGAGGATCATTTCTGTGCTAATGAGTTCGAAATTATTGGTGGCAAAGCCGAGCTGCAGCTCAGAAATCATCTGTCGCGCGAAGGAACTATTTGGAGACAGGGCGAGAAGCCACGCACTATTGGTAGTGGTGAGCGAAAGGACCTTGAATTGTGCGGTGAACTCCTGGCGATTGTGGGGAAAGCCAGCCTGAAGCAGGGACATCATGTCGCGCCATTGTTTGGGTGTGTCCGGGCCGAGCGGGTACAATTCCGCGCGCTTGAGCAGCGGATAGATCACGTACATTTGAACATCATGGCCCAAGGCGATGGTGCGAGCGGGTTGGCCGATTTGCCACCGGAAATCGCCGGGCAACGCGAAATCGAGATGGCCATGAGCAATGAGCGGTTGGGTGAGAGTGGGCAGCGTGCGGGTCTGGATGAAATCGGCCGACCAACTCTGGAGATTCTGCTGGGCGGCGAACCATTGGTCGAGCACGGCATCCGGGTCGGCGACAGCAGAAGGGAGCCAGCCATATAATAAGACGAGGGCCGCTGAAAGCAGCGAGCCCATTATCAATCGACGGGAGTTCATTTTGACGGCGGCTGCCAGATGGGAACAAAGTGATACCATTGAGAGGCATATTGGCGAATGGCGGGCTCGAACGCACGCAGGATTTCCCCCGTGAGCCGGACGCGTTCGGCGCGGTTGCCGATTAACACGCGGTCGTAGGTGATCTCCGGCAAAATCTGGGCGCGGTAGCCGGTGCCCTCGCGCACGATGTAGGTGGGCACAATGGCGCAGCCGGAGGCCCTTGCGAGTTCGGCGGCGGCGATGGAGGCGGAATAATTTTTGCCAAATAATTGCACGGTCACGGCGGTGGCTGCCGGCGGACGATCCACCAACAGGGCGACGGTTGCGCCGGCGTTTAATCGCTTGACGACCTCCAACATGGCGAAGGCGTCCTGACCCACGACGAGGGTCTCGACACCCCAGCGGCGGCGAGAAGCCTGACGCATCCGGGTCATGCGCGGATCGGGCTCTTCTTGGGTGAGCACCAGCAAACGACAGCCGTGACGGATCATGAAGGGGCCGCCGAGTTCCCAATTGCCGAGATGCGGAGTGACGAACAACACGCCACGTCCGCGTGCCGAGGCGGCGGTAAAAATCTCCCAGCCGGTCCAATCAACAAACCATTCGGGCGACGTCAGGCCGCCTTCGTACCGCCATAGATCGCAAAGTTTCAGGGCAAATTCAGTGAACAGCTTCCGACCACAGGCGGTAGCGGGGACGATATCGCCCGCGAAGACGGGTAGGAGGTTTTGGCGAACGATTGCGCGACGATGCGGAGCGAGGCACCAATAGATGGCGGCTCCCATGTGGGCGGCAGCGGAGCAAACCGATCGAGGCAACAGACGAACCAGCCACAAACCGAACTGCCAAACGTAAGCACTATAGAGGGAGGAGGGTGCGGAAACTTTCTGGACAAAGTTGCCGGGCGGAATACCGGCGAAACGTTTCCACCAGACTGGCAGGAGGAAGATGGAGAAGGCCATGTTGCCGGCGATGCCGACGGCACAGACGCGGCCAAGACTGGACATGCCAGCGTTGCTTGAAAACCCAAGGGAGCCGAAGCCACCAACGGCAGTGCCGCCGCACAGCAGGAGAGCGCGACCCACGGAGCGATGAGCCATCGCGAGGTCGCCGCGGTAGCGTCGCAGGGCGAGTTGCATGAAGATGCTGTAGTCCACGCCGGTACCGAGAATGAGCGGGAGGGCCATGAGGTTGAGAAGATTCCAGGACCAGCCCCAGAGTTTCATGGCGGCAAGCAGACTGCCACCGCTGAGAAACAACACGCCGAGGCTCAAGGCCACTTCATTCCAGCGTCGAAACGCGAGCCAAAGCGAGAACAGAATCAGGCTGGCCATGGGCAGCAGCAGTTTCCAAAGATTGCCCTGTACGACCGCCAGGACTTTTCCGCCAAGTAATTCCCAACTGGAGAGCCAGACGCCGTCATGGGGCAGCTGAGCCTCAAGTGGCGCGAGCGATGGAGCATTCGTCGCGGTAAAGAGGAATGCGGTGGCAAAAAATTGGTTGGTATCGCGCGCGGTAAGCTTTTCAAAAACCCAGCTGCTCAAAGGATTGGTGGGCCAGAACGGACCGGGTGTTACCGCGGCCCGCTGCCAAGTGGCAAGGATGTTGTCGGTCAAACCAAGAGCTGATCCGGCAAAGCCGCCTGCCGTGGCCGCTTGGTGGAGAGCGGCGCGTTCAGCGACGAGATGCTCAACGGCGGCACGGTTCTGGGCTTGATATTCGGGGCGCGGCCAGAAGGCGGCCTGGGAGATAAATCGGCTGATCAGATGATTGGAAACGGCGGAATCGAGCACGGGTTGGATGGCATCGAGTTGGCGGGCGACTTGGCCCTCGCTGGAACCGGCGACGACGAGCCAGAGCGGCTCGCGATTGGCGGCGAGATGAATTTGAATGTCATCCAGTGTTGAATACGCCTGACTGTCGCGCGGTCGCAGGGCGTTGGCCGTGGGATCCATGCCGGGGAGGCCGGAAAACAGAATTGCGGCGCAGAGCAGAACGATGACGGCGGACGCGAAGAAAACCGTTTGGGCCTGCAACGGGGATGTTGGCGCGGCGGCGAGGCTCCGGGGATCAGCGGAAACAAATTCCTCTTTCATCCGGTCCGGGAACAGCGGCGGGAGATAGGCGAAGATCATCATCAGGGCGGAGAGAGTGACACCGATGGCGACGAGCGAGCCGAGTTGGGCGAGGCCGGGAAGTCCGCCGAAATTCAGGACGAGGAAGGCGCTGATGGTCGTAAAAGCCGCCCAGAAGATGCTCGGGGCGATGGCGCGGCGGATTTGCGGGATCCCGTGACGCGGCTGGGCGAGGGCCTCCTGATAATGGACGACCGCATAATCCACAGCGAGGCCGAGCAAGATGGCCGCGAAACCCATGCTGATGACGCTCACGGAACCGAAGACCAACCCGCCAATCGCCAGTGTGCTGGCCAGAATCAGGCCTAAAAGCGTGAGCAACCAGAGCATGGGTTTCCAACGACGATGGGCCAGCCAGAATAAGAGGGCGATGATTACGGCCGTGCCGCCGGTGGATTGGATAATGTCGCGGCGCATGCTGGCGGAGATTTCGGATACGAAGGCCGGTCGTCCCGTGAAACCGACTTTGATATTGCCCCCATTTGGCAGGGAAGTACTCACGATGGATTTAATGGCGGTGAACCATGCGGTGCATTCTTTGTATCCAGCCAGATCACCCTGGGCCCGTGCAAACAGGATGCGGAAGGTTCCATCCGGGGAGGCAAACATGCCGTCGCCCTGCCCCGGCCCGGCCATGGTGCCGGCGACATTTGGAGGCAGGCGGGTGAGGCCATAAGGATCATAACTCATTTGCACGACGTCGGCCGGAGACAGGGTGGTGGATAGTTGTTCGCGAGTGGCGGCAAGGAGATCAGGCAGATTGGTTTCGGCAAGCCGGGCGGCCAAATCCTGAAAGATCGCAGGCGGCTGGTTTATCCAGAGGAAGGCGATAAGCTCGGCGGCCTGGTCGGGATGTTCATACCACGGGGGCTGCCAATTGACCCGTGAAACCAAATCGGGACGGGCGCGCAAAGCAGTCGCAATGCCTTGGGCCGCGTTTTTGGCGGCATCGGCATCCGGGCCTTGGACGGTGATCACCAGCTCACGGGCGTTGGTGAAATGTTGCTGGTAGAGCTTAAGCCCCTGAACGGCGGGAACATTGGCGGGCAACAGGTCGAGAATCTCGGAGTCAAAGTGCAGGCGGCCGACGCCAATGGCGATCGGGACCAGCACCAGAAGCCACCACCAGCGAAACCATTTCATGGAAAGAATCCGCCCTCCAGACTTTCACCATTCCAGGAATTATAAAGCCGCCAGTCATTGGAAGAGACATTTTCGAAGCGCCAGTCACCGGCTGGCCTGTCACCCAATATGGCGCGGGGCAATTGAAACCAAAGAAACCTGGGGGGCGGCGCGCCTCGTCCGCGCCAGTCATATTTGCCGCCCTCGAACTGAATCTGCCACTCACCGTTGAGGACTTCGGCGTTCACGACTTGGAACAAATCCTTGGTGAGTTGCACGTAATAATCACCCGAGGCGTTGGTGGCAAGCAACAGGTCGCCGGTCATCTCGTCCTGGTAGCGACTCGGCTTCCACACGGCCTGTCCTTGCAAGACGTGCCAGCCGGGTGAGGAAAGGTCGGCGGGCGGCAGAGGTTGGACGGTGCGGCAGGAGCTGGCGGCGACGAGCACGGCCAGCAACGCCATGGCCCGGGCGACGGATTTGATTTTGCGATTCAAGGTTTGCCCGCCATGGCGGGAGGCGGCGAAGCAGACTCCCGGACCGGAGCGAAGGAGAGGCGCGGAACGAGCGGACGCCGGGTGTGCCACTTGATGAGGAAGAAGAAATATTTGAGCCGCCATCGCAGATTCCAGCCACCCTCGAGTTCGCCGGCCAGCACGGCGTTCACCGCGTCGGGCAGGTTCACGTGATTGCGCGGTTGGAGGAACAGTTCCATGAAGGGCTGGGTGTAATAGTGTTCTACCATCTGCCAGTAGAAATGCATTCCGGCTTTGACCCGCTTTTCAAATTTCAGGAACCGGCGCGAGCCGTCGTCACCAGCGGCGAGCGATTTCTGGACTACCTCCGCAGCGAGTTTACCCGACCACATGGCCAGATAAACGCCCGCCGAAAAAATCGGATCCATGAATCCGGCGGCATCGCCGATCCGCAAAATGCGGCCGCCGATGAGGCGTCGGTTGTAATAGCTGAAATCGCTGAGTGTTTGAATCGGACTGAGGGGGCGGGCATTGGCCATGCGTTCCTGCATGACGGGCGAGGAATCGATCCATTGCTCGAAGATTTCCGTCGGGGTGCCTTCTGAATTTGCGAATTCGTCGCGGTCGATGACCAGGCCGACACTGGTTTTTTCGGCGGAAACGGGAATGAGCCAAAACCATTTGTTTTGCAGACGGGTAATGACGGTGTCACCGCCGGCATCGCCTTCGTCGCGCGCGACACCGGTGAAATGGCCGAAGATGGCGAGCTTCTTTAACCGGGGATGGACGACCCTGAGATTTTCCTGATTGCCGGTGAGATTCGTGCGGCCGCTGGCGTCGATCACAAACTTCGCTTGAAAAACGTGGGTTTGGCCATCAGGATCCTGCGCCTCAACCGTGACGCCGTCCGCGGCGGAGGTGGTCTTGAGCACGGTCCAACCTTCGCGGACGTCGGCGCCGCTGGTGCGGGCGTGTTTGAGGAGGATGTGGTCGAATTTGGCACGTTCGACCTGAACGACTTCCGGTTCGCGCGTGAATTTGCCCTTGGCAAAAACGAACCGGGTGGAAATCGAACCGTTGCCGAGGAAGAATTGCGCCCCGACCTTGCGGGGAAAACCGGCCGCCTTGATGGCGGGCAGAACGCCGAGTTCGCGAAAGATTTTCTGGTTATAGGGCAGCAGGGATTCGCCGATGTGGAACCGGGGGAAAATCGCCTTCTCGAGAACGAGAACACGTTTGCCGCCGCGGGCCAGATAGGTGGCGGCGCTACTGCCGCCCGGTCCGCAACCGATGATGATCACCTCGAAATGGTTTGCATTCATATACCGGCGATTCTTGTCACCCGTGAAACCCGGGTGTTAGGCCGGGTGCTACCAGCCAGAGTTTTAATTTTTGCGGCCTATCTGTCAACAGCTGTCCGGTCAGAGGCCGGACTGGCCATTATTAAAGACCGGCCCGGACCAAGGCCGGTCGGGGCACCATGGATGCTCAAGACGGCTGCCGGGATGCGCGGAGCCATGTAAAGCCGCTTTACACCTTTGCGTGGCGGGATTAAAGTCGGATTGTGCCTGGCGAATACGACACAACCGAATTTATCGACACCGATTTTACTGCGAACAAGCCCGCTTTCAGCGCCGCGCCCGCGCCGCGCGATGATGTGGAGCGGAAGGTGGTGGAAGCGCAGCAGAAACTGGTGGAACTCAAACGCGCGCAAGAGGAACTGGAGCGCGAACGGGCCGGCCTGGAAGAGCTGCGCCGCCGCCAGAATGAATTTCAAACCGGCCGGCAGGAGATGCTGCAAAACCTGACTCGCGGGGTTGGCCTACTGGAGGAGGCGGAGTTTGCCGCCCGGCGTGAGGCCGAACAGATGGTCAAAACTCTGGGTGATTTCCGGTTTGCGCTGGAAAAAATCCAGGCGATTCATGACGAATCCTGGACGAAGGAAAATTTTCAGATTGAACTCACGCGCGCGCTGACCACGATCGAAAATGCCCGCATGGAATGGAATTCAGCCCGGTTAAAACTAACGGTGCTGGCCGGCGAGAACAAGCCGACGGCGACGACGGAAAAAAACCAGCCCACACCCGCCCCGCCCTCACTGGCGGAAATGCCTTTCGGACAGCTTTGCCGCATCGGTCTGGCCTTGACCTGGCCGTTGCTGGTGACGGCGCTGGCCGCCTTGGGAGTTTTTCTCGCCTTGCTCGCGCGAAAGTGAGGTTGCATGGCCCCGAAAAAGCCAGACCCGATTTCCGACAAGGCACGCTCGCTGGAGGCGGAAATCGCTGCGCTGGAGTCGGAGATCAAGAAGCTGGACAGCCAGTTGCAAAAGCCGGCCGGCCCCAAGTTCCGCTCCACCGCCACAGCCGCAGGCACGACGACGGCTCGTACTCCGGAAAAATCCGCCCCACCGCCGCCACCCACACCGGCAAAAGTTGAACCCGTCTTTGAGGAACTGAAAAGTAGTCCGCTCGCGACGACAGCCACAGCGGAAGCCCCGGAACTATTTAACGAACTGGGAGTGCGTAAATATGATTTGCCCGCGCTTTGGAACCGGCTGCGCAATCATTTTAGCGGACCTTCGACCAGCAATCCGCGCCTGGTCAATTATCTGGCGGCCGGGGGCGTGCACGGATTGCGTCCACTACGCTATGAAAAAAGGGTGGCGCGAAATCGTTTTATTGTCCTGTCCATCGTTTTTTTGCTCATTCTGTTTGGAGCTGCGCTCGTTTTTATGCAACATCGTTAACTTTTAACTTCTAACCTGCATGAAAACCAACTCGATCAGTTTGCCGATTCCCACCCGCGATGGTGAATTCATGGCCCATTATTCCGAGAAGGGATTGGCGGGCTTGGATTTTCCCAAGAAAGGTCGCAATGTCGGTCCGGCGGCCGGGGTGATTCCAATTCCTAAAGCCGTTCGCGAATGGCATCGCACCACCACCCGGGCGCTGAAACAGGTGCTATCGGGCGTTAAGCCCAAAGACTTTCCGCCTTTCGACTGGACGGAGGGAACGGAATTTCAACAGAACGTTTGGAAGGTGATGGGAAAGATCGCGCCCGGCAAGACGTTGAGCTATGGCGAAATTGCGTCGGCCATTGGCAAACCCAAGGCGAGTCGCGCGGTCGGCGGGGCCTGCGGCGCGAACCCGATCCCGGTTTTGGTGCCGTGTCACCGTGTTTTGGCGGCGAACAAGAAGATCGGCGGATTTAGCGGGGGGATGGATTGGAAGCATCGGTTGTTGGAACGTGAGGGAGTTTCGGTGGCGGGGAATTAGTCGGAAAAAACGGTACGGCGGCAATTCTGGAGGGCGGGGATCTTCGACTCCTCACCCCGGCCCTCTCCTCGGTCGAGGAGGAGAGGGAGAAATGTTTGGGGTCGGTTACCCAGGGTAGTCGGGTGGCGACAACCCCGGGCTGAATTATTTTGCCTCGCTGGGGGCAAGCGGTTCAATTTCGAGATGAGGAGGAGTTACCTGGTTACGGCCCGGAAAAACGACTGCGGGACACCGGAATTGGGCACGATGATTTGGAGCAGGGAACCGTTTCCAGAGAGGTTGGTAAATGTGTTCCAGACGGCGGGAACCAAGTTGGTGCTTTGCTGCAAGGTATATATCTGGTTTGAAATCGACTCGAAACTAATATCCGCCGCCGGGCCGGACGATTGAATCGAGAGCCAGGCGCTGAGGCATTTGCCGGCGCTGCCGGCGGCGTAAATCGAGGCGATTTCATTTGAACCCAGCGCGCGGTTATAAATCGAGACTTCATCAATCTTGCCAAAGAATGAATCATTATTATTGGCATTGATGTTGTCGCCACGCACCCCAATACCCGCCGGTGAGGTGAACTGAAAAGTGGAATTGTAGGTGACTGATGGATAGCCCAAGCCATCAATATAAAAAGTCACGAGGTTGCCGGCTTTGGTCACGGCCACATGATGCCAGTTGGTATCGGTTACTCTGGCGCCATCAGCATCATCATTGACGTCGTCGACATCAATTTTCGTCAGGGATATTGCGCCGTCATTGTGCATTCCCATGCCGTATCCCTGGCTGCCAAAGTAAAAAAGCGCCGCCGCACCGCCATTCGCTGTAGGATCATCGGAAACTAGCGAAGCCCCGTTCCTTTGAATCCACGTTTCAATGGTAAAAGTCTGCAATTGCAGGGCGGCGGGATTGCCCACCAGCACGCCGGCATGATCGTTAGTGAAATCGAACGCCTCCCCGACTTCCCCCTGCAAATAGGTTGCTCCGTTTGTGGGGGTGCCGTTTTGCGCACCAACAACGTCGATGGCATTTCCATCGCCTGGCCACCACGCCACGAGGCCGGCTGGCGGCGGGTCACAAACGGGTAACCCGCTTACGTTGACGAACAGGGACCCCGAATTGTCATCATAACCATCCGGCGTATCCTGGTAAGTATAACCATCCACAAAGCCAAGATACAGACGGGTGGCCCCAGGGGGCACGATGATGGTTTGCCCGAGGCCGCTGGCAGCCACTCCAGCGCCGATGAAAAAAAGCTGATTGAGCTGCGGTGCCAGGGAGGTGAAGTTGGTTCCGATTATTCCGAAATCCAAGGATGCAGGGGCCGGGTTGGAGGGCTCGGTATCGCTCGTAAACGTTGCGATCAGACCACGCGCAGGGAAGTTCGTGATTCCAGAAATGCCATTGTAACTGAACCCGGCCCAAAGACCGCCGTCACCATTCGGCCCATAGGATCCGCAGTTTGGACAAAAGGAAACGGTCCCGGAAGCCTGGAATTGCAACGCCGGCGCATTGCTCAGGGCGGCCAGTGAAATCATCACTGGAGCGATGCCACCACCATTGGGACCGAGATCCGGCGTATCATTAGGGGGGGTGTGGCCGGCGCCATAAATATTGCACATTCCGTTGACGCTCACAGCGATCGCTGCGCGGACATTGGTGCAAGCCATGGCCAGGAGCAGGAAAAGCAGGGTTTTCATTGGTCGTGTTTATTGGAGTAATCTTGGTCGTAGCGAGCCGGGCAAATTAAGCAACTGCTGATTGAGCTCAGTATCGCACTTTTCACCACTTATAGCAAGAACATCACCAACTAATGCGCACAACGAGAAGCCAAAAAGTCCATGGCAAATCCTTAGGTAGAATTTTTGACTCCTCACCCCGGCCCTCTCCTCGGTCGAGGAGTTGAGGGAGAAATAATTTGCGGTTGGTTACCCAGGGTAGTCGGGTGGCGAAAACCCCGGGCTGAATTATTTTGCCTGGTCGGGGCAAGCGGAATTCGAAGGCAAAGAGCAAATCTTCAGGTAAAGAAAGGCTCGCGAAAAAGCTGAAAGCGGAGGAAGATGCGCACGACAGATCTGCCACTGCATGAACGACGTGCTCATTCAAGCCAGCAAACTGACCCGGAGGTTTAACGTCGGCAAGGCGGTGGTGGTCGCGTTGTCAGAGGTGGAACTTGCAGTGCCACGCGGGGAATTCACGGCGTTGGTGGGACCGTCGGGTTCCGGCAAATCGACGCTGCTGAATCTCATTGGCGGGCTGGATCATCCGAGTAGTGGTGAAATTCGAGTGAATGGGTTGTCGCTTGGGACGGCAGCGGAAACGGAATTGGTGCGGTATCGCCGCGAACGGGTGGGTTTTATTTTTCAGAGTTTTAACCTGCTGCCGACGCTGACGGCGCTGGAAAATGTGGAGGCGCCCCTGATGCTGGCAGAGCAACCGCAGCGGGCGCGCAGGGAGCGGGCCACGGCACTGCTGGAATCAGTCGGCCTGGGGTCGCGAATCCTACACAAGCCGAATGAACTTTCCGGCGGCGAAAAACAGCGCGTGGCTATTGCCCGTGCGCTGGCGAATCGTCCCCTGCTCCTGCTGGCGGATGAACCTACCGGTAATCTCGATTCCAAAACCGGCGCGGCGGTGCTCGATTTGTTGTGCGGTCTGCTCAAGGCGCAAGGGCTGACAGTGATCATGGTGACGCACGATCCAGAAATTGCCGCGCGCGCCGACCGCATCATTCATTTGCGCGACGGAAGCATCCAAAACATTGAGACCCGGCGCCCGGCGCCGCGCACACCGTGACGATCCAGGATCAAATCCGCACTGCAGTGGCGAATGTCGGCCGGCGCAAAATGCGTTCGGCACTGGCATCCTTGGGGGTGGTGGTCGGTACGCTGACGATCGTCGTCATGGTTTCGCTGGCCACGGGTGTGCGGCTACAAATCAATCGGCAATTTGCAGCCATTGGCCTGGACCGGTTGACGGTGAATCCGCCGGGCGGCCGGCGAGGCGGTTTTGATCCGGGAGAGTTTGATTCGTCCGGGGGCTCAGCCCGCAAAAAGACCATTACCCAGCAGGATGTTGACCGCTGGAAACAATTGCCGGGCGTCACCCAGATCAATCCAGAGGTCTATCTGCCCGGGTGGATCGTGGTGGGATTGAAATGGAACGGCACTAATCAAGGCGTCCGCATGAGGGGTGAGGATCCGATGCGCGGCATGTTTTTTGAAGGACCGCCGGAACCGGTGGCCGGATCGCTAGACCTTCCCGAGTCCGGTGGCATTGTCATGAGCCAAGGGACGGCACTGGCTTTGGGGGTTTCCAGCAATGACTTCGGCGGTATCATCGGGCAGAAGATTGAGGCTGTACTGCGCACGTCACGCGGCGAGACGAAGAGTTATTTTTTGCGTGTGCAGGGGATTTCAGGGGAACGACAGCACAATGTCCAAGTCTCGATCGACGACCGGATCGCCATGAAAAACTGGTGGTTCAACACGACGAACACGATCGCACACGACGGCTACGACTTTGTCGCCTTTCGCTCGACGGACGTGACCCGAGCCGTGGAGTTGACCGCGCAATTGAAGAAAGAGGGTTTTCAGGTGCAGTCGCTGGAAGGCGTGGTGGAGGTGGCCAACCGGGTGGTGACGGTGATTACCTTGATGTTCACGCTAATCGGCAGCATGGCGCTGCTGGTGGCGACCATCGGCATCGCCAACACGATGGTGATGGCGATCTACGAGCGCACCCGGGAAATTGGCATCCTCAAGGCCATGGGGGCGTCAAGCGGGGAAATCCGCCAAATGTTCATGATGGAGGCGGGATGCATCGGACTCATCGGCGGCGTGATCGGGTTATTGCTTGGCTGGCTGGCGGGTCTGGGAATGAACCAAGTCGTTCCGATTTATCTACGGCATCGGGAACTTCCGGTCCATGGCGATTTTTTTGTGGTTACCTTTGGATTGGCGGGCGGCACGATTCTGTTTGCGATCTTCATCGGCCTGGTGGCGGGTCTGTTGCCAGCGCAACGTGCGGCGAAACTTGACCCGCTCCAGGCTTTAAGACATGAGTGAGGATGCGAGGCGGCAGAACTCAGCCTGCCGCGCCAACAATTCCGATGGCAATGGCGATTTTGCAAGCAACCATGATTGTGGGATATTTTGATTGCCCTTAGATTGATTTGGATCGTCCCCTTGGGACGAAACACCTTCCATGACCCTTAACCCGCACTTGAAACTGCGGGCTAAGGTCAATATCCACTCCGTGGCTAAGAAGCACAAATCTTCAAGTTCATTTTTGAATTAATTCACCCAGAACTTCGTCCAAGGTCTGGCTTCCCTTGCATGGCTCTGCCCCGGTCCGTTCAAAATCAATCCAACCGGAATTGAATCCATCGAGCATTTCAATACGGGGGGCGGTGCGCCCCTTCGGCATGCCTTGCTGTTCAAAAAGATCGTTCCATTCCGCACGGGGGATTAGCCGGGCATTTACCGGACGGTTGAGGAGCCGGGAGAAAGCGGCGGCGGCATCCAGAGGAGAGTACCGTTGTGGTCCCTCCAGTTCGAGATACCGGTTGCCGCTCCATTTTTGCTGGATTGATGCGGCAGCGAGTTCCCCGATGTCCCTGGTAGCGACCATGGGAAACATGCGATTCAGCGGATTCAAGTAAACATCGATCTCGCCGCGCTCGTGCGCTGGACCGACGTCCCATTGGTAGTTCTCCAGAAACCAGGCGGCACGGATGAAAGCGTTCGCGATCGGCAGTGTGCCCAGTTCCTGCTCCAGGATGTGGAGCTGGGTGATAAGCCCCAAACCACGATCCTGTTGGGCGCCAACGGAAGATAGATAAACAACTTTTTCCGGCCTAGTTGCCGCCAGGGCGTGGCGCAAGGTTGAGACAATCGCCCTCGTTTCAGGATAACCTTCGGCGGGCACAAAATTTGGCGGCACCATGACGAAAACGCCTTCGACGTCGCGGAACGATTTTTCCAAAGCGGCCGCATCATTGACATCAGCGACTGCAAGCTCGACGCCTTCCGCCGCCCAGGAGGCAGCCTTGGCCCGGTCACGGACAACGCCACGCACTTTTTTACCTGCCTGAAGCAAGGCGCTAGCGGTGGCACCTCCGACCCTTCCGGTGATTCCCATGACGGTATACATAATTTTTCCTTTCTATTTTGTTATTTGTTGTTAATTACCACATTAAAGATTGCCCCAAATGAAAGTAGCCGCCAGTCGGCCCGTCCGCCGGAAGTGTGGCCAGCCAGGCGCTGGTCTTTCCGCCTTCAGAAACGTCGAGATCCGCGCCTTCGCCCCCCATTTCGGTTTTTACCCAGCCGGGATGCGCCGAATTGACTTTTATAGGCGTAGCACGCAATTCATGGGCAAGATGGACGGTGAAGGCATTTAACGCCGTTTTTGACGCGTCATAGGCAAACACCTTGTGCGGATACACTGCCGAACCCGGATCCGAATGAAGGGTCAACGAAGCAAGAATGCTGGAGACATTTACAATCCGTCCAGCAGGAGCTTTGCGAAGGAGTGGCAAAAGCGTTTGGGTCAGTGCAACCGTTCCAAAGAAGTTCGTATCAAAGGTCTCGCGGAGCAGATCCATCGGCAGCGTGCTGGTTTGATTTGCGCCGGGCACATAACTGCTGGAAGTTGTGCTTTCTTTCCAAATACCGGCGTTATTAACAAGAATATCGAGTTTGCCATAATGCATTGCGATATGTTGATAAGCCTGAGAATGAGTCGGCAGGTTGGCTACATCGAGCTGGACGATGTCAGCCCGGAAACCTTCCTGCTTTAAAGCGGCAGCCGCGGTTGCCCCTTTTCGCGGATCGCGAACGCCGAGAATGGTCAGGATACCCAATCGTCCCAATTCTCGGGCGGTTTGCAATCCAAGCCCCCGGTTGCCGCCCGTTACTAACGCAACTTTATTTTGATTTGTTTTCATTTTTTGTCGGTTAAGCTTTACAAGCCAACTTTACCCCCGATCTAATAATTTCCAAAACGCATTGTTGTCATTTATATGATGACTAATTATCATCATTTGTATGAGCTTCGACTCACGTTTGTTCATGGGCCTGCCGGTACTTGCCGCCGTGCTTGAAGCGCGGAGTTTTGTGCGGGCGGGTGCGGCGCTTGGCATGACGCAATCCGGGGTCAGCCGGGCCATCCAGAGGCTGGAGGAGCGGATCGGAATTCGTCTATTTGAGCGGACGTCCCAATCAGTCCGCCTCATGGAAGACGGAAAGCGGTTTTGCGACCAGGTGTTGCCATTATTGAATCAAATGGAGGAAGTGGCCGAAGGTGCGACGAAAACGTCAGGCAAGGTGCAAGGACATCTGCGAATCAATGTTGATCCCACCGTGGCCCGGCTTTTTTTAGCCCCGCAAGTGCAGAACTTTTTGGATGCTTATCCAAGTGTGCACCTGGAATTGCAGATCCGTGACAGCTTGGGAGAGTTGGTGGCGGATGGATTTGATGCCGCAATCCTTTTTGGCGACCCGGAACCCTCGGCATTAATCGCCCGACGATTGCTGGAAGTAAATATTTTCACCTGCGCCTCGCCGGCTTATCTCGCCAAACGCGGGCGACCTCGAGCACCCGGGGAACTACGAGTGAAAAACCATGAGTGTTTGCTCTTTCGTGATCCGTCCACAAACAAACCTTTTCCCTGGGAATTTCATCAAGCAAAAAAGAAGCTGACAGTTGCCGTCACGGGAAGGTTAGTGTTGAACGACGCCTTGACTCATCTGGAAGCTTGCATTGCCGGATACGGTGTTGCCCAGGTCATGGATCTGGGAATAGAATCGCTGATTAAAAACGGCAAACTCGTCAATTTATTTCCGGATTGGTGTGATGAGCTTTTCCCGCTCTACGCATATCATCCTTCTCGGCATTTTGTGCCGGCCAAATTAAAGGCCTTTACGGATTTTCTGGTCAATGCTCTCAACTCAAAGCAACCCTGACGGTCACTGTTCGTCATCCTGCTCCTGGTTGTTGCGGTCACCTGAATGAATCAGCTTTGCCAGCGTCGGACGCGTGCAGTTCACATTCGCCGGCCCCACTCGCGCGGTCAGCTTGAAGTCGTTTTTTCGAATGCTGCGGTCGGCACCGCCGCGACATTTCTAATCCGGCGCAGCTTTCAGGGGGTGGAGACGCGGTAGTACTTGGCGTTAATGCCGGTCGTGTTGGTGTCCGTGAACTGCCAGGAGCCACCATTGAGATTGGTGTAAATAGGCACCCACTGAAAGGGCGGGGATGAATTGGTGGTGCAATAAACGCGGCTGCTCACATTGGTGGTGGTAACGAAGTTCAGTGTTAATCCGGCATTGGGGGTTGAATTATTCAGCGCCAGCGCGACCGACGGCGGCAGGATGACGGTGACGGAGACTACGCTGCTGGTGATGCTGCCGTACGGATTGGAAATGACCACTGAATAACTGCCGGTGTTCGCAGGTCCTGCGTTGGGTATGGTTAAAAGCGGGCTGCCGACGACCGAAAGTTTGCGAATGCGATTGTTGCAGGCATCCGCAATAAACATGTTGCCGGCGTTATCGAGAGCTAAACCGGCTGGGCCATTTAGTTCAGTTTGGAAGGCAGGGATGCCGTCCCCGTTAAAACCACCATCGCCACTAGCAGCAAAATTACCCTGATTGACTTCATTGCTCACTACAATCGTGGGGGTGCCTCCCGTAAAACCAGTTCCGGCTAAAGTGGTGATAATGCCGTTAGTCTCGACCTTACGGATTCGGTTATCCCCACTGTCAGAAATAAATAGATTTCCGGCAGCATCGGCGACCACTCTCCCCGGAACATTTAATTCGGCTTTGGTCGCTGGCCCTCCGTCCCCGGAATAACCGTTGGTCCAATTGCCTGCCACGGTAGTAATGATACCATTGGTACCCACCTTGCGGATTGCCCCGCCGGCAACCGCAATGAACAAGTTCCCAACATTGTCCACCGAAATAAATTCTGCATTACCCACTTCTGCGTTGGTGGCTGGACCGCCGTCACCATAGTAACCGATTGTCCCAGGCCCCGCGACTGTGGTGATAATGCCATTGGCATCCACCTTGCGGATGCGGCCGTTTAGGCTATCAGCAATAAAGACGTTTCCCGTTTGATCTACTGCCACGCCGTGTGGGTTATTCATTTCGGCGTTAGTCGCCGGACCTCCGTCTCCAGAGTAGCCTCCGAGAAAACCGGGTTGCGGAGGTGGCGCTAAAAAGCCGTTTCCGGCAAAGGTGCTGATAATGCCATTGGTATTTACCTTGCGGATCACCTGGTTAAACGCGTCCGCGATAAAAACATCACCAGCCGTATCAACAGCCACCGCGAGCGGATAACTCAATTCCGCATTGGTCGCCGGTCCGCCGTCGCCGGAATAACCGTAGTTTGTGGTGCCCGCCAAGGTGGTAATAATGCCATTTGAATCCACCTTACGTACGCAGTTATCATTTATGTCGCCGATAAATAAATTTCCTTTGTTATCAAACGCTATGCTTCCAGGTTCATTAAAAAACACATTCGTCGCCGGCCCCCCATTGCCGTAATCACTCCCAGTACCGGTGGCCCCAATAAACCTGCTGCCGGCCACCGTGGTGATAATACTGTTTGAATCAACTATACTGGATTGGATCGGTTGGCTGCCGTTGAAATACCATTGGTAGGTGAATGGTCCGGTGCCGGCAACGCCGACGCTTAGGCTGGTCGTTCCGCCTGACGGGACGAAGGTGGTGGCCGGTTGATTCGTGATGACCGGAGCCTGGGCGCGGGCAATGGCTGGATGCAGGCAAAGCATGAACGGCGTGAGCAGTGCGACGGCACCACTTGAACGGATAATTCGGGCCATGCTTCCAGACGAAACAGTGCGGAGCGGTTTTTTCCAGGTAAATTTCATGGTAGTGCCTAACAATGGAGCGGTTTTTCGATTTTCTTCCGGTGCAACCGAGTTGTAATCGCATTTCCCATTCCATTTTCAGACAACGAGGGTGTTTCGAAGGCACCCAGGCTTTACACCAGCATTTCCAAGTCAAATGTGGCATTAGCAGCCCATCACAAAGCATTGCATCCATAGTTAGTTGTGCACACATTTGAGACTCGATAGGTGTGTCCTTTAGACATCGCAAATCGCGGCTTAATTCGAGCCAATCTAGGTCTTGAGACAAGAGTGAAACGAGGCCTGCGCTGACCAGGATATTTGTTGAATCGCTCCAGCCGGCCGAATGATGGCACTATCCCGCAGCGAGGGATTATTAATCTTCTTCCTGCTCCTCGTTAAACCGGTTGTCCAAATGAATAAGGATCGCCAGCGTCTGGCGGGTGCAGTTCACATTCTCTGGACCTACTTTTGCAACCAGCTCGGCGTCGATTTTTTTCAGGGCTACGTTCTGCGCTGCTGCAGCCGCGCGTCCGCGTTCGGTGAGGTTAATGGTGAGCTTGCGCCGGTCCTGAGGGTCGACGGTGCGTTCGAGATAACCGCGCAGCACCAGCACATCCACGAGTTGGCCGGCTGCTTGTTTTGAAACACCCAATTCCTTGACGAGCTGTCCCAGGGGAATTTCGGCCGCGCCCAAGGCCAGCCCGCCAATGATGTAAAGTCCATTTCTCGGGATGTCGTCATAGCCTGCCTCGGCCAAGGCCCGCCGCATGGCCAGTCCGTAGGTGTTGCGCGCATGCCGAAGCAAAGCGGGCATTGCGATGTCTTCAAACCAAGGTTTTTCCTCACTCACATTAAAATTTTATAGTAAACAATCGAGACAGTCAACAATATGTACTATTTTTACCTCGGCGGGGTTTTCGTGATTATCTTGTTGGGCTTCATTGGAATAGGTTGAATAGGAAAATTTGTTGGGCAGGCATTTTGAGCCAAGCAGGGCACGAACATTAAAGCCCGATTGCTAGCTAGAACGACAGTCCGTGATTCAACAGGGGGTCTCTCTGCCTTTCGCAGACTCGAGATATTCAATGAGATTCTTCATATTCTGCAGGTAATTCGTAAGCGCTTTCCGGCCGGCCGGGGTGATCCGGTAGGTGGTCTTTGGACGCAAAGCGACGAATGCTTTTTTACTGTTGATGTAGGCGCATTCCTCGAGTTTGCCCAGGTGAAGATTCAGGCTGCCATCGACTGTATCGAGACGCTTCTTCAAGGTGGTGAAATCAAGAGCGCCATCGACCTGCAACGCCGTCATAATGCCCAACCGGATGGGGCCATGCACGGTGGTGTCGAGGCCGTTGAAATCAATGGGATACATTTTGGCGTTCAATTTGCCGGATTTGCCAAGCTTGAATGATGGCACAGGACAAGCCGATACCAATGAGCATAATGCCAAGAGGGATCCCACCAATCCTGCCCTTGTCCGAAATCAGAGCCTCGAACAGCCCGTAGACCAAAATCGGGAGCGCGAGCCCCAAAAGCAACCAAAGCTTGGAAATCACCGCCATTATGAGCGTAGTGGAGCCGACGAGAATACAATACCCCGACCAGAAGGCAGCAAAGCCAATTCGGAAATGTCTGGCCCAGACAACATAAAGCACCAATTCGAGCAGAAGAGCCAAGCTGACCCATCGGCCATGGGCGTCAAGTCCCCAGCAACGTTTATACTCGCGGACCAGGCTCTGTGGGCGGCCATCGTTGGCCGTCATTTTTCGGATGCTGACAAACATCACAACCAACATGGCTGCGGACACCAGAAGCCCAGTCCATTGAGCTGACACCAAACCAAACAATTTTGCGGCTTTGTCGGGCGGCAAGAAGGAGGAAACGATGAGCATCGTTCCCGGAAGGCCCCACCACAAGTTTAACCAATTATCACGCCGCATCCAGCGTACCCATTCAAGCCCCGCGGCAGGTGCCAGTCCCATGGCCCGCTGCATGGTCTCGACATCGTTTTTGACCCGATCAAGTTCCGGCTTCATCGATTCACCTTTCGCTCTGTTTGTTTAACAACTTAAATATTTTAAGTATAAAAGGCAGTTTTGTCAACTGGTATGTGAGGGGAGGCGGGGCGGCCAAGGATTCTGATCGTTGGCGGCAACGGTCTCGGGGACCGAAAACTTTTTCAATTCAGAGCCATTTTGCCCGCAAACGCGCAGCCAACCACCACCAGCCACGGCGGCAGTTTGGCAAACATCAATGCGATGAATGCCAAAGCGGCGATGACAAAATGCCGTGGTCCGGTGAGGGCCGAAGTGCAGATGGGTGAATAGAACGCCGCCGCCAAAAGCCCGACCACCGCCGCGTTGGTACCGGCAAGCAACGCCTGAGCCGTCGCTAATTGCCGCAGACGTTCCCATTGGGGCAGAACGCCGAAGATCAAAAGGGGCGACGGCAGAAAAATGGCGAACAAGGCCAGTAACCCGCCAATGATTCCCCGCGGCCCGATAGAAATGGTCGCCCCGAGATACGCCGCAAAGGTGAACAAGGGGCCGGGTAGCGCCTGGGCAGCACCGTAACCCGCAAGAAACGTGTTGTGATCCAGCCAGCCACGGCCGACGGTGGCCTGTTCCAACAATGGCAAAATGACATGGCCACCACCAAACACCAATGCGCCCGAGCGATAAAAACCATCCACTATTTGCAGCCAGGCAAATGGCCAGAGGTGCACCGCAAATGGGAGCAACAGCAACAGTGCAAAAAAGGCGACCAACCATTTCAACCCGGCCAAGCGATGAGGAAGACCCGGGGTAGGAGGCGACTCGGTCAAAGTCGAGACAGCCGGTTTCAAAAACGTTCCGGCGAGTGCGCCCCCGGCAATGACGGCTAGTTGCATCCAAGCGGCTGGCATAAGCAGCAATCCGGCAAACGCTGAGGCGGCGATGGCCTTGCGCGGTAGATTGGGACAGAGTCGCGGGACCATTTGCCAGAGGGCTTGTGCCACCACCGCGACGGCGGCAAGCTTTAATCCCTGTACCCAACCACTCTGGCCGAATCCTGCCAAGCGCTCGACGCCAAAGGCAAACGTCAGCATGAGGGCAGCAGATGGCAGGGTGAATCCCAACCAGGCAGAGAAGGCACCAGGGTATCCGGCGCGTTTCCAGCCGAGCGCAAGAGCGACCTGACTACTGGACGGGCCAGGCAAAAACTGGCAGAGGGCAACGAGGTCGGCAAACGCGGCCTCGTCAAGCCATTGACGTTTCTCCACGAATTCCTGGCGGAAAAACCCAAGGTGAGCCACCGGTCCCCCGAAGGCAGAACAGCCGAGCCTGGCAAAGGCGCGCAGCACTTCCCAGGCGTTACCGGAGGAGGCAGGGGGTTTGGAATTCACAGGCAACAGACAAAGATTTTTGTCATTAATGCAAAAACCAGCCGGTTAGTCGAACCAGGAATTCATGCAGGCTGATTTTTAATGCGAAACTAATCCGTTCCGGTGAGGAGCTGCTTGCGATGCCTGATTGCTGCTTTCACAAGGTGACGGAGCCTCGACTCGTCGCCCCTGCCCTTGTTTCAGCGACGGCAAGATTTATATTTAGAAATTCACTTCGCCGGTTTTAGCGCTGGAACGCCGTACCGCGAAGGGCAGCAGGTGATCAGTTTTACACGCAATTTGTCTTTTTTTATTACCGGTTGCTTTTCCAGCCCGGTCAACGTCGCGGAAAGGATTTTCTGCTTCCCGGCCGCCAATTGTTTCAATCGATAGTGGGTCCATTTCCCGTCACGCCGGGAATCCACCAGCCCGGCTTTACGCAGATAAGCGAGATGGCGGGAGATTTTGGGCTGGTTCGTTTGCAACACGCCTTGCAAGTAACAAACACAAATCTCCCCGTGCTTGATCAAGTTGAGCAGGCGCAGACGGTTTTCGTCGGCGAGTGCTGCGTAAAACAGTACCAGGTCGCGCATCAGCAATATATACGCCTTGACATATTCAAACACAAGCAGCAACATACATACGCATTAACGTATGTATTGGCCGATCAAAAAAGCAACCGGGAGATTTACCGGCGGGTTCACGCCGGGGATTGACGCGACCCGGCGCAAGGGTAGCGACGGCAAAAGCGACGTGGAACCAAGCCGGCTGCCATAATATGACCACTGTCCCGCCCCCCGCCAAGCGACTCGCATTTTTCGAGCGTTACCTGACCTTGTGGGTTTTTCTGTGCATGGTGGTCGGCGTTGTGATTGGCAAAGCGCTGCCGGACTTGACCGCCGTGCTGAGCAAGTGGCAGTTCGGCCAGGGATCGCAAGTCAATATCCCGATCGGCGTATTGTTGTGGCTGATGATTTTTCCCATGATGCTCAAGGTGGATTTCAGCACCATCGGCGGCATTGCCCGCAAACCAAAGGGTCTCATGGTGACATTATTCATCAACTGGCTCATTAAACCGTTCAGCATGGCTTTGCTGGCCTGGATTTTCATGCAGCATGTTTTCGCCGGCTGGATCGAACCGGAGACAGCAAAAAACTATACCGCCGGCCTCATCATCCTGGCTGCCGCGCCTTGCACGGCGATGGTGTTCGTGTGGTCTTACCTGACGGATGGCGACCCGGCTTATACGCTCGTCCAGGTCGCGGTCAACGACCTGATCATGCTGGTTGCCTTCGCGCCCATCGTGATGTTCCTTTGCGGCGTGGCCCATGTGATTGTCCCTTCAAAAGTTCTGATTACATCAGTCGTGGTTTTCATCGTAATTCCGCTGGCTGCAGGATGGTTGACGCGCACGGCCCTGCTAAAGACCCACGGCAAAGATTGGTTTGAGCAAAACTTCCTGCCGAAATTTCATCCGGTGATGATCGGGGCCCTGCTCCTGACACTCGTTTTGATTTTCTCCTTCCAATCCAAGAACCTCACCCACCGCTGGCTTGCCGTAGTGCTCATTGCCGTGCCGATTATCATCCAGGTTTATTTCAATTCCGGCCTGACGTATTTGTTGATGCGGCGACTGCGGGTTGACCATAACGTTGCCGCGCCGGGCTCGCTTATCGGGGCCAGCAACTTCTTTGAGTTGGCGGTGGCAGTCGCCATCACTTTGTTCGGCGCGGACTCACCCGCCGCGCTCGCCACCGTCGTCGGCGTGCTGGTGGAAGTGCCGGTCATGCTCTCGGTTTGCAACCTCTGCAACCGTTCACGCGGCTGGTATAACCAAAATCCACAGATCACCTCTTAATATTTTATGTTATTATCCGAACTAAAAAAGCAATTGGCGGAACATGCCCGCCAAAACATCCGATTCATCCTGCCAACCGGCAGTAAAATTCCGCCCCATACCCATGTGACGGAAGTGGCGCGAATCGGGAAAACATTTGTCGATTGCGGCGGAACGCAACGGACTGAAACGGTTTGCCGGCTGCAGACCTGGTTTCAAGATGACACAGATCACAGGCTTACGGCTGGCAAATTATTGGCCATCTTAAACAAGGCAAGTTTTCTCGAAACAGACAATCTGGAAGTGGATGTCGAACATGAAGCTCCCTTTATTTCTCAGTTTCCGATTGAGAGCGCGGAAGTCGATGACGAAACTCTGCTGCTGCACTTGGGCGTCAAACATACTGCTTGTCTGGCCGAAGACAAATGCCTGCCACCGAATTTGAACAAGATTTCGATTCTCACGCCACTGCCCAATCTCAAGAAAAGCACGTGCTGCTAATTTTATGTCCACCACCAAACCCACCGTTTTAATTTTATGCACCGGCAACTCCTGTCGCAGCCATTTAGCCGAAGGTTTTCTGCGGGCGGCGGCAGGCGACATTCTGGACGTTCAAAGCGCCGGTTCAAAACCAGCGGGTTATGTTCACCCGATGGCCATTCAAGTCATGAAGGAAATCGGTTTGGATATCTCCGGTCACCGTTCCAAGCACATGAACGATTTCCTCAACCAGCCCGTGGACACTGTGATCACGGTTTGCGGCAATGCGGATCAGGCGTGCCCCATGTTCCCTGGACAGTTGAACCGTCATCATTGGCCTTTCGTCGATCCTGCTCACGCTCAAGGTACTGAGGAGGACATCTTGAAAGTGTTTCGCCAGGTCCGTGACGAAATCAAAAGTACTTTTGAAGCCTACGGGGCGGGGCGTCGCGATGCGGTCAAGAACATTAGCGGCTGACCAACTTACATCCTTTTCGAAAGTTTGCGCGGGCGGGTTTAGTCAGCGAGCACCTTGCTGATCTTCATGAAACCGCGAATGTTCCGAGTCATCGTCGGCCATCTCCGTAACCCCTGGCGCACAAACGAGCCGGTCAGGCTTGAGATTGATATTGTTCGTCGCTGACTTTTTCCAGCCAGTCGACGACTTTTCTGTCGAGGGCTTCCTGAATGGCGATGTGGGTCATGGCGGTGGTGGGCGCAGCGCCGTGCCAGTGTTTTTCGCCGGGGGGGAACCAGATGACGTCGCCGGGTCGGATTTCCTCGATGGGGCCGCCCAAGCGTTGGGCGCGGCCGCAGCCGGCGAGGACAACCAGGGTCTGACCCAAAGGATGCGTGTGCCAGGCGGTGCGGGCGCCGGGTTCAAAGGTGACGCTGGCACCAGCCACGCGGGCCGGTGCGGCAGCTTGGAACAGGGGGTCGATGCGCACTGTCCCGGTAAACCAGTCGCCCGGGCCCTTGTTGGATGGTTGTGAACCTATGCGTTTAATTTCCATAATCGTATTGTTTTAATGCCATTGTCGGTCGTTTTCAGCGGCCGGTCAACTGTTCCGGTCTTTCGGCATAGATCCGGGTTGCGGTTTAGAAGGCAACGCAGCAACATGCGCGAGGGATGAGTTTACTGACGCTCTTTGGTCTGTTTGCGGTAACCGCCATGCTGGTGACTTATGCATTGGAGGACCGGAGTCCGTGGTTCATCCTGGCGTTTGCCGGGGCTTGTGTGATGGGCTCGGTCTATGGATTTCTGCAGGGGGCGTGGCCGTTCGGTTTGGTGGAGGGCATTTGGTCGCTGGTCGCGGCGAAGCGATGGTGGACGCAATTACGTTCCTCCAGGTAAAAGTCGCACGGCTTTGAATCTAATACCCGCCCTGACCGCTCCTTGGTCGACCTACCTTCGACTTCTGCGGCGCGGCGAGGGAGGAGAGGGAGAATTGTGCGGAGGTGATTAAAGAAGAGGTTTGTTTTTGCGACCGTAACCGCAAGAAAAGCGGCGGGACAAAGGACAGGTTTTGAATTAATTTTCCAGCATGAAAATCGAAACATTGCATCTGAACCAACGCGTGCGGCATCCGCAATACGGCACGGGCACGGTCAAGAGCATCAACGAAGTTGCGGCGGACATTCAATTTGACGACGGCAGCAAGCGATCGGTGGCCCCGGAAGCTGCCGCTCTGGAGCCAGCCGAGGCGCAGGTCACGGTCTCGGGTCTCAGCGTGCCGCTGAAACAGTTCCTCGGCGAGACGCTTGAAGTAGCCGTGGCAAAACTGGGTTTGCAAAAGCCGGATGTGGTGGTGGAGAAGCTGGGGGTACGCTGGCACGGCGGCAAAGTAGTGTTGCATCCGTCAGATCCGACTCTGCAGACGAAGGAAGTGCCGCTGGAGGTGTTCTTTCACAAGATCGTGATGATCCGGAACAACCTGCGGGTGCTGGAACAGAAGATCAATGCGCACGACAAGATGTCGGACGGCGAGAAGGTGGAGATGCAGCAGTACATCACGAAGAGTTACGGGTCGCTGACGACGTTTAATGTGCTGTTTAAGGAGAAGGAAGATCAATTCTAAACGTTGCTTAAAAAAGGAGGAACGATCCCGGCGTTCCGGTGTAGACCCGTAGCGGGATTCTTGGATTCTCTACGGTTGTTTGAAACTAATGAAACCGTAACTATGAGAGGCGCCTCACGTCGTCTCCTACATCCATTTTTTAGGATATAATTGCGGCCGGATTGGTAGATTTGCCTTCAACAGCCCGGAAAACGGACAACGGTAATCAATTATTGCAGGGCGGCGAGGAAGGCTTTGGCTTCGGCGGCTTCGGTTTCGGGGACTTCGATGCGGAGGGTAGTGGCGGTAGACAAGCCGCCCAGCCATTGGGCGACATTCTCGTTGGCGATGAAGGGATGAAAGTTGGCGGCCTCGAGGCGGGAGCGGACGAGCTGGGCCTCGGCCTGGTTAAAGGTGGTGAAGACGACGACAGGTTTCATGTCACTTCACTTCAATTTGCTTTATTTGGCGTTTTCGACCTGGACCTCGCCAAAGACGAGCACGCCAGCGCCGGTCTGAACGGTGCTCTTGATCTGAACTTCCGCGCTGCTGCCGACGAGGGGCTGACCGTTGCTGACGACCACCATGGTGCCATCGGGCAGATAGCCGATGCCCTGCCCTTTCTCGCGGCCTTCGCGGACGATTTTCAGCTGGACGACTTCGCCAGGGATCATCTCGACCTTGAGGCAACGGGCGAGTTCATTGAGGTTGACGCACGACACGTTCTGCAGGCCGGCCATCTTGGAGAGGTTGTAGTCGTTGGTAAACAGTTTGGCGTTAAGATTACGCGCGAGACGGACGAGTTTGGCGTCCACGCCCTTTTCCTCGGGGAAATCGCCGTCATGAATACGGACACCGAGCTTGGGATTATGCTGCATGCGGTTCAACATTTCGAACCCGCGCCGGCCGCGGGCGCGCTTGATATCGTCGGCAGAATCAGCGATTTGCTGCAACTCCAGCAAGACAAACCGGGGTACCACGACCATGCCATCGACAATGTGGGATTCAATCAAATCGGCGATGCGACCGTCGATGATCACGCTGGTATCGAGGAGGAGGAGGCTATCGGGCTTGTTCTGGGGTGAAAACCGGACGTAAGGGATGATGAGAGAGAAGTCCTCCTTATTGCTGCGCATCGCGAGCACGATGCCAATATAACCGAAACCCAGAAACAAGCTGAGCCGGAGGATCCAGCGAACTTTGTCCTCGGTGTTATCGAAGAGGCCGGATTTATCGATGAGCGCCGCCACAACCATGCCTAGTAGCAAACCGAACGTGATGGCGGAGAATGCGCGAAGGGAAAAGCCCTTCAACATCTCGTCCAGGGCAATAAGCAAGCCGCCGAAGCCGAAACCGATGAAGACGCCATAGACCTCGGCATGGTTGAGGCCGACGTATTCAGGCCGGACCTGGCTGATGGCGTAGCCGGCGGCGACGCACAAAGCGAGAAACAATAACCGGATGGGCCAAAGAGGATTCATTAATGTGCCGGGCAATTGGTGGATGGGCGGGCGGGCTTGTGCGACCAAAGAATACCCCACAAGCCCTCGCGGTTCAAGTTACTGCTTGTAACAGCGAGGTTAGCAGCAATATTTTGGACATTGGTGGCCAACTGCTGATTTTGTAGCAAGGTTCCGGCCAACCCATTGCCTGCTTGCAAGTTAAGGGAAAGTTGCTTAAGGGTCGCGGAAATGTCCTCGAGATTGCGGGTGGCCACATTGATGTTTGGGCCGTTGGTGGCGAGAATGCCTTGAGCGGAACCGCCCAATTGGGACAATTCAGAGGAAAAATAGACCAAGTTACTGACGGCGGTTTCGACCTGGGCGGTGTTCGTGGTCACCAGGGTGTGGATGTCCTGGACAGCGTAAAGCGCCTGGGCGCTGAAATTCTGCATATTCGTCAGGGCGACGCCAAAACTGGAGAGGGTATGAACGTTCAACACTTCCTGTTGCAGGGCGGAGACAGAAGCGTCCAATTTCTGGGCCGTCCCGTCAATGCGCTGGATGAAACCCGAGGCGGAGCGGGCGACTTCGATAAGATTGAACGGGGCGGTACAAGGCACATCCTCGTTGTTGGTCATGACCGGAAGCGTATTCTCGGTGGGTTTAATAGAGACAAACTGATCGCCCAAGAATCCGGATTGTTCAATGGCAAATTGGGCGTCGCTATAAATGGGAAAATCCTTATAGACGAGCAGGTTCAAGGTGACGCTTTTGCCATCCGGGGCGAGTTTGATGTCCGTGACGGTGCCGACCTGGACGCCAGCGAGAAGGACCTGAGCGCGCGGCTTGATGCCGCCGACGGTTACGGCGTGGAGATGCAGCACGTAGGTGCCGCGGAAAAGGCTGGTGCTTTTGCTGAACTGAATCAGCAGCACCGCGAGCAGAACCAGGCCGACGAACACGAACAGGCCGACCTTCAATGGTAAACGTGATTTTTCCATGTTTTAAATTTTTAAAGGGTTATTTAATTAAATTTGAGTTTCCTCGGGATCGGCCACGCCATCGATGAACTGCCGCACGATCGGGTCGGGCGACGCAAACAACGATTCCGGCGTGCAATTCGCATAAATTTTGCGGTGATGCAACATGATGACATGGTTCCCAACGCGGCGAGCGCTGCGCATGTCATGGGTCACGACGACACTGGTGACATTAAAATTATCACGCACGCGCATGATCAATTTATCGATGCTGTCAGACACGATGGGATCCAAGCCGGTTGTCGGCTCATCGTAGAGCAGTATCCGGGGTTCGTAAATGATGGCGCGGGCGAGACCGACGCGCTTGCGCATTCCGCCGGAAAGCTCCGCCGGATTTTTGTTCTGGGTGCCGGGCAAATCGACGAGTTCCAATGCTTCGGCGACGCGCCTGGCGATTTGGGCCTCAGTCAGGTTTTCGTGCCGGCGGAGGCCGAAGGCGACGTTTTCCGCGACGGTCATGGAATCAAAGAGGGCCGCACCCTGAAAGACCATCCCGAATTTGCGGCGCACGCGGAGCAGGGTTCGCTCATTCATGCCTACGATGTTTTCGCCGTCAATGAACACGGCGCCTTCGTCAGGCTGCAACAGACCAATGATGTGTTTGAGCAAAACGCTCTTACCCCCGCCGCTGCGACCGATGATGACGACTGATTCGCCGTGATCAATCTGAAAGCTGACGCCGTCGAGAATCGACTGGGTGCCGAAGCTTTTTTTCAGGCCGCGTACTTCAATCATAAGCCAAGTAAAACACACAATTGTTCCAGCGACATGGTCAGGAAAAAATTGGTGATGAGGATGGTGATGGAGGCGTAAACAACGGCCTCGGTGGTGGCGCGGCCGACGCCCTCGGCGCCGACACTACAGTTGAGCCCCTTGTAACAACCAATCAAGGAAATGATGCCGCCGTAAACGACGGATTTGATGAGGCCAATCATGACGTCGGCGTCGCCGGTGTATTTGAGCATATTCCACCAAGCGTAGGCTGGTTCGATACCCAGCAAATAGACGCCGACGACATAACTGGCACCGATGCCAATGCACATGGATTCGATGGTGAGGAGTGGCAGGGCAATATTGGCGGCGAGCAAACGAGGAACGACGAGATAATCGATCGGATGGGTGGCGAGGGTGCGGAGAGCGTCGATCTGCTCGGTCACACGCATTGTGCCCAGTTCGGCGGCAATGGCAGCGCCCACGCGGCCGGCCACCATCAAAGCGGTCAGGACCGGCCCCAACTCACTGCACATCGAAACGCTGACGACCGCGAGGGTGGCGGTGTCCATTTTGACCTTGTGAAATTGAAAATCCGTCTGGGCGGCGAGCACCATGCCGGTGAAGGCACCGGTGACAAGGACCACCGATTGCGATTTGATACCGATGAAATAAATCTGGTAGAGCAAATCGCGCCAAGCGACTTTCAAACGAAGGCATGAGCCAATGGCGTCACGCGCCAGCAAGGTAATGCGCCCCAAGCCGTCCAACCATTCCGCAAACCAAAGTTTGGCCAAGAAATTCATTCCCCGGCAGACTAACAGACCAGATTTGCCAAAGCCAAGAATTTGCGAGGAGGCTTGGGAATCCCGATGCAGCCAGCCTCACGGTGCAGTGATTTGGAGAATTCTTCCGTTCTGCATCAGGGCGTATAACTCGCCGTCGTTGTCCTCGGCGAAGGAGGTAATATTATCCGGCTGTTGCAATAATTTGGCCTGAACAGTGACCTTCCCGGCGGCGCGGTCGTAACGGAATCCCCAGATGGTGCCCAGATTGTAATCGCCATATATATAAATGCCGTCTAAGGCGGGGAATTGTTTGCCGCGATACACGTAACCCCCAATCACACACAGTCCGATGGAGTGATCGGGAAACATTGATTGCGGCAGGAGACGGGGATTATGGGGGTATTCCATGACCGGATCGATGTATTGGGCGCCGGGTGCGCCGGGTTTGTAATAGTGGGCTCCTTCCCGCGCGTTCCAGCCATAGTCACCCCCCTTGGTCACGAGATCAATTTCCTCCCACAAATCCTGACCAACGTCGCCGACCCACAAATCACCGGTTTGGCGGTCAAAACTGTAACGCCAGGGATTGCGAAGGCCGTAAGCGAAGATCTCCTTGTGAACCCCGCCGATCCACATGTCGGGTTCGTTGGCAAACGGGTTGTCGTTGGGAATGCCATATTCCAATTCTCGTTTCTGCGGGCCACGGCTCAGGGTAGTGCGGGAATTGACATCAATGCGCAACATTTTCGCGAGCAACGTGGCGGTATTCTGGCCATTGCCGAAGGGGTCACCCCCTGCTCCACCATCGCCCAAGCCAAGATAAAGATAACCATCCGGGCCAAAGAGCAATTCGCCGCCCTTGTGATTTGAGAAAGGCTGCTGGACCTGCAACAGGATACGCTCGGAACCCATATCGGCCTGATCGGGATCGTTGGAGGAAACCTTGAATTCGCTGATAACGCTGCGGAAAGGAAAATTCAGGGGCTGTTCGTTCTGGTCGGCCGAGTTTTTCTGGTTGTAATAAATGTAAAACAAATGGTTGGTGGCGAAACCAGGATGGAAGGCGATGCTGAGCAACCCGTCCTCATTTTCAAAATTAGGGTGGCGATCCTCGATGTCCAGGAACGTCTTCGCGTCGCCGCCATCCGAGCCTTTTTTGACAATGACGATTTTTCCCTTTTGATAGACGACGAAGAAGCGTCCGGAGCCGTCAGGCGCCTCACTCATCCAAAGAGGGCGATCGTCGGTTAATTGTGGAAAAACGGGTTTGAGGGTGATCGCAGGGAGCAATTGGGCGGAAGTAGCGCCATTCAAAGCAAAAAAGGCGCAGAAAACCAGGGCAGCAAGCGAAGTGTTTTTCATGACGGCATATCAAATCTGCTAACTCGTAAAAATCAACCTAAATCGATGGGTAAAGGCAACAATCGCACTATTTGGGGGCGGAAGCCGCCATTTTCAAATCGCTCCCGGCGGAAATTGTGATATGGTTTTGGCCGCACACGCTTGAAATCACTGGTTAAAATCGAAAAAACGCGGCTGGAAAGAGCCTTTCTCGTCGGAGTTGAACTGAAATCACAAAGGGCGACGGACATCCACGAATCCCTCGCCGAACTGGCTGAACTTTCACAAACAGCAGGTGCGGAAGTGGCTGGCGAAGGCATCCAGAAAATGGAATCGCTGAATGCAGCGACTTTCATCGGACCCGGCAAGGCGGAGGAATTCTCGAACTTTTGCAAATCGAACAAAGTGGATACGGTTATTTTCGATGATGAACTATCGCCGGCCCAAAGCCGGAACCTGGAGAAGATTTTCAATTGCAAAATCCTGGACCGGACAGCGTTGATCTTGGATATATTCGCACAGCGCGCGCGGACGCGCGAGGGCAAATTGCAAATTGAACTGGCGCAACTGCAGCATCTGCTGCCGCGACTCACCAGGTTTTGGGGCCACTTGTCCCGGCAATCGGGCGGCATTGGCATGCGCGGGGGCGAAGGCGAATCGCAATTGGAAGCGGACCGGCGCAAAGTCTCGGAACGGATCGACCGGATTGAGCGGGATCTGGAGGCCGTCCGGCGGCAACGGGAAACGCAGCGGGCGGGGCGGCAGCGCAGCCAATGGCCATTGGCATCGATCGTGGGTTACACCAATGCAGGGAAGTCGACGTTGTTGAACCGGCTGACCGGATCGGAAGTGCTGGCGAAGGATATTTTGTTTGCGACGCTGGATCCGACCACGCGCCGTTTAAAATTGCCCACCAACCAGAATGTGCTGCTGACCGACACGGTGGGCTTCATCAAAAAGCTGCCGCACGGCCTGGTGGAGGCGTTCAAGGCGACGCTGGAAGAAGTGGTGCAAGCAGACTTGCTGTTACACGTGGTGGATATCAGCCATCCGCAAGCGGAGGAGCAAATCCTGGCGGTGAATGCAGTGCTGGCGGAAATTGGCGCCGTGGAAAAGCCGACGATCATGATTTTCAACAAGGTGGACCAACTGAACGGCAGCGGAGCGATGAACCGGTTGCGGGAGCACTTTCCAAATTCCGTGGCGATTTCGGCCAGGACCGGCGAGGGGATGCCGGCCTTGATGTCGGAACTGGGAACGCAGCTCCGGCCGGTACGCGACCTGGTGGATTTGAAAATTCCGCACGAGGACGCGGCGGTGATAGCGCGGCTGCACAAGGTGGGCCAGGTGATTGAGCGACGATACACGGGCAAGACGGCGCGGTTCAAAGCCCGGATTCCGCCGCATCACCGGGCGGAGTTTGAGCCGTTCATGGTAACCACGCCCAGCGGCACAAAATAATATCGGAAAAAGACAACTGCCGCTTGCAAAATAATTGTGGGCAGGCTTAATCTCTGGAGCATCACGTAAAGAGGAAAACATATGCTACATACCGGAAGGCAATCAGCGAATACCAGCAAAGTGCTCAGTGTAATCATGGGTGGTGGCCAGGGTTCCCGGCTGTTTCCCCTGACCAAGGATCGCGCCAAGCCGGCGGTGCCGCTGGCGGGCAAGTACCGGCTGGTGGACATACCGATCTCGAACTGCATCAATTCCGGTTTTCGGCGAATCTATGTGTTGACGCAGTTCAATTCCGCCTCGCTGCACGGTCATATTTCCCGGACGTACAAGTTCGACCATTTTTCCAGCGGCTTCGTGGAAATCCTCGCGGCGCAACAAACTTTTAACAACACCTCCTGGTACGAAGGGACCGCGGATGCAGTTCGGAAAAACCTGGTGCACTTTCTGGACCACGATTTTGATTATCTGGTGATTCTGAGCGGTGACCAATTGTACCGGATGGATTTTCGCGAGCTGGTGGACCAGCACGTGGCAACCGGCGCCGAGATCACCGTGGCAACCATCCCCGTGACCCGTGAGGAATGTCACGCTCTCGGCATCATGCAAATGGACGCCGACCAGCGGATCCAGAATTTCGTGGAAAAGCCGAAAGAGGCCTCAGTGCTAGAACCGTTGAAATTAGGGGACGAAGCCCGCCAGCAATTGGGGATCAAAATGACCGGCGACGCTTTCCTGGCCTCGATGGGAATCTATGTGTTCAACCGCGACGTGATTTGCGAACTGCTGGACAACCCGCATTCGGATTTTGGCAAGCACATCATTCCGCACGCCATCAAATCGCGCCGCGTTTTCTCGTACGTTTACCAGGGCTACTGGGAGGACATCGGGACAATTCGCTCTTTCTTTGAGGCCAACCTGGACCTGGTTTCCGAGTTGCCGCGGTTCAATTTCTTCGATATGAGCGCGCCGATTTTTTCGCGCCCTCGCTATCTGCCTGGTTCCAAGATCAACGGCGCGCAGATTGATCATGCGGTGATCTCCGACGGTTGCATCATCAATCGGGCGACCATCGTGCGCAGCATCATCGGGTTGCGAACGCTGGTAGGATCGGGAACAAAACTGAACCGGGTAATCGTGATTGGCAGCGATTATTATGAGGCGGCGGATTCGGTGGAGCGTCATATGAAGGAGGGCAAACCCCGGATCGGCATCGGGGAGAATTGCACGATCGATAACGCGATCATTGATAAAAATACACGGATCGGTAACAACGTGACGATTTCACCCGCAGGCAAGGCCGAAAATCTGGACCACCAGAATTATTTCATCCGGGACGGCATCATCATCATTCCGAAAGACGCCGTGATTCCGGACGGCACGGTGATTTGATTTGCGCGCGGAGTGGCAGTCGTTAAAACTTGCGCGTGATTAACACTGAAACCATCTGGAAGCAGCTCACCAAGCCGCGCCAGTTGTTTTTGATCGCGGGGCCGTGCGTGATCGAAAACGAACAACTGTGCCGCAAGGTGGCCGCTTCCCTGACCAAAACCTGCCGTCAGCTGGGTATCTTCTACGTTTTTAAAGCCAGTTTTGACAAGGCGAACCGCACCTCGGGCAAGGCCTTTCGAGGACCTGGACTGGAAGCGGGATTAAAAACGCTGGCGGGCATCCGGGACGAATTTGGTGTGCCGGTCTTAACCGACGTCCATAATGAAGCCCAAGCCGAAGCGGCGGCTCAAGCGGTGGATATTCTTCAAATCCCGGCTTTTTTGTGCCGGCAGACGGATCTCATTGAGACGGCAGTCCGGACGGGACGGATTGTGAATCTTAAAAAAGGCCAGTTCCTTTCGCCCGGCGAAATGGGACGCGTGGCGGAAAAAGCAAAAATCGCTGGAGGCAAACGCATTTTGCTTACTGAACGCGGAACGACTTTCGGTTACCAGAATCTGGTGGCCGACATGCGGTCGATCCCGATTATGAAAAGCTTTGGTTTTCCGATTATTTTTGACGCGACCCACTCGGTGCAATTACCGGGCGGGGGCGGTGACAAATCCTCAGGCCAGCGGGAATTTGCGCCGGTATTAGCGGCTGCAGCCCTAGCCGCCGGAGCCAACGGACTTTTCATTGAAACACACCCGGAACCTGATAAAGCCTTGAGCGACGGTCCGAATATGATTCCGCTCGCCGAGATGGCGATGGTTTTAAAGAAGTTGCAGAAAATTTTCGAAGCGGCGAAATAAGAAATCCCGGCGGGAGGCTCCGATTATGCCAAAAATCTCCAAAACCTTATCGAACCGTCTCAAGCGGATCAAACTGATGCTTTGCGATGTGGATGGCGTGCTGACGGATGGCACTGTTTTTATTGGCGGTCCGCAGGAATTCAAACGTTTCAACATTCGGGACGGCCTTGGGATCGTGCTGGCGAGACGCGCAGGGTTGAAAGTGGGCTGGGTTTCCGCCCGCCCGTCGTTGGCAACCAGGCTGCGGGCGGAGGAGTTGAAGATTGATTATCTGGTGCAGCAAGGCGATGGCACGAGCAAAACGGCGGCAGTGGAACAATTGCTGGCGCGCGAAAAACTGCACTGGACGGAAACGTGCTTTGTGGGGGACGACATCATTGACCTGGGACCACTGACGCGCGCTGGTCTGGCAGTAGTGGTGGGCGACGGCGTCAAGGAAGCCAAGGCGGCGGCGCATTATGTGACGGAAAATGCCGGTGGCCGCGGGGCGGTCCGCGAAACGGTGGAACTCATTCTGAAAGCGCAGGGCCAATGGGCAGGGTTTCAGGAAAAATACGCGGAATGACAGCGGTCCGCCATTTGGGCCCGAGAAGTCCCGGGTGGTCAGGATTCCGGTGGCGAGAGGTTTGTCTACGTTCGTTTATCCTGACCGGCCTCTATCTGCTGGCCGGAGCGGCAGGCGCACAGACGCAACCGGCCGTGTTGGGGCATGCCACCGATTTCACTTCTGACCAATATTTCCAACCGCCGAACCAGCAAAAGGTCGAAATGAGGCTGACGGGGACGTCAGCCTCGCCGCTGCCGGGCGGCGCACTCGACATCACTGATTTGAGAATTGAGAAGTTCCTCCTCAATGGCAAAACCGAGGCGGTGATACTCGCGCCGGAATGCATCTATGCACCCTTTGACGGCGTGGCGAGTTCTGCCGGACACATCGAATTACAAACGGGCGATGGCAAAATCGCCATCACGGGTGACGGATTTTTGTGGCGGCAAGGCGACAACTCACTCACCATTTCCAATAACGTTCACACAGTCATCAAAATGAAAGCGTTGGAACCCAGCCTGCCATGAAAAACTATCTGTCATTAATGACCGCGATAATCGTCGTGCTGGCGGCTTGGGCAGCGGACAGCGCGACGCAGGTGGCAACCCGCATTCCATCCCCGTCGGAACAGGAAGTCGGGGTTTCAGCAAAACACTTTTTTTATGACCCCAGCCGGTCACAGGTGATTTATTTTGATAACGTGGTGGTAACCAACGCGCAGGGAACTTTATTTTGTGAGAGACTGACGATCAATTTGCCACCCGAAGGTTCCTTTGACCGGCAACCTACCAACGCCGTGGCGGAAACCAATGTCGTCATCGATTTTGTGAAACAGGGTGACACAAATCACATCACCTGTGACCGGGCAATCTACACTTACGTGATTCTGAAAGGGGCAACCAACGACACCATCACTTTCTGGGGGTCTGACACGCGTCCGGCCAAGGTCGAAAACTCAAAGGGGTGGATGACCGGCGAACCTTTAGTCTGGGATAACGTGACCGGCAATTTCTCCGGGGTTGACACCGAAACACATTTCCGGATTCCCGCCACTGCGAGCACGGGTACCAACTCGCCAAGTGACGCGGGGCCATTAAATTTTCTCAAATAAACCCAACGATGAGCGAGGCTGAAGCCCAACCCGAAAGTCAAAGCGCTCCCCCCGGCACGGCGGGAGCCGCGACGGGGCAAGTGTTGTTAACGACTGGAAAGCTGGCGAAGGAGTACCGTAGCCGGCGGGTGGTAAACGGCGTTTCCGTGGAAGTTGGCGCAGGCGAAATTGTGGGTTTACTGGGTCCGAATGGCGCGGGGAAAACAACAACGTTCAACATGGTAGTAGGGGTGGTGAAGCCCGACGAAGGCTGGGTGAAGTTTTTGGACCGCAGCATTACCAATCTACCAATGCATCAGCGGGCCAGGCTGGGCATCGGTTACCTGACCCAGGAACCGTCGGTCTTTCGCAAATTGACGGTGGAAGAAAACATTCTGGCGATTTTGGAGACGTGCCAACTGTCCGGCAGCGAGCGCGATGTGCGACTCAAGTACCTGCTGGAGGAATTGGACCTGACCCCGATCCGGAAAAGCAAAGCCTATCAATTGAGCGGCGGTGAGAAACGCCGGTTGGAGATCACGCGGGCGCTGGTTACGAGCCCCAAACTACTGTTGCTGGACGAGCCCTTCAGCGGCATTGACCCGATCGCCGTTTACGAGGTGCAAAAAATTGTGCGCCGGCTGAGAGAACGCGGCCTGGGCATTTTGATTACGGACCATAATGTGCGCGAAACCTTGAAACTGATCGACCGCGGTTACATTATTCACAAAGGTCAGGTGTTGGTGGCAGGCAGCGCGGAATTCCTGGCAAATGACCCGAAAGCGCGTGAGATTTACCTGGGGCCGGAATTCAATTTGTAAGCAAACTCCGTGGTCGACCCGGTTCCAGGGGCTGGCAGGTAAACCGGCCGAAGGAAGACGGCCCGGCCGAAGCGAAATCAGGCAGGAAACAAGCAAAGGAAATCTATGGAACGTCCAACGGTAACGGTGGAACAGTTTTTCAAAGAGTACTCGATTGCGCTCCAGATGCGATTGTTGACGGGCGAGGACAAATTGAAACGAATCATTCGCGAGCCCACGGTCAACCGGCCTGGTCTGGCGCTGAGTGGGTTTACCCGTTATTTCGCCTACAAACGAGTCCAGGTGATGGGGCACGCGGAAGTTTATTATCTGCGCGAACTGCCTGCGGACAAGCGGGCGGCGCGCTACGCCTACCTGTTTGCATACAAGATTCCCTGCCTGGTGATCAGTCGTGGACTCAAACCGGACAAGGAATTTCTGGCGGCCGCCGACCAGGCGGGCGTGCCGATTTTTCAAACGCCGCTGGTGACCATGAAATTCATCAACATGGCGACTTTGGCCGTGGAGACCCTGTTCGCCGCGCGCGGGACGGAACTGGGAAGCATGGTGGACATCCTGGGAGTTGGGGTGATTATTCGCGGCGAAAGCGGCATTGGCAAAAGCGAAGCTGTGCTGGCGCTGATCGAGCGCGGTTACAGCCTGGTGGCCGACGACGTAGTGAAGGTAGTAGTTGCTGACAATCGCGAAGTCATCGGCACGAGCTCCGAGTTGACGCGGGACCACATGGAAGTCCGCGGTATCGGCATCATTAATGTCGCGCAAATGTTCGGGGTGAAAGCCATCCGGAAAGAAAAAAGCCTCGACTTGATTGTTTCTCTCAAGCATTGGGACGAGGTGAAGGACGTAGACCGGCTGGGGATGGAGCAGGAATATGTGAAGGTGCTGGGAATTGACATTCCGCATGTGACCATTCCAGTGAGACCGGGACGCGATCTGGCACGGCTGGTCGAGGTAGCGGCGTTTCAAGTCAAATTACGCAAGTCGGGGTATAATGCAGCCGAGGAATTGAACCAAAGACTGCTGGCGCAAATGGCCCAAAATGCGGCCGCAGTAAGCATCCCTCCGGCCGCCTGAACTTTTTCCATTGGCGAAATTGGCAAATTCACACTACCATATGGTTGTTAAATGACGGCCAAGAGCATTCCAAACAGCGAATTCCTGACAAAGGAACTGACGATCGCAAATAAATCGGGCATCCATGCCCGACCGGCGGCGATGTTTGTCAAGACGGCAAACCGGTTTGCGTGCGACATTTTTGTGGAAAAGGACGGCGAGAAGATTAATGGCAAGAGCATCATGGGATTAATGATGCTGGCGGCTGGTCCCGGAAGCAAAGTGATCCTGCACGTGAAGGGAGCCGACGCCACGAACGCCATTGCGGAGTTGGAGGCGCTGGTCAAACGCAAATTCGACGAGGATTGAAGACGGTTCTGAACGGTAATTCCCCCTGAACGGCGTTTTGGTTCGTTTTCCAAACAAGAAGGACTTGAAAGTTTACTCCTGAAACTTGACACTCCCCCAAATGGCATCCGCTGAAATTGACGTAAAATACGTGGCCCAACTAGCACGTATTGCCTTAACCCCGGACGAGGAGAAGAAGCTGGGCGCTCAGCTGGGAAATATTCTTGGCTACATTGAAAAGCTACGGGAGCTTGATGTTGCCAATATTGAACCGACGGCGCATGCGGTGCCGCTGGTCAACGTTACGCGCGCTGATGAGACGCAGGACTCCTTGTCGCAGTTTGAGACACTGCGCAATGCTCCGCGCCAAGCGAATGGTCTTTTCATCGTTCCGAAGATCGTGGAATGAATCCTGCAGCTGAAATCAGGCAACTCAGATTAATCTGGGCGTGGCCAACAGCCGCGCCGCCGCGGGCGGGGACCTGACTGACGCGGCAAAACCAATTTAATCAGCGGGCCAAAATGCTTAACCAACTTAATATTGGCGAATTGACAGCAAAATTATCCCGGCGCGAAATTTCCGCGCGGGAGATTACGCAAGCCTGCCTGACGCAGATCGGACGATATGACGGGAAGATCCATGCCTTCCTGAGCTATGACGCCGATGATGCGCTGGCGCAGGCGGATGCTGCCGATTGTTACCTATCTGAAAAAGGAACGGACCCCAACCATCCCCTGCTGGGCATACCGGTGGCGATCAAGGACGTGCTGGCGGTCAAGAACCAACCATTGAACTGCGCTTCAAAGATTCTTGGCAATTTCACCTCGCTTTACGATGCGACCGCGATTGAAAAATTGAAAGCGGCGGGGGCCATTGTTTTCGGGCGACTCAACATGGATGAGTTTGCCATGGGCAGTTCGACGGAAAACTCCTCATTTGGGGTGACACACAATCCGTGGGATCCAACGCGGATTCCGGGAGGGTCTTCGGGAGGATCGGCAGCGGCGGTGGCCGCCGATGAATGTATCGCGAGTCTGGGGACGGATACGGGAGGTTCCATTCGCCAGCCGGCGGCGCTCTGCGGCTGCGTGGGTCTCAAGCCGACGTACGGGCGGATTTCCCGTTATGGATTGGTGGCTTTTGCGAGTTCACTGGATCAAATCGGGCCACTGACAAAAAACGTCAGGGACTCGGCCATTTTACTGGGTGTTTTGAGCGGCCAGGACCGGCGTGATTCGACCAGCATCCCCGAGGCCGTGCCGGATTACACGCGCGCGCTCACGGGAAACGTGAAAGGCTTGAAAATTGGCCTGCCCCGTGAATACATGATTGGCGGCATGGATGGAGAAATCAAATCCGCCGTGGACGCCGCCGTGAAAAAATTCGAGGAACTGGGCGCAGAGATCGTGGAAATCTCGCTGCCCCACACCGATTATGCGGTGGCGACGTATTACATTATTGCGACGGCGGAAGCGTCGGCCAACCTGGCACGTTTTGATGGCATCCGTTATGGAGCCCGAGTGGACGGCAACGATCCGGTGGAACTTTACAGTCGTACGCGAGGCGCCGGATTTGGAGCAGAAGTCAAACGCCGCATTATTCTTGGCACTTATGTTTTGAGCAGTGGTTATTACGATGCTTATTATCTGCGGGCCCAAAAAGTCCGCACGTTGATCCGTAATGATTTTCTCAGGGCTTTCGAAAAAGTAGACGCGATTCTCACCCCGACTTCGCCCACGGCGGCGTTCAAGATCGGCGAGAAATCGGAAGACCCACTACAGATGTACTTGTCCGACATTTTTACCATCTCCTGCAACCTGGCGGGAATCTGCGGCATCAGCCTGCCTTGCGGATTCACCAAGAATCCGAAGCTGCCGATCGGCTTACAAATCCTGGGCAAACCCTTCGGTGAAGAGACGATGCTGCGACTGGCGCACGCTTACGAGCAAAGCACGAGCTGGCACCGCGAGAAAGCGCCACTCTAAAGCGTCACCCAAGGGATTAAAGTCATGATTGCCACCCCAAAAAAGAAAAAGCTGCTGTTCTGGCTTGGTTTGGCGTTGCCGGTGCTGGCCCTGGTGGGCATGACCTGGCTGGTTTACAAATCGGATGGGAGGTTCAACAATTCCTTCAACTGGGTCATGCAAAACTACAAGGTATTGGACCTTTTTGAGCAGACCCAGTCGTCCATGGTGGATGCCGAGGCGAACGAGCGCGGGTATCTGTTGACCGGCCACCCAGAATATCTGGAGCCTTACCACACCGCCATGACGGAGGTACAGGACAACCTTGCGGAACTAAAACGCATCACGCGAAGCGACCCGGCCCAGCAGGCAAATATTTCTTCACTGGCTCAAATGGTCAAAGACGAACTGGCGTTTGACCCCGCCACTGCTTTCACGAACGGCCTCACACCAGCCAGTCAATCCGTGATTCAAATGACCGAGGCGGGGAAGCAAAAAATTGAAGGCATGCGCGAAGTGGTTTTTGCGGCGCGAGAGGAGCAGGAACGCGCGCTGACCAAACACCAGGAAGAGGCGGCAGATGATGTGATCTCCAGCCAGTTGATGTCGCTGGTGTTGATCGTGGCCGTGGCGGTGGCGCTGGTCCTGGTGGTGGTGATTTTATTGAGGCTGGAGAAACTGCAGGAATTTGTGACGGTTTGCGCCTGGACCGGCCGGGTGCGTTTTGAAGGCCAATGGGTGCGGCTGGACGAATACCTGAAACAGCAGTTCAATATTTCCGTCTCCCACAGCCTGTCCCAGGAAGCCGCGGAAAAAATGCGGGTTGAGATAGAAGAATTGAACCGGACGGGGGATCGTCCGGTGCGACCGTCGCAAAAATAAAGATGCCGGATGGAAACTTATTCCCCCAAATCCAAGCTGGCTCGAAAGAATCGCAAAGCGGGCACGGTCCGCGATCCGCAGAAGACCTCCGGCCGCATCCTTGACGCGGCGCTGCATGAGTTTGCGGCAAAAGGCTTTGCCGGCGCGAGGGTGGATGCCATCGCCCGTCGGGCGGGCATCAATAAGCGGATGCTTTATCATTATTTCGGGGACAAGGAGGCCCTTTTCCGCGCGGTGCTTATTAGAAAAATTGCCGAACGGCATGCCTTGGATCAGGCACTAACCGGCAACATGGAAGAAAATGTTCCCTTTTGGTTTGCGTCGGCCTGCCAGGACATGGATTGGGTGCGATTACTGGAATGGGAGGCCCTACAGTACCCCAAAAAGAAGATTATTGAGCAAAAGAAACGAATCGCGGCGGCGGCTTACGCTTTGCAACGCATCCGGCAGGGACAAAAGCGCGGGCATTTGTCCAACGAATTTGACCCGGCCCAGATGCTGTTAACCATCCGATCGCTCACCATTTTCCCCATCGCCTTTCCGCAATTGACACGGATGATTACGGGTCGAGAAGTCCACGATCCCAAATTTCAGCGGGACCGGATCGAGTTTTTGAAAAAATTCGCCAGGGTGTTTCGCCCCCGGCCCACTTATCCGGTACCGAGTCAACTGAACAACTCGACGCACGTCCATAACGGTGCTGTTTCGCGGCTCAACAGCCGGCCCCGAAGAAAATCCGCCCCCTTGCGTCCAGGGATTCTGGCCTGAGTTTGGATAGATTGGACTTGGTTAGTAGTGCCAGTCTCTGATTTACTTTTTCAGAATGGAATACGAAGCGGTCATTGGACTGGAAACGCACGTCCAGCTGAAAACCAAATCCAAGATGTGGTGCGGTTGCCCGAATCAATATGGCGCGGAACCCAACACCAACGTCTGCCCGGTTTGCCTGGGCATGCCCGGAGTTTTGCCGGTGGCCAACGAGGAAGCCCTGCGGCTGACGGTACTGACCGGATATCTGCTAAACTGCGAAATTCCGCTCCGCGCCAAGTTTGACCGGAAGAATTATTTTTACCCGGACGCGCCGAAAAATTACCAGCTCACCCAATACAACCAGCCTTCAACGATGAACGGCTTTGTGGATTTTGAGTTCAACGGGGGCATTGATCGAGTCCGGATCACCCGTGCCCACCTGGAAGAAGATGTGGGCAAAAGCACTCATTTTGAGCGCAACAGCGGCGTCGATTTCAACCGGGCCGGGGTGCCGCTGCTGGAAATCGTATCGGAACCCGACTTGACGAGCGCCGACCAGGCTTACGAATACCTGAATGCACTGAAGGACATTTTGCTCTACGGCCGCATCAGCGATTGCGACATGGAGAAGGGCATGGTGCGCTGCGACGTGAATGTGAGCGTTCGTCCGGTGGGAACGAAAGGACTTGGCGCGAAGATTGAGATCAAAAACATGAACAGCTTTTCCGGCGTCAGGCGGGCGCTGGAGTATGAAATCCCGCGGCAGATCGCGGCCGTCAAGCGCGGGGAAAAACTGCTGCAATCCACGCGGCGCTGGGACGATGTGGCGGGAGTGACCGAAGAAATGCGGACGAAGGAAAGTGCGCATGATTACCGTTACCTTCCCGAGCCGGATCTGATGCCTTTTGAGCCGGGCGAGAGCTGGCGGGCGGAGGTAAAATCCCGTCTGGTGGAATTGCCGCTCGCGCGAAAGCAAAGAATGATGCGGGATTATCAGTTGCCGGCGGGAGACGCGGAGGTTTTCAAAAATGACCGGGCGTTAGGAGATTATTTCGAACCGGTTGCCAGGCAGGCGAAAAACCCCAAGGCGGTGGCCAACTGGGTGATCAATAATTTGCGCGCCAAGCTTTCCGAAACCATCGAAGCTGAGAAGAACGAACAAGCCGCGCTGGGTCTGGAAGCGGACGAAATGAAGCTGACTTCGTTGGGAGACCTGAGGTTCAAGCCGGAGGCGCTGGTGGAACTGGTGAGTTTGGTTGAGGCCAAAACCATCAGCAACGCGGCCGCCCAACAGGTTTTTGGAGAAATGTATGCCAATGGCAAATCGCCGGCGGCGATCGTCCAGGAAAAAGGGCTGGCGCAGGTCAGCGACACGGGGGCGATTGAAAAAATGTGCGACGAAGCGATGGCATTGAGCCCCGGTCCGGTGGCGGACTACAAAGCGGGCAAGCTTTCCGCACTCAACGCTCTCAAAGGGCAGGTGATGAAGCTCTCGAAGGGCAAGGCCAACCCTGCCTTGGTTGGCGAAATCCTGGAGCGGAAGCTAAAAGCTTGAATCTCACACGTGGGTCCAGAAGCCGGACACTGTTCCGCGCTGTGACCAAGTCTGCGGCAATCAAATTGGCCAAAGCCGATCTCAAATTTTAAAGCATGTTTTCCAACGAAATTAAATCTGTTCATTTTACCGGCATTGGCGGCACCGCCATGGCGGCGGCGGCGGCGGCGATGCTGGACAAAGGCTTCCAAGTCACCGGCTCAGACCAGAATGTGTATGAGCCGACCGCATCCTTTCTCGCGGCGAAGAAGATTGCCGTGCTGAACGGATATGACGAGCGACACCTCAGGTATAAGCCCGATCTGGTCGTGATTGGCAATGCCATCTCCCGCGGTAATCCGGAGGCGGAGTTCGTGCTGGACCACAAACTGCGTTACGTTTCCCTGCCGGAGCTGCTGCGTGAATTTTTCATCCGAGGCAAACGCTCACTGGTGGTCAGCGGCACGCATGGCAAAACGACCACAACGTCGCTCTTGACCTGGGTTTTTGAACACAACGGATTTAATCCCAGCTACCTGATCGGGGGCATCCCCAACAATTTCAGCCAGGGGGCACGGTTCACGGACAGCGAGTGGTTCATCATCGAGGGCGACGAATACGACACGGCATTTTTCGACAAGCGCAGCAAATTCATCCACTACCAGCCTGAAGTTGCGATCATCAACAACCTGGAATTCGATCATGCGGATATTTTTGAAAATCTGGCAGCCATCCAAAAAACCTTCAGCCATTTTATCCGCCTCGTACCGCGGAACGGACTGCTGCTGGGCAACGGGGATGACGCGAATCTCGCGCCGCTGTTTAAGATCACCCATTGCCCGGTGAAACAATTCGGGTTGGGCGAGCACAATGCGGTGCGGGCTTTCAACCTGAATTTTGGGCCGACGGCGACGGAATTTGAGATTCCAAGTTTCAAGTTTCACTTGAACCTGGTAGGCGAACTGAATGTCCGCAACGCGCTGGCGGTGATCGGAGCGGCGAAACATTGCGGCCTATCGAACAAACAAATCCAGGGTGCGTTTGACACCTTCAAGGGCATCAAGCGACGCATGGAAGTCAAAGGGATCGCGGGCGGTGTGACGGTGATTGACGATTTCGGACATCATCCCACCGCCATTCGCGAGACGTTGCGCGCGTTGCGGATCAAGTATCCACGCGAAAAAATTTGCGCCATTTTTGAACCGCGGACGAACACGACCCGCCGGAACGTCTTTCAGGAGGAATTGGCGGCTTCATTCACGGATGCCAATTCCATAATCGTGGCGCAGGTGGCGCGACTGGAACTGCTGGCCCCGCAAGAGCGGCTAGATCCGGAAAAATTGATGCGGCAAATCGCTGCCAGCGGCAAGCCAACGGCCTATTTGCCGGATGCCGATGCCATCGTAGCGCACGTTGCCGGGACGGCGGAGGGAGGCGATGTGGTGGTGGTCTTCAGCAACGGCGGCTTTGGTGGCATTCACGCGAAGTTATTGGCCCGACTCGGAAAACGCTAACTGCATTCGATCGCCACGCAATCTTTCTGGCGCACGAGTTGCTTTTCTTTTCGGGTGGCCAGAAAATACAAAATTATAGGAATCAACGCCGCGCGTGGAGACGCGTCCGCAGGCAAGGCAGGTGACGCAAAATCACAATCTGTGGCTACCGCGTTCCCCTCACGCATGAAGAAAATCCATACGCCGCGCCGCCGACTAATCGTGACCTTCGTAAACGAAAAACCGGCACCAATTAAAATGAGACACCCTGCCCAAAATCTGGGCACTGTAACGGCGAAAATACAGGCCATCCAGCCACAACGAGTCTAAGCCAAATAAATTTTTAGGTCGATTGAAAGATCGAATGGTTTATTCCCAAGAAGTTAAGGAATTTACTGCAGTGGTTTCTCCAAAGGCAACAAACTCTGCCCCGCGAATGAAATTCGCTCGTAACCAGCCTGGTGCAAAAACACGGCCAGTTGTAGCCGGGCTCGTTCATTGGCGTCATTAACAATGCCACCTTGCCGCGCAGCCAGCCGTAAATCTGCGACAGCGGTCTTACGCGCAGTCTGTTCCAAATCCTTGTCGAACTGTCGAAATAAACCGGTGGTGTGGTCGATCACGCGGGTTTCCCGGTCGTCCAGGTAGGCGTCGGTGATTTGAGCGTCCGGCAAATGGAGCGTAATTGATTTGCCCGAAATGCGGATATCTGCAGGCGCGAGTTTTCTCAAATCGATTCCCGCCTTCACAATTCCGTGGGCGAGCAGCAGGACGTGACTTTCCCCGTACCATTGCTGGTCTCTGAGCACCACGACTTTCTCCTCCACATATTTCACGGTAACCAGATCGGCGAGCGACTGGATTTGCTGGACAACGGTCACGGAATTCTCCTCGTGGAGACTGGATTTTCTGTTCAGATCCGCCCACTTAATCCCCACGCGAACGCCCACCAGAAAAACGATTGCCATTATCAAGCTGACCACGATCTGCCGCATAAGCGAAAGGTAATGGAAATTGGCTGAATGCAAAGCTGGAATCCGCCACCAACCAGGAGCATGGATCGACGGAGACGCGGGCTGAATCTGCAAGGGCACTTCCGGGATTGGAGCGTCTGAGCGATGTCAATTTATAGCCGGTGCATGGCAATTTTCGACTTTGCAGCGACTACTTTAAAACTAGAATGATCAAGTGAAAGCATACAGCGGACAATTTCCCCTTCATCGCCTGCGCCGGTTGCGCCAATCAGCAGCGCTAAGAAAATTGGTTTGTGAAACGCGTTTGAACGTCGATCAGCTGGTGCTGCCGTTGTTTGCCCGCGCGGGGAAAAAACTGCGCCACGAGATCAAGGCCATGCCCGGGGTTTTTCAGTTTTCGCCGGATGAAATCCTGCGGGAGGCCGGGCGGGCGCATGAACTCGGGGTGCCTGCGATTTTGTTGTTCGGCATTCCGGACAAGAAGGATGCCCGGGCGAGTGGAGCCTTTGCCAAAAACGGGATTGTGCAACAGACAGTGCGCCTCCTGAAGAAGGAATTGCCGTCGTTACTGGTCATCACGGATGTCTGCCTCTGCGAGTATATGGAGCACGGCCATTGCGGTGTGGTGGCGAGAGGCAAAATTCTGAATGACCCGACGCTGAAGATTTTGGCCGCGACCGCATTGAGCCATGCAGAGGCCGGGGCAGACATATTGGCTCCCAGTGACATGATGGATGGTCGCGTACGGGCCATCCGCGAAGCCTTGGATGGATCCGGGCTGACAGACACGCCGATCCTGGCTTATGCGGCGAAATTTGCCTCGGCTTTTTACGGCCCTTTTCGTGAAGCCGCCGAGTCAGCACCGCAATTTGGCGACCGGCGCAGCTACCAAATGGACGCCGCGAACACAAATGAGGCACTGCGGGAGGTGGCCTTGGATATCCAGGAGGGCGCGGACATGGTCATGGTGAAACCGGCGCTGGCGTATCTGGACATTTTACAGCGGGTAAAGGCGGAGTTCGGGATGCCAACCGCGGCTTACGCCGTCAGCGGCGAGCATGCGATGATCAAAGCGGCCGCCGCCAACGGCTGGATTGACGAGCGGGCGGTCACGCTCGAAAGTTTGCTGGCCATGCGTCGGGCGGGTGCGGATATCCTCATCACCTATGCTGCCGCCGACGTGGCTCGCTGGCTGAAAGAGTAAACTTCGTCGCCAAGGCAAAGGAATCTTTTCTAAACCTTGAGAAACACGCTAACTTGATGATTTCGATTACGTTGTAAGGAACTTCAGCCGGAACTTCGGTGCAGGGAAATTATGACCATTTTTTTTTGGGGGGGGGAATGCGTTTTTGTCAAAAACCAAAGGTTTTGGGTTAAAGAAAAGGAATAGACCGGGCAGTACCAGCCGGGTTTTTATAGCTTATGTCCGGGTATTTCAGCTATTTCGGACCTGATTTACGTATGGCCCAACCTTTGCCGAAATTTTTTGCGTTTGCCATGGTCCCTCGTGCTAGCTAAGCTGGGCGTTCGCTAAATTTATGTTTAGATTTTTCAGACATCACAGCTGGATCTTGATCGCCACCCTGAGCCTGACCATCATTTCCTTCGTTGTCTTCATGGGAAAGGCTCCGTCGCGCAACGGGGGTGGGACAAGCAGCGGTAATTACGGCAGCATTTACGGCCAGGTGATCAGCCCGCTCCAATATGAGGAGGCAAAACGCGAATTCTTTATTTCCTATTGGGAACAGACGGGAGAATGGCCGGATAAGAACTCCCAGATGTCGGCCAATGAAATCGAACAGGAGGTTTATTCGTACCTGATCATGGAATTGAAGGCCAAGGAGCTGGGAATCCAAGTGGGTGATGATGAAGCCGCCGCGGCCGCGAAAGATCTGCTCCGCTCGACCGCCTTGATGAGGATGTTTGGCACCACTGAACCGGTAGACGCGACGGAATTCGTGAGGCAGGTACTTGCCCCTGAAGGACTGTCAGCCGCCGATTTTGAGCGGGCAATCCGCGCACGTGTGGCGATCAACCAATTAGTGACATTGCTGGGCCTCCCCGGCGCGCTGATTACGCCGCAAGAAGCAGGCACCCTTTATGACCGGGACAATCAGGAAGTCTCCGCGCAGGCGGTTTTCTTTTCCGCTTCAAATTACATTTCCCAAGCGACCACGGCCCCCGGCGCCATCAGTGAATTTTTCACCAATAACATGGCGGCCTATCGTCAGCCGGACCGGGTGCAAATCAATTTCGTCTCATTTATTGTCTCCAATTTTGTTGCCCAGTCCAAAGCAGAATGGGCCAAAACCAACTTTGAGGACACGGTGGATTCAATTTACGACCATTATTCCACAACGGAATTTGCCAATGAAAAGTCGCCTGAAGCCGCCAAGGCAAAGATTCGCGAAATGGTCATTAACCGGCGTGCGCTGGATGATGCCAACCGCCAAGCCAATGATTTTGTGTCGGCGCTTTATGGAATGACCCCGGTGCAAGCGGATAACCTGCTCTCTCTGGCCAAGCAAAGAGGTTTGCAGGTTTATACGAGCGCACCTTTTGGTGAGGAAACCGGACCGGAAGATTTCGACGCCCCGGCAGCTTTGGCCAAGGCGGCCTTTCAATTGAATGCCGATTCGCCTTATACCGGACCGATTGCCGGGAGTGATGCGGTTTATGTCATTGGACTGGCGAGGCAATTGCCCAGTTCAATTCCTTCTTTGGCTGACATCCGGGACCGCGTGACGCAGGATTTCCTGACCCAACAAGCCGTGGCGCTGGCACAGCAGGCGGGAACAAATTTTTATTATTCGGCGCACGTCGAGACTTCGCTTGGACAGAAATTCTCCAAAGTGGCGGAATCCAGTCATTTGAATCCCGTGTTACTGTCGCCCTTTTCATTGAGTTCGTCCGCCGTGCCGGAACTGGAGGATAGCGCTGAGTTGAATCTACTCAAGCGGGCGGCGTTTTCCACCCCACCTGGCAAGGTCAGCCCATTCGTTCCCACGGCCGATGGGGGATTTGTGGTCTACGTTCAATCCTTGTTGCCGGTGGATCAAGCCAAGAAAACCACTGACTTTCCTAAATTTCTGGCGGACATTCGCCGGTCGCGGCTGAACGAGGCATTCAACCTTTGGATCACCACCGAGCTGAATCGCGAGTTGCGCAATACGCCTTATTTTCAGGACCAGCAGGCGAGCGCGGCCCAATAAGTTCCGGCTGATTGAGTAAGCCGTCAGTTCCGGCGGCAGGTGCCGGCCAGGAAACGTGAACAGTGTCCTCCTGCCCCGCCGCTAAGATTGAAAACACAAACGATCAAACTTTCTTCACCGGCGACCCGGGAATTCTGGGAAATTCCCGCACTGTTCGAGGACGAGCATCTCTTGGCGCTGCAAAAACCCGCGGAGTTGCTGGTCTCGCCGGACCAACAGACGCCGGAACGCCCCAGCTTGATGCAGTTGCTGTATGCCGGGATCGCCGACGGGAAGCCTTGGGCGAAGGAGAGACAACTTTCCTACCTGATCAATGCGCACCGATTGGATCCAGACACCAGCGGGGTACTGTTGCTGGCAAAAAACAAGCCAGTGCTGGTGGCGCTGGCCGATTTGTTCGGGACAGACAAGCCAGTGCGAAAATTTCATGTGCTGGTGCGGGGCACGCCGCCGGAAACAAAGTTTGAGGTGGATGCCCCACTGGGTCCGCATCCGCTGAAGGATGGCTTAATGCGGGTGGATTTGATTGAGGGCAAAAAGTCCAAATCCCGTTTCGAGGTGCTGGAAGATTTTCCTCTCCATGGCTATGCTCTTTTGCAGTGCGAACCGATCACATATCGGACCCACCAGATTCGGGTGCATCTGCGGCACGCGGGGTTAACGGTGGTGGGAGACGAACTTTACGGCGGAAAATCTCTCTGGCTTTCGCGGTTGAAAAGAGACTACCGGCTTAAACCGGGCCGCGAAGAACGCGCGTTAATTTCCCGGGTGGCACTGCATGCGTCTGAATTATCACTCACGCATCCGGTTACGAACGAGCCCATCCTGATTGAAAGCGAACTGCCGAAAGATTTTAAAGTGGCCTTGAAATATCTACGGCTTTATTCGAGCAATCCGGCCAACTGAAGTTGCCGGATCAAAACTTTAAAACCGGGTTCTGGCCTGTTGCAGCCATCAACTCACGGCCCAGTTCAAAACCGCCTTTTGCGCGTGCAACCGGTTTTCCGCCTGGGTAAAAATGGTGTCCGCATTGGCTTCAAATGTTTCCGCGTCAATCTCCTTGCCCCGATAGGCCGGCAGGCAATGCATGACCAAAGCTTCCGGACTGGCCCCCAACAGCAGCTTTTGGTTGATTTGATAGCCAGCCAGAAGTCTCATTCGTTCACCCGCTTCCGCCTCCTTACCCATCGAGACCCAAACATCAGTATAAAGCAGGTCGGCCCCGCGGACGGCAGCCGCTAAATCAGTGGTGCAAATAATCTTGCCACCAGCACGCCGCAAGATTTCCGGGGCAGGCTGGAATTCCACCGGGGCGGCAATACGCAATTCAAAACCGAGTTTTGCCGCGGCGAACACCCAGGATATGGGAACATTGCAGGCGCCATCGCCAATAAAGGTCACGACTTTGCCGGCAATCGGACCGCGCTTCTCTTCGAAGGTCAAGATATCCGCGATGATCTGACAGGGATGCTCGTCATCGGTCAGGGCATTGATCGTCGGGATGCGGGAAAATTCCGCAAACTCCTCGACATCGCTTTGAGCAAATGTGCGGATGACGGCGCCGTGAATCATTCGGCCGAGCACGCGCGCTGTGTCCTTGATCGGTTCTCCCCTCCCGAGCTGAACGTCGTTGGCGTTTAGAAACATGACATTGCCGCCCAGTTCGCGAATGCCGGTTTCGAAGGAAACGCGGGTGCGAGTGGATGATTTGGAAAAGATCAGGGCCCAAGTCTGGCCAGCCAACGGCAGGGACTGCTGCCGTCCGCGCTGCTTTTTGAAGATGACAGCCTGCCGCAATATATTCTCAAAATCGGCGCGCGGCAGCTTTTCCAGGGACAACAAGTGGTTCATGACTTTAATCTCGATTCGCCCAAAATCCCCCAAAAAACCGAAATCATTGGCTCGTTTTTAAGCTGGGGGGTTCCGCCTAAAGAAAATTTTATAGCCTAATTAAAACACGGCGTCACTTCTTTTTCTTTGCCCCGTCGGCGGCGCGCCAGAGATACCAGGCCGCGGTGGTGCGATACGGGCGCCATTTTTCGCCGTGGGCCCGCAAATCCGCAGGCTGGGGCATTTTGCCCTTGCGGTAAGCGTGACCAAAGCCACTCCGCACGCCAAAATCATCCACCGGCAAGACATCCTCGCGGCCCAGTTGAAAAATCAGGAGCATCTCCACCGTCCAGCGGCCGACACCGCGAACTTCGGTCAACCGAAGGATGATCTCCTCGTCCGTCAACTGCCTGATCTGGCGCGAGGAGGGCACCAACCCGGACAGAGTTTTCTCCGCCAGGTCACGAATGGCGCGAATCTTCGCAAAGGAAAAACCACAGGCACGAATTTGTTCATCGGTGACACTGGCCAGGTCTTCGGCCCGGGGAAAGCGGCGGCCGGGAAAAAGCTTTATGAAACGGGACAGGATGGTACTGGCCGCAGCACCATGGAGCTGCTGGTGTGCGACGGCTTGGACGAGGGATTGAAAGGGTGGCCGCCGGATTTCCGGTTTCAATCCGCAGGTGCCATGCTGCCGGATGATTCGGCCCATGACAGGATCAACGGCGGCCAGGTGCCGGAGAATTTCAGGTCGCATAAACCCTCAAGACTGACCAGACCCGGTTTCGCCGGAGGCTAGGCGGGTTCGAACCTCCTCAAGGATTTTCCGGCACTCCTCGCGGTAGGCATTCGTGGGTTTCTCTTCCTCCATAACGCCCTGATTGTGATTGGTGACACGAAACGCGTCGCAGCCGAGGAGATATAAGCCGGACGGTTCCAGATCCAAACTCGCCTTTAACCGGATCCAGACGCCATCCGCATTCCAACCACCATAGAGTGCGGTCTGCCAAGCCGAACCTTTTTTATCGAAAGCCAAATCAGCGATGTGCTGATAGCCGTGAGCCTCAAAGACTGTCTTCAGAGCGCGTAAAATGTCCGCCTCGGAAGAGCCCGAAATTTCCAGGGAAGCCAGATGACTGGCGGGCGCGGACTCCGTGTCAGTCCGACAACCACCGAGGAGCAAGGTGGCTGTCATCAACAAGACTATCAAGATTCGCTGGAATATTTGCCGCATAGATTCGGGCGCAGGGGCGGACGTTAAATGAGGGTTTTGATAACCGCCTCAATTTTGGCGATTCCTTCGCCAGCTTCGGCTGGCTTGAGATTCAATGGGGGTAGCAGGCGAATGACCTGAGCACCAGCGGGCGCGGTCAAGAGCCCCGCAGCGTGAAGCCGATCGCAAAATTGAAGTGAAACCGGGCGATCGCCAGAGGCGAAGGCAGGAATTTTTTCCGCCAACTCGAACCCCAGCATAAATCCGAGACCGCGGGCGTTTTTGACCACTGAAGGATATTGTTGGACCAGGCGTTCCAGTTCGGCCTTCGTCCAGGCCCCCAAGTTGCGGGCGTTGTCAGCCAGTTGGTTGGTCTCAATGACCTCCAGAATTTTTAGCGCGACTGCACAAGCGAGAGGAGACCCGCCATAGGTAGTTCCATGGGTGCCAGCGCTGAGCAGATCGGCATAAGGTGCGCGCAACCAGAAGGCGCCGATGGGAAACCCTCCCCCGAGCGACTTGGCCATGGAAAGTCCATCCGGCAAAAATTCCGAGCTGCCCGGGGTGTTTTCCAGGATCCGCTGAAAACTCTGGAATTTGCCCGTGCGGTAGTGGCCGCACTGGACACCATCCATGAGGAGCAATAATTTTTTTTCATCGCACAACGCGCGCAAGCCCAGCAGGTACTCAGGAGTCGCCGGCGTGACTCCGCCTTCACCCTGAATGCCTTCGATCAAAATGGCAACGGTGGCGGGGGAAATCGCTTCGCGAGCGGCGGCCAAATCGTTGAAAGGAATGTGGCGAAAACCCGGCGTCATCGGCTCGAAACCCTTTTTGACTTTGTCCTGGCCCGTGGCGGCAATCCCCGCGAGGGTGCGACCATGGAAGGAATTGGTGGCGGTGAGAATTTCGAACCGTCCCTCATCGTGGCCGAATTTTCGGGCGAGCTTGTAAAGGCCCTCATTGGCCTCGGCTCCGCTATTGCAGAAAAACACCTTGCCCGGACCGATGGCGCTGACCAGTTTGGCGGCCAGGCGACCTTGCGGCTCGGTGAAATAGAGATTGGAGACGTGAATGATTTTTTTTGACTGCTCAACGAGCGCCTCGGTTATGGCCGGGTGCGCATGACCGAGGCAATTGACCGCGATACCGCCGCCAAGGTCCAAATAACGGTTGCCGCCCTCGTCAAAAACCTCGGTGCCCGATCCATGGCTGAGGGCCAACCCAAAACGCCCGTAACTGGGCACCACATTTTTGGCGAACAGCTCACGGACCGACTCAAACTGGTTGTGCACAATTGCCGGCGGCACAGGCAGAGGAAACATTTCTTTCATTGTGTTGACGGTAGCAACTTTCCACCATGAAGGCTTCGGGGTCACGAAAATAAATTATCCAGCCGACCGGCCCAAGTTGGTGACAGGTTTACCCATTGAAAAACCTAAGGGCGCGGACGTTGCATTTTCACAGGACAATCTCAGTGCCGATTCCTTTATCGGTGAAGATTTCGAGGAGCACGGAGTGCGGCACACGGCCGTCCACAAAAGAAACTTTCTCGACCCCGGATTTGATGGCGGCCACGGCGCTATCCACTTTGGGGATCATTCCCTTATCCACGATGCCGACCGCTTTTAGCCCGGGAACCTCGCCAGTCTGCAAATGGGGAATCACGGTTGAAGGATCCTTGGGGTCACGCATCAGGCCGGGCACGTCGCTCATGAAAACAAGGCGTTTAGCGTTGAGAGCGATGGCTGCCATGGCGGCGGCAACGTCGGCATTGCAGTTGTAAATCAGCCCGTCTTCGCCCCGCGCCGTCGGGCTGATAACCGGGGTGTGGCCACACCAGATGCATTCCTTCAAGGGGTCAACATTGACCTCGATCACCTCGCCCACGAAACCGATGTCAATTTTCTGCCCGGGATTTTCCTTGTCGTCGAGCCAAAGCTTACGGCACTTGAAAATATCCGGACCGGCGAAGCCCACGGCCTGGCCGCCCAAAGCATTGATGGTGGCGACGACTTCTGGATTAATCACGCGAGTCAAAACCTCATCGACAATTTTCACGGTCGCCTGGTCAGTCACCCGCTGTCCCTGGATAAAACTAGAAACCAGCCCGGCTTTTTCCATGGCGCGAGTGATGGCCTTGCCCCCGCCATGAACCACCACGGGGTTAATTTCCACCGCTTCCAAAAAAACGATGTCGCGCGCGACGCCGTTGCGGATTTCCACGTCCGGTGAATCCATGAAACTGCCGCCATATTTAACGACGAAGGTTTCACCGCTGAATTTCTGGATATAGGGGAGCGCTTCCAGCAGCGTCGAGGCTTTGGCGATCAAATCTTGCACGGGGAAATTTTTAGCAGTTCAGGCGGCCGAACGAAAGCCAGTTTAGTGGAGAGCCGGTCATGGCAGTTAAGCTTTTTCACTATTAGATGATCTTCAAAACCCTGGATCATGCCCAAGGATTTCACTTTGACGCGCGCATAGTTTTTCCTACATTTCCCACATGTCCGAAATTGTAAAGTTTGTGAACCATGGAGCTGCCACCATTACGCCCGGGCTGGCCCGAAAAGTCTTGCGCCAATTGCCGCAGTGGAAACTGGAGTTCACCCAAATCAACGCGCCCAAATTTCCCCACCTCGTTGACCAGCTCGAATTTTTGACGGATGCCGTGGAAGACGCTGTCGAAGGGGCCTATCTGGATCTGCCGTATACGGCGGTGGCACAGGCGGTGTTTGCCCTGGTATACGCCCATAAAAAGATGAGTGTGATTCCGGATGGTATTTTGGAATTGGGAGGTGCGGACAATTCGAGCGTGGTTCGAGCAGTCCTGATCCAGAACGAAAAAGCTTTCGCCATTTACGCCGGAACGCAAGGCATCAGCTGGCAAAAGGTGACAAGTCAGCCTTGATTGGATGGCCATGCAGCTCCCCCTGGTAATGACGTTAATCGGGCCGGACCGCACCGGCTTGGTGGAAAGCGTGGCCCGCACAGTTGCGGAGCACGGGGGAAACTGGCTGGAAAGCCGCATGTGCCGCCTGGGCGGAGAATTCGCCGGCATCCTGCGCATCGAAATTCCGGAGGCGAAAAGAGCGGCGCTGCTGGCAGCGCTGCAAGCCATTCCCGATTTGAACGTCGTCGGGCGACCGGACAAGAAGAGCATTGCCACCACCGGAGCGCGCCAAACGAGATTGGAGATTGTGGGATCGGACCGGCCGGGGATCGTTCGCGACATCACCAGCGCCCTGGCTCGTGCGAAAGTCAACGTCGAAGAGTTTTCCAGCGAAGTGGTTAGTGCGCCCATGTCCGGCGAGACATTGTTCAATGCCTCCGCAAGGTTGCAACTGCCAGGTGATTGCGACCTGGCCGCCCTCAAAAAAGATTTGGAAAAAATCGCCGCTGATCTGCTGGTCGATGTCACGTTCGGCGAAATATTGGCTTAAGGACCCCCATTGCGAAGTGCAACGCCGCGGCTAATTCTTTTAGGTCGTGAATCTGGCGGCAACTGCCGTGCCTGCAAATCGCGCGAAAACCCAATGCTTAAAAATCCAACTTCTGTCTGGCGATATTTGATTTAAGCTGGGTGCGATGTTCGAACTGCTCAAGACCGATACCCAGACCAAAGCGCGTTTGGGCAAACTGACAACCGCGCACGGCATGGTGGACACGCCCGTGTTCATGTCCGTGGGGACACAAGCCAGCGTCAAGGCATTGGACCCGCGCGAATTGGACGAGATGGGCACGCAAATCATTCTCGGCAACACGTATCACCTCAATCTCCGGCCCGGACTGGATATCATCCGCGCGGCCGGCGGTTTGCACCAGTTCATGAACTGGCAGAAGCCGATTCTTACCGACAGTGGCGGTTTTCAGGTCTTCAGCCTGGCGAAAATCCGCAAGGTTAAGGCGCACGGAGTGGAATTTCGATCGCACTTGGACGGGTCGTTGTTGTTTATCGGGCCAAAGGAGTCGATGGAAATCCAGCGGGTGTTGGGCTCGGATATTGCCATGGTGTTTGACGAGTGCCCGCCGCATGACGCGCCCGCCAAGGAGCAGCGACTGGCGGTGGAGCGCACGATTCGCTGGGCACGGGAATGCAAGGAGCAACCGCGCGCGGAGGGGCAAAAGGTTTTCGGCATCGTGCAGGGCGGCTCGGATCCGACTTTGCGGGAGGAATGTGCCAAGGCGCTGGTGGCGATGGATTTTGACGGTTACGCGGTCGGCGGTGTGAGCGTGGGTGAACCGGAACCGGAGATGATGCGGGCGATTGAACTGGCCGAGCCCCACCTGCCCCACCACAAGGCGCGTTACGCCATGGGGCTGGGCACGCCGGCGCAGATGGTGGAACTGATCGCGCGTGGCGTGGACATGTTTGACTGCGTGCTGCCGACCCGGGTGGCCCGCAATGGCACGGCCTACACGCGCAAGGGCGCGATCGGCTTGAAAGGCAGCAGTTTCAAGACGGATTTCGGTCCGATTGAAGAGGGCTGCGACTGTTTTGCGTGCAGACATTTCACACGCGCCTATTTACGACATCTTCTGCGCGCCCACGAAATCCTCGGCCTGCGGATGTTGAGCGTCCACAACTCGCACATGTATCTCAGACTGATGACGGATGTGCGGGCAGCCATCGCGGCAGGAACTTTTGCAGAATTTTACCGGGAATTCATCAAGGGCTTTACCCCGTCGCAAAAAATCCTCGCGCAGCGGAAAAAAGATGGTGAACGTTGAACTTGGGGCCGCTTGTGCTACCGACCACACCAAGAGCGTTTTCCCGGCAATCGTGAATCGCTCGTAAAATCGCCCTTTCAACAGTAGCATGTTGGCCATGACAATCAGTGGTTATGACGAAAAACCGGCGACGCTGGCAATTTTTGCCCTGACTTACGCCGGAATCGCCATCGGACACATCCCCGGATTGAAAGTAAATCGTGTCGGCATTGCGATGCTGGGCGCCATCGCGATGATGATTTTCAGTGGTGCAACCACCAGCGATGTCATTTCCTACGTCAACTGGCCGACGGTTTTATTGCTCTTCGGATTCTTCGTGATTTCGGCGCAACTGCGGCTTTCGGGATTTTATGACCTGGTGGCCGGAGGTATTTCCTCCCGGCTTGGCCATCCCGCAACGTTTCTGTTGGTCGTGATGCTGGTGAGTGGCGGTTTGTCGGCTTTCCTGAATCATGACATCGTCTGCTTTGTCTTCGCCCCCATCATCGGCAACGCATTGCTGCGCCGACGCCTCAATCCCGTGCCGTTTCTGATCGCGCTGGCGATTGCGAGCAACATCGGGGCGGCAGCAACGCCCATTGGCAATCCCCAGGATATGATGATCAGCCAGGTAGCCCGATTGAGCTTTGGCCAATACATTTTGTGGTGCGGTGTGCCAGTGCTTTTCGCAATGGCCGCGGCTTACGGAATCATCTGGTTTCTGTCACGCAAAACGCTGGCCGAGACTTGTACCGGACCAGCGGAGTCGCCGCAGGCGACATATACCTTCAACCAGGCACATACCATCAAGGGCTTGATCATACTCGTGATCGTTATTGGACTTTTCTTCAGCTCGTTACCAAAAGAAATTGTCGCACTCGCGGCCGCGGCCATTCACTTGGCAAGCACGCGGTTTCCCACCGATGATTTGCTGACCTTGGTCGACTGGCCGATCCTGGTTTTATTCATGGGTTTATTTGTGGTAACAGGCGCATTCCAAGCAACCGGTGAAGGCGAACAGGCGGTGCGCTGGCTTGCCCACAGCGGTTTCAATCTTGAGGCACCCGTCAATCTGACTTTGGCAACCGCGGCACTGTCCAATTTGATTGGCAACTCCGCGGCCGTAATGTTGTTTATGAAGGTCATCAACCTTGCGCATCCTGCCACGGCATATGTTCTGGCGCTGGCGAACAGTTTCGGCGGCAGCCTCATCATTTTGGGGAGTGTTGCGAACATCATTGTCGTCCAGCAGGCGCGAGCGTTGGGAATCAAGATATCCTTTGGCGAATTTGCCCGGCTGGGCATTCCAGTGACCCTGGCTTCGCTGGCCGGGTTGCTGGGCTGGATTTTCCTGATGGGTTGAACCGGGAATAACAAAGACCCCGGCAGCAGTGGGAAAATGCGGACCCTGAGGTGTTGCTCATACCGCAAAACAAGGGGAAAATGACATAGGATCGTTTTCTTTCCTTGATTTTCTGCGTCCGCGGCTTTTTCATCTGTCAAAGACAATAGATAAAATAAACTGAATTTATGGCTTACAAGGACATCACCCCGCCAGCAGGCGGAAAAATCACAATTAATAACGGACAGCTGACGGTGCCGGAAAACCCGATCCTGCCATTCATCCGCGGCGACGGCACGGGCCCGGACATTTGGGCGGCAAGCGTGCGTGTCTTTGATGCGGCGGTGCAAAAGGCCTATGGAGGCCGCCGGAAAATCTCGTGGTTTGAAGTTTACGCAGGCGAGGAGAGTTTCAAGAAATTCAACAACTGGCTGCCGGACGACACGGTTGAGGCGTTCAAAGAATATCTGGTCGGGATCAAAGGACCGCTGACGACGCCAGTCGGCGGGGGCATCCGTTCGCTCAATGTGGCGCTCCGCCAGATGTTGGACCTGTACGTGTGCCTGCGCCCGGTTCAATGGTTTACCGGAGTCCCCTCCCCGGTAAAGCATCCGGAAAAGGTTGAAATGGTGATTTTCCGTGAAAACACGGAGGACATTTATGCGGGAATTGATTTTGAAGCGGGCAAGGAAGCGGCGCTTAAGACCATCGAATTCTTGAAAACCAATTTCCCGAAAGATTTTAAGAAAATTCGTTTTGGCGAGACGCCTGAAGTGGTGGGCATCGGTATCAAGCCGGTCTCCAGGACCGGGACGCAACGTCTGTTCCGCTCCGCGATGCAATATGCCATCCGGAACAAGCGCAAATCGGTGACGATTGTCCACAAGGGCAACATCATGAAATACACGGAGGGCGGATTCCGCGACTGGAGTTATGAGCTGGCCAAGAGCGAATTTGGCGCGGTGGAAATTGACGGCGGACCGTGGTGCAAGATTCCTGAGGGCAATGCCGGAGCGGGACTGGTTATCAAGGACGCCATCGCCGATATCGCCTTGCAGCAAGTACTCACCCGCCCAACGGACTTTGATGTGATCGCGACCTTGAATTTGAACGGCGATTATTTGAGCGACGCCCTGGCGGCGCAGGTTGGCGGCATCGGCATCGCGCCGGGCGGCAACATCAATTACGTTTCCGGCCACGCCATATTCGAGGCGACCCACGGCACGGCACCCAAATATGCCAACAAGGATGTGGTCAATCCGGGCTCGGTCGTCTTGAGCGGCGAAATGATGCTGCGCTATCTGGGCTGGCTGGAAGCGGCGGACTTGATTCTCAAGGGCTTGAACGGTGCGATCGGCAGCAAGCGAGTGACCTATGATTTTGCCCGTCTCATGGAAGGTGGCACGGAAATCAAGTGTTCGCAGTTTGGCGACAACATTATTGCGCACATGTAAATCAGTGGTATTAGAGATGTCCGACAACGGGCGAACCGGAGCGGTTCGCCCGTTTCCTTTTTCAAATGAGCTGGGTCACCGAAATCCTTGCCTCCGCATTTTTTCTTGGAGTTTACGACCTGTGCACCAAGCATGCGGTGCGCGGGAATGCGGTGACGCCGGTCCTGTTTTTCAGCACGGTCACGGGCGCGGCGGTGTGGACGGTTTTGTGGTTGATTCAGTTTGTCCACCCAGGCTTGTTGCCCCACTCGCTGGTCACCGATCCATTGACCTTGAAACAGCACCTGCAGCTGGCGCTAAAATCCGGCATTGTTGCCTTGTCCTGGGTTGGCACCTATTTCGCCATGAAACACCTGCCGCTTTCGCTTGGCGCTCCGATCCGCGCAACAAGCCCGCTCTTCACTCTGCTCGGCGCGGTTTCGATTCTGGGAGAGCGACCGGATTTTTTGGAGACCGTCGGGGTGCTAACCACGTTAGCCTCGTTTGTGGGTTTGTCACTGGTCGGCAGGCGTGAAGGAATTCATTTTCACCGCAACCAATGGTTTTGGTTTCTGATCTTGGGCGTGCTGTTTGGCGCGGTAAGTTCGCTATATGACAAATATTTGCTGGGCACGCTGAAGTTTTCCGTGCCCACGGTGCAATGCTGGTTTTCGATCTATCTGGTGATCTTGTTTGCGCCATTTGCCCTGGCCTGGAAATTAAGCCGGCGGTCGCGGAAAGAATTTCACTGGCGCTGGAGCATCCCGGCGATCGCCCTGGTGTTGTTGGTGGCGGACTATTTCTACTTCAGCGCGTTGCGACATCCGAAAGCCCTGGTGGCCATCGTGATGAGTTTGAGGCGCGCCAGCACGCTGGTGGCGTTTGCGGGCGGCCTCTATTTCTTCCACGAAGCCAATGGCTGGCGTAAGCTACCGGCAGTGATCGGCATCTTGATTGGCATCGTGCTTACCTTGCTCGGTTGAGTCCGTACATTATTGGGTGCTTACCTGGACATAGATCTGCTTGGAGCCATTAAAGGAAGACATCGGCATCGAAATGGTTTTCAACGTTCCATCGCCGGACAGGTTGGTGTAGCTCTGCCAAACCCCGGAAACAAGATTTGTGCGGTATTGCACATAATGAGTGAAACCCGATTCCGAGGTGAAGGAGAATTGGAAGTTACCTCCACTGTTCAACAGATCAATCAATCTCACAGGCGAAGCGGTGGCCGAGCTATCGGTGATTTTGGTCATCAGACCGCCCACCGAATAAACCAGGGATCCAATCGGAGAACCGATTAAAGTGGCGTCACTGGTAACGAAATTCGTGCCAAATTGGGCAGGCACGATGCCATTGCTAAACTCGTTTGTGGTTTGCAGGAAACCACTGGCCCAGACGCCGCCGGAGGTGGTCGCAATGCCCCGGAAATTCGCCATGACCGGTGAGACGCCATTGCGCGCCCACAGCGGGTTTCCGTTAAGATCAAACTTGGCTACAAAGGGTTGGGTAAAATATTGGCTGCCGATGGGGCTGGGAACATATTCCGGAGCCGTGACAAAATAGTTGCCAAATCCGGAATAACCATCAAAGTCGCCATCAACATAGACCCCGGAAGCGTTGGCAGCCATGGCCCAAACCATCGTGGTAGGGCTGCCAAACACGTTGGCGAACTGGGCATTTCCGTTGGTATCGTAGCGCGCAAAGTACTGACCGCTCCCGCCCGGTACGGAGACGGAAAGAGCGCCGAAGGCGACTGCAGTTCCAAACGCATTGCCAGCGAAGAAAACATTTGTCCCCGAGGTTGAAATCAAGGGCATGTCATTGATCAAGCCAGTGGTATTGGCGCCAAATTGATTTCCCACGTCGCGCAGCCAAAGAGCCTGGCCGTTGGTGGCGTTTAGACAGGCGACGGCCCAAGCCCGGTCGGTCAAATTGGAAAGGCCGCCGATACTCACGTTGGTGACGCCGCCGGAAATTGCCGCCTGCAGACTGACATAAATCCGTCCGCCGCCATAAGCCAGACCATAGACGTAAACCGGAACGGGTTGCGCCCAGCGGATGCTTCCATTGGGATTGTATTGAGCAATGAATCCGCTGCCGGACGGAGCCGAAAGATTCGTGCCTCCAAAGCTGGTGGTTCCAAATATTTCGCCCGCCAGGGTGACATTACCGGAGCCATCGGCAGCGAGCATGTTGTAAGTCGTATAAGTCAGACTGGGCCCGGTGATGAACTGCGACCAGACATTGCTGCCGTTGACATCAAATCGAGACAGTAAAATGGAGCCATTGCCACTGTCGGCAAATGCATTCGTGCCCAGCCAATTCGTGCGGACGATTTCGGCTGCCAGATATGCCCCGTTCCCGGGAGCCAGGGCGACACTAAGCGCATAGCTGTAGCTGGCCGGGTCGTTGTTGGTCAGGCCGACTGCCCAGACAAGCGGCGCGGTGTTGACGGGGCCGTTGGTGTCTGCGTATTTGATCAGTGCCGCACCACCATTGGCTCCCGCTGCGGTGAAAGTATCGACGATGCTGAACTGGTTGTTCTGGAGATTAATATCTCCAATGTATTGGTTGGCGACATAAACATCGCCAGCCGAATCCACCGCGCAGCCGCCATTGTAATCACGGTAGAAATTGTTGTTGGCGGAGAAGAAAGGAGACCTAAAGACGCGCTCCCAGTTGGGCGGCTGAGGCGCAGTGACGAACGAGACGGCAGCAGTTGTGGTGAAGGCCACACCCACCAGGTTGCTGGCGATGGCGTAATAACTTCCGGCCACACCTGCCGTGCCGGAATCGGCGGGAATAAAGAACGCGTTGGTGGCATTGGCGATGCCCGAATCATTGCCCACCTCGTACCATTGAAAGGTCGCCGTCGGATTGCTGGTGGCCGCGGCATATAGCACGGCGCTATAGCCTGGATAATTCGTCTGGCTGATGGGGTTCAGGGTGATGATCGGGCCAATGTTGCTGTTGCTCGGGCTATAATCCACTGAATCCAGATAAGCTGCCTGAGTCGGGTCCGTATCTCCGTTGGCATAAGCAGTCCAACTTAAAACGTGCTGGCCGGCCCCGATCTGAAAAGGTCCGTCCTGATACCATGAGGAATCGCCCTCGATGTTATCCATTTGAGTGCCGTTGTCGGAATACCAACAAATGAAGGCTTGGTTCGGATCATTGGCGATGCTTGACCAGTAGAAAGTCAGGGTGCCTGGGCCGGTGACGGTGACGGAAAGAGTGGAGGATTGCCCATTCGTCACACTGCCGCTTTGGGCGGCAAACGGGGAGCCACTAACAGTGTTCGTGGCTTCCACAAACCAGCTGGTATTGCCGCTGACGTTCCAGTCCAAATTGGTGGTTCCCAACGCGAAATTAAAATAATCGAGGCTCGTTCCAGCCGTGTTCGTGACCATGAGGCCTGGATTGGCATAAAGATAGGCGACCTCACTTGCATTCAACACGCCGGTGTAAAGTTGGACATCGTCCACTTTGCCAACGTAAGCGCTCGCGTACTGGCCGCCAATCGAGGCGTAATTTGCATCGCCATTGAGCGCTCCCGGCTCGCCGTAATCCACGGAGTCCAGCACCCCGTTGATGTAAATAGACTTGAGGCCGCTGTTTTCATCGCGGGTCACGACAATATGAGTGTAGGTCCCGGTCGTGACGCTGTTAGTGGAATGCAACGTATCCCCGCCATTTTCGGACCCGGTGAAAAAGGCTGCCTTGGATCCGGTAATACCAATGGGAATCGCACCGCCACGGTAATTTGGAAGATTGCTGTTAAGATAAATAACTGTCTGGCCGTTATAATCGCCCAAAGCGTCGGTGTTATTGCCAACGGTGTTGGTGGTCTTGATCCAAGCGGACAAGGTAAAGCTGCCCATAAAAGTTGTGTCCCAGTTCGTAAAAGCTTGGCCACAGGGAGTCATGCTGCTGTCGCCGAAAAACTGAACGGCACCGCCGCCGACAACAGCGTCGGTGGTGAAGGTTTGATAGGTCGAACCCCATTGGCTGCCGCAATAAATGTCGTTTTGGTTGGTAGAATAATCCTGACCCAAAAAGCCGCTGTTGTCGAAAGCGTAGTGGCCCACGGCGGTATGCCCCCCCGAAGGAGTTGCTCCACTGGGCAATGAGGTGCCGGGGTTGTTATAAAGAGCTGCGACGTCACTACTCGAGAGCACGCCGGCGTAGATCTGCAAGTCATCCAGTTCACCGTCGTAACCTTGATAGTAGCCGCCGTCAGTTGGATCGGGATCACCGGCGTTGGCCAGAGCGCCGATGGTCAGCTTTTGAGGGTCACTCAAAAGATTAGTGGTGCCGGAAGAAAAGCTGTCGAAGTTACCGTCGACGTAGATTATTTTCTGGCCGGTCTGCTGGTTTCGAGTGACGACGATGTGGTGGTAGTTTCCATCGTTGACGGTTGCCTGGGAATTCAAGGTGACGTCCTGGGATCCGCCGGTGTTGAAAGCGACGGCTCCTCCGGTCAGGGCGATGGGGATTACGTCGTTGGCCTGACCGGCCACATCCGCGGAAACAAGCCCGGCGCCATAATAAGCAGGCGCAGTGTTCCAAGCGACATTTTGAGTGGTTTTAACCCAGCAGGAAACAGAAAAGCTTCCGGCGAGGGTGGAGAGCAGCGCGGGAGGTGTCGGGTCGGTCCAGCCTATAACACCGCCGCTGTCGAAATCACCGTCGTGAAATATCAAGGCACCAACGCCTGCGACTGAATCAGTGGTCGAATTGACGCCACCAAAAGACCCAAAACTGTTACTGAAAGTCAGGTTGTAACCGTTGCCCGAGACGTCCAATGCCGCCGTGCCCAAGACTGCGCCGTCGGTCTCATCAAACGGGTAATAGGCCACCAGGGAGCGGTAGGTGCCTGAGGTATCCGGCAGGCCCACCGTAAACTGGGAACCATAAGTGACAATCAAGGTGGAAGTGGAGACCCAGCCAGAAAAAGGCTGCAACAAGGCATTGGTGGGCGTGGAGGCAACTGCGGCTGTGACTGAATTACTCTGGTAATCGATATTGAAAGTGCTGAGACCTTGATAAAACGGCAAGGGGTCAATGTAATTGGTTTGTGTCACGGGCAAAGAAAGATTGTTGTTGTTAAAATCGCCGACGACCAGTGTCGAGTAATTAGTCGGACCCTGCCATGCGAACGTGGGCTGGTTGGTGACGTTGACAGCGCCGTTCGGCGGGTAGGTGACGACAACTTTCGGAAGACCATTGCTGTTGATGTTGACCTTGACTGCGAAGTGATAAACGTTGGTGGCCGTGGAATTAGTGACGTAAAGCGTCCACAGACCGTTGGTCAGTTCGTGCAACATCGAATTGTAGTCACCATAACTGTAACGAGTGCCGTACGAGCCTGCCCGATTAAAACCATTGGTGTCGTATTGCCACTGTGAAGAAGACCCGTTGGTCGGGATGTCGGATGAGGTGACGTAGTAACTTCCGAACGGCACGCTCGGCGCCGAGGTATTTGTGTTCAATACGGGGTCGAAATAGTAGGTGTAAGTGACGCCGTTCTGGTTGCCATACTGATACAGTTGCAGGTCAAAAACCAATCCGGCGCGAGTGGCAGGTGGTACCAAAAAGCAGGCGGCCCAAACAAACGCCACCAGACAGGTTAATGGGGCGCGGAGAAATGCCAACGGGGTTTTCATGCTGATTATAAAACTTCTGATGTTTACTTCTGATGTTTGAAAGGTGCTCCCTCTGACTGACTCTGATTCAATATCACTGACTCAGCACAAAACTCATGCCATTGAGGCAGATATGCTACTAGATATAGAATCAGGTTTGCTAAAGCATTGCAATAAAAATCTTCCAACCAGCGCACTGACAAGAAACACGCCGAGCAAGACGCTCTATTGGCAGTCAATAAGCAGTTTACAAACTTTTGCGCCAAGCAACCTTCAGCGCAAAAGCTGCGAGATTGAAGCGGTTAGGGCCGGTTGATCGGCTTCCGCCTCGAATTGCTTAATAAGGATGGCGACAACCAGACCGGCGATGAGGGCGAAGGATAGCTTGAAGCGATCGTGGGAATGAAATTGCAATTCGGGAAGCAGATCACTGCTGGCGATACACAGAAACGTTCCCGCGCAAAATGCCAGGGCGCAGCCAAGGAAGGCCGCATTGGAGTCGGTAAAATGGCTGGCGCCAAAGTAAAATAAAACCGCGCCAATGGGGCTGACCAAGGCAAAAAGAGCGTTCAAAAGATGGCGCAAAAACCTGGAACTACCACTGGCGGTCATCAAGGCAGATACTGCCATGGCGTCAAAGGGCTTATGCAAGATGACAACCACCGCCACCCCCAAGCCAGCAAGCGCCTGATGCCCCCGCGCACCCGCTTCAACCGAGGCGGCCAAGGCCAAGCCATCGAGGAGGGAGTGAAGTGTCAAACCAAGCGCAGTGCCGACCCAGGAAAGCTGTTGGGCCGATTTTTCCGCAAGTGTATGCGCGTGATGTTCATGGCCATGTTCGTGGTCGTGCCCATGAGCGTCTGTCGAACGGTGTTCAGGGTCCACAGGGTGGTCGTGGCAACAATCCTCCGGGTCGCCTTCGGGCACGTCATGGTGGTGGAAATGGAAGAAGCGCTGAACAAAAAACATGGTCAAGAAGCCACCCAACAACCAGCCCACCACGCGATCGATGGAATGCAGTTGCTCATCGGCATCGGGCACAAAATGCAGGAGGGCAATTCCCAGCATCAGCCCAGCAACAAAACTGATGGCGATTTGCAGGCGCGAATGCGTGGGCCGGATGATCAGGAGCAACCATCCGCCAGCCAGGGATGCCAGCAATACCAGCACGCAATAAATCGCTAGCAGCATGACGGATGAAATGGCCGGTTGGTTCATAATTGTTCAGCAACTTCCGAGTCCGGCAATATAACCAACCGGGTCATTGACTATCGTGGTTGCCGGAAGCAGATTGGAGTTTTTCGACCCGTTTGGCGAGTTCGTTATATTTGGCCACGACGTCATTTCGATCTTTGACACTGTCGTTATATTTTTGCACAAATCCATCACGTTGCGCGACTAGATTGGAGATCGCCCCGTTTTGCCGGTCAATCCCGGCGTAAGCCTCTTTCAGCCTGGCCTCGAGGGTATCGACAGCTTGCTGGTATTGGGTGACTTGGTTGGTTAATTCCTCGGCCGCAAATTGCAGCCTCGTGATTTGCGCCTTTTGAAAAAGGACGAGCGCGGCGTTGGCGGCTGCGTCAGCCTTGACTGTAGTCAGCGAGGTGTCCAACTGGTCGACCTGCTGGTTGAGGGCAGCAATGGAGTTGGTGGCATACTGGATATCGGAATTCTTTTGGAAGACCAAATGGTTCAAGGTCTCGATGGCATTGCGCTGCTGGCTTTGCTGGAGCCATTGGTATGCGCAGAGGCCGCAGAGCGCCACGGCGAGAACCACGAACAGATTTTGTTGGAATTTTTTCATGCAAATTCAGGGTTGATCAGGGCCGGCCTGGACGGCAATGGCAACCTGCTGGATGCCGGCGCGTTTGACAAAATCCAACACGGAGACGATCTCGCCATGCGTCGCATCCTTTGCGCCGGTAATATAAACCGGCAGGTTGGTATTCAAGCTTAGCCGATTGGTCAGCAAGGAATTAAAATCGGAAAAGGAAATCGCCTTTTTGTCCACGGATACCTGGCCATCGCGCTTGACAAAAACATTAACCAAATCGGGCTTTTGGTTGGGGGACGCCTGGGTGGCGGTGGGCAGGTTGGCCTTCACGGTACGGACAATCTGCATTTGCAAACTGACCATCATGAACGAGGCGAGCAAGAAAAACATGATGTCAATCAACGGGATGATTTCCAACCGTGTTTTGCGATCTGGCAATGGCGTGCGGATTTTCATGGTTTGGCAGCCGGTAGGGTGCTGCCGGTCATGAAGGCCACCTTCTGGACGCCGGCAGAACGAACAGTTTGATAGACGTTGACCATGTCGCCATGGAGAGCAGCCTGATCACCGCTGATATAGACCGGCAGATTGGTGTCGGCGCGGAAACGATTGCTTAATACAAGTGACAGTTCGGCGAGCGAAATCTCGCGTTTTTCGAGCCAGACCGCTCCGTTCTTGTCCACCGCGATGTTGATCAAATCGGGTTTATAATCCTGACGGGCCTGGCTCGCGGACGGCAGGTCCACCTTGATGTTAGCGGTGCGGCTCATCTGCAAACTCACCATCATGAAGGACGCCAGCAAAAAGAACATGATGTCAATCAGCGGAATGATGACGATCCTGGATTTGCGGGGTTTGATGGGGGAAGACAGCTTCATGACACGGACTTTTGCGACTCAGCCTTTTGAGTTGCGCCAACCATGACTTCGACATTGGTGGCGGCCGTTTCCAAGTCGAACTGCAATTGGGTGAGTTTGGCGGAAAAGAAGTTGAAAGGAATCAGGGCAAAAATAGCGATCCCCAGACCGCAGGCCGTGGCAATCAAGGCCTCGCCGATGCCGCCGGTGACGGCCGAGACGGAAAGTTCCGCGCTGCCAATGTTGAGAAAGGCGCGCATCAAGCCGGTGACGGTGCCGAGCAAGCCCAGCAGGGGTGCCAGAGTCACAAGCGTATCCATGACGGTCAGGAATCGGCCGGCGCGTTTGAGTTCGATTCCCGCCGCGAGCTGCAGTGCGCCCGGCAGGGACGTATGCACGTGATTTAATCCGCGGTAGACCATGCGGATGACGGGGTCTTCGGAGTCGGCGGCAATTTTGGTGGCGGCAGGCACGTCGTTGTTCTCGAGGGCGGCGAGCAACTGCTCCATTTTCTGGGGATCACGCTTGCGGCTTTCGCGCAACCACCAGAAGGCGCGTTCGCCGACGACGGCGACGGCCACCAAGGCGCTGATCAGAATCGGCCACATGATGGGGCCGCCTTTGCTGAAGAATTGGAAGATAATGTTGGCGAGCATAATTTTGGTCTCTTGGTCAGTTCAGTTGCAGTTGATAGGTAATCCTGGTTTCAAAATACTGTTTCCCCTGCCCCGTCGGCAGGTGCCAGTGGCGTTTGACGAATTCCACGGCGCCGCGGTCGAGGACCGGAAAGCCCGAGGATTGTTTCACCTCCACGGAGAGGACATTCCCCGTAGCATCGCCGGAGAGGGAGAGCGTCACCGTCCCTTGCTCCCCTTCCTGGAGGGCGATGACCGGATAAACCGGTTGGGGGCGATCCCCTCCAGCCCCGGTGCTGCCCACAGAGTTGATGCTGGCCGCAACCCGCATGGGTTCGAGGGGCGGAGCCGCCGCCATGGTTGCGGAGGAAACCAGTGTGCCAATAGTCGGGACGGAAAAATTAATATTTGGCATCTGAGGCAAGACGACGGCCACGGGCGGCGCGTTGGGCGCCGCCTGATCGAGCACCTTTTTTTCCTGGATAGGCTGTGGCGGCAAGACGGCTGGCTCGACCACAATCGGAATGATCTGTTGGAGCGGTGGAACGGGGGGGATATCAATGTCGTTGCGGTGCGCGCCAAATATGCCGATTAACAAAAAGAGGAGGCAAATCGAATTTACCCACGCCAGCTTACGATCCGAATCGTAGTGGGCGGCGGGCAGGCAGAGACGCGCGAGGTCATCCCTCAACACATACGCGGGCTGCATTCGATTTGCCTCCGTGTATTTCATTAATTTAGAATGAATAGCTCAAAGAGCCAAAGAATCCAATTCTTGCGCCGTATTGCGCCGCATTGACACCCACGCCGGTGCCGCTGCGCAGTTCATAACTGTTATCAGTCAGGTTAACAATATCGAGACGCGCCTTCAATGTGTGGTTCTTGTTTAATTTCAGGGCCTGTTCCGCGCCGACGTTGACCGTATAATAAGACGGCACGGTCGAACCGTTCGGGATCGCATCATCAGGGTCGCCCGGAATGGGCCCGCCGTCCTGCCTTAATCCCGTGCCATAAATTGCATCCAGATAAACGCTGGTGGCGGAGCGAGAGGTTTCCTTCCAAGTGTAGGAGACCCCGAACGATCCACTGATGAGTTGATCGTGGTCGAGATAAATCCAGTTATTGTTGACGTAATTCACCACGTTCTGGTTTGGCCAGAGGAATTGCGCGGAGGAGGCGCCTTTACCCTGCGCTTGGGAGAGAGCAAGGTTTGCGTAAGAAGAGAAACCACCGTCAGTGTAACTGGCGGTGAATTCCACGCCATAAACCCGGCCTTGTGCATAGTTGAACGAGGACAGAATCAGTGACTGCCCGAACAACCCGTCGTCAAGTTGCTGCTGGGCGGTCTTGTAGTAAACATCCAGGCCAACTTGTAATTTTGGAGTGATCTTTTGGGTGATGCCGGCGTCATAATAGTTTGCGCGCTCGGCTTTGACGGGGTCAGCCGTGGTAACCGGCGATGCCCCCGAAGTATTATTAAACGCCGTGATGTCTCCCGCGGGCACGGTTTCGAGCGGTGGCGGCGTGAAATAGCGTGAATAACCGATGTGCAACATGGTCGATTCGGTCGGCTGGTAGATCGCGTTGATACGCGGGCTGATCTGGTTCTCATTATCGCTGGAAGAGGAATAGTTATCAAACCGTGCGCCGTAGTTGACGGTGAATTTTGAAAACATCCTCCATTCGTCTTGCAAATAGAAGCCCGCGAACGCCGCGTGGGGCGTGTTATGTTGGTCGATGGTTTCTTGCGCGCCATCTATATCGCCGAGGTCATCCACGGGAAAAACCGTGGTGGCGCTGTCGGCGATGACATATTCGTTCATCATCAAGAGGCCGCCGCGTACGGTATGATAATCGCCAACGTCGTAGCTGGCATTGGCCTCCAATCCCCCGGAGTAAAGTGTGCGTTTTTCATCGGTGGCGACCCCGCCGTTGTAATAAAGCGTGGCGGTTGGATCGCTGGGCACATAATGGGCACTGCTATCCCGCCCGAATCCAGAGACCTGGAGGTTGAAATCCCCCGCCGACTTCTGGTAAGCGATGACACCGTAATAATTCTGCTCATTTTGACTATCGTTTTGGTCAGTCGGGGAGAACGTCCCCGGCACCCATGAATTTCCAGTGATTGGTTGTGTAGAAACCGGCTGCTGGTTGGGATCGATGGGAATTTGAAAATCGGCGTAGGACGCGCTGCCGATAATGCTGACGCGGCTCGTATCGTCAATGAGGTACGAAGCATAAAGAAATGCTTTGTATTGATCGGTGTTGTCATGGATTGCATTCGGACTGGATGTCGGGTTTTCAATGCCGAGATCATTGTGGTTGTAGCTGCCGTCCGTATAAAAACTCCATTTGCCTTGCGTGGTGCCATATTCATAACTCGGACTGATCGTATCGTGGCTGCCGCCGTACATTTCCACCGTGCCGCCATTTTCAAAGGCACCGCTCTTGGTCTGGATGTCCACGATGCCTGCCGTGCGAAAACCGTATTGGGCAGGCAGCGAACCGGTTATCAGTTGCATGGATTGGACGAAACGAGGGCTCAGCTCCAAACCGAACCCGGAAATGCCTTCCGGCAGCAGCACGTCATCAATCCGATACTGCAAATTGGCGTGTTCGCCGCGGACGTGTAAATCGCCGTTGGCCGCGGAATCCTGCGCCACGCCGGGAGAACGCAAGATGACCTGGTTGAACGGCGCGTCAGCGCCTTGTGACTGCATCTCAATCTGCGCAGCAGTATGAGTGTAAGCCGTCGCACCGAGGTCGGGCAGGATGTTGCTTCGTGCCTTGTCCAATTTTCCCATCACTGTGACATTGCCCAAATCGGTGACATTCGTCGAACTGCCGGTGTTGATTCCGTTAGTCGAGGTATTGACTGCCGGGCCGTTGGCCAGTCCGATAAACGACTGCCCCACTGCCGTGCTAACACAGGACAGCGCCACCAAAGAGATAACCGACCAATATAAATTACGATTACAATTTTTCTGCTCTTCAATATTTTTCATGATTTTCAAATAGTTAAATTTTTCACACAACTCACGCGAATGGTTCAAACTCGCGGGGCCTGCCAAAACACGCAATGGTGCAAGGAAAGGCTTGGTTTAAGGAAAAATCCAGGCGCAGCAATTCGCCCGGAAACAGTGAATCAGGAAACGGAGAAGAACACCGGCGGACCGCGACCGTCCGGAAGTAAAACGGGGGTCGGGCAATAAACGAAAGATTCGACACTGAGAACAATCTCAATTCCCGGCAACGGGAGGGCTACCGGGACATTGCAGGCGTGAGTCTCAACTTTGCCGTGGGCGATCGCGACAATGGCGCAATCGTCATTATCAGGGATGGTGCCGCCGTGCAGCCAGGCATGGAGCGAGGGATACTCCTCGGCCACCGCCATGAACAACCAGAGGGCGAGGGACAAGACAGCCGTGCCAGCGTGCAAGCGCAGCCTCCAACGACGATTTCTGCAATTTCCGCAGCTCAAGTCGATAAAAAATTAGCAGGACGCATGCCTAAGGCAAGGATTTGAGCGATTTTGCCAACCCTTAGATGCCTACGAGGGCTGCGCCCAAAACGCCGGCCGAGTCGCCCAATTGATTTTTGACGATGGGCGTTTGCATTTCGTCGGTAAAAATGAACTGGCGCACCTGGTTGATGCCCTCGGAGTAGAGGGCGCCAAAGTTGGAAACCCCGCCGCCAAGAACCACCACATCCGGATCCAGAATCCCGATCAGGTTGGCGAGAGCCAGGCCAAAATTTCTAAAAAAAACCTGCATGAACTGCACGGCGCGGGGTTCGCCGGCGTAGAATTCTTTTTCGATTTCTTTCAACGGTTTTCTGACGCCAAATTGCTCGGCATAGCGATTTTCCAATCCCGCCCCGCTGAGGAGGGTCTCGACACAGCCGCGATGGCCGCAGAAGCAGAGCGGACCATTTGGATCAATGCGCATGTGCCCCCACTCGCCGGCGATAGCCTGCCGGCCGGTGAAGACCTTGCCCTGATAGACAATCCCGCCACCGCAACCGGTGCCGATAATGACGCCGAACACCAGCTCTTTACCCTTGCCGGTACCCAAGAGGGCCTCAGCCAGCGCAAAGCAATTGGCATCGTTCTGGATCTCGATGGGCCGGCCGATGAGTTTTTCGAGGTCGGCCTTGACCGGCTGGCCATTCATGCAGACGGTATTGGAGTTTTTCAACAAGCCGGTGAGAGGAGAAACCGCGCCTGGAGTTCCAATGCCAAATGTCGAAGGCTGGCTGGAAATTGCGGCCACCAGATCGTCGTGCAGCGATTTCAGACGGTTGAGAATGTGCCGATAGCCCTGCTCGCGCTCGGTGGGGATGCGTTTGCGAAAAATCTCGCGCCCCGACGGATCGAGCACCACACCCTCCATTTTGGTGCCGCCTAGATCAATGCCGAGTCGATGCATGTTTCAGGTGCGAATGGTCGGATTACGCAAACCGGTAAGCAACCATTTATTTGCCACAGCATTGCTTGTACTTTTTACCACTGCCGCAGGGGCAAGGGTCATTACGGCCGACCTTGGGACCGGTGCGAACCGGTTTGGCTTTGGACTGGCTTTCCGCGGCTTGAGCAGCTTCGCTGACAACATTGCTGGCGTTTTTATCCGCGGCGGCCGGGGCCGGGGCGGCGCCACCAAAAGCGGACGTGCTCTGGTGCAAAGTCTGCTGGGGTACGTTGCGCAGGAAATTCTCAAAAGCCAGCATGGAGGAAGCGCTACGAAAAACGTTGTGACAGATTTCCGTTTTCACGTTGACCATGAGCTCGTCAAAAATCTTAAAGGCTTCCGCTTTGTACTCGATCAGCGGATCGCGCTGGCCGTGGGCGCGCAGACCGATGCTTTGGCGGAGGCTGTCCATCTCATAGAGATGTTCCTGCCACAGCTTGTCGATCGCGCTTAAAATGGTGTAGCGCTCGACGGTGGCCAGTTTCTCGGGCTCCTCGAAGCTAATTTTGAGTTCGTAGGCTTTGCGGATGCTATCGCTGATAAAATTGCAAACCGCGAATTGGGCTTCATTCAAACCGTCGAACAAGGAGCCGCTGACCGGGACTTCCTTGCCGGACGCGGCGGCTTTGACGATCTCGGCTTCGGGCATGCCGAGGGGGAAATTCAAGTTCACCCAGTCCGCCAACTGGCGGATTTTCCACTCGGCGACGTCGGTGTCGGAGGATGTAAACTGTTCCACCTTCAGCACGACGACTTCCTCGATGATGTCCATGAGGCGGTCGCGCACATCACTGGAATTGATGATCTCGTTGCGAAAGCCATAGATGACCTCGCGCTGTTTGTTCATCACGTCATCATATTCGAGCGTGCGCTTACGCTGTTGGAAATTGTGGCCTTCGACGCGTTTTTGCGCCTGCTGGATGGAGTGATTCAGCATCCCATGCTTCAATTCCTCACCTTCCTCCAACCCCATGCGCTCCATCAATTTGACGATACGATCCGAACCGAACAGGCGCATGAGATCGTCCTCGAGGGAGATGAAAAAGTGGGAGGAACCGGGATCGCCCTGGCGAGAACAACGGCCGCGCAACTGGCGGTCGATACGTCGGGACTCATGGCGCTCGGTGCCGAGCACATGCAAACCACCCACGTCAGGTACGCCGGGACCCAGTTTGATATCGGTGCCGCGACCGGCCATGTTGGTGGCGATGGTGATGGCGCCGCGTTGCCCGGCGCGGGCCACAATTTCGGCCTCCTGCTGATGATACTTGGCGTTGAGCACGGAATGGACGAGTCCTTCTTTTTTCAACATGCGGGACAACATTTCACTCGTCTCGACCGAAATCGTACCGACGAGGGCAGGTCGCCCCTGAGTGTGCAAATCCTTGATTTCCTTGACGACAGCGTTGAATTTCTCGCGCCGGGTTTTGTAGACCGAGTCGTGGCCGTCCTTGCGGATGTTCGGACGGTTGGTAGGAATCGTCATGACCCCGAGTTTATAAATGTCAAAGAATTCGGACGCCTCGGTTTCGGCGGTACCGGTCATGCCCGCCAGTTTCCGGTAAAGGCGGAAATAATTTTGAATGGTGATGGTGGCGAGGGTCTGGGTTTCGCGCTCGATGGCGACACCCTCTTTGGCTTCGACCGCCTGATGCAAACCATCACTCCAGCGACGACCGGCCATCAAGCGACCGGTGTGCTGGTCGACGATGATGACCTTGTTTTCCTGCACGACATACTCGACATCCAACTGGTACAGGCTGTACGCCTTGAGCAACTGGGAGATGGCATGAATTTTCTGGGCCTTGGACTCAAAGTCCGATTGTAGTTTGGCCTTGGCCTCCAAACGCTTGCGCGGGTCCGTTTCCCCGCCGGCATCGACATCATGCAATTGCGTGGCCAGATCGGGCAACACAAACGCGTCCGGGTCTTGCGGACTGATGAAACTACGTCCTTTTTCGGTGAGGTCAGCCTCGTGACCTTTCTCGTCGATGGCAAACAGCAGTTCTTCCTTTTCGCGGTACAGATCGACTTTCTTCTGATCGCGGTGAAGCTCGAGCTCGGCCCGGTTCATCATTCCGGCGTATTCCGGATTTTCGAGGATTTTCATCAAACCCTCCGACTTGGGCTGGCCGGTTTTGACGCGGAACAGCAAAATGCCGATTTCACCCTCCAACTGGCCGGCATTGGGAACATTGGAACCGTCCTCGGGGTGCAATTTTTTGATGAGATCGCTGGCTTCGCGCAGGAAACGCTCGCAAAGCTGGTTCTGCGCGCGGACGAGTGACTCGACGGTGGGCTTCCACTGGGCGTATTGCTCGTCGAACGTGCGAACTGAGGGACCACTGATGATCAGCGGCGTGCGAGCCTCGTCGATGAGAATGGAGTCGACTTCGTCAACGATGGCGAAATAGTGGCCGCGCTGGACCTGTTCCTCCTTGCGCTTGGCCATGCCATTATCGCGCAGGTAATCAAAGCCGAATTCAGCATTGGTGCCGTAGGTTATGTCACAGGCATATTGCTCGCGACGGACCCGCGGCTCCTGGTTGTTCAGGATACAACCGACGGTGAGACCGAGAAATTTATAAAGGGCGCCCATCCACTCGCTGTCGCGGGAGGCCAGATAGTCATTGACCGTAACGACGTGCACGCCACGACCTGAAAGAGCATTCAGGTAAACCGGGAGGGTACCGACGAGCGTTTTGCCTTCGCCCGTGGCCATTTCGGCGATATGACCGGTGTGCAGGGCATAACCGCCGATGAGCTGGACGTCGAAAGGGACCATCTCCCAGCGCAAGGGATGACCCCGCACGGTGATATCCTGGCCGCATAATTTGCGACAGGCATTTTTGACGACGGCAAAGGCTTCGGGCAGGATTTCGTCCAACCGGCGCGCCAGTTCCCCGTCATCGGTGATCTGGGAAAGCTCGGCTTTCCAGGCAGCAGTTTTGGCGCGCAAGTCATCGGCCGACAAAGGTTGCAGCGTCGCCTCGATCTCGTTGATCTTCGCCACCGTCGGCCGGATTTTCTTCACGTCGCGTTCGTTTTTCGACCCGAAAATCGATTTAAATATTTTACCAATCATTCTAAAGGCTCCAATGGGTCATTCCATGACCGGTTAAAATTGAGCGTAAACGATACTTTAGTATCCCAGCAGCGTCAAAGTGAAACGGCGGCGGGTTGAGGACGGGACGCCAGAAAGGAAGCGATCAGGATTTGAAGGGCGGCAAGCCGACGTAGTCCATGCCGACAAGACAGACGTCATCATCAAACTCCCCGTTGGTGGCAAAAGTGCGAATGGATTGAATCAGATTGTCAAAGAGCTCACCCGGAGGCTGGTTAATAAGGTTTTTGACGTCGATGACCAGTCGCTGCTGGGAGTATAGCTCCTCATTTTGCCCCTGAACCTCGTAAAGGCCGTCGGTAAAGAACATTACGAAATCGCCGGGTGCGAGTGAAGCGGTGCTGGTTTCGTAAGGGGGCTGTTCAAAGAGACCGAGGGCGGGCTGGCCGCGACCGCAGGCGTTGGAAAGGGGTTCAACCTGATTCTGGGAGCGCCGGATGATCAGAGGCTTGGGATGGCCAGCATTGGCAAAACGCAACGAACCGGTACGGCAATCGGCCACCATATAAAAAGCAGTGGTGAGCATCGGGGTGCCGGTATTTTTAAGGATGCTGTAAAGGTCGAAGTTTAGTTTGCGCAGAAATTCGCCCGGGTCGCGGGCGCACGGTTTTAATTCCTCCGTCAAGGCGCGGACCATGGCCGTGACGAGGGCGGCGCGAATGCCGTGGCCGGTAACATCGCAAATAAAGACCCCCGCTTCAGTGTCAGACAAAGCGGAAACATTGAAAAAGTCGCCGCTGACGCCTTCCGCCGGCTGGTAACGATGAACGAACTGGAAGGCGCTTTGCCCGGGAGCGGCGGCCTGAGGAAAAGTGGGATATTGCTGGGGCAACATCGCCAACTGAATTTCTCCGGCCATGCGCAGGTTGTCCTCCAAGAGTAAATTCTTGGTGCGCAATTCCTCGCGGCTGCGGGCGAGTTCGGCAGTCGTACGACGGATCTGTTCCTCGGCGCGTTTTTTTTCGGTGATATCCCAAAAAATTCCCTGCAGGCCAATGATTTTACCTGAATGATCGCGAAGGGGAGTCTTAACGACTTGAACGGTAGTTATTTCCTGGCCGAAAGGATGATGCGGCTCGGTGATTTCGCGCGTTTGGCCGGTTTCCATTACCGTTTGATCGTCTTTCTGGTATTTCTCAGCCAGTTCCTTGGGGAAGAAATCAAAATCCGTTTTGCCGAGAATCTCCTCAAGGGTGCAGTTGTAATGCCGGCAATACTGCTGGTTGGCGAAAGTAAACCGTCCCTGCAAATCCTTGCGAAACACGTTTTGCGGCATGGTTTCCACCAAGGAATGGTAGAGGGACTCGGAACTGCGCAGGGCTTCCTCCACCTGGCGTCGATGGGTGATGTCCTCAACCGTGCCCTCGTAGTAAAGCAGATTACCATCCCCGTTGCGCACAGCCCGGCAGTTCTCCGAAATCCAGATGATGCTGCCATCCTTGCGAAAAATCTGGGATTCGAAACCGCTCAGCGTGTCGTTGGCTTGCATGAGCCGGACAAATTCCTGACGGCGACCAGGTTCAACATACAGGCGGCTGGCAATATCCTTGATGTGCGCCATCAAATCCACCGGCGAGCTGTAACCATAGATTCTGGCCAGCGCGACATTAGCGAGGAGATAATGGCCGTCAACCGTCGAGCGGAAGATGCCTTCAACCAGGTGGTCAAAAATTCCGTAATAATTTTCCTTTTCATCGACCAGGGCGAGGCGCTCCAATTGACGGGCGGTGGCGGAAAAAATCGCTCGACGCAATTGCTGACCGTTCAATTCCGAGCGGCCAAGATATTCCTGGGCGCCGCTGTAGATGACTTCCGCAAAAAAACTGTCATCCTCGTTCGGCCCGATGGCGAGCACGGGGAGGCGGGCGGCACGCGTGGTCAGCCGGGTGATTTGAAACAGGGCGGCCGTGTTGGCTTGGGGAATCTCGAAGAGCACCGCCAAGAAAGTGTCCACCGCGGCCAAGGCGAGTCCAGCATCAATGGTTGGGGCCACCACGATGCCAATCGGGTGCAACAAATCAACGATGGAGCCGGAAAGGGCCTCATCGCCGCCAATCAACAGTATTTTCTGCGAGCCTCTAAAGGGGTCGATTTCCATTCAATGTCAGGAGGGACGAAAATACAGTGTCTCCGCGCGGGCGCAAGCGCGTTAAGCAGAGGAAAAGGTTTCAACTTTCCAAGGCGCGGGTGTCCGCTTAAGCTAAGTAGGTCAAGCCATGCCGAGTGTTTACATAAAAACTTACGGTTGCCAGATGAATGAACGGGACAGCGAAGCCGTGGCCGCCCAATTGCTGGCCAAAGGCTACGTGCTGGCAAAATCCGAGGCCCACGCGGACGTGATCCTGCTAAATACCTGCAGCGTGCGGGATTTTGCAGAGCAAAAGGCGATCAACAAAATGCGGAATGTGATCGGCTCGGCGCGCAGCGAAAAGCGCAGTCCGATCGTCGGGTTCATGGGTTGCATGGCGCAAAGCCGCGGCCAAGAATTGATTGACCAACTGCCGGACGTGGACTTGGTGCTGGGTACCCAGAAGTTTCATCGCGCCGGGGAATATCTCGACGAATTACTGGCCGGCAAACGCGAGAAAATTGTGGACACGGAGGAGGAAAAGGATAGCGAGGCCACGATTCGCGAACATTTGGTGAACGGTAGCGCCAAGACTTCCGTGTCGGCGTTTGTTAGCATCATGCAGGGATGCAACCAATACTGCACGTTTTGCATCGTACCCTACACACGGGGGGAGGAGCGCAGCCGGACCATTCCGGACATTGTCGCAGAGTGCCGCGAACTGGTGGCACGCGGGGTACGGGAAATTACCTTGCTGGGCCAAATCGTGACCAGCTTCGGCAAACGGGACATCCCGGCCCGGGAGGGACGGTCGGCATTTGTTCAATTGCTTGAGGCGGTGCATGAAATTGAAGGCCTCGAACGCATCCGCTTTACCTCACCACATCCCAAAGGCTATGGCGATGATCTGGCGGAGGCATACGGTCGACTGCCAAAGCTCTGCGAAAGCGCGCATATTCCGCTCCAAAGCGGCAGTGATCGCATTCTGAAATTGATGCATCGTGGCTATACGCGGGATAAATTCATGGGGATCATTGAGAAGTTGCGGCGAGTGCGGCCAGGCATCGGCCTGACGACCGACCTGATCGTCGGGTTCCCTGGAGAAACCGAGGAGGATTTTGAGCAAACGCTGGCCTTATGCCGGGAAGTGGCGTTTGACAATGCCTACATCTTCAAATATTCGCAACGGCGCGACACCCCCGCCGCCGCCATGGCTGACCAAGTGCCGCAGGCAGTCCGGGAGGAACGTAATCAGCGTCTATTAGAAACCGTGAACAAAATTGCCGCGAACAAATATGACGCCTTCATCGGCCGACAAGTGCAGATCCTGGTGGAGGGGCCGAGTAAAAAGAATTTGGCCCGTTATACCGGCCGGACGCGCTGCAATCGCATCGTGCTGTTTGATGGAAGCGAGCGGCATCGCGGCCAGTTAATGGATTTGAAGATTGAGCGAACGGGGGCATTCACCCTTTATGGGAACCCGGCAATCGTGAATCTTTGAGGAGATCAAGGGATGGACACTGGCCTGGACAGCAGTGTCTGGTGACAGCAGTTTTTCGTGTTCATTCGTGCCGATTCCTGGTTATGATCACCGACAATGAAATTGTCGCTGTTGTCCATTTTACTCGGCCTCGGGATGGGGTCGCTCCAGCTTTTTGGCCTGACACGCCCAAAGCAATTCACGGAAAAGGTCCGAAGATTTCCCCGCAATCTAGTGGCGGGAGTATTTTTAATGTTACTGGGCACGGCGTGGTTTGCGTGGAACGTGAACGTGGAACCGATTGCGGATTTTTCGGCTTACAAACCCTACATGTTGGCCGGTTTTTCGGCGATCGGTGTGCTGGCATGCATTTTCGTCCAGGATTTTCTCGCGGTACGCGGACTGGCCGTGGTTTTTTTGTTGTTGGGTAAATTGATGGTGGACACGGGACGTCCACATCTGGGCGAATCGGATTTCGTACTGGTAATTCAGGGCTGGGCCTACGTTTTGATTGTGGCAGGGATCTATTTCACGGTCGCGCCGTGGCGCTTGCGTGATTTCTTGAATTGGGCCACCGACAATGATTTCCGTGTTAAAATTGGCTGCTTGCTCCGACTGGCGTTTGCGGTATTTGTCCTCGTGCTGGGAGTGACGGCGTTCCGGGCGATGTAGCCATGAACCTTTCCGATTTTCGGGAGGATTATCGCCGGGGAGTGCTTGAGAAAACAGGCTTGAATGCGAACCCGATCCCCCAGTTTGAAGCCTGGTTTCGCGAAGCAACCGGGGAGGCATCGCAAAGCCGGTGGCAGAAAATCGCCATCGCGCTGTTTAAACTTTGGAGTGCCATTTGCAACCACCGTCCCGCCGACATCAACGCGATGACCCTGGCCACGGCTGATCGCAACGGAAAACCCTCGACGCGAACGGTGCTGCTCAAAAGTGTGGACGAGCGCGGCTTCATCTTTTTTACGAATTACGGCAGCCGCAAAGGGTGTGAGATGACGGAAAATCCGAACGCCGCGCTGACTTTTTTCTGGCCGGAATTAGAGCGACAGGTCGGTGTGGCGGGAACGGTCAGCCGTTTGCCGGTGGCGGAGTCGGAGCGGTATTTCAAGACGCGCCCGCGTGGAAGTCAGATTGCTGCGTGGGCTTCGAGCCAAAGCGAGCCGATTCCCGACCGGGCATTTCTAGAGGACAAATGGCGGGAGTTGGAGAAAAAATTCCCGCAGGAGGTTCCTTTGCCACCCAATTGGGGCGGGTTCATTCTGAAGCCCGAACGGATGGAATTCTGGCAAGGCCGGGCGAGCCGCCTGCACGACCGTTTCAGTTACGCCCGGAAAGCGGATGGCAGCTGGAGCGTTGAACGCCTTTCGCCCTAAACTTGTCAGGGTAGTCAGCCGCCAATCTGGAGGAGTGGAACTCGCTGATCAGAATTTATAGGAAACACCGCTGACAAGTTTAACGTCGTTTCTTCGGAAACCGGCGGCCGGCAGACTGTTGAAATTGTCGTCCAGGTAAACCTGCAGATCCACATTTTTATAGAGGGCTGATTCGGCGCCGATCTCGGAATTGAACAAATATTCGCCAGGCTTATTAATTTGAGGCAAAAACTCAGCATTTTCCCATATCCGTGCGGAATTTTTGTCAAACTTGCGCTCAAAGCGCTCAGCGAAACGCATGGTTGCGTAGACGGTGTCAAGATTGCCCAATCGCTCAATAACGATACCAGGTCCAGTTTCCGCTGCGAGCGTGGTATTCGTCGATTTGATGAGGTTATACCCCACGCCGGAGGTGATGGTGAACCGGTATTTAACCTCGGCAATGCCGTCGTGCAAACCTTCGCCGCGGAGGAAACCATACCATTTGGGTGAGAAGAGATGATTCCATTGCCCAATGCCATGATAGGTTTCATTGTTGGCGATACCGTTTGCGGAGCCGTAAGTTGCATCAGCCCCCAGATTGTATTCGTCATACGGTGTTTTCTTATCGGTGATAATTTTCGCGGTAGAAAGCAAGGAATCACTGTTTCCCCGGGTGAGGGTCACGCCGGCGGTGAGAATACTGTCCCAATGGGGCTTGGGCGGGGGAGCGACTTTTGGAGTTGGCGCCGGCACCGGGGCCGCCTTGGCGACGGCGGAAATCGGAGGCACCAAGTTGGTGATGGTGACGACATTGGTCACCAGGACGGTCTTGGTAATAGTGACGACCTTGGTGACAGTGACGGTTACATAATTGGTCACCGTGACGGAATTACTCTGTGCCAAACCAGGCAAAATGAAACCCACCAAGACCATAAAAAAACAAACAAACTTTTTTGGTTCTCGCATACCTGCGGAGCATCAAAAAAATCACCCTGCCAAGGCAAGCCTTAATCTTTGTTTTGGCAAAATAATTTTTAAACCAGGGATTTTTAGGAACTTTTCCATCAAATACTTAGCCGCACGGCATTAACCCAGTGGATGGACTCAGCGATTGCCTGCTCGTCTGAGCGCAGCGAGGAAACAAAAACGGCGGCCCCGGAAAATTCCGAAGCCGCCGCGCATTGATTTATTGATTAAAAATTATAGGTAATACCGCTGATCAGCTTCAAGTCATCGCGCCTGCGACCCGAGGCGGGCTCGCTGTTGTAGTAGTCATCGACACAGATTTGCAGGCTGACGTTTTTGTAGAGCGCTGATTCAGCGCCGACCTCGGCATTGACCAGGTAATTAGCCCATTTGTCAACCTGAGGCAGGTATTCAACCGATTCCCAGACACGTGCGGCGTTTTTACTGAACTTATGTTCTCCGCGCTCAGCAACGCGCAAGGTGGCAAAGTTTTGACTAACCGTGCCGACGCGTTGGGTGATATAACCGGGACCAACTTCACCAGCGAGCGTGCTGGCGGCATCCTTGATAAAATAATAGCCCGCACCGGCGGTAAACGTACCGCGATACTTCAAATCGGCAATGCCGTCGTGCAACCCTTCGGCACGAAGATCGCCATACCACCTATCCGAGAAGAGATGGTTCCACTGACCAAATCCGTGCAAGGTTTCATTGTTGGGGACACTGTTGGCGGAACCATAAGCCCCATCGGCATCGAGACTATACTCATTCACGGGCGTTTTTTTGTCGCCTGTGACTTTGAGGGAGGCGAGCAGGGATTGACTATTACCACGCGTGAGGGATAACCCCGCAGTGATGGAGTTTTGCCAGGGATATGTGATCACGGCATTGGTCGAAACGACCGGGCTAGTTTGAGCACAAGCAGCTAGAGAACAGGCACTTGCAGCTCCAATAATTAACAATGATTTATAGGTTGTCATAATGATTAAAGGATTAGTAAACATTATCTTCAACGCAAAAACAAGATGGAATTTCTTTTTTTGGGGTTGAGTAAGGCAGGCCATCGGCGGAAACATTGGCTGCCGATGGCTTCACAAAGCGTTTAATTTGAAATTTATTTCCCAGGGACGCTTTCTATTTCGCCTGGAGCGCTTTCCTTGTCTTCGACGACGACCTGGGCGATGGCCTGGAGTTTGTCGCCCGGATCGAGATTGACGAGCTTGACGCCCATGGTATTCCGCCCTGCTTCGCGGATATCCTTCACGGAAGTGCGCACCATCTGACCGCCAACAGTAATGAGCATGATCTCGTCCGAATCGCGAACGGTGAGCGCGCCCACCACGCCGCCGGTTTTGTCGCCGGTCTTCATGGTGATGATGCCCTTGCCACCGCGGCTCTGAACGCGGTATTCGTCAAAGGCAGTGCGTTTCCCGATGCCATTCTCGCCGGCGACCAACAAGCTTGCGTCCGGCACAACGATGGCAGCAGCCACCACGACGTCGGCAGGTTCCAGAGTAATCCCCCTGACGCCGCCAGCTGGCCGGCCCATCGAGCGCACGTCCTCCTCGGGAAAGCGGATGCTCATGCCATCCTTCGTGATGATGACGACTTCGCTGTGGCCGGTGGTCAACTTGACATCGATCAGGGTATCGCCGGGTTCGATGCCGATGGCGATGATGCCGCCTTTGCGCACGTTGGAGAATTCATTGAGCGAGGTCTTTTTGACGGTGCCAAGGCGGGTCGTAAAAAACAACTCACCAGTCTGGGACCAGGTCACGTCCTCGCGCTGGTCGTTGGTCCGGGACAAAATCCGGATCATGGCGGCGACTTTTTCGTCGGCCTTCAATTCCAGGATATTGGCGATGCTGCGGCCCTTGGCGGCACGGCCCATATCCGGGATTTCATGAACCCGCTCGACATAGACGCGCCCGGAATTTGTGAAAAACATCAAGTAATCGTGTGTACTTGCCGTGAAGAGATACTCCACAAAATCCTTATCCTCGGCGCCCTCACTCTCGCGAGTGGTCATGCCGATGACACCCTTGCCGCCGCGTTTTTGAGCGCGATAGGAGCTCACGGCGGTGCGCTTGATGAGTCCGGCGTGGGTCAGGGTGATAATAACGCCCTCGTTGGTAATCAGGTCTTCGATGGCAATCTCACCCTCGTCCGGAATAATCTCGGTCTGGCGCGGTGTGGCGTGCTTCTCCTTGATGGCGAGGAGCTCGTTTTTCATGATCGTCATGACGCGGGATTCCCGGGCGAGAATATCGAGCAAATCCTTGATGACCTCGAGCAGGGCCTTGTATTCCGACTCCACCTTGTCAATTTCCAGACCGGTGAGTTGATACAAGCGCAGATCGAGGATGGCATCGACCTGTCGCTCCGTCAGCGCATAACGGCCATTGGCCACACGGGCTTCGGAGCGGATGAGAATGCCCCATTGTTCAACCTGAGCGCGGCTCCATTCATATGCGAGCAATTTGATGCGGGCCTCTTCCCGATGGTTGCTGGACCGGATGATGTGGATGAACTCGTCCAGATTGGCGAGGGCGATGAGATAACCCTCGAGCAATTCGGCGCGCTCCTCGGCTTTGCGAAGTTCAAAACGGGTGCGACGCAGGATGACCTCACGGCGATGTTCAATGTAGCATTGAATCATTTCCTTGAGGTTAAGCGTCTTGGGCTTGCCGTGATCGATCGCCAGCGCATTCACGCTGAAGGTCACTTCCAGCTGGGTATGCTGAAACAGGTTGTTGATGACCACCTTGGGATTGGCATCACGGCGGAGTTCGAGGACCAAGCGCGTGTTCTCATCGGACTCATTGCGCATGGCGCTGATTTCCGTGATGATCTTTTCGTTGACGAGGTCGGCGATTTTCTCCTCGAGCGCCGCCCGGTTCACGTTGTAAGGGATTTCGGTGACGATGATCTGCTCGCGATTCCCCTTCAATTCCTCAACGCCAACGCGACCGCGCAATTTGATGCTGCCCTTGCCGGTGAGAAAATAATTCTTGATCCCTTCGATGCCGCAAACGACGCCCCCGGTGGGAAAGTCCGGGCCCTTGATGTGCAGCATCAATTCGGGAATGGTAATGGCGGGCTTGTCAATTTGGGCGCAAATCCCGTCGATGACTTCGCCCAGATTGTGCGGCGCCATGTTGGTGGCCATGCCGACGGCGATGCCCGTGCCGCCATTGACCAGGAGATTGGGAAACGCGGCCGGGAAGACCGTTGGCTCGGTCATTCGTTCGTCGTAATTGGGAACGAAATCGACCGTGTCGCGATCCATGTCGGCCATGAGCGCGGCGCCGAGGTGGGTGAGACGAGCCTCGGTATAACGCATGGCGGCGGGCGGATCATTTTCAATGGAGCCGAAATTACCTTTGCCCTCCACGAGACGTTCACGCATGGCCCATGGCTGCGCCATGTGAACCAGCGTGGGATAAATGACCGCTTCACCATGGGGATGATAGTTACCGCTGGTGTCACCACAGATCTTGGCGCATTTGTAAGGCTTGCGTCCTGGAAACAGGGACAACTCGTGCATCGCGTACAGAATCCGGCGTTGCGAAGGCTTTAGTCCGTCGCGCACATCGGGCAGGGCGCGCGAAATGATGACGGACATGGAATAGTCGAGAAAGGAATTCTTAATCTCGTCCGCAACGTTGATTTTGGCTATTTTTTCACCCCGCGAATACGCCCCGCCGTCAGATTGCGGCGTGGATTCAGGGGTGGGAGGGATCGGTTCGATTTCGTCAGGCATGATACGGTATACGGCGCTTTAAAACGGTTTAAACATCCAGGTTGCGAACATTGAGGGCGTTGTCCTCGATGAATTGGCGGCGGGGTTCAACTTCGTCGCCCATGAGACGCACGAACATCTCCTCGGCTTCGATGGCATCGGTCAACTCAATGCGCAGCAGCTTGCGGCGCACCGGGTTCATGGTGGTCTCGAAAAGTTCTTTGGCGTCCATTTCACCGAGACCTTTGAAGCGGGTCATTTGGATGCCTTTCTTGCCAACGGCTTTCACACCAGAAAGAATTTCCGGGATGGAGAAGAGAGGACTCACCGTGGCGCGATCGCCCTCGCCTTCAATCAATTCGAACAAGGGTTTGTCCTGGGCAGCATAATGTTCCACCACGAGCCCTTTCTTGCTTAATTTGCCGAGCAAATCGACAATGGCCTTGCTCTCGAGATGGAGATCGGAAATTTTCGCGCGCCGGGTCGGGCTGTCCTTTTTGCGGTCGAATTCGGTATCCGAGCCAAAAAGGTCGGGGTTGGCCAGCTTGAATTCCTCCAACTCGGCGCCGGTCAGGAAGTAATCAACGGTGTCATCGTTGCCGGAGCGAACCTTGACCATTGATTGCGGGAGAGTGCCGTCAGAACCACGCTTCTCGACGTAGCTGGCAAAATCCCCACCCAGGCGTTTGAGATAAGTGGCGTGTTTGTCCAAAGATTCGAGCAGCGAAAGAATTTCCTCGAGCTGCTTGGGCGCAAACTCACGGCCGTCCGCGAGATTTCTCAATTTCACCTCGGCGACCCCGTTTTGCAGGAGGATGCGATTCAACTGGATATCATCGTCGATGTAATCAGTTTTTTTCTTGCGCGTAATGCTGTAGAGCGGCGGCTGGGCAATGTAAACAAAGCCTCGTTTCACCAATTGGGGCATTTGGCGGTAGAAAAAAGTCAGCAACAGAGTGCGGATGTGCGATCCGTCCACGTCGGCATCGGTCATGATAATAATTTTGTGATAGCGCAGTTTTTCGATGTTAAATGCGCCTTCCCCTTCCCCATCACCGATCCCGGTACCGACGGCGGTGATCATGGTGCGGATTTCATTATTTTGCAGCACCTTGTCGAGGCGGGCTTTTTCCACGTTAATCAATTTGCCGCGAATGGGGAGAATGGCCTGAAATTTACGGTCGCGGCCCTGCTTGGCGGAGCCACCGGCGGAATCACCTTCGACAATGTATAACTCGGTGTTGGCCGGATCGCGGTCGGAGCAATCCGCCAGTTTACCCGGGAGGCCACCACCGGTAAGAGCCGATTTGCGGACGGCTTCCCGGGCTTTCCGGGCCGCTTCACGAGCGCGGGCCGCGGTAAGGCCTTTGTCCACGATCCGCTTGGCCACCGGCGGGTTGGCATCAAAATAAGCCATCAAGCCCTCATAGGTCACTGAACCGGTGATGCGTTCGACCTCGGGCGAAAGCAATTTAACCTTGGTCTGGGATTCAAACTTGGGGTCGCTGTGCTTGACCGAGATCACCGCAGTCAAACCTTCGCGCACATCGTCACCGGTGATTTGCGGGTCCTTTTCCTTGAGCAACTCGTTGGACTTGGCGTATTGATTGATCGCGCGCGTGACAGCGCTGCGGAATCCGGAAAGATGCGTGCCGCCGTCCGGATTGTGAATAGTGTTCGTATAGCAATAAACCTGGTCGTTATAACTGTCGTTGTATTGCAAGACCACTTCCACGTGGACTTCGATTTCCTTGTCGTCCAATTTTTCCCGGGTTTCCTTGCGGAAGGAGATCGGCTTGGGATGGATCGGTTCCTTGCTTTTATTGAGTTGCTTGACGAATTCCTCAACGCCGTTCTTGTAATAAAAACGTTCGGGCTCGGCGGCCGTCTGGCGCTCGTCGGCAAAGATGATCTCAAGACCGGAATTCAAAAAGGCGAGTTCGCGCAGGCGCTGCGCAATAATGTTGGCCTTGAACTCCACGGTTTCCCGGAAAATCTCCGGGTCCGGCTTGAAAGTGATCAGCGTGCCGGTCTGCTTGGAACCGCCAATAACGTGCAATTTCTCAATGGTTTTGCCGCGCTCGAAACCCATCTGGTAAATCTGACCATTCCGCGAAACCTCGACTTCGAACCATTCGCTGACGGCGTTGACGCATTTGGCACCAACCCCGTGCGTACCCCCGGAAAACTTGTAACCGCCCTGGCCGTACTTGCCGCCGGAATGCAGGGTGGTCAAAACGAGTTCCACACCGGGCAGACCGCTTTCCTGATTGATGTCCACCGGAATGCCGCGACCGTCGTCGCGAATGGAAATGGAGCCATCCAGATGAATGGTGACTTCAATTCTGGTGCAATGTCCGGCGAGATGCTCATCCACGGAATTGTCCAGCACTTCGCTGACGCAATGATGGAGCGCGCGTTCATCGGTACCGCCGATATACATGCCGGGCTTTTTTCGGACGGCTTCAAGACCCTTGAGCTGGGACAATTTGGAAGCATTATAATCTCCCGAAATCACCCCGGATTTATCTTCAACCGAATCAGATTCTTGCGACATAATATTAACCGCTTTTTCAACGTTTTCGGGCCAATTATTGGCACCGATCGGATGACAATTAAGGATAAAAAAACGGGCCCGAAGTCACAATGATTATCTCAAGAAATTTTGACCGAAAACACCATTAGTTGTGGCATTTTTTCCTTGCTAACCAAACCTGTAGTATTCCCTCAAAATTCCACCACCCCCGTTTAAGGGGCCAATTCCAACTGGCTTTTTTGCCGGCACGCGCTATTTTGGCCGAATGTCTTTGACACACACTTTTTTGTCATCTTCCGACCGGTTTGTTGACCGTCACATTGGCCCCAGCTCGGGGGAAACAAAGGAGATGCTGGCCTTGCTCGGATACAAGACTATGGACGACTTGACTGAGGCCGCAGTCCCCCGATCGATTCGCTCAGAAAAGCGCTTGAATCTGCCAGCGGCACGGAGCGAATTTGAAGCCCTGGCAGAACTCAGGCGGATCGCCTCCGAGAACAAAGTTTTCCGCTCCTTCCTTGGGCAAGGGTATTTCGACACCATCACTCCCCCGGTAATTCAGCGCGGTGTCCTGGAGAATCCCGGTTGGTACACGCAGTACACCCCTTATCAGGCGGAAATTTCGCAAGGACGGCTCGAGGCGCTGCTGAATTTTCAAACGATGGTGACCGACCTGACCGCACTCGACATTGCCAACGGATCCCTGCTCGATGAAGCGACGGCGTGTGCCGAAGCGATGACGCTGTCGGCACGCATACGCGACGGGCGAAATATTTTCTTCGTCTCGGAAAATTGTCATCCGCAAAATATCGAGGTCATCCTCACCCGGGCTCAGGCGCTGGGGATCGAGGTTGTTGTCGGGGACCACGAGACATTCTCATTCAATGAGAAAGTATTTGGCGCCCTGGTACAATATCCTGACACCTTCGGAGCCATGCATGATTATTCAAATTTCGCGGAAAGAGTCCATGCCGTCGGCGCCCTGTTTACGGTCGCGACGGATTTGCTGGCACTAACGCTGATCAAACCGCCGGGCGAATTCGGCGCGGACATCGCCGTTGGCAGTGCGCAAAGGTTTGGGGTGCCCCTTGGTTACGGAGGACCGCACGCTGCTTTTTTTGCCACGCGGGATGAATTCAAGCGCCACATGCCCGGACGCATTGTCGGGGTCTCCAAGGACGCCCGTGGCAAACCTGCACTGCGTCTGGCGCTGGGCACGCGGGAGCAACATATCCGACGGGAAAAAGCCACCAGCAATATTTGCACGGCGCAGGCGTTGCTGGCGAACATGGCTTCGCTCTACGCGGTTTACCATGGGCCGGAGGGCTTGAAGAAAATTGCCAAACGGGTGCATTTCATCGCCGAACATTTTGCCGCCGCCGTCATGGCCCGTGGATTCACGGTGGACTGCGCGGAATTTTTTGACACGGTCGCGGTGGAATGCGAATCGAAGGCGAAACGTGACGAGATTCTCAAACGGGCCAGCGAACACTCAATCAATCTACGGGCTTTCAAGGAGGATTTGATCCTGGTTGCGTTTGATGAAACGACCAACGAAGCGGCCCTGTCTGAGTTGATCCTGATTTTTACCGGCCAGCCGGCCGAGCTTGGCTCCATGGAAAAGAGTGATGAACAAATGAAATTGGGCTTTCGCGACCATTTCAAGCGTGAATCAAAATTTCTCCAGCATGCGGTTTTCAACCGATACCACAGCGAAACGGAAATGCTCCGGTATATCAAGCGGCTCGAATCGCGCGATCTTTCCCTCACAGCCTCGATGATTCCGCTGGGCTCCTGCACGATGAAGCTCAACGCGGCGGCGGAAATGTTTCCCGTCTCCTGGCCGGAGTTCGCCAAAATTCATCCGTTTGCGCCGCTGAGCCAGGCCCGGGGCTACCAGATCCTCTTCCAGAACCTGGAGGATTGGCTGGAAGAAATCACCGGCTTTGCGGGGATTTCGCTGCAACCCAACGCCGGGTCCCAAGGCGAATACGCCGGCCTGCTGGTCATCCGCGCCTACCACGAATCTCGCGGCGAGGCGCATCGCAACATCTGTTTGATTCCCACTTCGGCGCACGGCACCAATCCTGCCAGCGCGGTCATGGCGGGCATGAAAGTTGTGGCGGTGGCCTGCGACCAAAAAGGGAATATCGACGTGGCGGACCTGCGAGCGAAGGCCGAGGCGAATAGAAACAACCTGTCCTGCCTCATGGTGACCTACCCGAGCACACATGGTGTGTTCGAAGAAACCATCCGGGAGATTTGTGAGGTCATCCATTCGCAAGGCGGGCAGGTTTACATGGACGGGGCAAATCTAAATGCGCAAGTCGGGTTGACTTCGCCGGGATATATCGGGGCAGATGTCTGCCATTTGAATCTGCACAAGACATTCTGCATTCCGCACGGCGGAGGCGGACCGGGGGTTGGCCCGATCGGCGTGGCAAAACACCTCGTGCCCTTCCTCCCGAGTCATCCGGTTTTCACATCGCGCCTGGGCGAAGTGGATCATTCAAAACTGCACATTGGCCCGGTTTCGGCCGCGCCGTGGGGAAGCGCCGGAATTTTGCCGATTTCCTGGATGTATATCGCCATGACGGGCGCCGAAGGACTGACGCAAGCGACCAAATTTGCGATTTTGAACGCCAACTATGTTGCGGCCCGGCTGGAAAAGTATTTCCCAACGCTTTATCGCAGCAACGGCCTGGTGGCCCACGAATGCATTCTGGACCTGCGCGCTTTTCACCAAACCACCGCCGAGGACGTGGCGAAGCGGCTGATGGATTACGGTTTTCATGCGCCAACCTTGAGCTGGCCAGTGGCTGGCACGCTGATGGTTGAACCGACAGAGAGCGAATCCAAAAGAGAATTAGACCGCTTCTGCGACGCCATGATTTCCATTCATGCGGAGATGACCGCGGTTGAAACCGGGGCAGCCGACGCCAAAAACAATCTGCTCAAACTGGCACCGCACACGGCCGACCAGATTGCCAGCGATGCTTGGAATCGTCCTTACTCCCGCGAACAGGCAGCCTTCCCGGCGAAAGACCTGCACGATTACAAATTCTGGCCGCATGTCGCGCGAGTGGACAACGTCTTTGGCGACCGGAATCCAGTGTGCTCCTGCGTGGGGATGGAGAACTATCAATAGCGAGCCAATGAGCGGGCGCAAATTGGTGATGCGCACCATCCGCTTTCAACGCGGCGCCAACCTCATTTGATTTCAATACCCACCGGACAATGATCGCTGCCGGTGATTTTCGGGAGGATGAACGCTTTCTTCAGGCACGGGCGCAGGGATTGTGAGATCAGGAAGTAATCAATGCGCCAGCCGACGTTTCGTTGCCGGGCACCAGACATGGGGCTCCACCAACTGTAATGTCCCCCGCTCTTTTCAAACTCGCGAAAGGTGTCCACAAAGCCGGCCGCGACGAACGCGCTGAAACCCTTCCGCTCCTCAATGGTGAAGCCGTGATTGCGGACATTGGCCTTCGGATTGGCGAGATCAATCTCGGTGTGCGCAACGTTCAGGTCCCCGCAGAAAATCACCGGCTTTTTCTGCTCCAGTTTTTTTAAAAACTTGAGAAAGTCCGCATCCCATAACTGACGATAAGGGAGTCGTTCGAGTTCGCGTTTCGAATTCGGCACGTAGGCATTCACGAGGAAGAAATCCTCATACTCAGCAGTCAGAACCCGGCCCTCGTTGTCGTGCTCCGCGATGCCGATGTGCGGCAGGACTTTTAGCGGGCGTTGCTTGGTAAAAATAGCGGTGCCGGAATAGCCCTTTTTCTGCGCCGTATTCCAGTAAGTCGCATAATGGCTGGGCCATAATTGTTCTACCTGATCCGGGGTGCACTTGGTTTCCTGAAGACAGAGGATGTCGGGCTTCTCGGAGTCGAGAAACTCCAGGAAGTTTTTCTTGAGCACAGCCCGCAGGCCATTAACGTTCCAGGAAAGCAATTTCACGGGGCAAAGATAAACCAAGGATGGACACAATCAGTAATTCAGATTCAGGACGCCAGTAAACTAGCAAAGCGGCTCATGAAATCAATGTAAACCCGCCATCATCTGTCACGGTTTTTCACTGCTCGCCAGCCCTTTGGCTGAAAATTCGACTGCCACTGGATTTTACCTTCCGGCAGGCGTTTAAAAACAAGCCGGCAAGCCGGCTGACGAACTTAGAAACAGCGCCCGGTGGAACCAAATGAATGGAAGTTGGAAAAACAATCAGGACCCTTTTACTTTGGACGGCAGAATGAAAGTTAAACGTCGCAAATGTGGACGCCTTGTTTCAAAGATGCGAGAGCATCAGGACGTTTCGGAATAAACTCCTGGGCGACGTAGCCTTTAAACCCGGTTGCAACAATGGCTTGCATGATGGCCGGATAGTAAAGCTCCTGGGTTTCGTCAATTTCGTGCCGGCCGGGAACGCCGCCGGTGTGGTAGTGGGCAATATATTGATGGTTGTCCTGAATGGTTCGGATGACATCACCTTCCATAATTTGCATGTGATAAATGTCATAGAGGATTTTGAATCGCTCCGAGCCGACCTGTTTGCAAAGCTCAAATCCCCAGGCCGTGTGATCGCCCATGTAATCCTTGTGGTCAATCTTGCTGTTGAGAAGTTCCATGCAAATGGTGACCTTGAATTTCTCCGCGAGGCCGACGACACGCTTGAGTCCGGCGGCGCAATTCTCAAGCCCCTGCCGATCGCCCATGCCATTACGATTACCGGAGAAGCAAATCATGTTCGGAAAATTGGCCGCGGCAACCTTGGGCAGGGTGGCTTCAAAATAGGAGACAATGGCGTCGTGGTTTTCAATCCGGTTTAATCCGCTGGGAATGCCGCCGGGGACGCCGCTGACCATGGCGCAAATCAGGCTGTACTTTTCCAACATGGGAAAATCATCCACCGTAAGCAATTCGATGGATTGAAGCCCGATTTGCCTGCCCGCCTGGCACAAAGTTTCCAGCGGAATTTTTTCGTAGCACCACTTGCAAACCGAATGATTGATGCGGCCTTTCAGACCGGGTCCGGCGGTGGTCTCCCCCGCGGCGGGGCGTTGGACAAAGGAACCCATGGCGCTGGCAAAAACCACGCCACCGGCAAGTCTGGCAAGGGCTGAGCGGCGCGTCATCATAAGGAGTTGATTCCAATTATAAAACCCGGTGGCTGAGGGGGCAAGAGAAACAGGGTTATGCGCCTGCCGGGAAGTTAGCATAAATCCCAAGCATCAAACTTCGTGAGGTATTGAGAAACCAACCAGCCGAATCGAATGATGACAGGTCGCCCTACTCCCGCCATGTCATGACGGCGGGAAGGGTTCAGCAAAAAGCAGATGGCTGTGAAGGAGAACCGACAGGGGACATTTTACGATACATTGACGATGGGGCGATGTGCAGGTAAGTTGAGAGCAGTCAAAAATGATCGCAAACCTTGTCAGCCAGCCAAAGCCGACGCCGAGTATCCGTACCGGCGACGAGCGCTTGATCAAACTCACGGAAAGCGCGGCGCAGAAGGTGTCTGGTCTGTTGAACAAACAGGGCCGGCCGAACGGGGTATTGCGGGTGGCGGTGGTTGGCGGCGGCTGCTCGGGTTTGCAATACAAAATGGATTTGCAAGACCAGCCGGCGAACCGGGACATCCTGGTTGAGAGCGGCGGAGTACGGGTGGTGGTGGATCCCAAGAGCGCGCTTTATGTCACCGGCAGCGAATTGGATTACCTGAGCACCATGGATGGCGGCTTCAAGGTCAAAAACCCGAATGCCGCGACAAGCTGCTCGTGCGGTGAGAGTTTCAGCGCATGAGGTTTTCAGCCTCGCCCTCAGAATTTAACTTGGATTGATCTAATTTGGTTTATCCACGGTCTTCGATTCGCAGCGGATTTCGGCAACCATGTCAGACTATTTTGCACGGCTCAACGAGGTCCGCCGCCCCTGGCTGGACGCGGACAGGTTGAAACAAACCTTCCATACCCTCTCGGGATCAATGCATCCCGATAAAATTCAAGGCGTTGACGAGGCTGGGAAGTCTTTGGCTGCCAAACAGTTCGCGGAAATGAATGCAGCTTACCAAGCACTCCTCGACCCCAAGACAAGATTGCTGCATTTATTGGAACTGGAACGCGGAGCGAAACCCAAAGACATCCAGCAAATCCCGGCCGGGTTGGCGGATCGGTTCGTTGAAATCGCGCGGGTTTGCCGCGATACCGATGGATTTCTTGCCGAAAAAGCCCGCACCACTTCGCCGCTATTACTGGTTCAGTTTTTCCAACGCGGCCAGGATTGGATTGAGAAATTAAATGGCTTGCAAAAGGAGCTCAACCAACTGGGCGCCCGGCTCACGGAGGAATTAAAAAGACTCGACGAGGAATGGATGAAGGCGGCCCCGAGTGGGCGCTCGGATATCCTTCCAAGCTTGGAAGAACTTTACCGTTTATTCGGATATTTGAATCGCTGGAACAACCAAATCCAGGAACGCGTTGCCCGGATCGCGTTTTGATTTCCAGCGGCGGCGGCAAACTTTCACAGTCTCCCGTCTTCTCAATTATTCATCATTCCAGCTGGTTTAATCCGCCTGGAAAACGATGGCACTGAGGGGCGGCAGGAGGAACTCCGCCGAGTGCGACTGGCCATGATAGGGGCGAACCTGGGCGGTCACCCCCCCTAGATTTCCCTGATTGCCGCCGGCGTAGACGGCGGCGTCGCTATTGAGCACTTCCCGCCATTTTCCGCCAAGGGGCAGCCCGACACGGTAATGGGGTCGCGGCACCGGGGTGAGATTAAGGATGACCACGGTATGGTTTTTGCCGGTGGTGGTCTGGCGCAAAAAGGAGAGAACGCTATTTTGACGATCGTTGCAATCGATCCAATTGAAGCCGGCCGAATCATGATCCGCCTGCCAGAGACCCGGTGAGCGCAGGTAAAGGCGGTTCAAATCCTCTATAAAAGATTGCAGCCCCTGATGGTAAGGTCCGGCGTTGAGCAACCACCAGTCGATCTGACCGTTTTCATTCCACTCGGCGCGCTGGCCGATTTCACCGCCCATGAATAAAAGTTTTTTGCCGGGGAAAAGCCATTGATAAGCCAGCAGCGTGCGCAAATTGGCAAATTGCTGCCAGTCATCTCCAGGCATGCGGCTCAAGAGGGAGCGCTTGCCATGAACCACCTCATCGTGGGACAGGGGCAGGATGAAATTTTCGTTGTGATGATACAACATCGCAAAGGTGAGATCATTCTGATGATATTGCCGGTGAATGCCCTCGCGTTGGAAATATCCCAGCGTGTCGTGCATCCAGCCCATGTTCCACTTGAACGAGAAGCCAAGGCCGCCCAGGTGGGGGGGACGGGTGACGAGCGGCCACGCGGTCGATTCCTCCGCGATGGTGAGAATGCCCGGAAATTCGGTATGAGTGATGTGATTGAATTTTTTAAGGAACTCGATCGCCTCCAGGTTCTCGCGCCCGCCATATTGGTTGGGAATCCATTCGCCCTCCTTGCGGGAATAATCAAGATAAAGCATGGATGCAACCGCATCCACCCGCAGGCCATCGATATGGAACCGCGCGCACCAGAACAAGGCATTGGCGACGAGGAAATTGGCGACCTCGTTACGGCCAAAATTGAAGATCAAAGTCCCCCAATCCTGATGGGCACCCTTGCGCGGGTCTTCGTGTTCAAAAAGAGCGGTGCCATCGAACTTGGCCAGCGCCCATTCATCGCGGGGGAAATGGGCGGGAACCCAGTCCACGATCACACCAACGCCCGCTTCGTGGAGGGCGTTCACCAGAAATTGGAAATCGTCGGGGGTGCCAAAGCGGCTGGTCGGCGCAAAAAAGCCAGTCACCTGATAACCCCAGGAGGGATAAAAGGCATGCTCGGCAACTGGCATAAACTCGACGTGGGTAAAGCCCATGCGCTTGAGGTAGAGAACGAGTGGTTCGGCCAGTTCACGATAGCTCCAGGACTCGTTGGCGGATTTTTTTCGCCAGGATCCGACATGGACTTCATAGATACTCAGTGGCGAGCGGAGGGGATCGCTTTGGCGGCGCTGATTCAGCCAGGCGTCGTCGCTCCATTTGAATTTACGATTGTCCCAGACAATCGCAGCTTGCTTGGGGGCAACCTCGAAAAAAAAGCCAAAGGGGTCGGTGTTCAATTTGACGCGCCCATGCGCATCCCGAATTTCAAATTTATAGTGAGCCCCCTGCCCGACCCCGGGAATGAAAATCTCCCACACCCCGGAAGCACCGAGCAAACGGAGGGGGTGGATGCGGCCGTCCCACTGGTTGAAATCGCCCACGACACTGACGCGCTGGGCGTTCGGCGCCCAAACGGCAAAACTGGCACCGGGAACGCCGTCAATCACGCGGAGTTGGGCGCCGAGTTTTTCATAAATCTTCCGTTCATCGCCTTTGCCGAAAAGAAACAAATCCGCCTCACTGAGGGTGGGTAAGAAGGAATACGGATCGCGGCGATAGGTTGTTTTGTCCCGTTGATCCGTGATGACCAAATCGTAGGCGTAGACTTGTTTCGCGTCCCGGGTGACCCCCTCGAATAAATCGGTGTTGGGAATCCGCACCAACTCAAAACTTGGTTTCGCGGGCTCATGTACCGGCCGGATGGCAACTTTTTTTACGTTGGGCAGAAACGCGCGCACGACCAGGCCCGATTGATCGCCCAGCGAATGCATCCCCAGCAAGGTGTGCGGCGAGTGGTGGGTGAGTTCCAGCAAACTGCGCAATTCATCAGGCGTCAGGATCATAAACTCAGTGTATTAAAAACTCTTTGAAAGAACGATAAAGAAAAGAAACATAAAGCAAAACCAATAATATTCAGTTAATCCCAAATGGCGCATTTTGGCACTGCGGCCTGGGGTGATGTAATGGAAGGATTGACGAAGGGAAAGTTGCTTTTGCCGGCGAAGGTACCGCCGGTTTCCAAACCGGCTGTATCGCCGATGTCCCCATCGGCGGCGGGATATCAGGTGCGCGTTCGAGCTGCGGGTGGCATGCGGGTTTGGAAACTTGCGATGCGGCAGGCTCTGAGGCCGGCGGTACAACAGAGGGAATCGAGCGATTGAATTGTGCGGCGCGGCTTTATAATTGCCGGAATACCCGCCCCACCTGCTCTTGATGGACGTCGAGCAAACCCTCGGTCCAAAGAACAAAATTTGAACGCGCGATTTTTTGTTCCACGGGAAGCTGCGCGGCAACGCGTTGCTGTATCTGGTCCGCCGACCAGCCGCGTTCGAGGAGTCGCTGATGCTGGGTCAGCGGTGAACATGCCACGCAGACGATTTTCTCAAAACTTGATTCGGCCCGGGTCTCAAACAGGAGCGGGATCACGACCAGCGCCAGGGCATGATTTTCCCTGCGCAACGCTTCGATTTGCTGGGACCAAGCCTCGCGGATCCGTGGATGAAGGATTCCCTCGAGCTTTTGACGGGCAACCGGGTCGGCGAAGACAATGCGGGCCAGTTCATCACGTCGTAATTTGCCTTCGGGATTGACCAGATTTTGGCCAAAAAGGTTTTGAATCTCGACCAGGGCCGGCTGACCGGGTTCAACCAATTGCCTGGCAATCACATCAGTGTCCACCACCCGTGCTCCGAGCCGGGAAAAGAAACCGGCGGAGGTGGATTTTCCCATCCCCACGCCGCCGGTCAATCCGCAAACTCGCATTGATTCAATTGGTTTGCATCACCACACCGTGGGCCCGGATAACGGACAGGAGAAGCAGGCGTTCAGAGAACTGGCATGACATGACTTCGCTTATTGATGTATGACCACCCGATAATATCGCTGCGCTGAGTTGGTGAAGGAATCGTAAACCCAAACATTGGTGACCGGTCCGGAGGACGCTTGCGGCGAAGCGAAGCCATCCGGATTGATATTGGTTACCGCAACTCCAGCGCCATAATAAAAGGTATTGTAATTTGTCAGAGTCGACCAAGCCGGCGGCTGTAAACTGGTGGTATATTGCACCACATTGGTTGCGCGCGGAAGCGTCGACCACGTCAACTGCACACCGGACGACGGCTGGCTGACAGTCTTGGCGCTGATTAAAAAGTTGGTCGAAAACTGGAACAGCGTGTTGTCCGAGTACAAAGCGGCATTGTAGTAGTTGGTGTTGCCATTAATGACCACATTCGTGTAGCTGAAGTGACCGACATAGGAAGAAACCCATTTCAGATGGTCATTATTCTTGTGATTAAGCGATGCAGCCACGGAGACACCGTTCGACAGCGCCTGAGCATAATAAATCACCAGGTTGGCGGAATTGGTAAGCGCAAGCGGATTACCATTTGAATCCAAGCCTGTGGCCTGTCCGGCAAACTCAAGGTCGTCAACGTACAAAGCGTTTCCAGTGCTGGCACCATTGAATATAAATTTACCATTGCCATCGGAAGTGAGGATCAACCGGCCAATGGAGGCATTGTTTTGGAATCCGTCCGCGGATGCACCCATATCCTGGCCGGCCCAAGTGTTAACGACTTTGCGAATGCCCGGAGCGAAATTAGTAATCGTGGTACCGAGCAGATCACCCATGGCGGGTTTAACCGGCAAATTCAAGCCGACGGAGGACGCTCCACCAACGCCCCAAACATTTCCATTGCTCACCTTGCCTGGTCCGCCAGCGACTCCGTCAGTCAGCGAATTGGTCGCTTGAAGGGTCAAAGAACGTCCGGCTTGAATAGTCGAGTCCTCAATCAACAGAGTATCAGCGTTCAGGGAAACATCGCCGCCCGCGAAAAGTGAGCTATCGGAAAACGTCGCATCCATTGATTGCAGCGCAAAAGAATTAATTCCGTTCGTGATAAGGCCGCTATTGAAGAAGTAATCGGAATAGATACTCGAGCCTTGATCAGAAATCAGGCCGTAATTAACGAAGTTCTGGTACCAAGTCGGGGATGAAATCGTATTGGTGCTGGCGGGGACGGCATTGGCACCATCCATCAGGGTGGTGTTTCCACCCCAAGTCAAGGCGGAGGAGGTGGCGGCGATCGGGGTGGAATCTCCCGCGGGACCGCTAACAATGGCGGTCACGGTGAATCCGTTCGTCGAGAAGAGGCCAGCCGTGCCCACAGGATTTGCACTGGTATTTGTGCTATAGGCGGTGCCCGAACCAGCGCCATGGTTTATACCGGCAATTAGGTTGTTGAGAGACGTTGTGAAGGTAGATCCAATGGCAATTTGATTGGGTACGGAATTAGTCAACTTGGACACAAAAGTGTACTGGCTGAAACCAACCGTCACTGAATCATTAGCAGAAACATTGGTATAACCAGAGACCTCGCTAAGAGTCGCAGTCGCGGGAGTTTCAGGCCTTGGCGGCGTAATGGTAAAACTGTTGGACGAACTGATAAATTGTCCGAGTGACTGCAATTGAATTTTGCCGGAGTTGGTCAGGTTTTCCAGATTGGGGAAGCCCGCAGACCAGTTGAAATTAAAGTTTTGAATATTCAATTCGCCATCGGCCGATGCGGCGCCTACGCCAACGCCATTGGTGGTCAATGTCAAACTTTGGGAGTCGGCACCAGCGCTGTTCATGACATAGAACGAATCGCTGAGCACAATGCTATTGGTGCCGTGAAGCACGAGATTTTGGACTTGGGCCAGAGTTGTGGCATTGAAATCACTGGCGACGACCAAGACCCGGAAGTCATTGGTAAAGGAGTTGCTGACCACGAGCCATTCAGTGTTCCAAACTTGAATTGTTCCGCTGAAATTGGGATTTTGGGTCTCGAGCAGATTGGAAACGGTGAGAAATCCGTTGGTCACGCCCAAGTTGAGGTCGTAATACGGCGCTTCAAGGAGAGCCCCGGGGTTGTCATCAAGTTGGTTGGGCGCCGTTACCGAAATGTAATTGGCCCCACTGATCTGCGCACCTGAAATATTCAGCTCATTACTACCGGCGATTTCCATTCGACTGTCAAAATTAGTCAGGCTCAAATTGGCAATGGTGTTCGTCCCAGCCGAACCCGCGTGGATACTGATATCGCCATAGGAATAAAAGTTAGTCATCAGACCCGGCTGAAAGCCGCTCATAAAGCTAGCAGGAGCAGCAGCGGTTGGCGTGGCAGTAGGCAAGAGCGGGATGGTCGACGGGGTAAAAACGAAATTATCCGGAAAACCATTAACCAAGAGCACGTTGGTGGAGACGCCCAGCAAATAGTCATTATTCAGATAAAGATAATTCGTAAACGTAATACCCGTAAGCGGATCAACGAAAGTGCCAGCCCATTGAATTGTGACGTCACCCGATCCAAGCCCTTCACCTCCCGTGTTAAAGTACACAGTATGGGAGATATTATTAGTAGAGCTGTTATCCTGGATGAAGACATACCGATTTATATAATTACTGCCATTGGCCACCTGGTTGGTGTAAATTTGAATGGCGGGGGGTGGCAAAAGATCCAGAATTGGCGTTTGCACGGAACTCACGGTCAATAAACTGGGGTCAAATACATTTGTGCCAAAAGAACCGGAACCGGCGCTACTGGAACCGGGCCCCTGCAGGAACAGGGTGCCGCTGCTCAGGTCAACATTCTGGCCACTGATGGAAATGATGCCGCCCTGCCCCGCCTCGATGGTGCCGGGATTGATGATATTGGTGGCCGAGGCCTCGAAGGCACCAGCGCTGCCAAAGACGGCAAAGAATTCATTCGCGAAGATTTCCCCACCTGAGCCAGAGGCACATAAAATTGTTCCTGAGTTGTCAATGGTCGCTGACATCGTGCGTAGATTGCTGGCACTATTGGCATAATCGAACTGAAAGCCTGTATCCGATTCCATCGCCCCCGTATTGGTATAATTCAAGGTATCATGCGTTTCATACAAAGATGGGCTTTGCGGAACAGTAATAAAATCAATGCTGAAGGAACCCAGATTAACAAAATTAGTCGCGTCAATATCCGGCACATTGTTAGTGGTTAAAGGATAATCGATGGTGCCCGTATTGATAAAGAAGGCATCGGCAGCCAAGGCCGGGCGGACGAAAACAAATATGATACAGCCGAGCAAGAACCAGTTCATCAAGCGGTTCATAAGACTTGACCAATGTTGAATGAAAACTGTGCGGTTCATGGGTTGGGTGAAAGAATAGTCAGCGGATAATTCCATTGGACAGTGCGTGACAGAGAATCCGTCAATGTAACCGTCACTGTAAGATTCGTGCCGGTTTGGGTCGGCGTCCCGTAGAGAATTCCACTTGAGGACATGGTCAAGCCGGTCGGCAAATAACTGGCTGACCAAGTGTACGGAGGTGTAAGAGAACCACCCGATGTCGAAAAATATTGCGGCGGATATACAACACCATTGGTGCCATTGGGCAAGGTTGACGGAGAGACCTGAATCAGGATTTGGCTTTGGAGCTGGTCAATGCTGGTGGTGTTGGGATAGACCACTGGAGCATTGGTGGTACCGTCGTAAGATGCCCAGACAAAATAGTAACCATAGCCGACATTTTCTGCCCCTGGCGGCTCGGTTAAGAACGGATTTCCAATGAGTGAACCACTGAAGGCATTATAATATACCGGTCCAGATTTGTTGAGGGAGATTGTCGTCGGGGTTGTAATGGTTCCCGGCCCGGCCAAATTATTCAGCACATTAGCGGTGTCAAATGTAACATTCCGAGAATAAACGCTAACGCCGAAAGGAGGTGGTGGGTTTATAACATCATCAAAGGCGGAAAAGAGAAGATCCGGCGTGGTCACTATGCGGGTGATCGCTTCAGGTTGAATCTGACTATTCGTCACTGCCAGCATGATATAATTATTGGTAATGGGCTGGAAGAATTGTCCCACAAGCGAGTCGTAGCTGCTGTATACAAAATTGATCTTTTCAACTCCGGGATATAATCCCGTGGCGGCGGCAGCCTGGCTGCAGGTGACGGGATGCGTGGTAAAAATATAGTTTGTATATGTCACCACCTCGCTTTCCGAGAAGGAAAAAAGCACCGAGTTGGTACCCGAGTTACTGTTGGTGCCTGAGTTACTGTTGGTCGTCGAAAAAGTGAGGGAATTGGTGATGGATATGACGTTGGTGAACAACGTCCCAATGATGTCAAATCCGCACTGATTGGTCGGGACAAGGTAATAATCGCCGGAAGGGAGATTGCTGATCACCACCGTTTGGTAGTTCGTAGTGGCCACCGAAGGACTCCCGACGGTCCCTCCCTTGACCGGGGCAACCGTGATGGTCTGAAGGGTAACCGTGGTATTGGGATAATAATTATTGGTAATAATGTTAGCAAATGTATCATTGTAAATCAGCTGGGGGCCTACCGTGGAACTAGTGGTGACAACCAACGTCGGCGGGGACCCCACCTGCGAGCCGGGGAAATTGGTGAAATAAGAAACCACCTGAACATTGGTGACCAGCACGAGTTGACTGCTGGAAGAGGCAACGGTGACGCCGGGAAACAATGCTTGGAGAGTGGCGGGTGGATTGGTAAGCGACGCTGCAATGAGCGATCCCAAATTAAACGTGCCGAAGCCAAAGGGACTGGCCGGGTTAACCGGAAAAGCTTCTTCCTGGTTGAGGTTAGTAGTCGAAACCGTCACTAAAGCATTAGCAGGGGCGGACTCCCAATTGATTAGGTTGGTCGAGAGCAGGTATCTCAATCCCATTACGTCGTCACGAGTCAATCCGGTGTAATAAGCCCCATATTGGACACTCTCATCTCTTGTAGCCACCGGTGAAAAATTTTGCGAGGTTGGATCAACAATTACCGGCTCAGCCAAGGCGAGTGGATTGGGTCCCGTACAAAACTCAAAAATTTGGTAAGTATAAAGTGTGCCATCAACGTAGGGGGAATACAAACTGTCAACTGTAGAACTGCCCGGAATGGGATAGCCGCCAGTATCAAAGTTTCTCTGGACAGTGAGGTACACTTCGCCGGCCGGGCAAGAGGTATTGGGTAGCAGATAACGCGTATGCAGGGTCCAAGCGAAACGAATGGGATCGCACAAGCCAAGTTGTTCCATCATTGAGGACAAGACGGTCGATTTTAAGTCGTACAAGCCCAAGGCTTGCGCCTGATAGTTAAAATGAAGAGAATTCTGGGGAAATTCCGATAGGGAGGCACTATAGCCATCCAAACCAAGGTTTACCCCACTGGGATTATTGGTATTGGTAAAAGTGCTATTTAATATCGAGAAGGCGGATTGCACCGCCCCAAGGCCGTTAGTACCAAAGAAATCGGCAAAATTCGCATCAACGGCATAATACATCGTAGGAGTGTTACGCCGATAACCTTCACCAATATTCTTGGGGGCGTTGAGGTCACCATCAAGAATTCCGTAACCGATGACCTGACTCTGCCAGGAATCGCCACCATTGGCAATCGGGCCACCAAGAGAGAAGGCCCAACCCGAACGCGCCAGGCCAAACACCAAAACCCCGGCCAGCAAAATTAGCTTCTTAAATTGTTCCATATGATTGTCACTGACGCAATAAAACCACCCGATAAAAGCCTGCCGAACCACCACCGACAAACAAAGAGTCGGAAGTACCGGCGGCAAAGCGCGGCGCACCAAAATTGCTCCACCCGGCGGCTTTCGCCGAAGTTTGCACCTGATAGGTGTTACCCGGAACCGTGTTCCAGTTCAAAAACAGCCCCTGCGCGGTTTGGGCTAAAGTCTGATGCAGCCAAGTTGCGGGATTGACAGTGGCACCCGACAGAAAGGCCTGATAAACGGTCGGCCCACCCGGAGCGATTGGTGCGCTGACGGCCGGCCAGGAGGCGATATTATCACCAAAGTTTGCCTCCATCCATTCGAAGGGTATGCCATTCCAGTTGAGGCCACTCCAAGTCGACGCGGAGTTTGCAGGCGAGGCCGGGGAAACCCCGGCTGCGGTGGCGTAGGAGACTTGGAAGGAGTGGGTGGCACTCGTGGTCAACCCATTGGCCGCGGTCATGGTCCACTGATTGGTGGTGACGTTACCAGTGGCAATCGGCGAGCCATCCACAAACACTTCGTAATTGGAAACATCGATTCCCGCCAGCGGAGCCCAAGAAACAACCAACTGTGGCTGGTAAACATTGCTGACCAAAGTAAACGGCGCATAGACAAACGGGGCGGGCATGGCATTCAAGATGGCCGAAACATTAATGTAGCGCTGGGCAAACAAATCAAAGCTGGTGGGCCCCCCGGTATAGCTGGTCCAAACGGTCAGGAATTGGTCAACTCCATCAGAGGCCACAGCCGGCTGCATCTGCTGGCTGATCGTGGTGGTATTGACCCGGAATTCGCCCCCGACCAACGTGCCATCATTATGAATAAACTGACCGTAGACCCCCTCGCGTGAACCGTCTTCACCCAGACTGGTCCACACGGCCATATAATCCAAACCGATGGCGCTCAAGTGGGGGGCGTATTGGGCACCGTACAGATAAGTATTGAGTCTTACCACATTTCCGCCAACTCCGGCGCTGGAGAAAGGGCGGGCGAACACGTCCCACATGTTCGTGGTGGTAGTCAAGTCGAAGGCTGTCCATCCCACCATGAAACTGCCATCCGTTGCTGAGGCGACGTTCGGATTAGCACAGGGGTTGGCATTGCTATTGACCAGAAACTCACTGCCCGCAGGTGTGCCACTGGCGGAGTATAACCTGGCATAAATGTCCATGCTGGGGGGGACGCCAGCGCTGTTTTGACCCGGGGTGAGATTGTCCTCGTTTTGAGAAACACCAGCAGCACCGCCGGAGCTATATAAAGAACTGTCCACGGTTGAGCCGCCCACCCGTTCCTGCTCAGAGACCCAGGCGATGACGAAGCCACCGCCACTGAGCGCGGCCACGGAAGGCGTACGCTGATTGTAGCTGATGAATTGGTTGACCAGGAATTCGTTGCTGATGGTCGTGCCGGAGGGAGACAAAATCTTGGCGTAAACGTCCTGCATGGAGTTGGAGCCAGCCTGGTCGTAGCTCGACCACACAATCACCACGTTGGAATTGCTCAAGGTTGCGATTGCGGGATTGATTTGGAAATTATTGGTGAACTGGCTGACGAGCAAATCCGTAGTAGTGAGGAAAGTGCTGTTAGTGTTAAGAAAGCGAGCGTAAATATGCTGATAGCCCTCCTCGCCGCCCTGCCAGACGAAGACGGCGCCGCCATTTTTGAGCAGCGCGACCCGGGCATTTTCCTGATCGCCGGCCCCGGTGACATTCACCCGAAAAGTATCGCCGCTGCCGGACAGGGTGCTGTTGATCTGCTGGGCGCTGATGCCCCAGCCGCTGCCATCCGTTATGTTATCCTGCCAGACCACAAATCCACCATTCTTGGACAAGGCCACGTCCGGAAAAACCTGATCGCCGGGCAGGTTGCCGATGATTGCGTATTCCGCCCCGTTGGTGGTGTAGTAATTCTGCGCGGACGCACTTGCAGCCGCCAACAGGGCCATTGCCCAGACAAAGGCCGCAGCTACTTTCGTTGCTTGCACAAGCGGTAATTTCATGAGGTCCAGTGACAATAATCCATGCCGGGAATTTTGTCGAAAATTTAACCGTGACGCCGCGATTTTTTTTGTCGCGGCGGCCACGCATTTTTTGCAATCTCGAAAAGTCATTTTAAAACAACTCCGCCGGGTTTTCCGACGAAGAATCCATCAATTCACGCAACATTCCCTTAAATCCCCAAACCCGGAACAAATCCATCAATTTTTCCGTATTGGCCAAACGTATTTCCAATTTTTCCGGCGCAAACTCGCATGGTACTTCAACCAGGCGCACTAATTCCAAGTTTTTCTTAACCAAATCCGCCGAGGCGCGCAGGGCCGCGGCGATTTTTTCCGACTTCACTTCCGTCAGCCGCGCGTATAACGCCTCAATCGAGCCAAATTCCTTCAGCAACCCGGCGGCGGTTTTAGGCCCGACGCCCGGGACGCCGGGAATATTGTCCACTGCGTCTCCCATAAGAGCCAGCCAGCCGACAATTTGTTCCGGTTCGACACCGGCTTTGGCAAAAACCTGCTCGCGTCGCCAAATGGTTCCGGACTTGTCGTTCGGGTTCAACAACCCGATCCGGTCCGAGACCAACTGCATAAAATCTTTATCGGCGCTGGCAATGACCACATTCCAGCCCGCCTCCGCCGCGCTGCGTGCCAGACAGGCGATATAATCATCCGCCTCGATGCCTTCCCCGCAATAATCCACCAAACCGTCGGCCGCAAGATATTGTCTGATTGCATCCAATTGCGGCCGCAGATCATAGGGCATTTCCGCCCGCTGCGCCTTGTACTCGGGCAGGGCGGCGAGCCGATCTGCGCTCAAACCGCCATCCCAGACCACCATCAAATGCGTCGGCGCCAAGGCCGTCCGCATTTTTTCAACCATTTTTACAAAGCCATAAATGGCATTAACCGGCTGCCCCGAGGGCGATCGCAGATTACGGATGGCAAAGAATGCGCGATAAGCGTAAGCGTGGCCATCAATAATCAGCAAACGGCTCACTGCGGCTGCGAAGCGACTGGCGGCAACGAATGCAACCGTTGCACGGTTTCAGTCGGGGTGCCAGCTCCCGGAGGCTGCTCGGGAATCGCGTTTTGCGCAAAGGGCAATTCGTCATCCGAGTGCACCCGGTTACCAGCCGGATCCACGATGGTGGCGGTGACAAAGATCATCAAATTCTTTTTGACGGTGGATTTGCTGTTACTCTGAAACAAATTGCCCACCAGAGGAATATCACCCAGAACCGGCACCTTATCGGAAGTGGATTCCACCTGGGATGAAATCAAGCCGCCAATAACGACGGTCTGACTATCCCAGACGTTAACGGTGGTAACAACCTGACGAACCGTAAAATTGGGAAGCGCCACGGGCAACTGGACCACGTTCAAACTGCCAATGGCGGCGGCACCGGAGAGACCGATGATATTCGGCGGTGTATCATAGCCGTTAAAATCCGTCAGCGAAGGGATAAGAGTGAGGTTGATGGTGTAACCGTCAGACAACACATAGGGAACGACGTCCAAGATGGGGCCGACTTCAATCTGTTGCGTGTAAGCGGTGATGGCGGACACCCCCGGCTGAAAAGTGTTGTTCTGGGCGCGCAGAGTCGGCACCGCGGCGAAACCGAGGCCCAAGGCGCAAGCCAAAATGGCCTGCCGTGAGTGTGATTGTTTTAACATATTCTTTTTCATTTCAACCTCGCATCAAAATTATTACGGTACTGCTCCCGTGGTGGTGGCCGATTGACCCTGTTGGAAACTAAAGCTGGTGATAACGGTCTGGAGGGTGGTGGCGCGCATTTGGGTTTGACGACCACTGATGGTGGTCGCTTCCGGTTCAGCCAATTCTTCGACTCCGTTCCGTTGCTCGAGCGCCTGCAACGCAACGCGGAAATTCGGGTCAGTGAAGATGCCGGTGATTGTTCCAATCGTTGGAGCGCCAAGCGTATTTCTCAATCCGCCGGTAAGCAATTGATCGGTTGCCGCACCAGGGATAGTACCCGCCGAGCTGGTTCCGGGAAATTCACCGAGCGGATTCGCCGCCGAAGGAGTGGTGCTGAGAGAACCGGATGTACCACCCTGACCGACCACGCCTTGGCCGATATTAAACTGCCCCAGATACCATTGGAAACCCAAGGCAGCGGAATTATTCTCCGTTACTTCGATAAATCGGGATTTAATATGAATCTGCGGCGGGAGCTGGTTCAGCGCCTGAATGGCCCGCTCGATTGTGTCCAAATCATCCTCCGTCGCCTTGACGAAGAGCAAACCGAGACGGTCATTGAAGAACACTGACTTACCCGGAGGATTTTGCAAATTGACACCCAAAGTGGTGAAGAAATTTCTGGCCGCCAAACTGACGTCGGTCGACAAATTGACTTTGGTGATATAGCGCAAGCCGCCGGCAGTCTGATTGGCCCCGGCATTAGCCGCGCCACCACCGTTGAGCGGGTTGGAACCGGCTTGCGAATTACCGCCGCCACCCCCACCACCACCGCCCTGTCCACCTTGACGAGCCTGACCCGCTCCCGGGACAGCCTCAACAATACCAAGAACGCTACCGGAGTTTTGATTCTGGCCACCACTGCCGCCACCACCGCCGCCACCGCCACCACCACCGCCGCCACCACCGCTGCCACCACCACCGGAGGATTGGACGGAACCAAAGTTTTCCGCGCTGACGCTATCCAAACCAGAATAAAATGTGTTCGGATCCACTTTGAAGGTCCGCATGAATAGCTGGGGTTGTTGGGCACCCTTGTCAGAAAAAACCACGCCAAAATCCTCGATGGAATATTTGATGGAATGACCGGACGGATGTTCAGCCACCAGAATGATGGCATCCAAGGCTTCAGCCAAAGACACGTCAGACAGATCCAGCTTAACTTGAACCGAGGAAATATCAACGGGCTCGGAGCCCGCTCCGCCCCCTTGAGAGGCGATCGGCAGGCCAGTGTTTGGGTCAATCGCTCCGTTGTTCGGTGGACCAGCGGGAGGAATACCACCGAACCCGCCACCAGCCTCACCGCCAAGCCCCGCGTTAGGAGCGGCGACTGGAGTGCCTGACTCGTCGGGATTCGGATTAATCATAAAGTTGATGCCTTTGCGGTCCGGATCACGGAGTTTGGATTGTTCGGAGAGTTGGCGAAGCACTTCGCTTAAGGGCAATCCGTCATAGCTGATCTGGTCAAGATGAATGCGGTTCAACTTGTCCATGATGATCTGCCGACCCGGACCCGTATAAACCTGGACATTGGTCGCATAAGGATTAGGCGAAGGCAAAAAGACGTGGGGAGAGGGGAGGACCCATTGCTTTTCAACCTGATCCATGCGCACCCGGGAATCCAAGCCATGTTCCGCTGCATTCCGGGCATAAGCGGCCTCGCCGATCAAATTCAAATAGTAAAAGGCGGCCTTGTTATCCGGGTCGAGCGCGATCGCCTGTTTGAGCTTTAGCTCGGCATCATCCAATTTGCCCATTTCATAAAGCACTTTGCCGTCTTGAACCAGCGTAGCGGCATCAACTTTCTGCGCAGCAATCTGTGGCAACTGATCCATAACGGCGGTCGAGGGCATCTTGCCTTTCATCGTCGCCAGGATAGCGTCGTTTTTCTGTTTAAATGCAATCGCCTCTGGATTTTTGGGGTCAGCCTTTAAAACACTGGTGACGCGCAAATCGGCTTCGCGGTAATCGCCGCGGCTTTGAGCATCGCGGGCAATAATCAAGGAGGTGTTGGCCAAACCGGCCAGTGCCTGCGCGGTCTCGCTCTCAATGCCGGGGCCAATCTGCTGTGCGAGGCTGACGCATTCCTGATAAAGCTTGGCGGCACCCAGAATGTCACCGCGCTGGGCGGTGGCTTGGGCGTCGGCCAATCTTTGGCGCAGGACAATGCTATTGGCCTGATTTTCGACTGATTGTTGAACCGCCATACCGATGGCGCTGTCCTGCGAGGAAGCGATCGCGGGCAAAATCAGCAAAGCAGCGAGGGCAAGGTAAAGATGAGTGGTTTTTATCATGGCAAAATCGGGTTCATCAGGGATCAAATCGGTTAAAACAAATATTTATCAATCAAGGCGCAAATGGCAAAGAGTATTTTCGCTGGTTGGACTGGTCGGCTAAAATTAGTTCATTCTGGTTGATCTCGACAACAACATAATCAGTTCCCCAGAAGGAAACGCGGTCACCCGGCCGCTTGGCGTTAAACACCTTCTTTTCCGGATCATAACGGAAATCAGCCGAGTAAGCATCCACGCGCCGGTAAGACTGACCGCGTGGAATCCTGACCATTTCACCGGTATCGGCCAGTTTAACCATCAGCGCATCAGGATTGGCAGGATCACCCACCACACTATCAAGCTGGAAAACCTCATTTTTATCCCCGACAGAAACGAAATGCTGCTGCGGATGCCGTTTATAGGAAAGCTTTTCCGCCTGCTGCTCCACATACACCTGGTAGCGCGCGCCAAATTCATTGGTCATCACGGAATCAAAGGTCAATTTCAAGTAAAGCGGCTGAATGTTGGTGACCTTGACAGCATTGGGTCCTACTTCGTTACCGGTGCTGATTTTTATCAACGTACCATCGGCGGTTTTTTGCCACTCCATGGTATTGAAGAGTTTGTTGGTTTTGTCAAAATCCAGCGAATACGGGGTCTGCAACCGCACCATGATGTTTGTTTCGGAACTGAGGTCCAAGTCGTTCAAGGGGGGTGCCACCCGGGTAATAATGACGTTGGAATTGGCCACCATCGCCTCATGATCGGCGTTGATGTAAAAGAACATGAAAATCAAAACCCCGATCAACCCCGCCAAGACGAGGCCTAAAAGGATCTTTTCGTAATTTTTTTTGATGAAGTCCATTTAGCTTTTGGGCAACAGTTTTACGAGTTCAACTTCGAGCGTGGTTCGCAACAACTGCTCCTTTAAGACGGTCTGCAATCCACCTTTGCCGGTTGGCAGCATGGCTGGCTGAGGGTTATTTGCCGGCGGATAGCCGGGGTAACCCGGAGGAAAACCGCCCATTCTTTGTGGATAACCACCCGGGTATTGACCCGGATACTGACCGGGCATCCCCATACCGGGAGGCAAACCTTCCTGGGTTGCATCCGGGCTTGAGCCCTGCCCCGCAGGTTCAACGGTGATGGAGTGAATGATGAAAGCATTGGAGGAATTGGCAAAAGCGCAAATCAGGTTTGCAATCTCGGGAGTGAAGGAACGAAACGTGATCACGTACGGGGTGATAACGGCGAAGGTATTTGTCACCGCGACAAGATCGGTATAATCGGCCTGGGGTCCATTGACGTCGTCATCAGAGACGCGGGGGCGCTGGATTGAGTCCAGCGCATTGACACGGGCGGAGAAAACGATTTCCGAGATCGCCTTGACCTCACCCAGCTGAACGGCCAGCGGATCCAGACTGCCGGAGGCAAACTGCATCAAGGGTCTTTGGGCATCGAATGAAAAGTAATACTGAGGGGGCAAGGATACGCTGGCACTTTGAGCCTCGTTATTTAATTGCGCCACCGTCCGACGCAGCGCCGCAGCAAACGTCTCACTGGTGACCGGAGCCGGCGGAATGGGGGGAACAAACTGAAAATAATTCGAGGATGAATTCATCCAGTCGAGCAGCTGCCCTTGCTGGTCCCGGGCGATTTCCGTGTTGTGGGTTCCGGGTCCCGGTTTTTGATCCGCCAGCGTCTTCAGTGTGCTATAAGTCTCGGTGAGCTTATCGGAGGCTTGCGAATTGTTGGACCAGCCTTGATAGATGTAATAGCCCGCGCCGCCCAGCAGCACCAAGGCGATGCCGCCGCCAATCACAAAGAATAAATTGCGCTTGATCCAACCCATATTAATAGTCCAGCGGTTTCAAAGGCGTCACACTCACCGTGAAAGTGAAAGTTCCATCGGCATCATCCGGGGAAATCTGGCCAACGACCTGGGTTGATTTGGGATCCACCACCGGAGAGTTTTTGATTGCATCACCAACCGCATAAGCGATCTCGGGATTGGCCGAAGGGTCGACACTGGTGAGGCTAACCGCCCGGCAAAGCAATGTAATAACATTAGTATTGCTGTTATCGTCAGAACTTGAGGCCGGTTGCTGATTTTGCTGCTGAGGCGGAGGGTAACCCGGCATGCCAGGGGCACCCGGCATGCCAGGAAGTCGATACACGACACCGACTCCGGGCGAGACCGGCGGAGCGCCAGAGGCATTACCTGACAAATCAACCGCGGTGCTCATTTTTTCGATCCAGACCCCGACGTCAACCCCGGGTTTTTGCGCGGACAACTTTTTCTTGATCTCGCCTTCGCCGGTGATCAACGCGGTGCGCATGCTGGCCAGAAAATCACCCCAATAATATCGGTCCTGCATTAAATCGATGATTTGATTGGCGTTTTGCTGGGCATTTTGGAGCTTTCGGTAAGCTTTGGTAAAATTATCGGACTCCGTTTGGGCCTTGGTAACCTGCGGCTGAAGCCGGTCAATTTCGGCCTGTTTACTTTCGGCGAGTTGCTGGAAAAGAAAACCGATGGCAAAAGCAACCAGGACGAGGCTGAAAACGGTCGCCACGAGATAAGGTTTTTTCTCGTTGAGCGCCTGCCACCGCAGAGTGCTCTCCGGCATCAAATTCATCTCGACCGGACAATTGGCCAGATTCCGGAGACCGAGCCCGACGACCTCACCGAAGGAATGAGCAACGCGCGACAATTCCTCAAGGTTGACCGAGGGGTCAATTTGCACGTTGCGGAAGGGGTTGAAATATTCGACGGGAACATTCAATTTTTCCGCAAAAAACTGGGCCGTGTAAGGCATGATCGAAGCGCCACCGGACAAGAACAGGCGCTGGGGAGCTGACCCTCCCTGCTGGCCGCGGTAAAACTGCATGGTCTGATTGACCTGAATATGCAGTTTGGTCATAAATTGGCGGGCGATTTTGGAAATGGCCGCCTGGTGCGGATTATCAGGCTCTTCGTACGCCCCGCCCAAACTGACAAAACCCTCGACAATCTTGATTTTCTCCGCCTCGTCAAATTTCAATTTCGACTCGTTGGCAAAATCCTGGGTGATGGCGTTTGCGCCCAAATTGATGCTGCGGGAGAAGACTTTGCCTTTTTCAAAAAACAACAAATTGCTGGTTTTGGCCCCAATATCCAGCAGCATGGTGCAGTCTTCCAACTCGCCATAATTGAATTTGAAGGCGTTGGAAAGGGCGGCCATGGAAGCGTCGCAAAGCTGCAATTTCAACTTGGCCTGATCGGCCACGCGGAAAAGCCCTTCGACGATTTCGGATTTGATGGCTACGAGGAGCACTTCCAGTTCTCCACTTGGAGCGGAGCCGAGAATCTGGTAATCCCATACCACCTCGGACAAGGGGAACGGAACGTTTTGCTGAGCCTCGTATTGAATGATTTGACCGACCTTGTTGGCATCGACCGGAGGCAGTTTGACAAATTTTGAAAAAACGTGAAAACCCGGGGCGCAGACGTTGACGAATTTGGCCTTGATGCCTTTTTCGGCGATGACGCTTTGCAAGGCTTGACCGATGGCTTTCTCACGGGTGGCTTCCTGCGATCCCTCAAGACCCAAAGGTTTGATGGAGAAATTTTTAAGCGACAAGCCGCCCGCTTCATTGATTTCAAATTCGGCGAGCTTCAGGCTGCCTGCCCCGAAATCAACGGTCAAAAATGACTTAATGTTCAACATTCAGTGTGCGCCCACAGCATAATTTCCCCGCCTGATTTCATATTCCGGCTTACAATTCAGGCTTTTGCTAAGGCAGAGCGGAATCAATTATGTCAATTTATCCCACTCGTCAAACATAAATCAAAAAAAATCTGCTATTTTTGTTCTGATTTTTAGCCAAAACTTCAAATAGTATTGCATCCGACCGGCGGGTTTGGCTTTATGCCGCCGTGCCGACGAGTAAAAAAGAGCCTGTTCGCCGCCGGATGATCGTTCACTACACGGGCAGCGTCCAGGGGGTAGGCTTCCGGTACACCGCCAAGACGGTGGCGGCCGGTTTTGAAATCGTCGGCCAGATCCGCAACCTGCCGGACGGGCGGGTGCAACTCATTGCCGAAGGGTTGCTGGAGGAACTGAATGACTATCGCTCGGCCTTGCGCGATTCAGGTCTTGCTGGATTTATCAGGGACGAACATGTACAGTGGGAAGACGCGCTTAACCAGTTTCGTAATTTTGAAATTGCCCGCACTTAAATGAAATACGCCATAATCGCAGACATACACGGCAACATTGACGCCTTCCAGGTGGCGTTGGAGGACATTCGCGCCCAGCAGGCCACCCACATTGTCTGCCTGGGCGATGTGGTAGGATACAACGCGCGTCCGCGGGAGTGTTTGCAAATTGTCCGGGACATGGGAATCCCCTGCGTGAAAGGGAACCACGATGAGTACTGCTCCAGCGAGGATCATCTGGAGGGATTTAATCCGCACGCGGCTGACGCAGTTCATTGGACCCGCAATCAACTGACTGACGAGGACAAAAAATGGTTGCGGGAATTAAAGTACAGCCGCATGGCGGCAAATTTCACGATGGTCCATGCCACGCTCGACGCGCCGGAGCGTTGGGGCTACGTTTTTGACAAATTAGCTGCCGCGGCGAGTTTTCCCTACCAAACCACGCAAATGTGCTTCTTTGGGCACACGCACGTTCCGGTGGCGTTCATGCGGGACACCGTGGTGCGCGGCGGGACCTACTCCAAATTTAAAATCGATCCGGCCAAGAAGTATTTCATCAACGTCGGCGCCATTGGCCAACCACGCGACAATAATCCAAAGCTGGCCTATGTGATTTATGACATGGACGCCGCCACGATCGAATTACGCCGGCTGGATTATGATATTGCCGCCGCCCAAGCCAAAATTCGCGAAGCCGGGCTACCGGAGCGGCTGGCTGAACGGCTGGCCTACGGCCGCTGAATGAAGAGTGAAATGCCGGATGAAGAACACCTTCCCGCCCTGAGCCCCGAATACTTCTTCCTCCGTCATTTTAAAATCTTCATTTGAAAATCCTCGTTCTCAAACCCAGTTCGCTTGGCGATGTGGTCCAGGCGTTGCCCGTGCTGCGTTTGCTCAAACTGCATTTTCGCAAAGCAAAAATCTTCTGGTGGATCGACTCGCCGCTAGCCCCGCTTTTAGAGGGCGATCCAGACCTGTCGGGATTGGTGCGTTTCGAACGAAGGCGCTGGGCTCATCCGATTAACTGGCCGGAAATGTTCCGCAGCATCCACTGGATGCGCGCCCAAAAGTTTGATCTGGTCATTGATTTACAGTGTCTGCTGCGCAGTGCGGCCTTCGGCTGGCTGGCGCGCCAGGATTTTTTGATCGGGCTGGATGAAGCTCGTGAGGGGGCGCGCGCTTTTTATGATGTTGCGGTCCCGCGCAAAAGTTTTCACACACATGCGGTGGACTGGTATTTATCGGTGCTGCCGCCCCTTGGAGTGCCGGTGCACAAGAATTTTGAATGGCTGCCAACCCGACCGGCGGTCGCCGAGGCCATCCAATCCAAGTGGAAAGCGACAGGCAGCCGGTGGATTATTTTGCAGCCGGGCGCGCGCTGGGACAACAAGCGATGGCCGGTTGAAAATTTTGCCCGACTCCTTCCACGACTGGCGATAAACTTTCCCGACGCCCGGTTCGCGGTGTTGGGAAGCGAGGAAGACAAGGAACTCGGGAAGATCATTGCCCAAGCCGAACCTTCGCGCTGTCTCAATTTATGCGGCGAGACGTCCCTGCCGGAGATGGTTGAATGGATCCGGCTGGGTGACTTACTAATCACGAACGACACCGGACCAATGCATGTTGCGGCCGCCCTAGGCAAACCCATGGTGGCGCTGTTTGGCCCGACTGAGCCGCGCCGGACTGGTCCGTATGGCCAGCTGAAAAATGTGCTGCGACTTGAGCTCCCCTGCTCTCCCTGCATGAAGTCCAACTGCCATTTCGAGAAGCTGAATGAATGCCTGCGCGGCATCTCAACGGCAACGGTCTTGGAGCGCGTAAAAACAATCTTTCCGCCGGCGCTGCCGGCTTGAATCGCCGCACCTTGCGCCGGGATTAACCGGCAAGTTTTTTCTTCACCCAAGCCCGGGCGGCCCGGGCGGTTTTCAATTCATCGGCCAGCTGTTTTTCGCGCAGCTCGGCCAGGAGCGCACCCAGTGGTTTTCCCGGTTTCATTCCCAGCTTGATCAAATCATCACCGGTCAGCAGCGGGGGCCGAATGGCCGGCAGACTGGCCAGGGCCACGGCGTGTTCCTTGAGGAAATTATAATGTTCCAAATCCCCGGAGGAACCGAGGCAATCCAGACGGTGCAATTCCAATTCCTGCACAAAAGTCTCCCGTAACAACAGACGGCGCAAGGTGGACCGGCGCATCTGCTTGACGTCCTTGAACTGCATGTGGTTTTTAACGCAGATGACGATTTGGCCGATCATCTTTTTGGGGAAGCGTAATCGCTGAAGGATTTTTTCGGCCATAACCGCACCCGCCTGCTCGTGCCCGTAAAAATGGATTTTACCCGAGGTTTCATCTCGCCCGGCTGTGACGGGCTTGGCGACATCGTGCAGCAAAACGGACCAAACCAAATCCGGCCCGGCTCCGGGTGGCAGTTTTTGCAGCATGAGCACGATATGATTAAACACGCTGCCCTCGGGATGAAAATCTGGCGACTGCTCGCAATCCACCGTGGCCGCCAGTTCCGGCAGGATTTCGGCCAGCAGCCGGCTTTCGCGCAGCAGGAGCAGTCCCCGCGCAGCATGCGGAGGCATGAATAATTTCAACAGCTCGTCGCGGATCCGTTCCGCGCTGGTCATTTTGAGTTTCGGCGCACGGGATTGAATTGCCGCCAAGGTCGCGGGTTCAATGGCAAAATCCAGTTGAGCCGCAAAGCGTACCGCGCGCAAGAGGCGCAAATAATCCTCCTCGAACCTCGCTTCGGGCGAACCGATGGTGCGGATGATTTTGGCGCGCAGATCCTTTTCCCCGCCGACCCAATCATGGATGGTTTGGCTGCAGGGATCGAGAAAGAGTCCGTTCACCGTAAAATCACGGCGCTCGGCGTCGGCCCGGGCATTGGCGAAAACGATTTTTTCCGGACGTCGCCCGTCGCGATAATCCGCCTCGGCGCGAAAGGTGGCGACCTGGAATTGCATCCCATCCTGGACCACCACCATAACGCCGAATTTTTTGCCAACCGGAATCGTCCGGGGAAACAGTTTTTCCACCTGTGCGGGAAGGGCATCGGTGGCGATATCAAAATCCATCGGTTCACGGCCCAGTAGTGAATCGCGCACACAACCGCCCACCCAGAACGCGGCAAAACCCGCGGTTTGGAGGCGTTGCACCAAGGCGGAAGCGGTCTCGCGCAGGGAGTAGTTCACCGGCTGATTCTCGGGGAAACCCAACCGACCGCAAAGATAATTTGCCGCCAGAACCGGACCGGTGGCACGGACCTTTGGAAATAGACTTCCTGCACTGGTTATTTTCTGGTAAATCCCCCGCGTGGAATCGGTCACGCAACTTACCAACGCGCTGGTATCGTCTTACGCCAAGGCGGGCGGCATCAACCATATGGACGGAAAGAATCTGCCGTCCAAACGGGCCGTCACGGCCATCACCCAGGATCTGCTGCGGATGCTCTTCCCGGGATTTTTTGATGAGCAGCCCATTCATTCATCGGAAATCAAAGTGGTGACGGCGGCATTGCTGGACGGCGTGCTGGGAAAACTGGAGGATGAAATCCGCAAAAGCCTTGAGTACCTCCCCCCGGCCGGCATGAGCAAAAGCCAGACCACGGCCGCCGCCCATGCATTGACAGTCAAGTTTCTAGGCAACCTGCCAAGGGTTCGCGAAATCCTGCAGACGGATGTGGAAGCGGCGTTTAACGGCGATCCGGCAGCCGCCAGCCGGGAGGAGATCATCGTCTCCTACCCCTTCGTGGAAGCCATCGCAATCCAACGCCTGGCGCATGAATTGTATTTGGACCATGTCGCTTTGATTCCCCGGATCATGACCGAATGGGCGCACTTCCGCTCGGGGATGGATTTGCACCCGGGCGCGAAAATTGGTTCACACTTTTTTGTGGATCATTGCACGGGAACAGTGGTTGGCGAGACGGCCATCATTGGCAACCATGTAAAAATGTACCATGGCGTAACTCTGGGCGCGCGATCGACCAGTGGCGGCCAGACCTTGCGCGGCAAGAAGCGGCATCCCACCATCGAAGATCGGGTGACCATCTATCCCGGGGCAACGATATTGGGCGGCGATACCACCATCGGCGCCGGCAGCACGATTGGCGGCAACGTTTTCATCATGGACAGCGTTGCGCCCCAATCCCTGGTGGTCTATGACGGGCTGGATATGAGGGTCTTGAGCAAAAACGATAAAAACACTGCGCTGGATTTTCAGATTTGAAAATCCGCAGAGACGATTTTTGATCACGGGCTGGACAAAGCCGTAAAAATGGGTTTGGCTTTCTTCTTTCAGCGGCCCGGACAATGGATAACGGCCCCTGATTCGCCGATAAAAACCGATAAAAACCTATGGCCCGACTATTTCTTGGACTCGACTCCAGCACGCAAAGTTTGAGCTCGGTCATTATTGACCTCGACAAGCGGAAAGTCATTTACGAGAAATCGCTAAATTTCGACCGCAGTCTGCCGCAATACAGAACGCAAAACGGCGTGCTGCCCGGCCGTGATCCGCTGGTCAAACACAGTTCGCCGCTACTGTGGGCGGCGGCCTTGGACCTGATGTTCGCCGCCATGAAAAAGGACGGTGTCGCGCTCGGCGACATTCTTGCCATCAGTGGCAGCGGCCAGCAGCACGGCTCCGTCTACCTCAACGGAAGTACCGCTAAAGTCCTGGCCAACCTCAACCCGAAAAAGACGCTGGTGGAAAACTTGCGCGGCGTGTTTTCGCGTTCCACTGCCCCGATCTGGATGGATTCATCAACGGCCAAAGAATGCGCCTTCATTCGGCAAAAGCTCGGGGGCATCAAAAAAACAGCCGCCGCCACCGGATCAGACACTTTCGAGCGATTCACGGGTCCGCAAATCCGTAAATTTTACCTGGCGAACAAAACGGCATACACGCGGACCGCGCACATCGCACTGGTCAGTTCCTTCATGGCCTCGCTCCTTGCCGGTAAAATCGCACCTATCGATTTTGGGGATGGCGCCGGCATGAACCTGATGGATATCCGCAAGAAGCAATGGCATCCGGGCGCGCTTAAGGCGACGGCGCCCGGCCTGTCCGCCAAACTTCCGGCCCTGACGGCTTCCGGTCAGGTGGTTGGCCGGGTCAGCCCTTATTTTGTGTCCAAATTCGGTCTGAATCCCAAAGCCCAGGCGACGGTTTGGACCGGTGATAATCCGGCGAGCGTCCTCGGTCTGGGGCTGATCAACCCGGGTCAAGCGGCCATCAGCCTTGGAACCAGCGACACGTATTTCGGCGTGATGGAGCGATGCCAGACCGATGCCCACGGGGAAGGGCATGTTTTCGGCTCGCCCGCCGGTGGCTACATGACGCTCATCTGTTTCAAAAATGGTTCGCTTGCCCGGGAAAACATCCGCAAACAATATGGCGTGGCCGACTGGAAACAATTTGGGAAGCAACTGGCGCTCGCCCCAACTGGAAACGAGGGGGGTATTATGCTGCCGTGGTTTGAACCGGAAATCGTCCCGCGCGTCCACCGGGCCGGACTACATCGCTTTGATCTCGACGAAAAAAATGTCCCGGCAAATTGTCGCGCCATCTTTGAGGCGCAGGCCATGAGCATGAAGCTCCATTCACAATGGATGAAGATGTCTCCGCAACAAATCTTCGCCACCGGGGGCGGCGCCAACGATCGCGCACTGCTGCAAACCATCGCGAATGTGCTTAACTGCCGGGTGCAGCGGATCGAAGTTTCGAAAAGCGCCGCATTGGGCGCCGCTCTTCAGGCAGCGCATGGTTACCTGTCAGAAACGAGGATAGCACCAGCCTGGAAAAAACTGATCGCCGGTTTTTGCGATCCCGTACCCGGAGGCGAGATCCGCCCGGACAAAAAAGCCGTGTCCATCTACCACCGGTTGACCCGAAAATATGCCGCCTGCGAGCGCGCGGCTTTGGCTTGAGCCGCGGAGTGAAAAACGATAACCCCGCTTAGTTCATGCCTTGACCTGCGCGGGAAGCCGTTAGAACATCTCAACTGCTTATGGCATCCAAACAAATCATCAAACCGGCAAAATCGCCTGCTGCGGTCGGGCCTTATAACCACGCTGTTCGCATTGGCGAACTCATGTTTTGCGCCGGACAAATTCCAATTGATCCCAAAGACGGCAACCTGGTTGCGGGAGATATCAAAGTCCAAACGGAGCGGGTCTTGCAAAATGTCAAGGCGATCCTCGACGATCAGGGACTGACCTTTGCGAAGGTGGTTAAAAGCACCGTGTTCATGGTCAATCTGGCGGATTTTGCCGGGATGAACGAAATCTACGCCAAGTATTTCACGGATAATTTTCCGGCGCGTTCGACCATCCAGGTTGCTGCGCTGCCCAAAGGAGCCAGCGTGGAGATTGAAGTCATCGCGCACTTTTAAGATTTGTCGGCGGCGTGGCGGCCATCATTTTTGTACTGGATCGCGCGGTTAACCTGCTTGCTTAAACCCAATGCCAACCGGAATTATCATGGTGATCACCGCGGCAGTGGCGGGCGGGCTTGGCCTGCTGATCGGCTGGCTCCTGGGCCGCGCCGGTGCTTCGCCTGCTCCTGCGGTTGATTCCCGTCTGGAAGATGAACTGCGCCAGCAGTTGACCCAACGCGAAACGGAAGTCTCGGCAACGCGCGATCAACTCAGCCAAACCCGGACTGCGCTCGCCACCGCGCAAGCCAACCAAACGGCCGCCGAGCGCCTGCTCGCCGAACAAAAATCGCGGCATGAACAAAGCCTGGCAGAGGCGAAAGCTGCGCAGGAGAAAGCGCTTCAGGATTTGCGGGACACGTTTAAAGCGTTGAGCGCGGAAGCCTTGAAACAATCGGCGCCGGAATTCTTGCGGTTGGCGGAGCAGTCGTTTGGCAAGTTTCAAGAAACGGCAAAGGGAGACCTCGCCCAACGGCAGGAGGCCATCAAAACGCTGGTTGAACCGCTGAAGCAACAGCTCGAAACCTACCAAAAAAACCTGCAACAAAACGCGAGCGCGCAATCCGCCACCCTGGGCGAAGTGAAGAAACAATTGGAGCTGTTGTCTGTGCAGAGCCAGACCCTGGCGAGTGAAACTCAGCAGTTCCGCATGGTTCTGCATTCCAACCAGGCGCGCGGCAAGTGGGGGGAAGAAACGCTGCGACGCGTGGTGGAAGCCGCCGGCATGAGCGCCCACTGCGACTTTACCGAGCAAACCCAAACCGGGGAGAATCGACCGGATCTGGTGGTGCGCCTCCCGGGGGATCGTTTCATTATTGTCGACGCCAAGGTTCCGGATTTCGATTTCATCAACGCGCTGGAAACAGCGGATGCCACCCGGCGGGCGGAATCCCTCGCCGCACACGCCCAGAAACTCAAGGACACGATCCGCAGCCTGGCCGCACGGGATTATCCCCGCCAGTTTCCGAAGGCGCTGGATTACGTGGTGCTGTTCCTGCCGGCAGAGTCACTGTTCAGTGCGGCGCTGGAAGGCGACCACGATTTGATTATCTGGGCGGCGGAAAAACGGATCTTGCTGGCAACCCCGGCTTCACTGATTGCGTTGCTCCGGTCGGTTTCGGTGAGCTGGCAACAGCATGCGCAGACGGAGAATGCGCAAAAAATTGCCGAGGCAGCGCAGGACCTTTTTGTCCGCGTAGTGACTTTCACCGAGCATCTGGAAAAGATCCGGGGCGGGTTGGAGACAGCCGGCAAGGCTTTCAACCTGGCGGTGGGTAGTTACGAATCGCGAATCCGGCCGGCCGGTGAAAAAATGCAAAAGCTTAGCGGCGGGACCGGCGGCAAGGATCTGGCTGATTTGCCAATGTTGGATACCAATCTTCGACTGCCGCCAGCCTGACTGTTCAGCGTGGGAGGCTCTTTTCGAGGGCGGCCAGACTGCGCTCGTTTTCCTGCGGACTTCCCACCGAGACGCGAATCCATTCCGGCAATTGATACCCACCCATCGGCCGCACAATCACCCCCAGCTTTTGCATCGCTCCAAACACCGCGTGGCCGTTGCCCACGCGCAGCAAAATAAAATTGGCCGAGGATGGCACAAATTGCAGTTTCAGGCGGCGAAAGGCGGCTTCAAAAAATCGCAAACCGCCGAAATTATTCGACCGGGTTTTGCGGACATGTTCGTCGTCATCCAGTGCCGCCAGCGCGGCGGCCTGGGCCAGCAGGTTCAGGTTGAACGGCTGCCGAATCTTTTCGAACGCGGAGACGAGTCCCGCGTCGGCGATCCCGTAACCAACCCGCAAGCCAGCCAACCCATAAATTTTTGAGAAAGTCCGCATCAATACCAGGTTCTTGCGAGCGCCCAGGCGGATCAAAGGCACCAGATCGACCGCGTCATTCAAAAACTCGATATAAGCCTCGTCCATCACCAACAAGACATCATCGGGAACGTCGTTGACAAATTTGACGACAGCTTCGCGTGAGGCCAGCGTGCCGGTGGGGTTGTTTGGATTCGCCACGAAGACAATCCGGGTCTTGGGCGTGATGGCCCGCAACATAGCGGGCAGATCATGACCGTAAGCCGCGGCTGGAACAGTGATAACTTCGGCGCCAAACATCTTTGAAACGATGGGATAGATCGCGAAGCAGTACTGTGAGACCACCACCTCCGTGCCAGGCGAAAGCAGTGCGTGAGCGACAAATTCAATAATCTCGTTCGAGCCGTTCCCCATGATTAATTGAGACGTCTCAACACCCAGCCTGGCGGCCAATTTGTGTTTGAGATAAAACGCATTGCCATCGGGATAAAGGTTAACACCGGCAATTGCCTTTTGAAGTGCCGCCAAGGCGAGGGGCGAAGGGCCGAACGGATTTTCGTTCGACGCGACTTTAATAATGGAATCCGCAGGCAAATTTAGTTCTCGCGCCACCTCCTCAATCGGGCGCCCAGACTGATAAGTCGGCAAAGTCTTGAGAAAAGGACTGATGTTCATGGCGAATAAGCTTAAATCGAATAGCGGTTGATAAGACTAAAATCTTCAATGAATTTGGCGAGGCCGGTTGATGCGCATTCAGAGGGCATCGACGATCCTTTTCACGTTGATGTGACGGGCGACGATATCGCGGATGAGCGAAATTTTTTCAGCATCGCTGGGGCGCGTTTTGACGATGAGGTTGTGAACCTTGGAAGCGACCTGATAGCTATCGGCGCGCGCAAGGAGGACGGGTATGGGCATCGCTTGAATCGCCTTGAGAACGCTGGGACCGGGAAGCAAACCGCCGGTCAGGACAATGCCGGCCATTTTCTCCTCGCTGTTGGGATTGGTCATGGCGCCGGCGGCAAGGATTATGTCTTCGCGGTCGCCGGGGGTAATCAACAACACCCCGCGTTTAAAAAAACGCATGGCGTTCTGGGCTCCCATGGCGCCGACGACAACGTCGCTGACCAGGGCTTGCAACTCCGGCGGCTGATTCAGCAATTCAGCCTGCAGTTCCTCGCGAATCAAATCCACGGAGGGATTGGAAAGGACTTGCTCGTAGGGCAGGACGCCGAGGAGGTCCAAGCCCTTGCGCTTGAGACCGCGCCGGGCAAAATCGGAGATGTAATCCACTTTTTCCCCCAATACTTTGTTGAGAATGACGCCGATCACCTCAACACCCTCTTTCTCAAACAAAGCCTGGTTGAGCGCAATTTCATCAATTGGTTTTCCGATTCCCCCTTGTGACACGATGATGACTTTCGCCCCAAGGATTTTAGCAATGCGGGCATTGGACAGGTCAAAAACCGAGCCGACTCCCGCGTGGCCGCTCCCTTCACAGAGGACAAAATCCTTTTCCCAGGAAACCCGGTCAAAGGCCTTCACGATTTTTTTGACGAGCGCCTCGTTGTTGGAGGAGAGCAAATATTTTCGCGTGAAATCCGGCTCAACCGCGATGGGACTCATGTCGACCAGCGGACAATCCAGGCGATAAACCGCGTCCATCAGGATGGTATCCTCGTCAATTTTTTGCTCCTCAATTTCCACGAAACGCTGGCCGACCGGCTTGATATAACCGATCCGCGGAAAATACTTTTGAAGCGCGGCAATCAACCCGAGGGAAGTCGTGGTCTTGCCATCGTTCTGGCGCGTGGCGGCAATAAAAACGCGCGGCGTCGTCGTATTCATCGGAGAGAAAATACCATCGGAAAAGCAGTTACGGAAGGGTGGGCAATTTCCACTTTTTTTAGCGAGAAGGCATAAAGCCCGATTGCCCGGCTGAGCTGAGATTTGTTTTCGACATGGTCCATTGAGCAGGCAGCGATCACTCTCCGGGCAGTTGTTTGTCCGCCCCTGGATAAAGTTTTTGATAATCGATGGCTTGAACTCCAATAATGGCGGCGACTCCAAGAATATCATGAGCACTGGAACCACGTGAGACATCCGCTGCGGGGCGGTTGAGCCCCAGAAGAATCTGGCCGTAAGAATTCGCGCGGCTGACCAGGCCGACAAATTTACTGGCAATATTTCCGGAATTAAGGTCGGGGAAAATCAACACATTGGCGCGTCCGGCCACCTGGCTATCGCGCAATTTTCGCTCGGCAATTTCGGGAGTCAGCGCGGCGTCGACCTGCAATTCGCCGTCAAAATCAGCCTCCAGGAACAACTGCTCAGCCTTGCGGCGGGCCTGTGCGGTGGCTGCCTGGACCTTGCCAACGCTGGCATGGGTGGCGCTGCCTTTGGTGGAGAACGAGAGCATAGCCACGCGCGGACGAACGCCCAACATGTGGCGGGCCATCCGGGCAGTGGAAACGGCGATGTCGGCCAGCTGATCCACATTGGGATCGGGAATCACGCCGCAATCCGCCATGAACAGGACACCCCGCTCGCCAATTCGCGTGTCTTCCACCTCCATGACCATACAGCTGGAGGCCGTGTGAAAATCCGGCGCGACCTTGATGATTTGAAACAGCGGCCGCAAAACGCTGCCCGTGATGTGCGAAGCGCCGGAAATCAGGCCATCCGCCTGATGCATGGCCAGCATCATGGCGCCGTAAAAATTGGGCTGCAGCAAAGCCTCCCGGGCCTCGGTGGCGCGCAGCCCCTTTTCGCGGCGCAAGGCATGAAACCGTTTTGTAAAATTTTCCAAGTCCTCGCTGGTTGCCGGATTGATGATGCGAATGCCCTCCAGAGAGAGATCCATCTTCGTGGCAACCTCCCGGATTTTCATTGGATCGCCCAGGACGATGGGGGCGCCAAGCCGCAACGCGTGGAACTGCCTTGCGGCCTGCAAAATCCGCGGTTCTTCACCTTCCGGAAACACCACCCGCTTGGGATGGCGCTGCAGTTTATCAATGACATTTCCGATGAAACGCATGGGGTTAAAATAACGGTCAAAAGTTAAACTGCAAAATCAAATCGCCGCAGAGGGTTACAGGTATTTCCGGCGGGATAAGCTAACAGTCGACGAGGAGTGGCAAGGCATGGTGCCATGCTCAATCTTGAAAGTTAAACGATGAGATCAAACTCCAAAGCCTGAAAACAATTTTGACTTGAATGACCGGGGCCGTTAGTTTCCACGGTAATGCAGGAAATCATCGAGAAACTGCTTATTTTGCAGGATCGCAACCGGAAAATCGTCCGCGTTTCACAGGAACTGGAACATATCAGCCCCGAACGCAGTAGTTTACAGGCCAGGGCCGCCGGCACCCAAAGCCAGCTGGAGGCCGCCAAATTACGCGTCAAACAAATCGAATCCGAACGGAAACGTTTGGAGCTTGAAATCGAGGCCAAGAAGACCCAGATCGAGAAATACGCAAACCAGCAGCTGCAAACCCGTAAGAACGAGGAGTATAAGGCCCTCGCCCATGAAATCGAAATGGCCAAGGAAGCCATTTTCAAAATCGAGGACCAGGAAATTGTGCTGATGGAAAAGGCCGAGGCCGCGCAAAAAGAAGTCGCTCGGGCGACGGTGGATGCCGCCGCCGCCAAAAAACTGCTTGAGAGCCAAATCGGCTTGCTGAACCAGCGCGAAGAGAACTTAAAAAAGGAACTGGCCGAGCTGCAACAGGGTCGGGCCGAAATGGCTGCGGCCGTGGAGGAAGGCGCGCGCAGCCGCTACGAACGACTCTTCAAAAGCAAAGGCGAGAACGTGGTCGTCGGCGTAGAACACAGCGTCTGCGGCGGATGCCACATGAAGCTGCCTGCGCAGGTCATCGCCAGTTGTCGCGGACAAGCGGAGCTCGTCACCTGCCCCAATTGCGGCCGGATCTTGTATTACACGCCAGACATGCTGCTGATTGGTGGCGATTGAGCGGTTTCAGCTCCCGAAGTGCGCTAGACCTTTTTGACCCCTCGCCGCCACAGGTCAAAATGAAACAGGGCAACTACCACCAGCGAATGGCGGATTTTTCCGTCCGCCACGAGTTTGGGAATTTCGCCAACGGGAATCAGCTTGGTTGTTAAATCCTCCCCGCTGTCGAGTTCCAGGCTGTGTTTGAGCTCACAATTTTCGACAAGCACGGTGAAAGTGGTGTTGTTCATGATGGCCGGATTCGACCAGACTTTTCCCAACTCGCGGGCCTGCTCGCCTGCGTAGCCGGTTTCTTCCCGCAACTCGCGCGCGCCAGCGATGACTGGGTCGGTCTCGTGGGGATCCATCATGCCCCCGGGAATTTCCAACTCCACCGTATTCGAGCCGTGGCGGTATTGCTCCACCATCACGAGGTGTTGATCAGGCGTGACCGCAATGACATTCACCCAGTCCACCGTGTCGAACACATAAAAATCGTGTTCCTTGCCCGTACGCGGGTTAACGCAAATATCCGACCGCATTTTGAAGATTCGGAAATCGCCAACCTGCCTCGATCCCACCTTTTTCCACGGAATAATCATGGGCGGAGAATTCAAGATCGCGAGCGCAGAATCCAGAAAAACCTTCAAGGAGTTTCTGCCCGGCAAGGGCAGCTCAACGAAGGAAAAACCCCGCAGGCGGAAGCCTGCGGGGTTTTAATTAAAAATGGGAGGACAGATCAGGCGTTATCGCCAATCGCTTCAACCGGGCAGCCTTCCTTGGCTTCTTTGCAACGCGCCTCTTCGTCCGGGGTGGAAGGTTGCTTGTAGACGAAAGAATAGCCGCCGTCGTCGTTACGCTTGAAATTATCGGGGGCGGTTTCACGGCAGAGATCGCAGTCAATACACTGATTGTCCACGTAATATTTGCCGGCAATGTTTTCTGGGTATTTATTTGCGACGTCAGCCATAAAATTAAATTAAATTTAGGATCTGAATATGCCTTTCGGTTGGGAAAATGGCAAGTCCGATTTAGTGATGTTTGAGCGAGGCGGGAGGAAAATACTTTCAATCGCGCACTGCGTTTGTATGTTTGACGGATGCAACGAGGAACCGTTCGCCGCACAAAGATAGTATCAACTCTGGGACCTGCCACCGATTCGTCGGAAATGATTGGGAAGCTGATCGATGCCGGCGTCAACATCTTTAGGCTAAACATGTCGCATGCGCCGCACGACTGGGTGCGCCGCGTGCACGCTTCAATCCGTGCGGAATCCAGCAAGCGGGGGCGTCACATCGGCATTCTAATGGACACCCAGGGCCCGGCGATTCGTACTGGCGACCTCGGTGTCCCGCTGGATCTACAGCCAGGACAAAAATTCACGCTGACCGTGCGCGGTGAACGCGATCTGGAGCAGCACTCCGTGGACGTGAATTATGAGAATTTTATTAACGATATCAGCGTCGGCGACGTGGTTTTGATCGACAACGGCGCAATTGAAATGAAGGTGCTGGCCAAGAACGGCAACAAGGTGGAATGCGAAGTGTTGACTGAGGGCAAGCTGGGTAGCCGGCGTCATATCAATTTGCCGGGGGTCAAAGTCAGCCTTCCGGCCCTGACGGCCAAGGATATCAAAGACGTGAAACTCGGCCTTGAATTGAATGTGGATTTTATCGCTCTTTCCTTTGTGCGGGAGGCCCGCGATTTGTTGCAACTTCGTGAATTATTTCCCGAGGACAAACCGCATCCGCTGGTGATTGCGAAAATCGAAGACCAACAGGCGATCAAAAACCTTGAATCCATTGTGCAGGAAGCAGATGGCATCATGGTGGCGCGCGGAGACCTGGGAATCGAAATTCCCTACGAGGAACTCCCGATTGTACAGCGACGCATTGTCAAAACGTGTTTACGGGTGGGCCGGCCGGTCATCGTTGCCACGCACATGCTGGAGAGCATGATCGAATCCCCAATGCCTACGCGGGCGGAAGTCACTGATGTGGCCAATGCAGTGTTTGAGGAGGCGGACGCCATCATGCTGAGCGGTGAGACGACCGTTGGCAAATACCCGGTCAAATGCATTGAGGTTTTTGATCGCATCGCGACGCGGATTGAGCGCAGCGGTAGCGCTTTGTTTCATGAATTGGCAGAATTGACCACGGCCCGGGAAAAACTCGTGAAGAGCGCCGTGGTAATGGCGAACGAATTGAAGGCGGCGGCAGTTCTCGCTTTCACGCGGCATGGTCACATGGCGCGGTATGCCGCATGGATGCGTCCGCGTTACTCGCCAGTGTATGCCATTTGCGATAACGAAAAATCGGCCAATGAATTGACTCTTAGCTGGGGTGTGACGTCGTTCGTCATGGAGTTTGATTTCATCGATCCACAAAACACAATTGAGAACACCATGAAAACTCTCGCGGAAAAAGGTCTGCTTCAGAAGGGCGAAACCGTGGTTATTATCGGAGCCATTTCGGTCGGCACAGAAATCGTGGATGCGATCCAGATGCGGACGGTTTAGAAATCCTACCAGCTCCGGCAGCAGACTGATTTCATGGCACTCTGACTTTGGCATGCAGCAGATAGGCCTCTTGTGCTTCAACTTACGGTCATTGAAATTGACGGCATTTAACTAGAGGACATGCCTCGAAAACTTTTCATCACTTGACGAGAGCCGAAGTCGGTCCGAGGTTTGGTTATGAAAACGAATATTGTTTTACTAGTAATTGCCGCAGGGGCGATCCTGCAAATAAGCGCGGCGGCGGACCTTAATAATCCCGCAGAGTCGGCTCATCCCAGGCCACACGCGGGTTCAAAAATAAAACCCGCAGCCGCAACCGCGGTACCTTTTACCTGGAAATCGACCTCGATAGTTAAAAACGATCGAATTGATCAGGTTGGCAATCTGAGCTCCCGATCCTGGTCGAACACCGCAGGCTGGAATCCCGGAGATCTTTCGTCCCGGACGGAAAGTAGCGGAGTCAAACTGCAAGGACTGCCGCTATTGTGGATGGGGCAGGAACCGCAGCGATAACATAGCCGGCTTACTTGGCTCCCGGCGCAGCGGCGAGGGCAAGGTTCAGCACGGTATTGGGGAATACGCCGAGCCAGAAAATTCCGGCAACGCAAACAGCCAGGGAGAATTTTGCGGCGCCTGAGAGCTGGATGGGCGACAAATCCGGAGCTTCTTTGCTCCAATAAATGGCGCGAATCACACCGAAATAATAATAGAGCGAGATGATGACACCGACGATGGCGACACCCGCCAGCCAATAATAGGCGCTATTGTTTGCGCCCGCTTCAATCACGGCCTTAAACAGGAGAAACTTCCCAAAGAAGCCAGCGAGCGGCGGAATACCCGCGAGCGAGACCATGGAGATCGTCATGGTGGTGGCCAACATAGGAGATCGTTTGCTTAACCCGGCAAGTGAGCCAATATCCTCGTCCGCCAGGTGACGCATGACCAAGGCAATCACGGTGAATGCGGCAATGACCGTGAACAAATAGCCTGCCAGATAATAAAGCACGGCGGCCTGACCGCTGGCACTCAGCGCGGCGACTCCCAGCAGCAAATAACCCGCATGGGCTATGCTGGAGTAACCAAGGAGACGTTTCAAATTACGCTGGGGAAGCGCGCACAGGTTGCCGTAAAGGATCGTGATGGCGGCAATGGCCACCAGCAAAGGCGCCAGATGTTTGGTGACCACCGGCAGCGCGACGAACAACACCCGCAACAACAAAACAAATCCGGCCGCCTTGGAACCAACGGCAAGGAAGGCGGTCGTTGGCGTGGGCGCACCTTGATAGACATCGGGTGCCCAGATTTGGAAGGGGAAGGCCGCGATTTTGAAGCCCAAGCCGACGAGCACAAACAGGACGCCCACCATGAATATTTTATTATCCAGGAATTGGGCGGAGACCTGCGCAAGATCGTTAAAATTCAATTTGCCGGTGGTGCCCCAAATCAACGCGATGCCGAACACCAGGAAGGCTGACGCCAGGGCTCCAAGGATCAAATATTTAATCGCCGCCTCCAGGGAAACCAAGCGGTTCTTCTGGAAGCTCACCAGCACATAGAACGTGATGGTAATCAGCTCAATCGAGACGAAAAGCATGGCGAAGTCATTCGCGGAGGCGGCAAACAGCATGCCAACCAGGGCAAAGACAATCAGGGCATAATATTCGCTGATACCCGCAGAAATGCGGTCGGAGAACTCTGCCGAGAGAAACAAGACGAGAATTGCGGCACCAAGGAAAAACTGTTTAAAGAACAGAGCCATCGGGTCCTCGACAAAGGAACCGCTGAACGAAGTGCCAAAATCGCTGCAAAGGCCATTCCCGCTCAAACTGATGAGCAACAATCCGGAGAGGGCCGCAATCGCCAAATAGGCGAGGAAACGCTTGCGCTCCGGCAGGACAAAAAAATCGGCCAGCATGAGTACCATGCCCAGCACGATGACGCAAATTTCCAGCGTGATAGAGGACGAGTTCATCAATTTCGGATATCAGTTTTCGGACTACGGAGGTCGGCAAGCGCAACGATATTTTGAACTGGCTGCGGCAACCGATAGGCTGCCACCACTTTGTCCGCATCCGGATTAATTTTTTCAGTCAGCAACTTCGGCACAAAACCGAAAATCAAAAGGCTGACCAGCAAGAGAGCATAAGGTAATTTGCGCCAGAGATTATAAGCGTCAGGCAACTCGGCGAATTTTTGCGGTAGCGGTCCATGCAGGATATTACGAACCGCCCGCGTCATATAGACGGCACCGATGATCAGGCCGCCCCAAACGGCGAGGATCACGACCAGATGCAAGGAGGATTGGCTCCAAGCGCCAAAGAATACGGTGGCTTCACCGACAAAATTGGCAAAGCCGGGCAAACCGCAACCGGCCATGGCTGCCATCAACAACAATGTGCCAATGAACGGAAGCCGACGGCACAGACCGCCGAGTTCACTCATTTCCAACGTACCTGCCTTCTGATAAATATATCCGCTTAAGGCAAATGTGAGAGCGGCAAGAAAACCGTGGGCAATCATGATCAAGATGGCGCCGGTCACCCCGATCAGATTCAAACTCGCGATGCCGAGGAAAATAAAGCCCATGTGCGCGACACTAGAATTACCGATCAACAGGTTCAAGTCTTTCTGGCGCATGGCGACCCAGCCGACAAAAAGAATGTTGCCAATGGCGAGCCAGGCAATCACCTGCATCCAATTATGGGCTGCCAGCGGCATAAGCGGCAGGGCAATCCGGATCAAACCGTAGAGACCGAATTTCTTCAAAACTCCGGCGTGAAGCATGGCGGTAGGGGCTGGCGCAACCCCATAACCCAACGGCGCCCAAGAGTGGAACGGCCAGAGGGAAACGAGAATACCGAAGCCGAACAACAAGAACGGGAAGATAAAATTCTGGACGTTGACGGCCAGTGGGTTCGCCTTGGCGTAAGCAATAATCTTGGGGATATCGAAGGTATTTGCCCCAGACTGAAGGTAAAGTGCGATCAAGCCCACCAAAGCGATTAGTGCCCCCAAACTGAGGTAGAGTGTGATTTGGAAGGTTGCGTAATTTTTCCGTTCACCGCGTCCCCACACCCCGATCATGATAAAAGTTGGAATCAAGGCGAGTTCGTGCAGGAAATAAAAGAAGAACAAATCCAACGACGCGAAGGCTCCAAGAATACCGCCCGTCATTACCAGAAGGAGTATGTAAAACTCCTTCTCCCGGTCCTGGATTTCCCAAGCACAGAGAGTGGCAGCGAAGGCGACGATGGCACCCATCAAAATCAGACCTACATTCAGTCCATCCACCCCGACGTGATAGCTGATCCCAAGCGAATCCACCCAGGGAATCTGCTGAACGAATCGGTAGCCATCCGTATCCACCGGCGCGGCGTTGAAATGCAGGAACATTTCGATGGCCAGCAACATGGAAATGAAGGTGGCAAGCACGGCGATGGCGCGAACAATTACCCGGAAATTTCCGGGCACAAACACAAGCAACAAGGCCGCCAATAACGGCCAACCGGCGATATAGGTCAAAATGGACATGTTATTTTCCCAAGACAAAATAGAGCACCAAAGCCACCCCAAGCACCAAAAGGAACGCGTAGGTCTGCAAATTGCCGGATTGCAATAAACGCAGGCTGCGGCCCGAAAGCGACGTACCGCCGCGAATCGCTCCAATGATAAACCCCTCGAGCAACCAGCGATCAATCAAACCGCAGATCGTGGCGATGAGATCATGCGCCCGAATAAAAGTGGACTCGTAGAACTCGTCGAAGTAAAAACGGTTTTTCATGGCCGTTGCCAGGCCGCCCAATTTCGAAGGCAGGGAATCTTCCGCGACATCCCTGTAGAGCGCAAACGCCCCGAATAGACCGATAAAAACCATGCTCAAACCGACGATGGCACCGACCGGAGACTTGGTGAACGGCTCGATTAACCTCTGACCAAAAGATCCGCCAGCAACTTCAGGAGCGAATTGGGAATTGTAGATCTCATTGATGCCAATGACGCCGCCAATCACAGCGAAGACCGCCAGCACGAGCAAAGGCCATGACATGACGGCTGGAGATTCGTGAGCGTGTTTGGCTTTTTCCGTCCGGGGCGAACCCAGAAAGGCCACAAAGAAAAGACGGAACATGTAGAAAGTGGTCAAGCCAGCGACTCCGGCACCAACGCCAAAAAGCAGGTAATTTTTCTGCTCCAACGCTTGGGCGAGGATCGAATCCTTGGAGTAAAAACCGCTCAAGGGCCAGACGCCGCACAAGGCAAGCGTACCGATCAAGAAGGTCCAGAAGGTGATGGGCATTTTGTTTTTCAATCCACCCATTTTCCAGATGTCCTGCTCTTCATGCAGCGCATGGATCACCGAGCCGGACCCGAGGAACAGCAAGGCTTTGAAGAACGCGTGCGTGGTCAAATGGAACATCGCGGGGGTCTCCCCGGCCAAGCCAACGGCCATAACCATGTAACCTAGTTGTGAGAGCGTCGAATACGCCAGGATACGCTTGATATCGTTTTGCTGCACCGCAATCAAGGCCGCGAGCAGCGCAGTGAAACCGCCGATGTAAGCAATGACTTGAAGCGCATCAGCATTGAGGAGAAAGAATATCCGGCACAGCATGTAAACACCGGCGGCGACCATCGTGGCAGCGTGGATCAAGGCCGAAACCGGCGTCGGGCCTTCCATCGCGTCGGCAAGCCAGACGTGCAGCGGGAATTGGGCTGATTTGCCAACTGCACCGCAGAATATCAGCAGGCCGGCCGCCGTGGCGCAACCACCCAATAAAGCGGGATTGGCTTTAAGTGTGGTTTCGAGCTCACCAAAATTCAGCGAACCCAGCAATCCCCAGACCAGCAAGATACCCAGCAGAAAACCAAAATCGCCGAGTCGATTGGTAATGAAGGCTTTTTTCGCCGCATCCCCCGCACTGGGTTTTTCAAACCAGAAGCCAATGAGCAAGTAGCTGGAGACACCGACAAGTTCCCAGAAGATGAACATCTGGAGAAAATTGTTGGCAAGAACGATGCCCAGCATGGAGAAGGTGAAGAGGCTCAAGAAAGCAAAAAACCGCGCCATTCCCCTGTCTTCATGCATGTAACCAAAGGAATAAATATGAATCGCGCCGCCCACGCCGGTCACGATCAGCAGCATCATGAGGCTCAGGGCATCGAGCTTCAAACCAAAGTCGACTTTTAAGCCACCGATGGAGAGCCAATTAACCGAATACTCGGAGACGGCAGGATGAAACCCGTTGGCGGCGATGAATGAGACAGTAAGGATGAAACCGGCGACCACGGCGCCAATGGAAATGAGACTGCTAAGAGTTTTGCTGCGGAGAGTGAAAAGCGTAATCACCGCTGTTGCGACCAGCGGCAGAAACAAAATCAGCCAGGGAAACATTTCGTTTTTCATTAAATGACTAATCAGAGTTTCATCGAGGTCAAATCCTCGACATGCGCAGTCTGGCGTTTGCGGTAGAGCGCGACGATCAGCGCCAGGCCGACGGCGACTTCCGCTGCCGCCACCGTAATGATGAAAAACACCAGAACCTGGCCATCCAATTTATTGTTGAAGCGCGAAAAGGAAACGAGCGCGAGGTTGGCCGAGTTGAGCATCAATTCCAGCGACATGTACATGACGAGCAGATTGCGACGCATGATCACGCCGAGCAAGCCCAGCGCAAACAGCAGGAAACTCACGGTTAAATATTGTTCCAGACCCACGTGCATAATTATTTTTCTCCAACCGGCCCGGGAGACAAGACGACCAGTTTTGAATTTTCAGCGCCGCTTTTCGCGTGCCCGGCGACATTGATTCCCGGCAACCCCAACTCTTCAGGGGGGGGCGCCTTGGCGTCCTTTTTGCTTAGAAAAATCACACCGATCATGGCCACAAGCAACAGGATGGAGACCACCTCAAACGGTAAAATATATTGGGTAAACAATAATTTGCCCAAAGCATAGGTGCTACCTTCAATCGATGGGGAGTCGGTTCCCGGGAAATCGGTATGGTGCAGGGATTTTAAAAATATGGAAGTGATCATGCCAACTGAAATCAAACCAGCCACGATGCCGAATAATTTGATCCGGCGGCGCTGTTCTTCCTTGAGATCCAACAACATGATGACGAAGAGAAAAAGCACAATAACCGCACCGGCGTAGACGAGGATTTGGACGGCAGCCAGAAAGAATGCGTGCAATAGCACAAACAAACCCGCCATGGAGATGATCGTGAGCACGAGGAACATTGCACTGGTGACCGGGTTGCGGCTGAACGGATTCGCCACCACGAGGATGGCGCAAAGGAGGGTGAGGGCGGCAAAGACGTAAAACAAAACGTCGGGCACCGCGCTACTCGTGAGCAAGTTATTGAGTGCTTCCATTTCGAATCAAACTTTCACCGGAAAATTTTCCTGGGCGTTGGCTTCTTCCAATTTGTGTTTCCATTTCTGAATACCGCCGACGGTCCCGCCGAGGGAAAGGAGCTTTTCCTTGTTATAAATCAACTCGGAACGGCTCAAGCCGGTGAGTGAATAATCTTTTTGCAAGAAAATCGCCTCTTCCGGACAGACTTCCTGGCACAAGCCGCAATAGATGCAGCGCAGCATGTTGATCTCGAACTCGGCCGGCATCTTTTCAGCGTTGGGCCGGTCAGCGACCTTGCCAGATGGGCCGGGCGGAATGATCTTGATTGCTTTCGGAGGACAAACAAACTCACAAAGCTGGCACGAGACGCATTTGGTTTCACCATCCTGATCCTTGACGAGATAAGGAGCCCCGCGGTACCCCTCGGGCAGCGTCCATTTTTGTTCCGGATATTCCATGGTTACCTGTCCACCCTGAAACAAGGAGCGATAGGCATGATGAAGCGTGACTTTCAACCCGCCGATGATCGCCGGCAGATAAAGTTTTTCCCAGAACGTCAATGGTTTGCGGTTAACTACGATAGCCATATCAACTCCTCATCCACATGATTACCGCCGTGATCAAGATGTTGACCAAAGCCAGCGGAATAAAACGGCGCCAACCCAAATCCATCAATTGGTCATACCGGAAACGCGGGAACATCCAGCGCACCCAGATGAACAGCGTCATCAGCGCGCATACTTTCACCAGAAAAATCAGGATGTGAGCGATTCCCACCAAAATGGTCGTCGCCGGATGGTCCAATCCCCAGAAGGGTAATGACCAACCGCCGAAAAACAACGTCACCATGATCCCAGATGAGGCGGTTATGTTAGAGTATTCGGCCAGGAAAAACAGTGCGAATTTCATTGAGCTGTATTCGGTATGATAACCACCCACCAACTCGGTTTCGGCCTCGGGCAAGTCAAACGGAGTCCGGTTGGTTTCGGCGAAACTGGCAACCAGAAAGATGATGAGGGAGAGCGGCGCGTAAAAAATCAACCAACCATGTTGGGTCTGCCAATTAATGATCTGACTCAAATTCAAGCTGCCGGCGATGAGGAAGACGGGAATCACGCTCATGCCCATGGAGATTTCATAAGAAATCATCTGCGCACTCGAGCGAATACCGCCGAACATGGGATATTTTGAGTTCGCCGCGTAACCCGCGAGAACAATCCCGTAAACGCCGAGGGAAACAATGCCGAAGGTGTATAAAATACCCACGTTCAAATCGGCGATCACCATTTTCTGATGACCAATAAAAGAACCGAACGGGATGACTGCGACGACGAGGATGGAGGGAATAATCGCGACCGCCGGAGCAAGCCAGAAATAAGTTTTCCGAACATTCGCCGGCGTGAAATCCTCCTTGAGCATGAATTTCAAGCCGTCTGCAGCAGGTTGAAAAACTCCCCAGCGCGTCAGGGCAGTACCCAGCACAGGAACATACTTCATGAATGGCGGGGCAGCGCGGTTGGGTCCGACTCGATCCTGAATCCATGCCGAGATTTTCCGTTCCGCCAACACCGCGTAACCCGCGATTGTGTGGAGCAAGCCCAACACACCCACAATTTTCACGAGCGTAAAGATGATGAAATTCCAGTCCATTTTTATTTGATTATGACCAAGGCCCGGGGTTGCTGCAAAACACAGCCTGCCACCGCACGGATCTCAATTCCGCTTGCATCGCCGTTTTAAATTTAATTTCCATCGTTCTGATGAGAGTCGTCCAGTCATTTAAACCGGCACCGTCACGCCGGTATCGCCCAACTCTGCCCAAGTCAAACCGTTAAAGGCCGCCACATCCTTGGCCATTGCGTTAAAGAGGCCCTCAATGGTCACAAAACCATTCTGGCCGGTTACATTGTGGACTAGATCGTGCAGAAACTCCCACTCTGCGCGCGCGTCTCCAGGGGCTTCTACGGCCTTGATGAACTTTTGCACACGGCCCTTGCCATTGGTAAAGGTCCCGCGCTTTTCCACATGCGCGCATCCGGGCAACAGATAGTGCGCCAGCTTGGACGTCCCGTTGGGTAAAATATCGCTGACAATGAGTGTTTCGAGCTGACCGAGCAATTCAGCACTGATGCCGTGCTTGGTCACATCCTCGCCGAAAACGATGAGAGTTTTGACCTTGCCGGATTTGATGTCACCCGCAATTTTTAGGAGATTGCTGCCTATCTCGGTAAAACAAATTTGCGTGAGCCGCGCACCATTCGTGTTGGGGTTTTTATCCGCACTCACCAGGAGCTTGTCAGCTTCGCCGAAACGCGGAACTGAATCACTCGCAGCCCCGAGTTTGGCTTTTAATTTTGACAACAGCCAGAGCTCTTCATTGGTCTGGCGCGCGGAGGCGATAATGGCGACGGATCCCGTCGCCGCCTTTTTGAGCTTGTCCGAAAGTTCATTGAGGACAGCCGTCCAAGTGGATTTCTGACCACGGGCAAGGACCTGCTGCAGGCGATCCTCGCGGCCGATCCATTGGTAATTCAAACGGCCGGCGTCGCACATCCACGTGGCGTTTACAGCATCATTTTGCCGCGGTTCATAACGGTAGACCTTGCCTTCGCGCGAGCCGACGATCACGTTACAACCCGTGGAGCAACTAGTGCAAACGCTCTTCGTCTCCTTGAGGAACCACACACGCATCTTGAAGCGGAAATCCTTCGAGGTCAGCGCGCCGACCGGACAAATGTCCACCGTGTTCATCGTGTAATTATTGTCAAACGGCATGCCGGGGAAAGTGGCAATCGTATTGTAACTGCCGCGATTGATAATTCCCAAGGCATCATCGCCCGCGATGTCGCGCGTAAAGCGAATGCAGCGTGTGCAAAGAATACAGCGTTCGGCGTCCAGAACAATGCGCGGTCCGAGGTCAACCGCCTTCGGCTTATGAACCTTGGGTTCGACAAAGCGGCTCGCGCTTTGGCCATAATCGACGGAATACTCCTGGAGTTTGCATTCTCCGGCTTGATCACAAATCGGGCAATCAAGCGGATGATTAATCAGGAGTGATTCCAACACGCCCTCGCGCATTTGTTTTACGCCCGGCGTGGACGTATAAATTTCCATGCCCGGGGAGATGGGGGTCGCACAAGCGATGGCCGGGCGCGGCGACTTGGCAATTTTGGGTGTGCCGTCGGGATTCGCCAGCGGCTTGCGGTCGGGACCGAGCGCAGGCATGCCGTATTCGACCAGGCACATGCGGCAGTTGCCCACGACAGGCAGCTTGGGATGATAGCAATAATGCGGCACATCCTGGCGGGCCAGCTCGCAGGCCTGAATCATGGTGGTTGGAATTGGCTTGCCGGAAATGGGATCAGGCGTCGTCTTCGGGACCTCGATTTCGCGCCCGTCCACCTTGACCTTGATTTTATCAATCGCGACCGGAGCGGGTTTCGTTTCAGTTGTGACGGCGGTTGACATTTGAATCAGTGATGCGCGGCAGTCAATTGTTTCGGTTCAATGGACGGAACCATTTCTTTTGCCCGGCGATCCTCGTCCGCTTTGCCTTTGGCGACGAATTCGTCCTTGAATTTTGCGACAAAACTTTGCACCGGCCAGGAGCAAGCCTCGCCAAAAGCACAAATGGTGCGGCCACCGGGAATATTGTCGGCAATTTTGACCAGATAATCTGCGTCGCTGGCGCGACCTTCACCGTGAGTGAGGCGGTGGAGTGCCTTGCTCATCCACAGTGATCCTTCGCGGCAGGGCGTGCATTGACCACAGCTTTCGTGCGCATAAAAATCGCTGAGGTTTGCCAGCGCCTCGACGATGTCCGTGGAATCGTCCATGACGATGATCGCGCTAGAACCGCTCATTGAACCGGCCGCAGCAAGCGAATCAAAATCATAAGGCAGATCCAGCATGTCGGTCTCGACAAGAATCTCCTTACCCTCGGCGTCCTTTTTCTTGAGCTTGAATTTTTCGCCGGCCTTGAAAACCTTCGCAGACGACCCGCCCGGAATGACGGCTTTTAATTTCCTGCCATCGCGGAGACCGCCGCCAAATTCGGGATCGTTGATAAGCTGGCCAATGGTGGCTTTGCCGGTTTCAATTTCGTAATAGCCCGGCTTTTTGACGTGACCACTGAGGCTGACAATACGCGTGCCCGTGTTGTTAGGCGTGCCCAGCTTCGCAAATTCCGATCCGCCCATCGCGACGATGTGTTTTACGTTACAAAGCGTTTCAACGTTGTTGACGATGGTGGGGCACATCCAGAGTCCGAGCACCGCCGGGAAGTAAGGAGGCTTGATGCGCGGATAGGGGCGCTTGCCTTCAAGCGACTCAATAAGTCCGGTTTCCTCGCCGCAAATGTAGGCGCCCGCGCCGCGATGGACGTGAATTTCAAGGTCGTAGCCGCTGCCAAGGATATTTTTACCGAGAAAATGTTTCGCGCGCGCCTCTTTCAAGGCTTCATTCAAGATTTTTGCGCCGTCGACCATTTCGCCGCGGATGTAGATATAGGCAAGGTGCACATCGTTGGCGAAGCAGGAAATCGCCATGCCTTCGATCAACTGGTGCGGATCTTTGTACATGATTTGGCGATCCTTGAAGGTGCCCGGCTCCGATTCGTCGGCGTTGCAGATCAAGTAGATCGGCTTGCCGCTCTTGCGATCGACAAAGCTCCATTTCAAGCCGCAGGAAAAACCGGCACCGCCGCGCCCGCGCAAACCGGAGATTTTGACGTCTTCGCGGATCAGTTCTTGAGGGGTAAGTTTCTTGCCATCGGGGAGTTCCCGGGTCGACATCAATAAGGCTTTTTTCAAAACCTCGTAGCCGCCGTGGCGCAGGTAGCAATCGATGTCCCGGCTGTAACCCGGTGCATCTGCGTATTTTAAAATTAGTTTGTATTCCTGAGCCATAGCAACACCTTGACTATTGGATAAAAATCTTTATGTTCTGCCGCCCATCCTGCCCGATGGTGTAACGGTAGCACAACAGACTCTGAATCTGTTTGTCATGGTTCAAATCCATGTCGGGCAACCATATTCCGCGCGCAACCACCTGATTCATTTGCAGCCTCCCACTATTTCATCCGCCTTGGCATGGGTAACACTTTCATAAAACGCATCATTACACATCATGACCGGGGCAGTGCCGCAGCTTGCCAGACATTCGGCAAATTCAACCGTGAATTTGCCATCCTTGGAGGTCTGCGGACCGTGGGCATGCAGGTCCAAACCGAATTTTTCACAGAAATGTCTGTGCAATTCATGGGCGCCACCCAAGGCGCAACTCAGAGTGCGACAAACTTTGATCTGATATTTTCCCATGGGCTGCTGACGCAGCATCGGATAGAAGGTCAGGATTTCAAAAATGTTGATCGGCGCCAGTTCGAGCTTCTTGGCCGTCCACAAAACCGCCTCGGGCGAAATCCAGCCGAACTTGTCCTGTATGGCGTGCAACACCATGAGTGACGCCGCCCGTTTGACGGGATAGTGCGTGATCAATTCGTCAACTTCAGCTTCAAGTTCTTTGGTAGCGGTAAAACTCATCGCGTCGTTTAAATTATATTTTAAAATAAAAGTCAGGCGACCAGTCGCCTGCTCGATTCAAATGGACTGCTTCATCGGTCGCTCTCGCCCATCACGAAATCCAGTGAACCCAGAATCACAGGAACATCGCTGATCATGTGGCCGGGCATCAACTCGCCCAAAATGCTCAGATTAATAAAGCTGGGTGAGCGGATTTTCATGCGATGTGGAACCCCGCCGCCCTTGCTATGAATGTAAAAGCCCAACTCGCCCTTCGGGTTTTCGTGACCGAAATACGTATCACCGGGCGGCACATTCACACCCTCGGTGACCAGCATGAATTGATGGATCAATTCCTCCATGCTCGACAGCACTTTACTCTTGGGCGGTAAAACGACCTTGCCATCGGCAATGTTCACTGGCTCTTTGGCCGTGTTTTCAGCGCCGCCGGGAATTTTATTCACACACTGCTCCAGAATCCGCAGGCTCTGGCGCATTTCTTCCATGCGGACCAAATAGCGGTCGTAGCAATCACCAGTGGAGCCCACGGGAATGTCGAAATTCAATTCCGAATAACAGAGGTAAGGCTGATTCTTCCGCAGATCCCAGTCGATGCCACTGCCGCGCAAATTGGGACCACTCAAGGCGTAATCAATCGCCATTTCTTTGGAGATGTGCCCCAACCCACGGAGACGATCCACCCAAATCCGATTGCGGGTGAGCAGAACTTCCACCTCAGCAATCGCCTTGGAGCACTCTTTGATAAAGGCACGCACCTGATCGCACCAAGTAGGCGGAATATCACGCAGGAGCCCGCCAATACGCGTATAGCTGGTGGTGAACCGTGCGCCGGAAGCAGCTTCAGCCAGGTTATAAATTTTTTCGCGTTCGGTAAATACCAGCAGAAAAACCGTAACGGCACCCACATCCATCGCAAAGGCTCCGAGCCCAAGCAGGTGGGAGGAAATACGGGCCAGTTCGCAACACATCACGCGAATGTATTGGCAGCGTGGCGTCAACTTATCGTGAATGCCGAGGGCTTTTTCCACCGCCAAGGCATAGGCAACATTGTTGGCGAGCGGGGCCAGGTAATCCAGTCGATCCGTGTAAGGGATAAACTGGGTGTAGGTCATATTCTCGGCGATTTTTTCGTCGCCGCGATGCAGATAGCCCACATCCGGATCCGCCTTGGTAATCTCTTCGCCATCCAACTCCAGCACAATCCGCAACACCCCGTGGGTGGCAGGGTGGGAGGGCCCCATGTTCAAGACCATGCGGTCGCCTTCAATATCAGCCAGATCATCAACGGCCTTAGCTGACCGGGAGGCGGAATCTGGAATCTCGATGTCTTGAACTTGGGCCATGAAAATTAATTTTCTACGGTTCTAACTCGCGGTTCGCGATTGATTGCACCAGCATCACTTGGAAGGGTCACAAACGGACCACCTTCCAGCGGCGCAGGTCGTGTGAAAGCAACGCCAGGCAAATCAGTGGGCTTGCCAGCCAATGGAAAATCTTTCCGCAAAGGAAAATACGGATAGCCTTCCCACATCAATATACGGCGCAAATCAGGATGACCGGTGAAACGAATCCCCATCATGTCGTAAATCTCCCGCTCATGCCAGTTTGAGGTTCGCCAAACAGCCAAGACACTCGGCAACTCAGATTTTTCTTCGGAAACGCTGGCTTTAATCCGAATCTCAAGACCATTAACGATATTGCGCAGGTGATAAACCACCGCCCAACGGGGATCTGCTCCATAATTGTCTATACTGGTGATATCAACCAGATAATCGAATCCCAATTGTTTTTTGGCGAATTCGCATACCACGGCAATTTCTTGTGCGTTGGAGACAGCAACCGAGATTTCACCCCGATATTCCGAGGGTCCGGCTATCAAATCACCGAATTTGGCTTTGAGTTTTTGTGCTAGTTCGAGCGAAGTCACGTTTGGCAGTTCAAATAAAATGCTATATTGAGTAATGGGGTTAGGCGGCAACCTCGCTTTTGGTGAGATTGAGCAGCTTCATGTCTTCAATTACCGGAGTTTTGCCGATTTTTTTCTGCAATTTCATCAACGCGTCGAGCAAAGCTTCCGGACGTGGCGGACATCCACTCACATACACATCCACCGGGACAACATTATCCACGCCCTGAAGAACCGCGTAACTGCGGTACATGCCACCAGTCGAGGCACATGCCCCCATGGCAATCACCCACTTTGGTTCGGGCATCTGGTCGTAAATTCGTTTCAGGAAACCGGCGGCTTTATAAGTAACTGTACCCGCCACAATCATGCAATCAGCTTGACGGGGGGAAAACCGCATGACTTCGGAGCCAAAACGGGAGATATCGAACCGACTGGCACCAACCGCCATCAATTCAATGGCGCAGCAGGCCAATCCCATCGGCATAGGCCAGACAGAATTAGCGCGAAACCAGCTTAGCGCAGCATCAACGGTGGTCAGAACCACGTCGCCTTCAATCTTTGTATTGTAACCAACTTCGCTCTGGGTTTGCATGAATAATTGTATGCCCGAAGACAATAAAAGAATAGCGTCGGAAGACATCGAGGCAAGTTAATTGTGAATTTTTTCACAAAGCCGAGGATTCAAATCAGGTACCGGCCAAGATCAACCGAGCGGACGGCAGTCGTCCCCTCAAATTCGACGGAGGCCAAATGAATTTTATCGTCACACAAACTTAACAAATTAGCTGGCACCATTTTGCTGCGGTTATGATATCAACTTGCGGCTTGTGACTTGTGGCAGCATGAGTAGAATAAATCCAAGTTGCTGGTGCGAATTATGAAAACTTTTGCGGAACTAAATTACCCGGGACGCCTCATCGCGGTGGAAGGCCTTGATGGATCGGGCAAATCCACACAGATTTACCTGCTCAAACGCTGGCTGGAAGCGGAGGGCATCAAGGTTTATTTCAGCGAATGGAATTCCTCCGAACTAGTCAAATCAGCGACCAGCAAAGGCAAAAAGCGCGAGTTGCTCACGCCCACGACATTTAGCTTGATCCACGCCACCGACTTTGCTGACCGTTATGAGCGGCATTTGCTGCCGCTTTTGCGGGCGGGTTACATTGTGTTGTGCGATCGTTACGCATTTACGGCTTTTGCCCGCGATACCGTTCGCGGTTGCCCGCCCGAATGGGTGCGCGGCATCTATGGTTTTGCCGCCCAACCGGATATCACCATGTTTTTCAAAACCGAGCTTGAGGTTTCCTTGAACCGCATTCTCGAAGGCCGCCCGAAATTGAAATTTTTTGAAGCCGGCATGGATTTGCGCCTTTCATCGGATCCTTATGAAAGCTTCCGGATTTTTCAGGGGCGCATTCTTGAGCAGTATATCGCCATGAGCAGCGAATTCGATTTTGTGGTCATGGACGCCAATCAGAATGTGGAAAAACAACAGGTCATTGTGCGGAAACTAGTGAGTGAAAAAATTGACCTGAAGAAATTCAAGCGCCGTAGTCCCCTCCCGTTGCCCCCTTCGCTGACGCCGGAAGAAAAAATCGCCAAAGAAGCGGAGGAGGATCTCGCCGCGGTATGAAAAACCACATTGATTCAAAAAATTGCCGGCGTTTTTATGGTCACGGTGTACCGCGCGCGAAACTGGAAGACATTGCCGGCAGCTTGATCGTTGTCGAAGGCGCTGACGGATCCGGACGATCCACCCAAATTGCCCGCCTAGTGGATTGGCTGGAGACCAATGGGCATCCGACGGTACAAGTTGGCCTCAAACGATCCACCCTGGTCAGTTCGGAGCTGGAAAAGGCGCAGCATGGCAATATTTTGAGCCGAACCACGCTGAGCCTGTTTTATGCGACGGATTTTGCCGACCAATTGGAAAACATCATTTTGCCGGCCTTGAAGGCTGGATTCATTGTCCTGGCGGATCGTTACATTTACACCCTCATGGCGCGGGACATGGTCCGTGGCATGGACGAAAAATGGCTGAAAAATCTTTACGGCATCGCGCCGATTCCTGATGCAGTTTTTTACCTTTCGGTGGAGCCCGAGGAGCTCGTGCAACGCAATCTTTCCAAGAATGCGACGCTGGACTATTGGGAAAGCGGCATGGACATCGGCCTGTCTCGCGACGTATTCGACAGCTTCTTGAAATATCAGACGCTGATGCAAGAAACCTTCCGTAAGCTTCAGAAGACTTATGATTTCGACATCGTGGATGCCAACCGCTCCACCGACTCGATCACGAAGGAATTACGCAAGAAAATCGGCGCCCTGCTGGAAGCGAAATAACGCGGAAAAACCGGGCTTGAAACCTGATGCCGGTTTGTAGTCTGTTCGTTTGTGTGATCAGTCAGACTGCCGGAGGCAAATTGGTGGAGGGTTCCGTGGGCGGGGTCAATGCGGGCGCATTTGTGAGAGTGGCCGGTTTCTTAACGCCCCGCCATTGTTTGAATAAATCATCGAAACGTTTCTTTTGCTCGTCGGTGAGTTCCTCGCGGATTTTCTGGCGCGCTTCCTGTCGGACGCCCTGAACTGATTTGCGCATTTCATCCTGTGCTTCGGCAATGATCTTTTCGATGTCAGCACGCTGATCCAAGTTTAATTGCAGTTCCATTTCCAACCGGTCGACGAACTGCTTGCTCAAAATCTCCGGTAAACGAGGTTTAGGATTGGTAACTGTTTTTGAGGGATGATTGGAGCTGACAACCGAAATGATGTTGGTGGTTTCCAACGCGGCTGCCACTGGTTGAACTGCCCGAAGGTGGGTCACATCGGCGTAATTGACGAGCAATCCCCCCGAAATCACACCAGCACCAAAAATTACCACGGTCGCAAAAATGATCTTCCAGTCATTCACGGTGTCGCGTCGCCTTGATCCACCGAGGCCAGCAGGGTATTCTCAAAGTTTTGCGAAAGATCTTCGGAAGTTGCACTGGATCTTGACGGCGAAAAAAGAGCCCAAGCCCCGCACATGACAGCAATGGCAACGCACGAAATAGCCGCGCGCCACAGGCCGCGCACCCAATAATCGACGTCTTTCTCCGCAACACGATCTTTGATCAATGCCGTGATTCGCTTTTCAAAGGAATAAGGCACACGGTCAGCCGGCGCGGTTTGGCGGGCTGCACTGATCAACTTCTCATGTAACTCGGGGAGGTTCATATTGGCTCCAATTACATCTGACGCGCAAAAATTGCGCAGGGTTACAAATATTTTTCCCTTGCAATGCGCGAGAGGATTTTACGCATCTCCGCCCGTGCACGAAAAGCCCTAACTTTAACGAGCGGGGATGACCAACCGGTCAACTCAGCGATTTCCTTTACGGTCCGGTCTTCGATCTCCAAGAGGGTGATAACCATTCGAGCCTCGGGGGAAAGTTTCTCTAACACACGCTCCACCAGCAGCTTGGCTGCATCTACACGGTCACTAACGCCTTCCGGGGCCACCGCAAATCGCTCCAACCAGTCGTCTTCGGCCTCGCTTAATTCGCTGAAAGAAGATTCGCGATTACGCTGGTGTGCGCGTAAAAAATCATAGCACGTGCGAACAGTCATGCGCATCAACCAGTGCTCAAAGGGAGCCTCGCCGCGAAAACTCTTTAATTTATCGAAGGCTTTGAGCCAGACTTCTTGGGCAATGTCCTCCACCTCACTTTCGCGGCGGGCGTAACGACGCGCAGTGGCAAAAACGCGCGGGGAGTATTTTTGGACTAAGGGCTCGAAGCTGGTTGCATCGCCCGCGAGGACTGCCGCGATCAATTCAGCTTCGGACCTTTCCATTGCGCTCAATGAGAAGAGCCCTACTTGCGCGACACACCCAGGACCGCCTCAAGATCCCGCGAAAATGCGGAGATGCATTCGGCAGCCAGATGCGGTTGCTCCAGCAAGATCATCAGGCGTTCCTCGATTTTCGCGGGGCGGGCGCGGATCAATTCCGCGGCGGCGGCAATATTCGATAGCCGGCCAGTGACATCATGGCGCATGTCGCTGAGTTTTCGCAGCAACTGAACGATTTGTTCTTCACTCAGTGTCACTGGTCCGTTCGTGCGTAAACTGGTAGTCATCGGCAAATCATCAGGCAATCCGGAGCGCGAAAGCAAGCGGCATTCGACTTAATGATAAAAATAACCCTTATGCCGAGCTCGGCATAAGGGCTATTTCTTTTAGCTCCGGGTAATGCCGAGTTCACGGGGTGATTCTTCAGAACACTGAAGAACCACCCCTTTTTTATTTCTTCGACTCGGCATTAACGGGACGCCATTCCTGATGGTTCAAACCACAACCGAAAGGAAAATATCTATGATTAAGGCGTTTCGTCTCCATGTCCAAAACCTACGACCGTTAGAAACTGGCCCGCTTGCGCCGCATCTCGCCAGCTTTGCCGGGGTGTTGATGCAACAGCGTTATTGTCATGCGACCGGCTGGAACAAACTCCGGTTGGTTGCTGCCCTGAGCCATTGGATGGATCAAACAAAGCTTCGATTAAAAGACCTCGACGAACGACGCGTGGCAAAGTTCCTTGAATGGCGCTGGCGACATTACGTTTATCACAGCGGCGACAAATGCACGCCGGCGTTGCTGCTCCAACACCTGCGCCAATTGGACATTATCCCGCCACCGACACCTGCGCCGCTGACTCCCATTGATGTAATCGAGCGGGCCTATGGACATTATCTGCGACACGAGCGCAGCTATATGTCTGCCAGCGTCGGGCAGTATCTGACCGTCGCCAGACGGTTTTTGTGGCACCGGTTTCGGGATGGAAAAATCCGGCTGAATGAACTCGGCACGAGGGATGTAAGTGATTTTATTTTAAAAGACTCGTCCATTCGCGGTCGCCGCTCTGCGCAACTGATGACCTCCGTGCTGCGGAGTTTTTTGAATTACCTGTTTCAGGAAGGCAAGACCGCTACCAATCTGGCGGCGGCAGTCCCCGCCACAGCGGGTGGGCGCTTGTCGGAACTGCCCCGTTATCTGGAGGCCGCAGACGTGGAGAAGTTGCTGCGATCCTGTGACCGGCGGCACAATGTGGGGCGGCGCGACTACGCCGTCTTGGTTCTATTGGCGCGGCTTGGCTTGCGTGCCAGCGAAGTGGCCAATCTTGAGTTGGAGGAAATTGATTGGGCTGCTGGGGAGTTGATGATCCGGGGCAAAGGCAACCGGGTGGATCGGATGCCGCTGCTTCAGGACATTGGCAAAGCCATAGCGGATTATCTGAAAAGAGGCCGCCCACGTTGCTCAACTCGGCGTGTGTTCGTCCACTGCAAGGCACCCTATGCGGGCTTCAGCAGTCCGCCCAATGCCGTGAGTGGCATTGTGAATCGGGCTTTGGCGCGTGCCGGGCTAAATCCGCTAAATCACGGCGCTCATCTGTTGCGCCATTCGCTGGCCACGAATCTCCTGCGGGGTGGAGCTTCCCTGGCTCAGATCGGTCAGGTGCTGCGACATCAGCTAACATCGTCCACGGAGATTTACGCAAAAGTGGATGCGACTGCGCTGCGGGCCTTGGCACAACCGTGGCCGGGAGGTGCACAATGAACCACCTGCGTGTTCATCTCGTTAATTACCTGAAACTTCGGCGGGGGCTGGGGTTCAAACTGGACAGCACAGAGACGCTGCTTCGCAGCTTCGTTCTTTTTGCTGAAACCAAAAAGGCTCGGTTCGTTACGACCAAGCTCGCGCTGCGTTGGGCAACACAACCACCAAACATAAAGCGGGAACAAAGTGGCAGCCGACTGTCCACGGTGCGGCGTTTTGCCGAATACCTGAGCACGGTTGATCCGCGCACGGAAGTGCCTTCGCCCAAGCTGCTGCCTTACCATATTCGCCGGCGACCGCCGCAGTTTTACCGCGATGAGGACGTGCGCAGATTGGTTGAGATGGCGTATCAAATCGCTCCTGCCAATCCGGTCAAAGGCCCGACGCTGGGAACGTTACTGGGTCTGTTGGCAACAACGGGTATGCGGGTGAGTGAGGCGCTGAAGCTGGACTGTGGCGATGTGGATTGGGATCGCGAGCAGTTGACCATCCGCTTGGCGAAGGGGAACAAGACCCGGTTGACACCGCTCCATTCCTCGACCGTCGGAGCGCTCCGGCGTTACACCGCGACTCGCGACACCATTTATCCAAAGCGGAAAAGTCCGGCCTTCTTTGTCTGGGACGGTGGCGGACGGCTGGGCTATGACTCTGTCAATCGCTGGTTCCTGTTGGTGGCCTGTCAAACCGGCCTGCGCAAACCCGGCGACCAACACGGCCCGCGCGTGCATGACTTGCGGCATCACTTCGCGATCCAGACCATGCTTCGGTGGTATCGCACCGGCACGGACGTCGAGGCGCGGTTGCCGGAGTTGAGCACGTATCTCGGCCATGTTCATGTGCGCGACACGTATTGGTATCTGTCGGCAGTGCCGGAACTGTTGCAACTGGCCACGGAACGTCTGCAACCCAAGGAGGCTGGTCGATGAAAACACAAGCCACCTTCTCCGAACTGCTGCAAGCCTACTTCACGCAACGGTTGATGCACGAGTGCAATGCCAGCCCACACACCATCGCCAACTATCGGGATACGTTCCGCCTCCTGATCGGCTTTGCCCACCGGCATCTGAAAAAGCCGCCAACTGCATTGGCCATGCAGAACTTGGACGCCTCCTTTGTCTGCCGCTTCCTTGATCATCTGGAAAAAGACCGTGGCGTGAGCGCACGCAGTCGCAATGTGCGTCTGGCCGCCATCCACTCCTTTTTCCATTATGTCGCCCTGCAAGAACCCGCGCTCGGCGCGTTGGCCCAACGTGTCCTGGCAATCAAGAGCAAGCGACACATCAAAAGACCGATCGACTTCCTCACGCGGACAGAAGCTGAAGCATTGCTGGCCGCGCCGGATCAGCAAACCTGGTCAGGTCGCCGTGATCATGCGTTACTCTTACTGGCGCTACAAACCGGGCTACGTCTTTCGGAAATCATCGGCCTGTGTTGTCAGGACATTGTTTTGGAAGCCGGTGCGCATGTGCGCTGCGTCGGCAAGGGACGCAAATCGAGTTGCGTTCCCTTGCGTAAAGAAACGGTGACGACACTTCGTGCGTGGCTGCGGGAGCGAAACCCCCAGCCCGGCGAGGCACTCTTTCCAAATGTGCGTGGCAAATCGTTGAGTCGGGACGGCGTTCAATATCTGCTGGCCAAGCATCTGGCCTTGGCGCGCCCCCAGTGTGCGTCTCTAAAAAATAAACGCGTCACTCCGCACGTCCTGCGACATTGCACCGCGATGGACTTGCTGCAATGCGGCGTTGATCGTTCCGTCATTGCGCTGTGGCTGGGTCATGAGCGAATGGACACAACGCAGATTTATCTCCACGCCAGTCTTGAACTCAAAGAAAAGGCGCTCGCCAAAACCGAGCCGTTCTACGGTCGGCCACCGCGATACCGTCCGCCCGATCAACTGATGGCGTTCCTGCAAAACCTCTAATAATGCCGAGTCGAAGAAATAAAAAAGGGGTGATTCTTCAGTGTTCTGAAGAATCACCCCGTGAACTCGGCATTACCCGGAGCTAAAAGAAAAATCCAAATTATGGCACTACTTTGATGGAAGCGGAAATCAATCGAGAGCAAGCTGCCGACAAGCTCGACAGACAGGAATTATTGCGATAATCTGCGATGAGCTAACGAGTGGACGGGCCGCAACATTTCGGCAGAATAGCTTATTAGACGAAAAGCGCAATGCCACCTCAAAATCCATTTCTGATTACGATCCCTATCGGCACCGCCACCGTTTTGATCGCACTCCATTCTTACTGCCTATGGCGTGGATTTAGCAACGGCGTGATGGTTCTTTATTCAACATGGGCAGGTCGTGGCCGCGTTCTTAAGATTTATCGCTCCGAAAACCCAATCATTTATTGGTTGTTGTTTTCTTTTTGGCTTCTTTTAATTCCTGTGGTTTTGTATGTTATGATTCACCAAGTTAATAATTTGTTGAATGGAACATCTGGCTAGGGTTATGGTTCACAGTTAATCTCGTCGACTTTTGGCACCACTGAATAAAATATCTGCTCCTAGGACATACGAATCACTTGGGGGTTGAAATCGTTCCTGCCGCCGTAAGGCACGCCTCCATTTCTGAACGGGCGAGTTTAAGATGGTCTTGTCCGAATTTAGCAGCTACTCTCAAGTCAAGGTGTGTTTTCACATAATCCGCTACTCCTTCGTCCAAACTTAGAAAAGGTTTAACATACCTTGCTTTGCGCAGTTTTGTTGCTTCAGCTTGCGTAAAATACTGGTATTTGCCGCGCAACGCGTCAGGCATCTCAATAAAACGAATGTCAGGCTTCCGACCCATGGCTGAGAAAAGGGCATTGGCAAGATCCACCCAGGTACGAGCCACCCCGGTGCCACAGTTCAAGAGGCCGCAGGCTCGCGAATTGAGAGCGAAGTGTAGCGTGACATCCACCGCATCGCGTACGTAAATGAAATCACGCTTTTGTTCACCATCACGGTAGTCTGGACGGTATGACTTGAACAGCTCAAGATGACCGCGCTCAATGATCTGGTGATAGGCCTTTTGGACCAGTGAACGCATATCACGTTTGTGGTCCTCGTAAGGTCCATAAACATTGAAATATTTAAGCCCGACGATCCGGTCGATTGCGCCGGTCTGGATAGCCCAGAGATCGAACAGGTGCTTCGAGTAGCCATACATGTTGAGCGGCTGAAGAGTAGCCGTGGAACTGTCCTCGTCACTGTAGCCAGCTGTTCCATCGCCATACGTGGCAGCGCTTGAGGCGTAAACGAACCGCACACCCTGGCGCAAGCACCATTCACAAAGCGTGCGGGTATAACGGTAATTGTTTTCCAGCAGGTAATCGGCGTTCTTTTCCGTGGTGGCGCTGCACGCACCAAGATGAATACAGGCGACCGCCTTCGGCGTGGTTCCCGCTTTCACAGATTCAATGAACGCAGCGGGTGAAACCACATCATCGAAACGCAGGCCAACAAGATTGCCCCACTTCTCATCCGACCCAAGCTGATCCACAAGGAGAAGGTTACTGTGCCCCCGACGATTGAGTTCCACGACCACGTTGCGCCCGATGAAACCTGCGGCGCCGGTAATTATAATCGGGTCACTCATGATGCAGTCGCTTTTCCATACACTTTGAGGACTTTTTCAATCGTGCCGGTGGTAGATTTGCCCTCGACCATATCCGCGAGAACGACCGTGCCGCCATTCGCCTCAACCACCTCCCGGCCACTGACGTAATGCGCCCAGTCGCGGCCCTTGATGAGCACCTGCGGCAAAATATTTGAGATGAGCTCGCGGGGTTCGTCTTCGTCAAAAATCACGACGCAATCCACAGCGGCGAGCGAGGCGATAACGAAAGCCCGGTCTTCCTCCGAATTTATGGGCCTGTCTTTGCCTTTGTTGCGCTTGACGGAGGAGTCACTGTTGAGCCCAACGCACAGGGCGTCGGCCTGATCGCGGGAGAACTGCAAGTACGTCACGTGTCCGCGGTGCAGAATATCAAAGCAGCCGTTGGTGAACGCAAGGCGCTTGCCTTCAGCCTGGAGACGGTCGCGGAAAGCACGTGCCTGAACCGCATTCATGATTTTTGTGGCAGGTTTACTCATAAATTTAAATCACTTCCATTCGCAACTTGTTTTGCAAATCGGCCCTCCAAGTGCCTGCATTCATTTAATTGCCGTTGGCAGGCCAAATCGATCCGAGCTGATTAATCGTCAGTAAATTAAACAACGTTGAAGCTCCCTGACTCGTCAATGATATGGAGTTGTTCGTTTGTGAATAAGGCGTAGTCACTATCGGCATATAAAGTTCGCCGGAGTTGCCAAATATTTCAACTGATTGACAGTCAGTAATAATCTCAAGCGACACAATTCCATTTACCGGCGCCAATGGATTGGTGACACCATTACACGAGATCTGCTGCGAAGCAGTATTATATGTTACGGGAACCCCGCAGAGATTAAATGTGATTGTCGATGCAGATCCGGGTGTAAACTGGGCTTGAATATCAAAAACCTGGCCATTAATGGCAGAGAGGGGATTATTTCCTGGATTCAAGGTCAGATTTGTCCATGAATAAGAATTCTGGATGGCATTGGTTATTTCTGCAATCGGTGTTGAACAAAGCCGGACACCAGCCGGCAATGTTTTCAAAGTGAGTTCCGTTGGAAAGAAATGCATCCCGGTAAACGGCATGCCAGGCATGTTCACTTGCGCCCAACCCATCCTGACGCGGCGCGTGTCCCCTGCTGGCATCACCGTAAAGGTTTGCGAGGCGTAGAAGCCAGTTCCAACATTGCCGGGCAGCATGGCTGTCGTCGGCGTAAATACCGCCCCGTTAAATGTCCCAAGCAAATACGCGGCACTTCCGCCATTTATTTCCCAAAGCATATTATTGGTATTGCCATCTACGGGAAGTTCGAACATGTCAGGACACTCAGAAAATCCCGTAATTCCGCTGCGATAGGTCCAAGTATGGAAATCTGGAGTGGAAAAGAAGTCGATTCCACCGAGGTTTGAATCGTACACGGCCATCACCCAATAATTTGAAGGCGCGTACCAAAGCATATGGGGATCGCGACCGGTCACATTGACTACCGGGTTGTTGGCGTAATCTGTGTACGTCAGACCACCGTCGTTGCTGTAGGCAATGCACTGCCCGCGAGCCGTGCTGTAAAATGAGGCTACAATCACGTCATTCGTGCCGGTCTTGAACCCGCCGGTGTTGGCCAAATCCATGACGGCACTGCCAGACCAAACCCAATCATTGTAGGAATGGGGATAAATCGCCTCCGGCAGTTCCTGCCAATGCACCATATCGGTACTAACGGCGTGCCCCCAATTTCGCTCCGCCCCATTGGCCCCAAAGTTTAGACTGTAAGGATTATGCTGGTAATACAGATTATATTGACCGTTGTAATAAACCATTCCATTCACATCATTAATGAGCCCCCGCTTGCCCGTGTAGTGAACCTGGGGACGTAAACTCTCGCTGTAAAGATTGGTTGCCCCGACGATTCCATTGCTTTGGACGATGGAACTCAAACCGGTGGATCCCGCTGACAGATTATCCACCGTGATTGTGGCGGTCTGACCCCGGAATGCCGACACATCCACAAACGCCCACCAATCCGGAGGGCCGTCAGCCAAAGTAATATCAAAGTCGCGCACTGCGATTCCGCCTACCATAATCGTCACATGCCGCGACGGGCCATTATTGTACACAGGCAGGTTAAGCAGATTATTGGTGATAAACATCTGCCTCATTAATGGAGGCACCGATGGAGGTGGCGGTGGACTCAGTCGAAAGAAGAGTGCCGGATTTGCGAAGCTGATCATCATGTTGGTGGAAGTTACGCTGCCCGAGCCAGCAACGCTCACCCAATTCCCATTTAGCCCCAAATCAAGGTTGCTTACTTGTTCCTGCAATACCCATCCCAGGTAATTTGTCGGCCAGCTTAATCTCAGATTATCGCCGTTTAAACTGAAGCCAATTGTGACGTTCACCACCTGCAGGGCATTTGTTCCGGTGATAAATCCTGGCAGGTTAACGGAAGTATACATTCCATTTGGCAACGCCACATTATTGGTATACAGGGCACCCACAACACACGCTCCGGGTGAATTCACATTCAGGGATGCTCCATTTTTGACATAGAAAGCTCCAGGACGGGTCCCGACCATATTGAGCTCCAAAATTCCGTCGTTTACCAGTGTACTGCCGGTATAAGTATTTGCACCCGAGAGAATCAATGTGCCGGCGCCAACCTTGGTCATCCCCCCGGTGCCGAACAAAACACCAGAGAGCGTGATCGTGTTACCTCCCGTGTCAAACGTGACCGGACCATTTGAGCCCGTCAGGTTCATGTTCAATGACGACGTCCAGCTCGTTTCAGCACCCACCGTCCCACCCCCAAGGTTGACTGCATAATTGCCAGTGGTGGAGATGCCGTTCGCCCCAATATAAATGCTCCCGCCGCTCAGTGTGTAGACCCCATAGCCATTCCCCCAACCCACCCACAGGTCGGAAACATTCGTAATCACACCGCTGACCTGTGTCACCAAGCCCGTAATCGACACTCCAGCACCAAGCCCGATCCCCAGGGTGTTTCCACTCAAGTCCAGCAGTCCGCCGTTCATGTTGTATGCCGACCGCGTCGCGGTGTTGTCGGTCGCGGCCACCCAGATGGTCCCGTTGTTGGCCGGATTGAAGACAAACGTGCCGCCATTCTGGTTCACCGTCCCGCTCCCGCTGTCGCGCCCAATCACAAACGTGTCACCGTAGCTGCC
>Ga0302320_10000117_pt1 | contig 165484 bp, 183 predicted proteins | sample Bog_T0_3_FD_202130 | JGI IMG/M metagenome (GOLD analysis project Ga0302320, IMG submission 202130) | Peat permafrost microbial communities from Stordalen Mire near Abisko, Sweden - Bog_T0_3 | ecosystem: Environmental > Terrestrial > Soil > Wetlands > Peat | place: Sweden: Abisko, Stordalen... | reverse complement strand
TACGGGGTGAACGGTTCGGAACCACCTGTCTGAGGTGGTTAGTGACACCATCAACCGGCGCTTTGGCGATAGACCTTCGAGAGTGTGCGTTCTTCGAGCAGAAGACGGCGTAACGTGCGCAAATCATTAAGAATGCGGCGACTCTGCGTCATGTGACCACGTAACTTGTCTAGTTTGAAGTGGACTAACTGCAGAGCTTCCATGCGACGGTCGGCGCCAGCCACACCCGCGAGCGAAATGTCAGTCTCCACCTCAGCCAGAGTAGCTTCAACGGCCTCGGCGAGTAATCGGACATATTCGTGGGAGCTTTCGATACTGTCGAAAGGAGTCTCGGAGCGATGGCTCATCTTCGGACCTCTCGCAGAAGGCAGGATATACATCCGGGATTCACCCGGAAGTACCCCTATCTTCGCATGAATTGTCTGTTGCACTCCCGCGAAAATCCGTTTAAATCAGCCCCGTGGCGCAGAGAAGGCGAAGATCCGACGTGGCTCGGCAGGGCGTGTTACTATACAAAAAGTCCCGAAGCGGGGACGTAGCTCAGTTGGTTAGAGCGCCGGCCTGTCACGTCGGAGGTCGCGGGTTCGAGCCCCGTCGTCCCCGCCATTTAACTCACTTTATTCACCGCAATTCCCGGATTTCCAAGCCCATAGCGAGTTCCAGCCGGGGTCGGCTTCTCTCGTTCAGGCTGCGAGGTCCGCCGCAGGCTGAATGTCGACGGTCAGCCTCATTTGAAGTGCCGCGAACGCCACCTCCAGTTGCTCGATCCGCGAGGCGTGATCGATATCGAGCAGGCGGTCGACCTGCTGCTTGTGTATCCCCATCCGTCGTGCAAGTTCGGCCTTTCGAAGACCGCTTGCGCGCAGCGCCATATACGGGCCGGTCTTGGCATCGCTGAGCACCGAGGGAAGCCCCCACCAGGACGACGCCCTTGCGGCGAGCCTTGCTCGGAGCAGGGATGTCCAGGTTCTTCTCCATCAGCATCGAGATGGCGGTGTGCAGCGCGTCCGGGGCGTGCGCCAGCGCGTCCTCTCTGCTGTCGCCGTTGGTATGCGCGCCCGGAACGTCCGGGAAGATGAGGGTAAACGAATTGCCGTCGCGTTTGATGGTGGCGAGGTAGAGCAGCATCTACTTCTTCTCCTTCTCGATTCCCAGCTCCTTGAGCATCTTATTGAACTTGAGAATCTTGTTGAAAAGGTACGGGCCGATGTCCGTACCGTGACGCGGCAGAACCGTCATCTGGTTGCCGTGATAAACCTTATCGTGACCGTTCGTTGTCTTGAAAGTGGATCCGCTGACCTTCAGCAGCTTCCTCAACTCCCTGGCAGTCACGACTCAACAGTAAACTTTAGTGTTGACGACCGTCAACAGATATGTTGACGGCAAGAAGGCCGTCGTTGGTGAATTCGCAGAAGCCGTTTTTCCACTGCGGAAGCAAAGGAAGGCTCTTGAAGACGAAGACCCCTTCGCCTATATCGATTCGGTCTGCGGTTAACGCCAAGGCCTCTGATTCGACAGCCGGTCCAGCCAAACGCTGGCGGCGTCGACGCACCCCATCAACCAACTGGAGCCGCAGATGGCGGCTACAACCGCACGATCTTCGGTGACACGATTCCCTTAAGTGCATTCCTCGTATCCACGATCAGACTGCACTCCTCCACCAGCTTCTTGTAATCGAAGGCGGAGTGGTCGGTCACGATCACGGCGCAATCTGCGGTCTTACCCGCATCAGTACCAATGGCGCGCAGCGTTCCGTGTTCCCCGTGTTCCAGACGGATCTCGGGAACGTAGGGATCGGAGTAGGAAACAATCGCACCCCGCCGCTCCAGCAAGTGCATGATGTCGAGCGCGGGCGACTCGCGAACATCGTCGATATTGCGCTTGTAAGACACCCCGAAGATGTGAATCTTCGAGCCCTTCACCGGCTTGCCCACATCGTTTAATGCGTTCTGGATTTTGGCGACAACGAAATGCGGCATCTGGCCATTGATGTAGCCGGCGAGTTCGATGAAGCGGGCTTCAATCCCCGCCTGCTTGGTCTTCCATGAGAGGTAAAAAGGATCGATTGGAATGCAATGACCGCCGAGGCCGGGGCCGGGATAGAAAGGCATGAATCCGAAGGGCTTGGTGGCCGCCGCATCGATTACTTCCCATACATTGATATTCATCCCGTCGCACATGATCGCGATCTCATTGACCATGCCGATATTGATCATGCGGAACGTGTTCTCGAGCAACTTCACCATTTCCGCTACCTGCGTGGAACTGACCGGCACTACGTTCTGGAGCGCCTGTGAATAGAAAATACGTCCCAGTTCGGTGCACGCCGGAGTCGAACCGCCCACCACCTTAGGGATGTTCTTCGTCTGGAAATTTGGGTTGCCCGGATCCACGCGTTCAGGAGAAAAGCACAGGAAAAAATCCACGCCTACTTTGAGCCCGGATTTTGCCAGCATGGGCAGAACTACTTCGTCCGTCGTCCCCGGATAGGTCGTCGATTCCAGAATCACCAGCATGCCGGGGTGGAAATAGCGCGCAATCTCCTGGCACGCAGCGTCGATATAACTCATATCCGGATCTTTGGTCTTGCGCAGAGGCGTTGGTACGCAAATATTCACGGTGTCGAGGTCACGCAGCACTGAGAAGTCGGTCGTTGCCTTCAGCTTTCCGCCCCTCACCAGCGGTCCGACAACAGCGGAGGGTACGTCGCCGATGTAGGATTCTCCTCGGCTGATGCTGGCAACCTTCGACTCGCTCAGGTCGATACCGGTAACATCGAAGCCCGCTTCCGCAAATTCGACAGCCAGAGGCAGGCCGACATATCCCAGACCGACGACTCCTACTTTTGCGGTTTTCGATCGAATCTTCTCTGCAAGAGTTGCGTGAGTCATTACGGTTAATTTTCTCCCTGAAGCATTGAATTTGAATCCCGAGGCATTGGATTTGAATACTGATAGTCGCCCGTGGCGATCCACTCGGCCGGCCCCGTTAAATAGGTATAAATGCCTTCTGTGCGTAACTCGAGTCGCCCGGCCGGCGTGATCACCGTAACCGGGTTTTTTACGAGGTCCCTTGCCAGAGCGGCGACTGCGGCTCCGGTCGAGCCTGTGCCCGAACTGTTCGTCTCGCCCGCACCGCGCTCCCAGAAGCGCACGTCGATTGTGTGCTCGTCGATGGGCAGCAAAAAACTCACGTTGGTTCTATGTGGGAAGCGCGTGTCGCATTCGACGGCGGCGCCTGAGGTGCGCCAGTCAAAATCAAAGTTCTCGACTGGGAACACGCACTGCGGATTGCCTGCGTTTATCAGCACCGCGTCACGGCCCTGCACCTCGGCATGGGCATCGATCACAGCGATCTGCCCCATATTCATTTCAAACATCCATTCGTCGCCTTTGCGCGAGAGAAGCCGCAGATGCTTGATGCCGGCTCCGGTGCGAATCCGGAATTCCGTTTTATCGGGGCTCGCATGGGACAGGACAGCAGCCGCGCACCGCGTACCGTTTCCGGATAACTCCGGCTCGCTTCCATCGGAATTAAAGAGACGAAGAGAGGCATCCCACGCTGTTCCGGAAGAGTCTGTTCCCGGCGTGGAATTGAGTAGCATCCAGCCGTCGGCGCCCACGCCGGTGTGTCTATGACAAATCGATTTTGCGAACTCGGCAAAACCAATGCCGGGTGCATTTTCCGCCATTGTGATCAGAAAGTCGTTCTTCGCGCCATGCAACTTAAGGAACGGAATGGTCATAGTTTCGGCGATAAATCTCAAGAACAGGCGCGCCTTTTACGACAATGCGCTGTGCCAGGTCGAAGCGCGGTCCCCGCCGGCCCGCCCGATCGACAACTCCCTGGGCGTCATCGCCGCCTTGAACCACTGCCCAATCGGTGTGCAGGAATAAATCGGGACGCAGCGCCGCACCGTACCAATCCGCTTCGTTATCTCCGGTAAGAGTGCGGCGAAGCGGAATTCCCAGTGTACGGTAGATGCCTGTGATGTCGTTAAAACTGGTCAGGTAGGTGTCGGTCGGCTTCGAGCGGGATCGTAGCCAGTCAGCGGCTTCCTGGGTCCACTCCCGGCGAGCACGTGAGTTGACATCGGATTCCTGCCAGGTGACCGAATGTTCGGCAGGGTGAACCAGAAAAATCGCCAGACAAATGAATGCGACTGAGGCGGCCGCTCCCTTGCCGAATCGCGCCAGCGACCCTGCACCGAGGGCTGCCAGAGGCAGTAATGCCAGGCCGTAACGGGTGTTGTACCAGCTGAAGGGCCACAGCACCGGAACGAAGATCGGCGTACTGGCCGAGTGCATACTCCAGATGAAGAATAATGGCGGCAGCGCCAGCAGCAGTATCGGCCATACGGCTCGCCGGCTGAAGCTGACTGCCAATCCTGCGGCGCCCACCACGACCGCTGGCCACCCCACCACCAGCCGGCCTGCGGTGAAGAAATACTGAATCGCCTGCTCCCAATTATGCAGACCGGGATACGTTTTTGCGCCCTGGATCGCCGAGGCGGAATAGAGCCCCCTGTAAAAATACAGCGGGTCACCATAGTAATAACGTTGATGCGCCAGCCAAAGCAGGGGGCCACTGCCGGCAAGCACGCAAAAAATCAGAACTCGGGCAGTTTTTTTATTGCGCGCGGCAAAGAAGATGAATCCAGCAGCAAATGGCAGCAGAAACCAGCCTTCATAACGAGACAGCGTCCCTGCGCAGGCTGCGAGTCCGGCTCCGGCGAGAGCGCCCCAGCCGTTCGTCTCCGCGAAGCGAACCGTGAAATAGAGAAGCGCAAAAAGAGCCGCATAGAAGAACGGCTCGCTCATAGGGATGGATCCGAGGTAAAGCGCGTTTGGGTTTAAAAGGAATACGGCGAGCGCTGTAATTGCCGCCAGAGTGCTGCGGAAAATCCGCTGCACGGCAGCGAAAAGAAAACCTCCACCCAATGCCATGGCCGTTCCGGCGGGGATGGCTCCTGCCAGACCGGTTCGCCACAGTTCATCGTTCCTGACAAAGGGAATCATCAGGAGGTGCGGCAGAGGCAACCATGTGGTGCCGAACTGATACCAGCCCGGTGTTCGTGAATCGATGATCCGGCGCGCAATATTCAGGTGCGCTTCCGCGTCGCCGTAATAAAGCGTGGCTCCCGTATGCTGAAACCATGCAATTGCGGCAGCCATCACCGCCCCACTCGCGATAAACGCCAGGAGTGCCGAAAACGCGCCGCCGCTAGAAGCTCGTGAAAGCTTTGAATTCTTCGAAGCGGGCATCAATGTCTTCGCGCGTCAACGTGCGAAATCTCTCTACCCCGAACCGCTCGCAACAAAAACTGCCCATTACTGAGCCGTAAATGACCGCACGGCGCAGGAGTGCGGGATCGACGTTAGCCGTAGCCTTTCGCAAATTCACTCCCTCGCTGGCCAGATATCCCATGAAGCCCCCGGCGAAGCAGTCTCCGGCGCCCGTCGGGTCGAAAACATCCTCGAGCAGGTAGCCCGGCGCCATAAAATGCTGGTCGCCGTGCCACAGAATCGCGCCGTGTTCGCCGCGTTTGATCACCAGCGTGTTTGGCCCCATCGCACTGATTTTGGCGGCCGCCTTGCGGAGGTTGTATTCGCCCGCCAGCATGCGAGCTTCGGAATCGTTGATCAGCAGGAAATCCCAATCCGCGATCGTGCGCAGCAGAGGCTCACGAAAATCGGCGATCCAGTAATTCATGGTGTCGCCCCCCACTATTTGCAACGAGCCATTCATCTGCTTCAGGACCGCTCGTTGCAGGTCGGGCTGTATATTGCCCAGCAGCAGGTAAGGTGAGTCGCAATAGGAGGGCGGCAATTTCGGATCGAAATTCGCGAATACGTTGAGATCCGTCGTGATCGTATCCCGGTGATTCATGTCTTCGGAATAAACGCCCGCCCAGAAAAATGTTTTTCCGGGGACGTGTTCAAGGCCTGAGATGTCGATCCCGCGTGATTCCAGAAATGCGGAATCCTTCGGATCGAAATCGTCGCCCACCACCCCGACAATCTTCGGACTGGTGAAAAAGCTCGCGGACAGCGCGATGTAAGTACAGGAACCGCCCAGCATGCGATCGACCTTGCCGTGCGGCGTTTCGACCCCATCGTAGGCGACAGAGCCAACTACGACCATTGACATTCGTTTGATTGTAACCGGGCGCTCACTTTCACTGCCCGGAGGCCTTTTAAGCAGCGGTGCTGTGCAAGCCGAGGCGGGAAAGTACACGCCTCACTTTCTTGGGTGATATGGACAGGCGGCGAGCCACTCGAGCTACCTTCCGCCCTTCGTGCTCCCAGATTTTAGGGATGATCAGGTCGGCGAAGTCCTCTGTCAGTTGCTGGAAACTGCGATCGCCCACAATTCCCTGCGACCAGGCCTGCCAGGTAGCATCCAGATTCCCGTTGTTGACCACTTTCGCCTTCAGGATCTGAAGATCGTCCCAGATGTGGTCATGAACCTCATTCCGGAGCAATGACGCTGCCTGCTCCGATATATCGCGGGCTGCATCGAGACTGCCGGGAGAAGTGTTAGAGAGCGTCAGGCCATGCCAGATAAGAGCCCGCGCGAGAAGGCGCCTGTTTTCCGTGCGCCGGGCCAGTTCCACCGCCTCCTTCGACGCCTCAATGGCCAGGTGCGCTACCCAGGCTGGATCCTCAATCTCCTCTTCCAGTTTTGTGTTCTCGACCATGCATTCGAGAAGACGGGCGCGGGCCATCAAAATGTAGTCGTTCTTCTGCTCGCCCAGCGCGTAAGCACGGCGCGCTTCATCGTCCGCTTTGTAGAGATCGCCGGAATCGAGATAGAGGTGGCCGCGGTTGACGCAGACAGTTCCCGCGCCCCTGTGGTTGGCGTGAAGTTGGTAGATTTCAGAGGCGCGGTCAAGGTGCGCCAGCGCATCGCTCTGCACCCGTTCGTACTCGCGCCGCAGATCGGGGTCACCGCGCCGGCGTTGCGCAGCATCCGCGTCCAGCCGTTTGCGCAGTTGAAGAGCCATCAGCCTTTCGACATAGCCCATATTGGCCAGCGAACGCGCCAGGTTGCGATGTTCCGGGTCACGCTGGCTGTATTCCTCAATGGCGCGGGAGAAATGTCGCAGTGCCAGGTCGTAGCGCCCTTCCCGGCGGTACATGCGGCCGTAGCTCGACTGAATATTGCCACGGGTAATGTAATCGTCCGTGCCGCTCAGGACAGCGTCGGCTTCCCCCAATAGCTTGAGTGCGTCTTTGGTCCGGCCCTGCTGGAAGAGCAGCCAGCTTTCGGCCACCCTCATAGCCGCTGCCATAGGCTCCATTCCCGCGTCCGAGGCGAATCGATAACCTTCCCCGGCATGCCGAAGCGCCTGATCGTATTCACCCGCTTTGCGGTTGCATCGTGAGCTCCAGAAATGAGCCAGCGCGAGTAGTAAGGGATCGGAAATCTCGTTCGTCAGCGAGAGAACCAGTCCAAAATTCGCCAGAGCTTTGTCGACGTTCTCTTCCGCTACCCAGATCATCCCTTCGGCCATCAGAACATACGCGTAATCGACAAGGGAGAGTTCAACGCGACGGCCCTTCGGATAGAATCCTAAGCCGTCCTGGACGACGTCTATATCGCGCCAGCCGGCGTCCACCCATTGCGCGATCAACCAAAGCAGGGCGGGTGCATCGGGCGAAGATGGGTCAAATCGACCCTTTCGCGCCCAATATTCGTCCAGCCGGGCCATGCCGCTGCCGATCCGACGGTGTCCCAAATCATTCCTGAGGCCCTCGAGTAACGTGCTCGCAACTAACCTGGTCGCCATTCTGGGTTCCAGCGTACCAAATAGTAGTCCGGAACGGACGTATCAGACTGCCAGCCCCAGGGGTCTTGAGATATTTCTCAAATTCCTTTGTACTGAAGTGGCGTGATGACGAGACGGATCATTCTTTTTTTTGGAGCACCCGGCAGCGGCAAGGGCACGCAAAGCGCATGGCTTTCAACGCAATTGGGAATTGCCAGCTTGTCGACCGGTGAGATGCTCCGCAATCAGGCTAAGCAAGATACGCCTGAAGGTCGGCGCCTCAAGGAAATCCTCGCCAACGGGTCGTTGGTCAGTGATTCCACGGTCTGCGAAGTGGTGGCGGCGCGTCTCAGTCGGGGCGTGCCGAAAAGCGGGCTGATACTCGATGGCTTTCCGCGCACTCTGGCGCAGGCTAAGTGCCTTGATGATTTGGTTGGCAAGCTGGGGTTGGACGAACCGCTCGTTCTGCATCTTGACGCGGAACCGCAGCGACTTATTGAGCGCCTGACAGCGCGCCGGCAGTGCCCCACCTGCCGGACAATTTACAACCTTCGTTCACTGCCCTCGCGGGGTGGGTTGCAGTGTGAGATGGATGGGACTGACCTGGTCCAGCGCGACGATGACAGAGAAGATGTGATTCGCCGCCGCTTCACCGAATTCGAATCCTCGTGCGGGCCGGTGATCGAACACTACCGTGACCGGGACTACTATCGCATCCCCTGTGCGGGACGGCCGGACGAAATCGCCAGCCAGCTTCTTAGGGTCGTTGTGGGCGAATCACGCCAAGTGGCCGCATAGTTTCGTCAGTATCGCCTGCCAGTCAGCCGCAATGAAATCCGGCAATGCCGGATCCACCGGGAAAACGCTATTTCGCAGCCATATCGTGGTACACCCGGCGTTTCTGCCGCTGAGAATATCGTTCTCTCGATCCCCCACCATATACGACTTGCTGAGATCGATTGAGTGTTCGAGGGATGCCTTTTGCAGAAGGAAGGGTGACGGCTTGCGGCAGTTACAGCCTTCATTGGGAGCGTGAGGACAGAAGTAAGATCCGGTGATCGTCACTCCGGCGTCACTCATAAGATCGAGAAACCGTTGATGTACTGCTTGCGCATCGGCAACCGAGATCAGTCCGCGTCCGATGCCTGATTGGTTGCTTATGACAATCAGCTTCCAGCCGTTTTCCCGAAGCGCTTTAAGGGCTGACGCCGCGCCCGGCAGGAGTCGCACTTGATCGGGATCTCGGATATAACCCGTGTCCTCAATGATCGTGCCGTCCCGATCGAGGAACAGCGCCCGATTCACCGGGGAGCAGCCTCAGAACTATAAAAAGGAATCAATCGCGAGGCGGCATTCAACATCTCCGCCGCCGAGACCGGCCAGGTTCCATGGTGACTGACCGCGACGCTGGCCGCTAGATTCGCGAATTCGCCCGATTCTTCGAGTGAAAAGCCCAGAGCAAGCCCAATAGCGAGCACGGCCGCGACTGTATCGCCTGCACCAGTTACGTCCGCTACCTCACTGGCCATCGCGGGCAAATGACGTACCGTGCCCTGCGCTTCGAACAGGGACATGCCTCGTTCGCTGCGCGTGATCAATAGCGCGGCAGGGGCAATTCGTCCGAGAAGAAGAGTTGCCGCACGAGACAAACTGTCATCGTCGAGAATCGCGAAGCCGACCGCTTCTGCTGTTTCCTTCAGGTTGGGAGTAATGAGCGATGCGCCGCGATAACGTTCGATCTCCGGTGATTTAGGATCGACCACGATGGGTTTGCCAAGACGTGCGCCTTCCGCCATCAGACGCCGGCAAAACGAATCGCTGGCTATGCCTTTTGCATAGTCGGAGAGAACACAGGAATCGGAGGAGGCGAGAGCAGCGAAACACCGTTGTTCCAGTTGCGCTGACATCTCCGCGGACAACCCATTTCGCTCCTCTTCATCGAACCGGACAATCTGCTGGCCTGCCGCGGTGACACGCGTCTTAACCGTAGTGGGGCGGGAAATATCTTCGATCAGAGGTTCGGTGTCAATTTGGGCGGCGTCCATTTCACGCCGCAGCCGGAGCCCCGCTTCATCCACCCCGGTAACGCCGCCCAGCGTGACACGAGATCCCAGATTACGTATGTTGGCCGCGACGTTCGCGGCGCCTCCCGCGACATAGCGTCGCCTGGCAACCGAAACCACCGGGACCGGGGCTTCGGGCGAAATGCGAGTCACATGGCCGGAGATGTAAGCATCCAGCATGACGTCGCCGATGACAAGGATGCGGACGTCAGGTGCTCGGTCAAGGAACCGCGCGACCTTCTGTTCGGAAAGCGTCATGATGTACAGACACTCGCGTTCTGTGCTTCGACTATCGAGCGAATCAGCGCGCTGGTAGACAAGCCGGGATGAAAAGGAAGGAAGCGAATTTCTCCCCCGTAGCCCAGCACCACGTCTCGCTCCGGCATAGGCCGCGAGCCATCTTCGTAATCGGCGCCTTTGCAGTGAATATCCGGGCGAAGACGAGACAGCGCGTCGATGGGGTCGGATTCATCGAAAATCGTTACGTAGTCAACAGGTTTGAGAGCGCCGATCAGCTCAGCGCGGTCTCGTTCGGAGATGAGTGGCCGTCCGTCGCCTTTCAGGCGCCGGACGCTCGCATCGCTGTTGAGGCCCACAATCAGAATGTCCCCGAGTGATTTCGCGTCACACAGGCTGCGAACGTGCCCAGCATGCACGAGGTCAAAACAACCGTTGGTCCAGACCACTTTTTTGTTTTCACGCGACCAACGCTGGCGGAGGGCTTCCAGTTCCTCAATCGTTTTGATTGCGGAAGCGGAAGTCATCATTTAGCGCTTTTATAAACAATTACGCCTGCGGACGCCGATGTGCCAAAATTCGTAAGGGCGGTGATCATTTCCTGTGTGATACGGAGACCTTGACTATCTGGGACAAACAGGATGTCTCTGGCCTGAAGTTGGACATCGGGCGACTTTCGTTTCTGAATTCCCCACAAGTCGACCGGGATCTCGTGCCGGTTGCCTTGATCGTCGAGGCGATAAATGTAGGCAGTGTGGCCATAATACTGCGAAAGACCTTTGGCTGCGGCAATCATTGAATTCACCGTAGTGGCAGATGTATCGATGATCGGGTAGGAGCCGGGTTGCAGGACATTTCCGGAAACGACGATCTGTCCGGCTACAGGGACGCGGATTTCTTCACCACCATATAGTTTGATGTTGAGCGTCGAATCGCTTCCGTCGATCAGTGGTTTCACCGGAATTCTTTGGACTGCCGGAGGACCGTCTCCATTAGGGCGAGTAATGACCACGTCGCTTCCCGCCGGCTCGAGTAAACCTCCCGCGCGTGCCAGCGCGTCGAGCAGCGTTACATTACCAATCGCCTGAAAAATGGTAGGCGCTCGAACCGAACCCATCACGCTGATCGGTCGGCTATGGTACTCGGCTACGTTGACGGTCACAAACGGATCGACAAGAATCTTCTCGCGCTGGAGAGCTTCCGTGATCAGAATTTCGATGTCGGAAGGGAGCAGATCCGTGACCTTAATCTGATCTTTCAGCATCGGCAGGCGGATTTTTCCTTCGGGAGATACACGAACCGTCCGTGAGAGCTCGGGCGAATCGTATACCTGAAGCGTAAGCAGGTCGCCGGCACCGATTTTCTGGATCGGCAAATTGGAAAAAACTACGGGATCTTGTCCCGCGATCGTCTGTAACCGGGGATCTTGCGCCGAAGCGGAAATTGCTGCTACAAAAAGTACGCCGACACCTGCAAAAATTCTTAGCTGCATAAGTGGATCACGTGTCACGATTATCTCACGTTAATGGGTCATCGAATAAATCAGATAGTTGATGCCGTAACGGTACGCAAGAGCGGTCATCTGTTCCGGGTATTCGGGTGAATCGGCGTATTCCCAGGCATCGCCCACGTCCGTATTGAAGTTGACTGCGACCACCAAGCGTTTATGGTCGTCGTAGATCCCGAACCAGCCGGGAGTTGTGCCAGCGGGCTGGCGCACTACGGTTGTCCCTCCAGCGCCTCGGTAAAGGTGGCGGGTTCCGGGGATGAATGTCCGGTCTTTTTCCGCGATGTCGTACATCACGTGCATTACCGCGTCCGATTCGGCGAGGGGTGTGATGGCTTGTCCGGGTAAAACACGGCTCATGGTCTGGCGGAAGATTTCCCATTGCTCGGAACCCCAGAAATCGTCAGTGACGAGGAAACCGCCGCGTTCGAGGTATTCGCGTAGGCGATCGGTTTCGCGTTTCGAAAGATCCCACCAACCGGTTTGGGTGGCGTACATCCAGGGGTTATCGAAGATGCGGTCGTCAGTTAATGCGAGATGCCGCGGATCGCCGGTCTGGACGCGGGTCAGACGTTCGACACCGCTGGAGAAATGATTGTCGGCGTCGGGCCAATCGACAATCCACCAGCCGGAGCCACGGCCGTCGCGGGAGGCGAAACCGAAGCCGCGGTGGAACTGCGGGAGGTCGGTGTATTCCATGCGGACGAAGTGGAATTCGGCGGAAGAGGGAAAGACGGGATCGGGGCCTTCGTCGTGGCCTTCGAAACGGAAGCGCTGGGCCAAGCCTACCGTCGCGAGTAGCAGCACTGCCACAACGACGAAGCGCAATTTAGTTCACCCAGGGGTCGTTACCCGAGCCGTGTTTTTTCATGTAGACTTTGAACTTTTTCCGGGCGCGCTGCAGCTTGTATTCTTTCCAGCGCTCGGAGAGGCTCAGGCTCACTTCTTTCGGGGCGACTCGTTTGCGGGTGGAGAATTGGGTCTTCATGTAAATGAAGCCGAAGACCATGCCACCGAGGTGCGCGAGGTTGCTGACCGTGCTGCCGCCCTGGAAGGAACTGAGGAAGGCGATGCCGCCGAAGATCATCACCATGTACTTGGCTTTGATCGGGAACAGGAAGCTGAACATTACCGTCTGGTTCGGGAAGAGCATTCCGTAAGCCAGCAGCAATCCATAGATGGCGCCGGAGGCGCCGATGACGCGCTGATGAGGGTCGCCAACCAGCATATTGGCGACAACGACGCAGATGCCGGCACCCACTCCGCAGACGAAATAATACTGGAGGAAGCGGCGCGTGCCCCATGTCTCTTCGACAGGCGAGCCGAACATCCAGAGCGTGAGCATGTTGAACAGGATGTGCCAGAAGCTCGTCAGGCTATGCAGGAAGAGATACGTGACGAGCTGCCAGATGGCTCCATGAACAACAGCCGAAGGCGTCAAAACAAGGCTGTCGAAGATCGGCTCGCCCTTCAGCATAGAGCCGAAGAAGTAGACGAGGTAGACCGCGACGTTCGAGATGATCAGCCACTTGACGCCCGTCGGGAAGGACCAATCGAAAAGAGAACTACGGCTCCGATACCGAGTGTCGTAACGCATGGTGGGGACTTGCCTGCGACCGAATCTAAACGAAGGATAGCAGAGAGAAAAACTCAGACATTCGCGGCGACATGCTGAGGGCCTGAAGTAGTGTCCTGCTGTGGTTCCTGAACAGAGGGTTCAGGAACGGCCAATCGCGCGTACTGAGTCAAACGCCAGGCGCCATATTGAATGGCGGCGGCAGCGCCCATCCAGACCTGCCAGTGAGAGAGAAGGCCCTGAGTAAATACAAAATCGCCCGTCCAGCCGAGATCACCGCCGACGCGCCAGACGCCCAGAGAGGCGCAACTAACGGACCCGATGGTAAGGAGGCTGGCCACCAAAGTGGCGATGCGGCTGTTTTTCCCTTTTCGGCGCGCTACCACATTTCCGCGGCCGAAACGAACCCTGACGATCATGAACTTATCAAGTTCCACTATAAACCTTACGCCTCTAAACCAACCCCGCGAAGCCGAAAGAGTTTTGGAATTTCGCAAAGCAAGTCTCTATTCAACAGTGGCGTAAATGCGGGAAAAAGGGGACTCTATTAATGCCTCCCTTTCTTCTTTTTGTGTGAAATGGCACGTTTAGGCGCTTCGGAAACGGGCGCGGCATCGCTTGCCGGTTCGGCGTCGCCCATTTTGCTGAGGATGCGGTCATGCACCCAATGCGGGTCCCACCATTCGACGGGATTGATCTGAACGCCGTCGAGCGTCATGGTGAAGTGCAGGTGATCGCCTCCGGCGAGTCCGGTGGAACCGGTTTTGGCAATGATCTGGCCTTTTTTGACCAAATCGCCCTTCTTAACCAGAAATTCGCTGAGGTGGCCGTAGAGGGAATCGAGTCCAAAGCCGTGATCGATGACGATGCAGTTGCCGTAGATGCCGAGATCTTCTGCCCAGATGACGCGGCCATCGTTGGAGGCGGGCACAGGAGAGTGCTGAACTTTGGCGAGATCGAAGCCGAGGTGAGTTTGTTCGTCTACTTTCTTGCCTTGCCAGGTGTAGGTACGGTCATCGGCGAAGCGGGACTCGACGGTGGAATCGACCATGGGCAAGAATGCGCCGGTCCAGAGGAATTTCTGTTCGGTGTCGAGGCGAAGGTCGGCCAAAGTTTTATTGTTTACTTTGCGGAGCTGACTGTTGATCCAGACGAAACGTTCGACGTCGTCTTTACCAGGGTATTTGTGCTGGGGGTCGATCTGATTCACGATGCGATCGATGTGCATGGACTCGAGGGCAATGGGACTGGCGCGGAATTTTTTCGGGAAGACTTTGTACCAGAAGGTCGCCTTGGCGATGGCTCCCGAAGGGTTGGAGGCGTAGACGTAAATCGGCGTGTCTACGGGAAGGTTGTAGGAGAAAGCGAAGAGGCTGAAGTACTGGCCGGGGTGGTTAGGCAGAGGGTAGCTGCGGAACTTCCGATCGCCGACCATGACGCCGGCTTCGGTCCACGCGCCGGAGGGGGTGAAGGTGACCATTTCGGATCCACCCTGATTGATGTAGTGCTGGACGCCATCGGCCACGACGCGAGGGGCGGTGGTCATGACATCGACGTCGAAGGATTGGGTGGTGGTCTGGGCGCGGAGGTCATTGGATACGGCGGTGACGATGACCTTCGCTTTGCCATCATGCAGGGCGGCATCCGACTGGCGGCCGACGTTGACGCTGAGGTCTTTCGGGGCGACATTGCGGGCCGGGAAGATGTGAGTCGCGGGCGCGGAAGCAACGGTGGAGACGTTGGTTTTGCCATCCTGCTCGACGGTGACGGTGAGGCTGCGGATGCCGTGTTTGTTGACGGCGTGAATGTGCACGGGCGTGGTGAAGCCGACGACTTTCACGGGCGGAGCGACGGTGAGCGCGGTGCCGGTGGAAAGAAAGTAGAGGCCGGCGGGCACTGCGATGAGCGCCAGGATGAGAACGACGAGAACGTATTTCACTTAGTTGCTGTCCATTTGTTTACCCAGTCGATGAACGTCTTGTACCAGAGGGCGCTGTTCCGCGGTTTGAGGACCCAATGGCCTTCGTCCGGGAAGATCAGCAGTTCGGATGGCACTTTGCGCATCTGCAGGGATGTGTAGAGTTCGAGCCCTTGTGAATAAGGGATGCGGAAATCGAGCTCGCCGTGAATGACGAGGGTCGGGGTCTGGAAGTCTTTTATGAAATGGCTGGGCGACCATTTGTCGTAGACCTCGGGGTTATCCCAGGGCATGCCGCCGAATTCCCACATGGGGAACCAGAGTTCTTCAGTGCTCTCGGCTTCTTCGCGGAGATCGAAGACTCCGGCGTGAGACACGAGGCACTTGAAACGAGTGGTGTGGCCGAGGAGCCAGTTGACCATGTAGCCGCCGTAGGAGCCACCGGCGGCGGCCATGCGGTCGGCATCGACCCAGGGGAGTTTGGCGGCGTAGTCGGTGACGGCCATGATGTCGTCATAAGGCTTGCCGCCCCAATCCTGATTAATGTCGTCGGTGAACTTCTGGCCATAGCCGAACGAGCCGCGGGGGTTGGGCATGACCACTACATAGCCTGACGCGGCGAAGACCTGCGCGTTCCAGCGATAAGTCCAGCTTTCGCCCCATTCGCCTTGCGGGCCGCCGTGAATCAAAAGGAGGAGCGGGTATTTTTTGGTGGCGTCGAAGTTGGGCGGTTTGACGACGAAGCTTTGAATCTGAGCGCCATCGGCACTGGCGACGGAGAAGTCTTCATAGGGCGTGAGCTGATATTGCGAGAGCAGTGCGTCATTGAGGTGAGTGAGCTGAGTGACGGCACCACCGCTGGAGACGGCTTTGCAGATTTCGGCCGGGCTGTCGCCGCTTTGACGGGTGAAGACGATGGTCTTGCCGTCGGCGGTGAACTGCATGTCATCGAGAGTGTTGGCTCCGGTGACGGCGATGCGATAGCCGCCGCCTTCGGGAGCGACGAATTGAATGGCCTGATGGCCGCGATCCTGGGTGGTGAAGAAAATACGTTTGGAATCGGGGGACCAGGTGAAGCTTTCGACGGAGCGATCGATGGCGTCAGTGGGGAGGGTGGTTTTGCCGGTAGCGCGTTCGAGCACGACGAGGCGGGACTTGTCACTCTCATAACCGCCGCGCGCTTGCGAGAGATAGGCGAGGTAGCGGCCGTCGGGCGAATACAGCGGGGCGGTATCGGCGCCGGGGTTGGCGGTGATTTTGTGGGACTCGCCGCCGGTGATGGCGACGACAAAGAGGTCATTATTGGTGCCGGCAGCGGGGACTTCATCGGTATTCATGGAGTAGGAGACTTCTTTGCTGTCGGGGGAGATGGCGTAATCGTCGGGACCGCCGAGGGAGAAGGGCGGGACTTCGCGATTGCCGGGGGTGAGGTCGACGATCTTGTTGTCGGTCAGGGAAACGGACAGGATGTGGCTGCGGGTGTTGCCTTGCCAGGTGGTCCAGTGGCGATAGAGGAGGCCGGTGATGAGGCGGGCTTTGACTTTGCTGTTTTTGTCGGCGTCGACGAGTTTTTTATTGCATCCGTCGTCTGCTCCGCACTGGGGAAATACGCGGCTGGTGATGAGGAGGTATTTTCCATCGGAGGAGACGATTTCGCCGTCGGCTTCGGTGGAGATGTTGGTGACGGCGGCGGGGCTGGTTCCGTCGGGGTTCATGCGCCAGATCTGAGATGTGCCGCCGGAGGATCCGACGTAATAGATGATTTTGCCGTCGGGAGACCAGCGGGGGCGTTCGGCTTCGTCGGCTAGTTTGTGAGGCGGACCTCCTTCGAGGGGAACACTCCAGACGCTGTGGAGACTACGGTTGCCGTCGACGTCGGGAAGGCTGACGGAGAAGGCTACGGTTTTTCCGTCGGGGGATAACTGAGGATCGCCGATCCGCTGGATCTTCAGCATCGCCGCTGTATCGAAGGGTTGCTTCTGGGGCGTTTGGTTCTGAGCCAGGACGGCGGGGGAGAGCGCGAGGGCAAGCCACGCCAGACTACGCATGACTGAGATTATCGCGTAACGGGGTGCGGGGGCAGTGGGGTTTGAGTGCCGCTCCTTCACAGTCACGGTTCGGTAAAGAAAGAAAAGAGGAAAAAGAACAAAGAACAGAAAAAGAACGCGAGCTGGGTTCAATGGGTTCATTTTGAGAACTCGGCCTCTGGATTCAAGGGGTTGGTGGGTTCCAACGGGATCTGGGTGTTGCGGAGCTTCAGAAAAGTGCGGAAGATGTGGTGGTATTGCCGCTCATAGCGGGCCTCATACCGGTGGATGAGTTCGAGGGAGCGGGACTGATCGGTCTCACCACGGAATGCGAGGTAGGCGCGGGTGGCGGCGTCTTCTTCGGTGTGGGCGGGGTCCTGAAGACGAATCGCCCGCTCGATGCCTGCCCGTTCGAGCTCCCAGAGACGCATCTGACGCCAGCGGGCGACGGCCATGGTCTCGACGAGAGAAAGCTCGGTTTGGTTCTTTGGCTCGAGGTCGCGGGTAAGGGAGCGGAGCAAGGCGGTGAAGCGGGGCAGGGATTCGCTGCTGAATACAACGGTCTCGGCGAGGAGTCCGTGGCGGATGTTATTGCGGTTGGAGTTGAGTTTGCCCTCGGCGGTGACGGGGCCGCGGGATTTGGCTCCATTGGCGCGAGCGGCGGCGAGTTGTTTATCAGTCAGCATTGAGAGTTTCCTTTGTTCCGGCCTTATTCTCAGTCACGCGAGTTGCGAATTCGGTCGAATTTTCTGTAAAGCGCTGAGTATTCACAGTAAATAAGGCTCGAAGTCGCGTGATCGCCCTGGCGCGAGGGGTCGATTTGGCGAGAATGCGTGGTATCACACTGGCGTGGGGCTGACATTCGATCGGGGTGAGATACGCGCTAAGACTGAACGGCGCGCGGAAGTTCCCGATGCGGTGACGTTCGCGATCGAGAGGCTGGGATTTGAGCCGGATGAGCGGCAGGCGGAGGTACTGCGGAGCGATGCGAAGCGGGGCATTCTGAATTGCACGCGGCAGTGGGGAAAATCAACAACCGCCGCGGCGAAGGCGGTACACAGGGCGTTCGTGAAACCGCGGAGCCTGGTGTTAGTAGCGACGCCGACACAGAGGCAGAGCGCGGAGTTTATTCGCAAGGCCGGTGACTTTGTCTCGAAGCTGAAGATTGTGCCGCGCGGCGATGGGGACAACGCGATTTCGCTGTTACTGCCGAACGGGTCACGCATTGTGGGATTGCCGGGGACGGAGAGCACGGTGCGGGGATTCTCGGCAGTGTCACTGTTGCTGATCGACGAAGCGGCCAGGGTGGAAGACGCGATGTATAAAGCGCTGCGTCCGATGCTGGCGGTGGGTGAGGGCGACCTGTGGCTGATGAGTACGCCGAATGGGCGGCGGGGATTTTTCTATGACACGTGGGAGACGGGCGGCGCGGAGTGGATGAGGGTGACGGTGCCGGCGACGGAGTGTGCGCGGATCGGGGCGGAGTTTCTGGAGGAGGAAGAGCGGACGACGGGGAAGATGTCATTCGGGCAGGAATATATGTGCGAGTTTGTGGACAACGGGGAGATGGTGTTCGAGCGGGGTCCCGTGGATGCGGCGTTCGATGGCGGGGTGCGGGTGCTGGGGATTTAGAGAGATGAAGGCAGACAAGAAAAAAGGCAAACGATGTTTTATGTTGGGCTGGATTTAGGGCAGCGCAGGGACTATACGGCGGTGGTGGCGGTGGAGCGAATCCCGGTGAAGGTAGGCCACATTCTGCATGTGCGGCATGCGGAGAGGGTGGCGCTGGGGACGGCGTATCCGAAGGTGGTGGAGCGGATGCGGACCATCGTGCAGCACCAGGAGTTGAGGGGGAAGTGCGCGTTGGTGGTGGATGCGACGGGGGTGGGGGCTCCGGTGGTGGATATGCTGCGCGCGGGGCAACTGGGATGCGAGATTGTGGCGGTGACGATTACGGGAGGCGAGCGCGAGCATCAGGGGGCGGGGCGGTGGAGCGTGCCGAAGCGGGATCTGGTGGGCGGGGTCCAGGTGCTGCTGGAGAAGGGCGAACTGAAGATTGCGGCGATGTTGAGGGAAGCGGAGACGCTGAGGGCGGAGTTGTTGGCGGTGAGGCAGCAAGCGGGCGTAGGGGGAAGAGTGCGGATGGGGGCGGAGGAGGGTGAGCATGACGATCTGGTGATGGCGTTGGCGCTGGCTTGCTGGAGGGCGAGGCGGAAGGTGGTGGGGTATCAGGCGGGGAGGTTGCTGGGGTGAAGGTGGAGTGGCGATTTTGGCACCCGGAATGTGATGCAATGCATATACAGGATCTATGCCAAGGCGAGTGACTAAGACGGGCAAGAAGGCAGGTAAAGCGGCGGCGAAGCCGGTGAAATTCAAGAGTGAGCGCGAAGAAGCGGATTGGTGGGCGAGCGCCAAAGGGCGGGCGTTCATGAAGCAGAAGTCGGCTGAGGCGAAGACGGCGGGAAATCAGGCGTGGGGGTCAAGTTTGATAGCGAAGGCGAACCAGAAGCGCAGCGTGCAGATCGCTATACGTCTTCCGGAAGCCGATTTCACGCAGGCGCGGAAGCTGGCTGAGCGAAAAGGGCTGGGTTATCAGACGCTGCTGAAGATGCTGGTGCATGAAGGTCTGGCGCGTGAGGCGCGGCGCGGGTGATCAGCGCGATGACTCCGGTCAGTCAGGCGGCGTAACGGACGACCTCCAGTTCGGCGGATCGATCTACCGTGGAGAGGAGGTAGTCTACCTGGGCCATGGCGACGCTTTCCAATTCTGTTTCGCCGCATTGACGGCATTGAAGGGCGGGGAGGGTGCGGACGATCACGATGGAGGTGTCACCGATTTTGAAAGGCAGGTCGGTTACGCGTGCTTCCATCGCGCCCTGGCAGATTCGGCAGGTCACTTTGCCAACTTCCGCGAGCGCCTGATTGGGGCCATAGGGTCAGCGGGAATTGGCGCACTCAGCAAGTCCCGAGTATAGAAGGTGCTGAGAATTCTGAGCGAGTGGGCGGCGCCGGGGGAATAATCCAGGCGGATTATGGAGGAATTTTGCGTAATCGTCGCAACCGAAAAATAGGGTATGATACGAGTGCTATCGATTGAGTGCGTGCACTCAACAATCGACCGGCAAGTTTCTCCGTGGAGGAAAAGGTATGGCCATCAAAGAGGCCACGCTGGTCGAGCGTGTCGAGCTTTCTTACACGCAGCTGTTCTCGGCTGCAACGAGTCTAAATATCGCGTCTGACGAATTAGGCAAGGCTATCTCCGTTCTGGAGGCGGCCCTCCGGAACTTGGGCCTCGGCCTATCAGCCTGGACAAGAATTACTGGCGGAAACCATGACGAATCTGGCACGTGGTGGCACCGCGATATCGGGTATACGCAATTCAACGCCGAGTGGATGATTGCCCTTCGCTCCGTTTCCGGGGACCGTAGTTTCCCAAATGAGGATTCTGAAAATTTGTGGCGTTTCGGTGAAGCTCCTCGTTGGATGCAAATCGAGGCAGTAGCGAAAGTTCCGGACCTCATCGAAAAACTAACTGAGCAGGCTGAGGAGACGAGGACAAAGCTCAAGAATCGAACCGCACAGACACTTCAACTTGCGGCTGTCATCGAGGAGGTGAACAAGAGGGAACAGGACTGGCGGGGCAGACTTAACTCGGCGATGATGGAGGTTGGCCTCGCCTTCTCCGCGGACGCTATTGCACATCCCGACACAGAGGTCGCGCTGATCAAGAATGAGTTGAAGATCAAGGCGCCCTTTGAATTCCAGCTTGAACTCGGCTCAGAGGAAATCAAGATGGCGCTTAAGCAATTGGGACATCCCGATCTTCCTTTCAAAGTCGTTTTTGTAAAAAGACCCAGAAAGTCCCCCGAGGCGAAGCAATGACCGAATTGGTTTCGTTGGTTTCCAGCTTCGGCCTGCCAGCAGTCGTCGCTTCCGCGCTGATATACATTTTGCTCCGTAGCGAGTTCCAGTTCCGATATCCGAGGTCCGGGAAAAAATAGGGCGCGCACCGATATCGCCCCCCTTTTTTGTGAGGATGTCCGGAATTTCGTAGAAAGTAAACGACTCACCCAGAGCCGTGATAGGCTCCGGGGAACTTTTCCGTGCCCATTACGGGTTACATCAATTAGGGTAGTCAGATTTCGCAGGCAAGCGCGCGCGTCAGGCCCGGATAGCGAAAGCGAAACAGGACCCGAGGCCGCCTTGCGGAGTCTAACAGGGTTCTACAGAACCACCAATTCCGCATGAATCGGCATTTCATCCCAGGTTCGACCTTCCAGCGCCCGGCCCGTTTTCTTTTTGTGAACGCCGCCCCACTGTTTGAAGAAGAACGGTACGCCGACATCGAGGCATTGATCACGGATTTCTGTTACCCACTCAGGATCTATCGGGCGTGCGCCTGGGCCCGACTCGCCTCCGACTATTGCCCAGTCAATCTCGCTCAGATCAAGCTTCCCCAGCGGCCCCAGTAGCGGCTCTAGTGACAAAAATTTAACTTGCGCTCCAGTCTTTCGCAGGTCACCGATGCGGTATGTATGTTTCTCGTTTTCAACGCTGACGCCCATCCATATCTGTGGCGCCCAATTCAGTTCCTTATTCAATTGGAGAATTCGCTTGGAGCGTTTGGATAGGACCTGATATTGATGCCAATGAGCGCGTCCCATGACTTCGAACACCTGCTTGATGTACTCCGTCGGCACAGCCTCGTGAAAGAGATCGCTCATGGAATTTACGAAAATGCGCCGTGGCGACTTCCACTTAAACGGCAACTCCAGCATTTGTGGTTGGAGGGTAAGGTCAAAACCATTTCTATAATTTGCCTGTCCCATCGCTTTCAGGCGTTTCGCCAAGCGTTCGGCGTAGCAGTGTTTACAGCCCGGACTGACCTTGGAACAACCCGTCACCGGATTCCAGGTCGCATCGGTCCATTCGATATGTGAGTTGGTGGCCATTTTACAGACCTTGCCGTTTCCGGTATTTGTTGAAGATGTCATCCACTATGCCGGAGGCCACTGGTTGCTGGGAAGCGAAGTAAAGGTAGTAAATTACTGAGTTGGTCTTTGTTCTCATTGGCATCGGTTTCGAGACAAATTTGAATCCTGCCTTCCTTTTTAACCTATCCCGGAAGGCTTCCTCGAACTCCTCATTGGACACCTTTTCGGGGTTTCCGAACAGGTTGCCCGCGCCGCTGAAGGCGGCGTCCTCCCATGTCTCATCGCCCCAGAGACGCGTGAGTTGGTCTATTTTGCTCTGGAGTGCTTTGTCCCGGTCACGGCGCAGTGCGTTGCGATTGATGTCCATAATCATGAGATTCAAGAACACCTCGATCGATCCCATTTGCCCGGCCGTTTCAATGACCTCCCATTTTAAGTTGATGTTGTACGGATCGAGGAGACATAGCGCGCGTTTGTAGTCTGCATACTTGGCTCGCGGGAAAACATCCCTTAGTAGTACATCGTTGCAGTCCTCGCTGTAGACGTGGACGTCGGTTCGAGGCCCTGCGATACTCCGAAGTTGTTTGGCGCGGGCCGGGTCCGCATCGATGAAGTGATATTCCGAGAAAGCTGGACTGGTTTTGAGGGCAATCAACGGGCTGCCATCGACCACCTCCCCGGTTCTTCGTGAGAGGTGAATTCCGGGGCCGGCGAACGCGTCGATATACAACCATTTCAGGCTGAACATGGATTCGCGGCGTTTAGCATCGAGAATTCGAGCGTACGCCGAAGCGTACTCCTTAATGATGGCAAGCTTTACTTCTGACCAGATGCCGATTTCATCGTACTCGAATGCCACAACAAAACTGTATCAAAATGTTTGGGTATTTTACGAAGAGTTGTAAAAGACGATAAACAAGTTTCTCCAGAACTACTGGGCGTTGACTGAGGAATAAGGCGGCTATTTCGATTGGTTAGCGTCGGAGACGTCAGCGACCCTGTAGCGCGCCTTCGTTTTCTCGCCCTCCTTGATGATCTGGTTTTTGTTTAATAGACCGGAAAGAATCGACCAGGAGAGCCAGCCCTTTTGTTTGCCTTTTCGATCAGAAACGATGCCGAGTTTCCGCTCGATGGCCGTGTTGCTCAGTCCTTCCGGATGACCATGCAGGAGTTCAAGCATGGATTCTTCAAGTAACTGCAAGCCTTTTGTGGCTTTCTCTGATGGCGTCATGTCGATTCGGAATTGTACCAACTATTTTTGATGTCGAGCACGGCCAATTTCAGCGCTGGGTGAATTAACGACGTGAAGATTTCCTGCCTTGGGTTAGAGCTATCAGGCTGTCTACATCGTGGCCACTGATCCTTTCGCCGTCGATTTCACAATCCAATTCGCTTTCCAGCTCGCTCAAGGCATCCCAAAAATGGCGCTGGCTTTCCGTTGCGGCGAAAAGGAGTGCTTCTATTCGTTTGCGGTTGTATTTGTCTGGCACGGTGATTCCTGTGTTTATTTAAATGCGTGGCTCGACTGCGCCTATCACCACCTTTCGGCGGCCTGTGGCAATGTATATTCAAAGTATATCCAATGCGTAATGAAACGACAGTCTCGAAGTGGGGGAACAGTCTCGCGATTCGAATTCCTCAGGCGGTTGCTCGGGAGGCTCATATCGGTGAGGGGGATTCACTGGAAATCGATCTCGATCAGGATGGCTCCCTCATTCTGCGTTCTGCCCGTAAGCGGTACGAATTGTCAGAGCTGGTGGCGAAGATTACGCCCAAAAATCGTCATGGAGAAACAGATTGGGGCGGACGGCAGGGTAAGGAATCCTGGTGAGCGTCGCCTATGTCCCAGACGCGGGGGATTTTGTCTGGCTGATGTTTGATCCTCAGGCCGGTCGCGAACAGGCGGGGCGGCGTCCGGCACTGATTCTGAGTCCACGAACCTATAACGCGCGATCGGGTCTGGCGATCGTTTGTCCTTTGACGACGCAGGTGAAAGGGTATCCGTTTGAAGTGGTGTGGCATGGTCAGCAACCGGGGAATCGCGCGATGGGGGCGATTCTGTCTGACCATGTGGAGAGCGTCGAGTGGAAAGCCCGGGAGGCGGTGAAACTGGGGCGCTGTCCGGATGAAGTTATGGAGGAAGTTCGAGCGAGGCTGGCGCCGCTGCTCGGATACTGAAATCTTTATTCGGACCCGGTGACGCGAAAGCCCTGTTGAAAAATTGATAGGCGCTGGCAACCGAAAGGGGTTTTGGAGTGCCGCTCCTTTACAGTCACGGTTCGGAAAGGGCTTGGGGTGCGCTTTCGAGGAGCGGCTCCAGCCCCCACGCTTCGGAGGAGGCGAGCCGGACAATGCATAGAATAGGTATATGGCAGTTTCCAAGCCGACCGCTCGCGTAAAGAAAGCCGCTTCCTCGAAGGTTGTCAGGGGCAAGCACGCCGGTAACGCGCTTCGTGAGGTTCGTATCTGGATCCCGGATCTCAGTCCGCGGCGGCTGCGTGCCGAGGCGCATCGTCAGTCCCGCAATGTTGCTGAGAGTGCGGCCGAGCGCGAGGATCAGAAGTTTGTAGAATCCCTTTCTACGCCCGAATGAAGCGTGGAGAGGTTTGGACGGCGACAGGCAGCGGCGACTATGCAGGCAAACCTCGTCCCGTGGTTATTCTGCAGGATGACCGATTCGACTCAACGGGATCAGTGACGGTTTGCCCGCTGACGACGAACCCGGTTGATGCACCTCTATTCCGATTGCTGATTCAGCCGAGTGCCCAGAATGGCTTAAAAGTAGCAAGCCGCCTGATGGCGGACAAAATCACGACGGTTGCGCGGATCAGGCTCGGGCTGCGAATCGGACGTCTCACTTCCGCGGATATGGCGGGACTCAGCCGCTCGATTATTATGTTTCTCAACTTGCTGGACACTCTGCAGGGAGAACATAAATGACAGTAATTCGTTACGCCGCGACTAGCCGCAAATCCGGCACGTCAGCGGGTTTCAGCGCTGTCTCTTCGGGGCTGGCCGTTCGAGAGCAGAATGCAGATAGTGGAACCGAATCAGGTAGATATTCTCGCCTTTGCCGTGCCGCGCGACCTTGAGCAGATCGTCTGCGCCGAGGAAGCCGGACTCGCGCGCGAGTTGCGAGGTGACCTGAGAAAGCTCGATGGGTTCCACGGAGTCGATTTCGATCTGGCCTTCGTCCATACGGTAGCGGGAGCCGACCTTGACGTGGGGATGAGTCCAGATCCGAATACTGCAGGTAATGTCTCCCCGGCGGACTCCTTCGCGAAGACGTTTCGTGAAGACCATGTCAGAGAGATTACACCGGCCTGGGCTTTGTCTTAGGTTTGGTTTTGCCTTTCAGATTGAGTGCGACGGCGGCGCGGATGAGATCCTTCAAGGCCGCTTCATCGATCTTTTCGCCTTCGTGGATGTCGATGGCGCGGCGGACGTTTCCGTCGAGGCTCGAGTTGAAGAGGCCGGAAGGGTCCGGCAGCGCGGCTCCTTTGGCAAAGGTCATTTTGACGACTTGCTTGTAGGTCTCTCCGGTGCAGACGATGCCGCCGTGGGAGAAGGCGGGAGTTCCCCTCCACTTCCACTCTTCGACGATTTCAGGGTCTGCCTGGTGAATGATTTGACGGAGTTTGGCGAGCGTCTTGCCGCGCCAGTCTGGCAGTTGTTTGATTCTTTCGTCGATTAATGCGGAGGCAGATTCCACGGGAGTGGGGCTTTTCATATACGGCTTTTACTCTCATCTATTTTAGTTGTGATCGAGGTGATTAAGCTGGCGAGCTGCGCTCGCCCGAACAGGCTGAAGCCTATTCCACATGCGCTTCACGCGGTCTTCCTTTCTCTCATGATTCGACGCCGAACTTCAGGGCGTCGCCGGCAACGAGGCGGCCGAGGGGAGTTTCGCTGAGAAGGTGATCCATCACATCGAAGCAGATGTGCCAGCCGGCAGCGCCCATCGAAATGAAGCGGCGATCGATGTTGTGCCAGAGCGTGAGGCGCGTGCCGTGCCCGAGCGGATCCAACTCCCAGCGGAGGTCGCCGCCACCCCAGTTGTACTCGAGGACGCGGGGAGCGTCGGCTCGCGTCACGGTGGTTCCGGCCGTGGCCAGGCTCGCATCGGCATCGAAGGGCGCCCACTCGCGGAGGTGCGCCGGATCTGTCAGGGCGTCCCAGACTTTTTCCGGAGAGTGGCGCAGTTCTCTGACGAGGACGAGCGTCCACTTTTCCCCGTCCTTATGAATGTGTGCGCCGCTGGCTGGACCTGTTGTGTACCGATCGCGATCGGTCATCTCTTTCTCCTTTTCTTTTTGCCTTCTTTTTTCGTTGGGGTGGATTGATCCAGGCGGTCGAGGTGGCGTTCGAGGGCGTCTACGTGGGCGGACCAGAAGCGGCGGAACGGATCCAGCCAGGCATCCAGTTCCTGAAGCGGTTCCGGTTTCAGGCGGTAGAGACGGCGTTGAGCGTCGACTGAGGATTCGACGAAACCGGCCTCGCGCAGCACGCGCAGGTGCTTGGACACGGTCGGCTGCGGCATGCCAAGTTGATGCTCGATCTCTCCTACAGACTGTTGAGACGAGACCAGGAGGCTCAGTATGGCGCGGCGGTTCGGCTCGGCAATGATTTCGAAGACAGATTCCACTCTTCTGATATACCGCTCAGAGTATATACGTGTCAAGGCATATAAAGAGCCAGGGAGGAAATTATTGTCACCGGGCCGGCGACAGGTGTGCAAAATGCGACACCGCAGTGTTCAATCCGAACGGTCAATATCTGGGTAAGTCAACGCGCCGGCGTGGTCAGGCACAGGGCCTTATCCGGCTATGAGGAAGGGAAACGGGCGGGAGATGAAAAACTGAGCCGCGAATGAACACAGATATTGTGAATCTGTGTTCATCCGCGAACTGAAGTTACTTAGCGATCGCGAACCGGGGACTCGCCATGCAGAGCATGCTCGAACTTCGAAGCCACCGGCGGGGTCTTCATATGGCCGGTAAGAATTTCACGATTGGTTACATCGTGGCCGTAAAGTTCATGATCCGATTCTCCGTCAGGACGAAGCGTCGCGCCTTCGAGAGAAATACCCGCGAACAAACCGCGTGAGCGGGAGTAGGAAAGCATTTCCGCGTGCATCATAGCGTCGGTCTGAGCAGCCGCATCACGGCCAATGGGACCGGCAGCGGCTGAAGCATCGCCACCAACTGTGAACTTATCGGACAAAAGGTGTTTCATACCGCCGTCATTCATAACCAGAAGGACGATATCGGTTTCCGAAGCGCCGATTTGGAAGCCAACGCTTCCACCTTCAACGCGCATGGCAGCCGGAGCGCTCCAGCCTGAGCGATCAGCTTCGCGGCAGGTGGCAAAGCCGCGGCCGTATTTGGCGCCGAAAATAAATCCGGCTTTTTTCATGCCTGGAATTACGACAACGCATTTCGCTTTGTCGAGCAGGTCGTGGGGAATGCCGTGGTCAGACGCATGCATCATGTCAGTCAATGTCTCGGCCGAAGCATCTAACCTGTCGTCGACTTTAACTTCTCTGTCCGCCGCGAACGCGACGGTACTAATTGCACCAGCAAATGTCAAAATGGCTATGAATGTTTTTCGCATCACAGTCTCCTCTGCGCATGTAATAAGCGCCGCGGGTTCCATTGTGCGGGAAGACACATTTCGCTAGACACTGAGAACCGGGACGGGTGAGGTGCGGATGATTTCATAGCCTTCGCCGTTGTCACCTAAGTGGCCGCGACCGGGATTGTGTCCGAGCACCAGAACATCGGCTTGGGTCTCTCTGATTATGCTGTCGAGGTGTTGGGCGACAGTGCCGCTTTCGATAACCACAGCGGCGGTGGTTCCGAGTTCCTTCTGGAGGCTGGCGATCTCTTTGGCTGCGAAGTCGGCGAGTACCTTGTTCAACTCGAGATCTACATAGGAACCGCCAGGACCGAATCTCGTGGTGCCTGGGGTGATGTGGGCCAGAGTGAGCGATGCGCCCGCAGCAGCGGCAAAAGCCGCAGCCTGAGTTACGGTGTCGCGGCTATGCGCACTTAAATCGACAGAACAGAGGACGTGTTGGATAGAAAACTCGGCCGGCGATGCAGGCGCGCCAGATGCACCGGTGTTGTCGTGCGGGTATGCGACGGTCCAGACGGCACACGGCGATTCGTGCAGGACTTTAGCTGTTGCGGAACCCAACAGGTAGCGATAAGCGGCGGCATAGCCGTGGGTGCAGAGCATGATCAGATCGGCATTGTGGTTCCGCGCGGTGGCGACGATTTCGCGAGCGGGATCGCCACGGAGCAATACGCGGGTTACGGAGATGCCCTGCAGTTCGGACCGGAGTGCCCGATCGAGACTTTGCTCGGCATGCTGGACGACATGTGAGTGCAAATCCCGCGCGGTAATCTCGTGGCCGCTTTCGAAAATACCGGCGGGATAGGAAAAAGGCGGCACTACATGGAGCAGGACCACTTCGGCATCAAAGCGCCGCGCCAGCCAGGCGGCCTCGAGAACGACTTGCCGCGAGGTAGCGGTGAATTCATCGTCTAATAACACCGGAAGAAGGATTTTGTGAAGGTTAAGCATCACACCCTATTTAAGCGGAAGCGGAAGGCTGGCGGTCAAGTCGAATTGCGAGGTTAGTTGCCGTGGCCCTTTTGATAGCCGGCTTCATAGGCTTTCTGATCGTCATCTTTTTTGAAATGACGTTTTTTACTGTGATCGAGCTTGCGGGTTTGATCGCTCTGGCCTTCGCGCATCCCCTGCTGGTAGCGAGGATTCTTCGAATAGTCCGGCGCTTGACCCTGCTGGAAGAACGGCGCGGCAACGGCTGTTACTGTGCCTCCGGCGATGCCAACTAAGCCTGCTATGGCAAGAACGGAGACCGAATATTTCAGGTTAAGTTTCATGAGTAGATCCTTGATTTCTGATTGCGATTTCTGATTGCGATTTCTGTTTGCCGAGCGTTTGAGCGCCTGGCAGAGAGGGATCAGGCACGCGCGTGGCCGTTTCTGCAACAGCCGCTCTCGTGCCGTGACTGGTAACGGCAAATGGTCATGTGACCGCGTAACGTCATTGGAAAAGAATGGCGCGTCCGCATTTCTTTCTAAATGGCTGCAAACAGGGATTCGCGGAAGGGCCACGAGAGTGCACAGATGAATGCGGCGAAGAGCGCCCGGAAACGACGTCATGAAAAAGACTCAGGCATTTACTCGAATTGTGGCGGTACTCTGCGCCTTGTTGCTGCTGGCACCGGAGAGCGCGCTGTGGGCGCAACAACCGCCGCCGCTCCCCCCGCCGGGCCAGGCATTGTCGCCGGATCAGCTGGACGGTCTGGTGGCGCCGATTGCGCTTTATCCGGATGAGTTAGTAAGTCAGATATTAGTGGCGTCGACATATCCTCTCGAGTTAGTGGAAGCCTGGCAGTGGCTGCAGAGGAATCCGGGATTGACCGGGCCTGCTTTGACACAGGCGGCGCAGCAACAGAACTGGGACCCGAGCATACAGGCGCTGGTGGTATTCCCCGATCTGGTGAAACGGCTGAATCAGGATGTCACGTGGTTGACGAACCTGGGGAACGCTTTTCTGGCGCAACAGCCGGAAGTAATGGATGCCATCCAGCAGATGCGCTTCAAAGCGCAACAAGCCGGAAAATTATCTTCGACGAATCAGCAAAGAGTAAGCACTTCGGACGAATCGGGACAGCCGATTATCGATATTGAACCGGCGAATCCGCAGATGATCTACCTGCCGAATTACGATCCCGGATATTTCTGGGGACCTTCGCTTTACTATCCCTACGCGAACTGGTTTTACCCGCCTTACGTCGGTGGGGCTTACTGGGGATTCGGACTCGGAATTTCGATGGGGTTCTATTTCGGCGGCGGCTGGGGTGGCTGGGGCGGATGGGGATGGCATCCGGGCTGGGGCAATCGGAGCATCGTTGTGAATAACAATTTCATTCACAGGAACAACTTCAACGCGGGGCGTAACGGCAGTCTGAGCGGTAGCAGCGCATGGTCGCACGATGCGTCTCACCGGCAAGGCGTCCCTTACGCGAACTCCGCGGTTTCGAGCCGATACGGAGGGAACGTTCGGCAAAACCTGCAAACTCGCGGGTCGTCCAATGGAACAGCATCTCGGGGGGGCAGTGCGGCATTCTCGCAATCGAGAGGAGCCAGCAACGGGGGAAGTTCACAGGGCGGGGAACGAATGGGCAACAGGCAGATCGCACCCAGTCAATCGAGCGGGAACCGGAGTGCGTTTGGCGGCGTGCGTGACGGCGGCGCGGCAAGAATGCAGAGTGACCACGGGTTTTCAAGTCTGGGCCCGATGCGCAGTTCAGGAGGCGGCTTTGGTGGAATGAGTCACGGTGGAGGCGGCGGCGGTGGTGGCAGTCACGGCGGCGGGGGACGGCGGTAGGAGCTATGAAAACGAAATCGATACAAACCACGAAAGTGATGCATACCATGAATCCGTTGACGCGATTGGTTGCTGTCGGACTGACGCTGATGCTGGTACTAACGCAAGCTGCTCCGCGCGATGCTCAGCAGAGTTTTGCCACTTCGCAGGAAGCGATTCAGGCGATGATCGACGCAGCAGAACACAATGACGCGGGGGCGCTTCTGCAACTATTGGGTCCGGACGGAAAAGACATTCTGGAATCGGGAAACCCTGAGCAGGAAAAAGACGTGCGAGCAGAGTTTGCACGCTCGGCTCATGAAAAACTTCAGATCGAGCAGGATCCGACGAATCCTGATCGGGTGACATTTGCGGTAGGTAATCAGGACTGGCCGTTTCCTGTACCGCTGGTACGCAAAGACGGAAAGTGGCAGTTCGATCCGACGACGGGGCGGCTGGAACTGCTCGCCCGCCGAGTGGGAAGAAATGAACTGAACACCCTGGAAGTTTGCCGGGGCTACGTCGAGGCTCAACTGGAATATGCTTCCGAGGACCGCGACAAGGACGGTGTTCTCGAATACGCACAGAACATAACCAGCACGGCGGGCAAGCAGGACGGGCTGTATGCGGACGGCGGGGAACAGAAGCTGGTACCGCAGGGTTTCGCCGTAGCGGCGGGTCCAGGTAAACCTGAGCCCTATCACGGGTATTACTTCCGGGTAATCAAAGCGCAGGGACCGGAGGCCAACGGAGGCGCAATGGGTTACGTAGTGAAGGGCAAGATGATCGGCGGCTTCGCACTGGTAGCATGGCCGGCGGAATACGGTGTATCCGGAGTGCAGACGTTTATCGTCAATCATGAGGGCATCGTCTACGGGAAAGATCTGGGAGTGGGTACGGCAGCGTTAGCGCGGCAGATGACGCGTTTCAATCCGGATAAGACGTGGCGGCCCTCCGACCTTGAGTAATCCGGGTGCCCAGTCATAAAATGGGTGAAGAGGCGGATTTACATGCGTGGGCAACTCAGGTCGGGCATCGTTTCTGGTCTCTGCTGGCTGATCACATTAGCGGGAGCGAGCGCGACGGCACAGGATCCCCCGTCTGCGTCTTCGACGGCTTCAACAAATTCCGCGTGGAAACTGAAAGCGCCCAGCCATTGGGACGCAGCGGACGCGAAACAGGTGCTGACCGATTCGCCGTGGGTGAGGCTGGTGGAGCCCGGTGTCGTCCGTGACCTGGGTCTGGCGGAGCGGAGAGAGGGCGGAGACTGGGACGCGGATATCGGTCATGGAGTGGGGATCGCGGGGACAGGGATCCTCGGGAAGACCAGAGAGCAACTAGCTGTTGCGCGAGCTCATGAGAAACCGCCGGAAGACACCGTGATCCTGCGCTGGGAAAGTGCTTTGCCGGTGCGAGTCGCGGAACAGAAAACGGGCCAGACCGATGCGCCTATTTTGCAGGGCGACGATTACGCGATCGCAATTTATGACATTGCGACGCCGGATAGGTGGAATATTAAAAACCAACTGAAGGGTGTGGCGTTTCTAAAGCGCGATGGGAAGAAAGATGTGAAGCCGTCGCGAGTGGACATCCTGCGCCAGGCCGATGGGAAAGCAACTGTGATTTACATCTTCCCGCGTTCCGTGGAAATCACGAAGAAGGACCAGAAAGTGGAATTCTGGGCGCAAATTGGACGGCTGGTGGTGGCGCAGAATTTCTTTCCGAAGGAAATGCAGTTGCAGGGTGAGTTGCAGTTGGTGATGCCGTCCGACAAAGGCCAGCAGAATCCCTGAATCAGACGGAATCAGGCAGAGGCGGCAACCGGGTTACTTTCCGACGAAGACTCTTTGAAGGCTCAGGTCAAGCCCGTTAGCGGGAAGAGTTCCGGACAGCGGTTGTCCCGGATTGATATTTGCCGTTACGTAGCCGTTCTCCTGATAAGGGTAATTCTGTAATAGATAATCACAGAACTCCGGATCATAGTTGAGTATGTTGGCACCGCCGAAGTCCGTTACGTTCTGGGATGACGCTTCCCATACCCATCCATTCGACAACGACACGACCGACTGCAATTTGCAGCCTCCAGGGGCGCTGGGGACAGCAACCGGATACATTTCAAAGTAGTACTCGGTGTTGGGGTCGACACCCGGTAGTTGAAACTGACCTTGTGTCCCGGGAAGTCCCTGATTCTCGGCCGTGCCCCAATAGACCCAGATTGAATTGTTGTAGGTGGCGAGAACGAACCCATATTCCCGGCCGCCGTTGTAACAAGGGTTGTCTCCGTAAAAGACAGATTGAAACAGATTGGCGGGAGTTCCATTTAAGTCCGTGAGTCCCGTTAAAGGGTAAGGGGAATTGAAAGACCCTAAGAAACCGATCCCCTTTATCCCGCTACCCGCATTGCTTTCGATGTAAGACAAAGGGAAAGCTGTTGATTTTCCGCAGTTTACGGGAGCGCCACCGGCACCCGTCAGGTTGGTTACGGGCATGGTCAAGGTGTTGGCGACCGGCGTTATCCCGGCGAGATCGGTGTTCAGCACGGCGGCTTGCCCGGTCCGGTAGTAATTGCCGCTTGCGTCGTCTGACTGACCTGTCAGGTTCAGAATGTCGATCCAGACCGGAGGCGGATATTGTTGAGCAGCAGCGATGGCGGGAACTATCGCCACCAGCACGAACCGCATTCGTAGCGGCATTAATTGCGGAAGGCCGGCCCGCCGCCGAAGCCGCCCCGGCCGGTGGAGGTAAAGCCCTCGCGTTTGCCGTCGAGCTGTTCGAGGACGGATTCGATGCGGAGAGGCAGGAATTGGCGGAGAGGCGGTCCGCCGCGGCGCCCAAAACCACCAAACCCGAAGCCACCGCCCCGGTCGGGATCGGTAGGCCGTTCGAGGGCCGCGGGGCTGGCGGAGACCTGGCGCTCAAACTGAGTGAAAGTGACGGACTCATCTTCATTCACGGAGTCACGGATCAAAGACGCCATCCGATCGATTTCGTCACCTAGTCGTTCGACCGTGAAGTTACGAGTGGCGATGTTGCGCAGGATCGCGTTGTATCTTTTCAGGTACTCCGGCGAGGCCAGAAAACGATCGGCCAGAGGAAACTGACCTTTGCCGGAAGGTTTGGCGATGCTGAGATCCTGCTGGCCGGTACTGCCTCCGCCGCGTCCAAAACCGGCGAACGCCAGGTTCATGTCCCAGGGGATCCAGATAATTTTGTGCGTTTTTGGATCGAGCGTCACGTAGTAGTTGTGATTCATGCTCAAAGGACTATCGAGATTCACCGTGATCACTTCGACGGCGAGGAAACGAAGGAACTGATCGACATCGACATAGTCGGCGATGTGTTTCGAAAACTCCTCATCGGTAGCCTGATTCAGAAAGCGTACGAATGCGATGAAACGCCGGCTATCTTCCGAATCAACTTTGTCACCTGATTTTGCACCGTAGCGAATCAGGTATGAACTCCAGCTATCACCGAGATACGGCATTCCGTAGAGACCTTCGGGTTTTACGACGGGACCGGTTTTCCTGGCGAGGCGATCTTTGAAGAAGACCTGATCGATTTGTTCGACGACGGTGTAAAGGCCCGCGTACTGATTGTCATAGATGCCGGGGACGGTGAGATAGACGCGCGCAAAAGCCGTGCGCGGAGTGGGAATGCCTTCGTAGCGGAAGACATCGTAGGCCAGCGCTTCGCGGATCTGGCTCGCATCCATCGCATTGTTATTCAGATTGAGCTTGGTCATGCCAAAAAAAGTGCGGGACTTGTTTTTGGCATCGCCGGTACCTTCGAACTCGAGTTTGAGAGGTCGCTTGAGTTCGCCGCCGGAACGAAAACTGGAGTTGCCTTTGTAGCGGACGTCGAGTTCACCCCAGGGTTTGCCTTCGAATTCGAGGCTCGCTCTACCGGTGGGATAACGGTCATCACCGGAAACGCCCGGACGCGCCATACCGCCGCCTCCGGGAGGTTCCATTTTGTTGTATTGATCGGCGCCGATGGTCAGGTGAAAAGTGTAGAGCTTATAAGTCCCATCGTTACCGAAGAACTGCTCGGGAGTGCCCGTGACGGGGTCAAGCGCGCTTGCCGCACCGGCATTCAGAGCCGACGCGGTCAGGGTAAACATGAGCAGAAGCACGAATCGCGGTGTCGACATGGCTCTTGAGGAAGTGACGCTCCAATGTTATCTAAAGAGCAGGCAGGCGCGCCGGGTTTCACAGAAGTTTACACACAGGCGAAAATTGGAGTCATGACACTACCGGGCTATCCGGCGGCAAGGACGGCAGCGTTACGCGTGCATCCTCACTTCGAGCGGCATCTCAAAGGGACAGAGCTGCTGCCGGATGTCGAGACGATGCAATCGATCATCGACGTGGCCTTTTGGGCCAGTCTGCGGCGTGAGGAGATTTATACGCCGCGCGTCTCACTCGCGTATGTTGCGCCATCCGAGATTGAGATGCAAATGGTATTCGAACGGCCGGTCGCGCTGGCTTCGCAACCTTTGACTCGTCTGGGGCCAGCGGTGGAACGGCCCGGAATCCATTTGTGCGTGCGCCGATTGGAAGGTGAACTGGTGGTTTGGGGAGCGGCGCGGAAGTTGCCGCGATTCTGTTTTGTGCTGGAGGTGGTGGCGCCGGGATTACTGGTGATCAAGCGCGGCCGGGGCGACGATTCCGGGAAGTTCATCAATCTGGCAGTGCTGCAGGGCGATGAAGTCAAAGTGATCCAGCAGCAGGAGACCGACTCCGAAACGGACGCCGTGAACGTCCTGATTCAACTGGCGGTCTCGATGCGCGCGCACGGACGGGGTGGATCGATGCTGGTGATTCCCGCCGGTTCCAGCGAATGGCGAGATTCGATGGTGCAGCCGATTCTCTATGCGGTGGATCCGCCTTTCCGCGCGCTGGCGGATCTGATGTCGGAAGACCCCAGCGCACGAGAGCGCCGGCGCTGGCAGGAGGCGCTGCACAGGCTGATAGACGGGCTCGCGGGGCTGACCGCGGTGGACGGAGCAACGGTGATTTCCGATCAGTACGAATTGCTGGCTTTTGGCGCCAAAATCGTGCGGCGACCGCGTTGGGAGCAGGTGAGCCGGGTCGTGCTGACAGAGCCGATTGAAGGATCGGGATCGTCGATCGCAGAACCCGGTCAACTGGGAGGCACACGGCATTTTTCGGCAGCCCAGTTTGCACACGATCAAAGGGACTCAACGGCGCTGGTGGCTTCGCAGGATGGGCGGTTCACTGTGTTCGGCTGGTCGGCGTCCGAAGAAATGGTTTATGCGAACCGGATCGAGACGCTGCTGCTCTGAGGACACTTTCAGCAAAGCCCGCTACAATCCTTTTGAGGCCGACATGAAGACTACGGGCAACACGATTCTGATAACAGGCGGGGGAACGGGCATCGGGAGAGGCCTGGCGGAGGCGTTTCATGCGCTGGGAAATCACGTTATCATCGCGGGGCGGCGTAAGGAACCTCTCGAAGAAACGACCCGGGCCAATCCAGGCATGACTTCCATCAGGATGGATACCGGTGACGCGACCAGCATACGGACCGCGGCTTCGTACCTGGCCAAACAGTATCCGGCTCTGAATGTCCTGATTAATAATGCGGGGATCATGCGGGCGGAGAAACTGCAGACTCAACAGGAAGACCTGGCGGACGCGGAGAGCACGATTGCGACGAATTTGCTGGGACCGATCCGGCTGACGGCCGCACTGCTCCCCCAGCTGCAAAAGCAGCCGCAATCCGTCGTAATGAACGTGTCTTCGGGATTAGCTTTCGTGCCGCTGTCACCGACTCCGACATACTGCGCGACCAAGGCCGCGATTCATTCGTACACACAGTCGCTGCGGTACCAACTGCGGGCAACGACAACGGAGGTGCTGGAACTGATTCCGCCGTACGTTGCGACCGATCTGATGAACGGGGCTTCCGATCCGCGGGCTATGCCGCTCGACAAATTCATTGCTGAAGTGATGGAGATTCTGAAGACGCAGCCGGCGGCGACGGAAATCTGTGTCGAGAACGTGAAACCGCTGCGATTGGCGGCGGAGAGCGGTCATTATGACGCGGTGTTTCAGGGCCTCAACGAAGCCATGGGCTAGTATTTTTCGATCCCGATCCGACCAGGAGGCCGGTGGAATAACGCCAAAAATGGCTTAGCAGCTTTGGCGGAAGATGCGCTTTCGGTAGGTGCACAGCGCGATCAGGGCAAGGCCGGACGCAAGGAGAAGCATGGAGGCCGGTTCCGGAGCAGCCGAGTCCTGGCCCTGGAATTCAAGTGTGTCAGTGCCGAGCAGGGTGTCGTCTGAGGCCAGGTAGTTGATGGTGTAAATATCCTGAACGCCGCCAGTGATGGTTCCTTCACACCCGACCGTCGCACAGGGTATTTCGTTCTCAACTGGGTAACCCTGGAATTCCTGAAGGTCGAACGCGGAGGACAAGCTAAAGTATGCCCCCGCAGCCCCGGGATCGTTCGGATACTGGAGATATAAACCTGGCGCAACAAGCCCGTCGGAATAGGGGTTTGTGGCAGAGGTGTCAGCGATGTCGTTTGATGACACCCGGGGCAATCAAAGAAATGTTGCCTGGACAGTAGTCGTAGGGGCTTCCGTTGCTGCACGGACTGGTGCCCGCAGACTGTATCGGGTTGTATTACATTGGGCACGCAAATAGCCAGCGCGAGCGGCGTTGCGGAAGGCACCATTATCATTACCGACACGGCCCCGGGTAACCTCACCGTCGCGACGTATTTCGTTTGGTTTTTCAGGAGTCAGTGGGTTTCGTTGCGAAACACCACGCCGCCTTTCATTACAAACTTGGGTAACTATATAGATGACAAACTCAACGCGGGGCGCTACGATTGTGATTGATGGAAAAGCCATTTGTTTACCTGACCGACACAGAGGGCGTCAGCATCGCGTTAAACATGGACCACGTTGCGCGGGTGTCCAATATCTCAGCCGATTCGATAACGCTTCACTTTAGCGATGGGCACGAATTGACGATTGAGGGATTGCCAGCGCGTCAGATTCACGCCATGATCGCTGAGTGTTCTGTTCTGCCTGACGGAAGGGCTACCACTGAAGTTTACAGGCTGGCGACAATCAAGCCCTAACCGTCATCCGTTTCTGTGACTGAAGTTTTACTATGGGGATGATAGCCTCGACCGCTCGCAGTGCGGCAATAGATTCCTCTTCCGTTGCCCCGGATTCTCTGACAGTCCCGAGAATACGGTCTATGAGCGCGAACACGATAACCGGCTCCCGATTGTCCATCATCGGTTCCGATCACTGAGAGAACATCGAGGGTTCTTTTTGAAGTGCTCAAAATGTGCCGCCATGCCATTAACGCTCTCTCGATGCGCTCGAATCGGTTCCTTACACTCTGGACATCGGCCACCAGTCTCACCCAGTCCCAAGTAGTCCTGAACCTTTATGGGCGTCCAACCCTTCCCCGTCAATACTTCGCACACGACACTTCTCGGCATTGTTAGGATTTCGACTTCGCCCGCTTCCTCGCCCGCGCCCGCGCTTGCTTCGTCTCTTCTTTCACCACGTCTGCTTTCGACGTGCTGAACATCTTGCGGACGGCGTAATCGAACCGCGCCGCTTCCGTTTCGCCAGGGACGCTTGGTGCAGGTGCTGGCTTCATCGGGTCTCCACCAAAACACTGAGTTTCCCGGACTCCATCAACCTTCCAATTGTCCGTTCAATCGCCTGCCCCACGGCATCAACATGGCTGGTTTCAATATCGACATAGAAGGGCTCCCGTTCATTGATCTGGGCACCGTCGAAGATATCGACGTGGGCATATTGAACGTTGATACTGAATGGATAGTGCTGATAGATGTTCAGCATGGTAGCGATTTCCTTTTCCCGCTCTTTGGAGTTGACTGCCCAAATCGGGCCGCAACTCCCTGGTGCAATACTCGCTTTTCATTTACCCCCTCCGTTGCGCATGAACTGCGCCCTGTGCTGGCTTCATCTGGCACCATTATACCGCCAATTCTGCCGGATGTAGAATGGTCGATACTGCGGGATGAGGAACTTGACAATCCTCGCGATGTTCTCGGTTGTCGCTGGATTTGGCCAGACGACGGCGGTAGCCGGGCATGCGATGGGCGTGACCACAGATGAGTGGCTGGCAGAAGCGCATATCGACTGCACGAGCAAGGCGAAGGGCATCCGCGAGACATGCCGCACTTTATCTGGGCTGCGAAAGAAGGACGGATGGCTCTACGGAAACATTACGCCCAACTCCCCGACAATCAGTTGGCTGTTCAAGCGGGGCCGTCTCGCAATGGTCAGCGTGGTAATCTCCGATCCATTCAGTGACCAGCAGATGACTTTTTTGCGGGAGCAGTATGGTCAGCCAGCCAGCGACAGAGAGGTCCGTTATCAGAATGGCTTTGGTGCGACATATGATCTCCGGGAGGCGCTATGGAACATGCCAGACGGCGCGATCATATCGGCCAACGAGAAGATCAATGATGTTCCCGCGCGCTGGCTCGATGTGGAGATATTAACAAAGGAAATGGCCCAGGTATTGAGTGGGCCACCGCCAAAAAATCCATATGCAAAGTGAAAGTCTGAAGAGGTTGTAATTGAGAGATGAAAAGGCAAGGATTAGCCGGGCCAGCCGTGTTCTTTTGCCAGTTTTCTCATTGCCGCTTCATCGATGCGAATCGATCCGTTTGGAACTATCCGACTTGCGACAGCGTCGAGGAACCGAAACATTCGTTCCTTGCCCGAGAAACTTCGGGTTCGTGCCCAAGCGAATATGTCCGCTGCCTGGATCGGCGGATTTTCCCGCATATCCGCTGGCAATATATTAGCCACCAAATCGACCATTGGGCTCACGCTGACACTTCCCGGCGCGGTGCGTTTCTTGAGCCATTTCTCCCGCAGTGTCTTGATGTGAGGTTCGTCCTGATCGAAGAACACATAAAGCTTCTCGATGTTATCGGGATGCTCCCGGCAGTACCACTGGACGGCAGCGTCGAGACACAAGTAAGCGAGAATATCGACAGCATCGCCGCCCACCGGCAGCCCTTCCGCAAGTAACCGCCGATGCGCCGTGCTATCTATGCTGATTACAAATGCACAGAATGCGCGTTTGTTTATGTTCTGCAAAAAACCGAGAGCATCGAGGACCAATTGGGACACCTTATCGTCAGTCCAGCCAACGACACGCTCGAACGGATCCTCTCGCATGACCAGCGGGTTCATGTGGATATAGGGGGCAATCGGGTAACGATCTTTAAGCATGGTTTCCCATCTGGTTTGGAAATCCCCCCAGAATTGGTCGCTTGCAATCAATCCCGCGAGCGTCATCCATACGGCCCCGTTGTCATCTTGGCCCTCGCTGGCGTCGCAGTAGAATCGCATGGCGATGAGAGGTCTTCTTTCGTCCAGGTAGAACCGTCCTGTACATCTTCCCATTTCGCTCAGCGGAATCGCCGAGACAGTTGATGTCGTCGTCATGCTTCCCTTTCCGCCGAGTGGTACACTGCGGCTAGGGAAGGCATCAGACGCGGCGGCGGCTACCGTTGCGATTGACTAGGCCCCTGATTTTCTAAGATTTAACGCGCGGATTTTTTCTCTTTCCGCGCTTCTGTCGAGCGGATTCCTTTTTAGTTAATACTCGCCCGCGCCTCCGGTTCCTTACCGATGAGGCTGTCCCACGTCAACCGCTTTCCGACGATCCCTTTAACGGCAAGGTCGAACCGCTCAGCATCGGTCATCTTGCGATTGTTGAAGCGGTAAACCTGTTCGTCCAGGTACCGGAACAGATGGAAGGGTTCGACCGAAACGTAGGTTCCCCGAATTCCCCTTTTCAAAAGCGACCAGAAGTTTTCCAACCCGTTGGTATGGACCTGTCCATCAACGTATTGGACGGCGTGATCGACTACGCCGTGCTCGAACTCACTCAGACCTTCGTATGATTTGAGAGCGTCAGTGTACAGAGCCGATCCAGCTTGAACGTGCTTGCGAACTTCAGCTTGGAGAGCCTTCTTGCGGCGATTCTCTACAACCTTCGTGCGCACCTGGCTCGGCCTCCCATCCTTTCCACGTTCCAGAATTCCCATAACGGCAGTCTTATCTTTCCCGCCGGTCCCGGTAATCTTGCGAGCGCGAACACTGGCGTGCATGTTGCGGGCGAGCCCACCGATGAAGGTTTCATCGGCTTCGACGTGGCCGGAAGCCTTATCGGTTGGCTTCAGGCCCAACATACAGCGAATCCGGTGATCCATGAACCAGGCCGACTTCTGCGTCACGCCGATGTTCTTAGCGATCTCGCAGGAGCTAACGCCGTTCTTGCAGTTCACCACCTGCCACATAGCCGTGAGCCACTTGTCCAGCCCGATAGGTGAATCTTCCATCGGCGTTCCGGTCTTCAGGGTGAATTGCGGAGATGCGTGCTTTTCTCTGCACTGCCAGCGGTTGTACTTCTCTAGGAACAGGACGTTCTGAGAGCCGCAACGCGGGCAAACAGGACCGTTCGGCCAGCGACGCGCTACCAGGAACTCACGGCAGTTGACCGGATTCGAGAAGTATACAACGGCTTCCTGAAGGGTGGTCGGCTCTTGTTCCATGCTTTAATCATAGGGGTTTGGAGGCAGTTTGTCAACTATATAATTGCCCAAACTTGACTCGCTCCATCTCGGTAATATCGGTGAGCGGATCGCCTGAGACAGCAATGATGTCGGCGAACCTCCCCTTCTCCACCATACCCACCTGTTTGCCGAGATCGAAATTCAGGGTGGCCGCGGCATTGATAGTCGCCATCTGCAGGGCTTGTGCCGGGGTCATTCCCCATTTGACGAAATAAGCAAATTGTATTGCCTGTACGCCGTGTCCCACATCATGAGCGCCGCTACCGAAAACCTCGGTCACACCGGCGGCCACCAGTCTGCGGAAGCTCTTTTCTATAAGAGCGAAGCGCGTGGTCTTTCCGGCGGTAGCGAGGAGATCGCGCTTCTCCAGATCGCCCATCAAATCCCACAGCGTCTGCTGTACCGGGCGCATTGTTCCGTCGGCAAGGGGAGTCTTGAAGAGCCGAATGGTTTCGTCGTCCAGGCCTTCGGCTCCTGTCACACCCACAATTACATGGATCGGAAGGTCAACGCCCGCTTCGAGGCAGTTGCGCAAGCCCTCGCCGCCATAAGCGTGGCAGGCAACCTTAAGACCGCGCCGGTGCGCTTCGTCAACAATGGCTTTGTTCTCCTCAAGCGTCAGAGAGGGGACGTTGATCATCTTCCCGTCGGGCGTGAAAGCGCCGCCGCCCGCTGGCTGGGGATATCCTCCGCCTTCGTAATCCTCAGTCTCATAGACCTTGATCCAGTCGGTGCCGTAGTGGGAGCGTTCGCGAACGGCCGCCCTGGCGCGATCGGGTCCATTGATGTCTCCGGCATTTTGCCAGAGCGGATCTCCCGGGCCGAAGCCGAACCGAGTGACGACGGACGGAGCGGGATAATACGAAGCGCCTCGCGGATTGAGTTGCGGACCTGCGACCTGAAGGCGAGGACCGGGTACGAGTCCCTTGTTGATGGCATCGCGCAGTTCGACGGTGGCGTAAGTGGGGGGTGACCCCATGTCCTGCAGAGTGGTGAAGCCGGCGTAAAGATCATGGAGCGCATAATTCAGACCGATGAATGTGAGCCGGCTCTCATTCGGCTCCTGTTCCTGCATCAGGTGAACGTGCCGATCGAGCAAACCAGGCAGGACCGTGGCGCGACTGAGGTCGACCACACGCATTCCCTGTGGAATCGCCACCTTCGCCGCGGGGCCTACGTCAATGATGCGCTCGCCTTTGATGAGAATGATCTGATTAAGAAGGTTCGTGCCCGACCGGGGGTCGAAGAGGCGGCCGGCACGGATTGCCACACCCTCAGGCGGAGGCCCCTCCATATTCATCATCAGCCGGGCGTCAAAGGGTCCGGCGGCGGGCGCCGGAGCCTGGGAGAAGAGGGCGGGAGTGGCGAAGAGGGCGATAACAGCCGCCAATTTCAGAACGCGACGGGTCAGCGATTGCGAGAGCATGGCAGATTTCTGTAGAGCATTATTACAGGGAAGCAAGCGCCTGGTTCGATTTTGTGTAATCACGCGCCGGAACCCGGGAAATAAAACCAGGGAAGTAAGCTTCACAGTTAAGAGAAGCTGATGACGGATGTGATGGCCGAGCGATCCGCCGCGACCTGAAGCGCGTCTTTCATTTTGTCCACGCCGAATACCTGGCCGACCAACGATTTCGCGTCAAACGCGCCCTGTTCGATCAGGCGGACGAACTTCGGCAGGTCGCGCAGCGCCTGCACACCGGCATAGTTGCCCGGCACATGGGTCTTGCCGGCGTTGGCCCATTGACCGGCGGCGAAAGTGACGTTCGAGCCCGCGGGTTGGCCGATGCTGCACGTCCGCACGAACCCGCCGTTCCTTGCTACGGTCCATGCCTGTTGCAACGCCTCGACGCCGGTGATGTCCGACGGCGACTCAACGCCTGGCGGGAGCGGGTAACGCGTACCGCCAACCGCCTCGAGGACGTATAGCGGGCCCGCGGCGCGCTCACCTGCATAGTGGCGTCCCGGCGGAACGACGTCCGGCGTCAGTGCCCGGATCTTGTTGATCAGATCGTTGCCTTTATCGACGTTCGGATCGAGAACATGCGTCGCGCCAAGCTTCAGGGCCAGTTCGCGCCGGTATTTGATGGGATCGATACCGACGATTGTTTTCGCGCCCTGAATACGAGCGCCCTGAACAGCGCTGATGCCGAGGGGGCCGAGGCCGAACACGGCCACGTCTGTGCCCGCTTCCACGGGGAAGCGACACATCGCGAGGCCCAGACCCGTGCCGCCGACACACGACAGCAGGGACAGTTCAACGGCCGGCACTTTTGTAAAGACCGGCACGACCCAGTCCTCATCCGACACGACAAACTCCGAGTAACCGCATGGCCCCATGGGCGCGGCGGTCATGTAGACGGGCGTATTACCGGACATCGTCGCCGAGGGTATAGCGGGGAGCCGCGCCGCGCACAGGTCGCCGCGGTTGCTCAGGCAATTCGAGCACACACCGCAGTTGGGCGTAGTCGCGAGGATGACCTGGTCACCGGCTTTGACCCGTTTCACCATGTGGCCGACTTCTTCGATAATGCCGACACCTCCATGTCCGCCCGCGGCGGCAAACGATGCCTGGTTACTCGTGTTGAGTTGCGTCGTCGTCGAATAGCACGTCTGCGAGGCCTGCATCCGGATGACGACCTGCAGAGGGTGAATCGGCAACAGCGTCAGCGTCTCTGTTGACAGGGTCCTGTCATGGCGGACAAGCGCGCGGAACTTCAGCCCGGTCGTCTTACCCGGACCCTGCCGCTCGGCCAGTACAGATGCGGGATCGGGGTTGCCGGTGCCGTTCCCCCAGAAGACAACGCCGCCCTGGGGCCGGGCGCCGAAACCGGCTCCAGGCGCCGGCGCAGGTGGGGCATTTGCAGGCACCTGTTGGGCGTTCGCCGGTATCTGCGCGAGCAGCCCGGCCGCCCCGGCTCCCACGACCCCTGCCGCGCTTTGCCGGAACAGATCGCGACGCGAGACCGTCTGATCTTCCGTTTCAGTGTGAACCCGATTCTCACCGCACGAACACATTCGTTCCTCCGATTGATATGGGCGCTTGCTATGGATATACCGGACCGAGCCGGTTTGGTCTGGTGATTCCCGCCCAACCGTCGCCATGAGGCTATCACAATTTCTTAAAAAAAAGACCGGAGTCTCCCTGACTCACTCCAGCTATAGCTAAAGCTGGACCTGGTAGATACTCAGGCCGAGCGCAGTAGGGGCCAGCAGGTATCCGTTATTTGTCGTCAGAATTCCGCTGAAGCCGAATTGGGTCTGAAAGGGATACAGCAGGATGTTCGTCGGGGTGCGCGCGTCGACGATCATGAGCGAGGCGGGACCGAAGTCGTCTGTATCGGGCGGCTTGTTGACGATAGCGAAGACGCCGAGGGCTGCGGCGTTGGTAAAAGCAGACGTGTAGAACGTACCGTTCACCTGGATCTGAGTCGTGATGGTGGAAACGACAACAGGCAACTGGGGGTTGGCCAGGTTCATCGTGGTCAAGGTCAGGTTGCCCGTGAAATCGAAATCAGGATTGCCTGGATTACGTTGTCCCGCCGTGTTCCCGGCAGCGAGCAGAGTGGTCCCCGCGAGATCGAAACTCAGGAGAATTGAAGTTCCGGGTACGGTGACCTGGCTGAGAGGAGACGGGCTGACGGGCGAAGAAAGGTTGATGACATCGAGGTAGCCTGTGCCGACCGTGCTGGCACCCGTCGCGGTAGAACTGGCGACATAGGAGTAAACCTGATTCACCACATTGGCGTAGGGCATCAGATTTTGATTGCTCGCGCCTGAAGCGGCCTGCAGGGTCGTCAACAGGAGCGGATGAGCGGGATTCGTGAAATCGAACGTTACGAAATCACCTTCCTGCGAAGCGATCTGGGCGCTGCTGCTGTAGTACGTGATGAAGCTGGTGGTGATGACTGCGTAGTTGCCGGTGAAGCTGAGATCTTCCATGTGACCGTAGGGTGTGGAAGCCACCGTGAGTAGGGTGGGCGACTGCGGATTGGCCAGACTGAATACGGCGAATGACTCGGTGGCTCCGGATTCCGACCCAACCACTTCCACCAGATAGGGAGTCACTCCGGAGGGCGCGTTGATGGCGCAGAAATCGCCGTAGCCGTCCAAAACACTGTCACCGAATTCGCCGAGCACGGAAGGCGCAGCGGCAGTGGTTACATCCACCATCACGATGTGGTCTTCGCCGCAGATATAGGCGGTATTGCCGTAGAGCACTACGTTGCTGGTGTCGCTGTTGGCAAAACCGACGGAGCTTACGAGGCTGAGTGGACTTGTGTAAGCCGTACCTGACCCCGAAACCGACACGATGGCAGACGCGCTGATGAGACCACCTATCGTGATGACGAGCGGATAGTCACCGGTGGGGAGTGCGGGCACCTGAAGGTTGGCCTGGCCGAGTCCGGCATAATCCGGGGCGAGACCGATGAATTGAATGGGGGCATTAATAGGCCCGATGGTTGCGGTTGCCGCGGCGGTAGCGCTGGAAAGTGGAGAGCCTGGGGCTGCGGTTCCATCAGTCACGGGGTTACTTACAGCGCCCTGACCGGTGAAGTAAACAGATATGATCGAACCGGCGGCTGCAGGGGCGGAATCGCTGTTCACTGAGTTGTCGGGGTTCAGGGCGGCAGCGTGATTGGTCTCGTACTGAAATATGGCTGGCGCTTCGGTAGTGACCGTAAAGGCGAATGAAGCACCGGCGCCGCCGGGTCCATTCACCACTACATTGACATCGCCTGCGGCTGTCGAGGACGGGACCTGGAAGTTGATCTGTCCTGCACTAACGTAGACGAGGGGGGCCAGAGTGCCTGCGACGGAAACGCTGGTGCCTCCGAGTGACGTGGGCAAAGGGTAGGCGGCTGCCGAGGCCGGCTCCGTGGCGAGGCCGGTGCCGAAGATGGTAGCCAGGGATCCGGGCGAGACGCGAGGGCCATAGGAGGCGGCGTCAGTCACGAACTGAACGACGGGGACGGCAGCTTGGGCGACGATGGGCAGAAGAAAGAAGGGCGCCGCGAAAAGGCAACGGTAAAGCGTAAGGGTCCGTACGATTGCGGAGGGCGCAGACATTCGCAAAACAGTTGACGCTGAGCCAGGCTTCAGCGTGGAAAGCCAACGTCTTTCAGACCGTTAAGAATGAACTGGACGGCAATGGCTGTGAGCAGCAGTCCCATCATACGGGTGAGAATGCGGATGCCGGTTTCGTGAAGGTAAGCGCTGACGCGGTCGGCTGCGGCCAGAACCAGAAACGAAGCCAGTGCGCTGGCGCCGATGGCGGCAATGACGATAGCGGAGTGCGGCCAATCACCGTTCTGGCTCATCAGGACCATGACGGTGGAAATGGAACCGGGTCCGGCGAGCATGGGAACGCCGAGAGGGATGATGCCGACGTCATCTTTTTCGGCTCCTTCGTGGGCATCGTCGGGCGTCTCTTTGGTGGGCGAGCGCTGGGCTTTGAGCATGTCAAGGCCGATGAGGCCGAGGATCAGTCCCCCGGCTATTTTGAAGGCCGCGAGGGTGATGCCGAACAACTTGAAGATGAACGTACCGGCGATCGCGAAAGTCAGGAGAACGATGAAGCAGGTGACTGCGGCGCGCACTGCCATGTGGCGGCGACGGGCACGGCCGGAGACGGGGGTCATCGCGAGAAAAGTGGGCACGGCTGCGACGGGATCGACCAGCACGAAGATGGAGGTAAACGCGATCAGGGCGAACTGGAGCAGCGGCGGCAAGGTCAATTATGATGATGCCGCAGAATCATGTTTCGATGCCGATGCTATTGCAGTGATTCCGCGAGTAGCCGGTGGGCGGCGGCACGCTTCATCGCGTCCTTGTATTCGCTACGGAACTGGCCGGCCCGATTCTCGGCGCTCCAGTAGGGGTTGGGGATTTTGGAGCGCGTAGCCATCCCGCTGTAGCGCTGGGCTTCGGCTTCCGCGTCCGCGAGGCTGGCTTGGGCTTGATCTGCTTTGGCCCGATACCAGGCGGCGAGGCGCAAGTGGTCGGCGGCAGTCCGTGCTTCGGCTTCGGCTCGTTTGATTTCTTTGGCGGAGAGAGGCTCGCGTGAGTCGGTCTGGGCTGAAAGAGAAAGGCCGGCCCCGAGTACAAGAGCCAGCGCAATCCGGCGATGCAGCGACAGTTTCAGGGGGTCTTCAATTGGAGTAACCGTAGCCGAAACGAGCCGCATCGAGGAGAAGAGTTTTGGTGCCAAGATAAGTCAGGTGGGCTTCCTGTTCAATTACGCTCTGAGACGTCAGCACCAGGCGCTTTTCCAGTGGTAGCGGCTCTTCGGTACATTCCGCGAGCATCGCCGACGTCTTCTCGATCTCAACAAAGTAGGCTCGCATCGACGTTACTGAGGTCATGTGCAGTTCAATAAACTCAGCGTGACTCATTCAGTCCGCTCTTATCCGACATAGTTCGCATATCGTGTCAGACGCAGGAAACCGGCAAGCGGGTACTACTCAGATAGTAGGGATCGCCTGACCCGACAACCGCCCATTGGGATATCGCGAAGACGACAATCCGGGTCGGGCCGACAAGTCAGGCATTTTTCAACTTTACTCTTCTGGCAGATGTTCGGGGTGGCAACTGAGTTAGTGGAAACGGGTCATCGGCCATTATGACGAATTGATCATGAAGGAGAACGTTCAGCAGGGACTTATGAATCTTCAATTCACCGTTGTACTCGATGAATCCCAATTTGCGGAACTTCTTCATGAAAAACGTCACATGTGAAATGCTGGTGCCGATCATCTGCGCCAGGTCTCCAAAATTCATCTTCGGAACGGCGCTCTTCGGCCTGCCCTTTTTCCCGAAGTTGGCAAGGATCAGAAGGACGCGCGCCAGCCGCTTCTCGTTGGAGTTTAAGATCTGGCTCACCATATCCTCCTCAATGCTGATGTTTCGGGACAGCAGATGCGCGAGAAATATCTCGGAAAAGGCCAGGTCTTTGCGGAGAAGACGCAATACGCTCGCCTTTTCCAGCCGCATGATCGAAGATTTGACCATGACAGTGGCGGTTGCCACGTGCGGCTGTCCTTTCAGGCATCCCTCGCCGAGAAAGCTGCCCGCGCCTAACACGCCCATAACTGCTTGTTTGCCGAATTTGGAGACGATGGTCAGCTTGACCCGACCCTTCTGGATATAAAAGACGGCCTCGCCGGAATCGCCTTGCGCGTAAATCGCGTCTCCGAGACGGTAGTCTGAATGCGTGATGCCATCACCGAGCGCCGTCAGAATCTGGGGATCGAGAGGTCGACCGCTGCGTTTCTCCATTTCCTTCATCACAATGTTGTTGTTCTCCAATATCAGATCGCGCATGGAAGCGATTTGTTCGCTAGTCAGTCCGAGGGTGTGATAGCTAAAGGCGGCATCGAGGGCAGCAATACAACCGGGAAAACTGAGCCTGCGGGCCAGGAAGCGCTGTATCACATCTTGGGTCTCACTCTTGTACGCTTCCACGCTGGTTAGAGTATAGCCCCCAGCTTTGGAGTATCGGTCCGCAGGAGGCCTGTTTCGCGCGGCAAACAATACGATGTTGCGGCCGCTCGAAACCCGATAGTGAACGTGTAACCCGCATTCCGGAGGTTATGGATATTTCGGTTATTCTTCAGGAAGTCGGACGCCGCGGGCATGGTGACGAGACAAGTCGAGCAGTTATTCGAATTCGCCGGAAACCGCGACTTCCGCAGGCGGGCGTGCGTGGGTGTGGCGATGCTTCTTCACTTTCCAGGGACTGATCTCCCTGAGAAACGCCCCCAGGCCATTTGGAAATGGCTTCACCGCTCGGCGATTGACGCGGCGCCATGATTCCCAAACGTTGCCGACCAGCACGCCGGCGAGCAGGTAATAAACGACGCCAAGCCATTCGAAGAACGCGAAGCTGACCACGGCGACCATGATGCCGCAAATGATCTGATCGGGATACTTAGCCGGAGAAGTGGGAGGGTCGGTCAGGATGATGAAGGCGAAGAAGAGGGCGGCCTGGAGATCGGGCGCGCGATAAATCTCCGCAACCCAGCGCGGGTCGCCTACAAACGAGGTCACGGTGAAGAGAAGGAAGTAAGTGCCGAGAAAGACCAGCACCAGAGGCATTTTATTGACGCGGTCCGTGATGAAGAGGCCGGTCACAATCAGCACTGCCTGGAGGTAGGGCGAAAGCTCGGGAAGGGCGCCCCACCAGCTCTGGCCGGTGTGAAAAACAAAGTAGCTGAGGACGATGGCCAGCGCAGCCGGGTTGAAGACATTGGCCATGCGGGAGCGGAACAGATACTTACTCAGAACGGCCGCGGTGGAGGTGATGGCGACCACGTACCAGGGTTCCTGAGCGCGCAGGACCATGGCGACAATGAGCGCGGTGAGCACAGCGCCGCTGGGGAATTCCCAGACCTTCTTGCGGATGCGCAGGACGAAGGTATCTGCCACACCCGCGATTGCCGCGGCAGAGAGAAGCCCCGGCAAGACGGTGCGCAAACCTTCGTGCGGCGCAGCCATGGCGGCGAGGATTACGAGAATGACGGTGAGCAGGCCCTTGGGCGTTTTGAAGAATTTCAGCAAACTACGCAACATATCACTTTCACTTCGGTGGCTCACTTCACTCGCTTTCTTCAGCCGGCATCTTCGTTAAGCAATGGCGTCGTGCCAACGGCTTTCGTCAACTCACGCAGGCCTTTGGTTTCGTGGCGATCTAATGCCGGCGTAAAAATCAATCCTTCAACACCCATACGATCGAGAAACTCGATCCCACCCACAGGACCAAGCACGAACGCAGCCGTGGCCAGGGCGTCGGCCAACATAGCATTCGGAGCCACTACGGTGGCGCTGGCAACGCTTTTGGGCGATGTGCCGCTGCGTGGATCGAGAATGTGATGTTCGGCGGAATCATCCGGCGTCCGGCGTTCGTAATCGCCTGACGTACACACTGCCTGATTCGAGACAAGCAGGGTTTCGATGACTTCGCCATCACGGCGGGGGTGACGGATTCCGACCGACCAGGGCTCGCCGCGCGGATTCGAGCCACCGAAGTAAACGTCACCACCGGCATTGATGGCGAAGTCGCGGAAGGGGGCCAGTTCGCGAGCGGCCGTATCGACCGCGAGACCTTTGGCCACGGCTCCGAGATCGAGCGTCAGAGGACGGCGCAGCGTGATGGTTCTTCGCTTTGCATCGAGAGTGACGTCGCGCCAGGTAACGCCGGTCGCGGGAATTTCGGATTTCACGATCGCGCCGGTGCGGTGTTCGCGATTGAAGCCGCGCTTCTCCATCGGATGCCCCACTGTGGGATCGAATGCGCCCCCGGTTGCTTCGGCGACTTTCACGGCGAAGCGAACGGCTTCAAAAAGAATGGCACTGGCGGGGACGGGCACGCCGGGGTGCGCTGACAACTGCATGAGTTCGCTGGAAGGGATGAAGCGGGTGCAATGCTTTTCGATTTCATGAAACCATCCGAAAGCCCGGTCCATGGCGGCGCTTGCTTCAGCCGGCTGGTCTTCGGGCACGACGTGGACGGTTACGAGGGTACCCATCACGACTTCAGTACGAACGGGCACCTCAGGGTTCCCCTGCCAATCACTTCGCTTTGCTCAAGGCATCGACGACGGCGTAGTAGAAGGCGGTAGCGCTTTCGGTAGCACCGGAGACATAGTCGACTTCGGGGCTTTGGCGCTGGGCTACTTCCGGTGGCAATTTATCAATGACGTTGCAGGAGTAGCGTGTGCGGCAATCTGAAATGGAGGCTACGATGATGCGGCCGCCTTCCACGTAAACTTCGGCCTGGATGTCGCCGTGGCGGCAGGAGCCCCAGCCGAAATACGTTCCGTCTTTCCATGCGGGTGCGGCGGCTTTCGCGGGAGCGGCGCTGACAGTCTCCGTTTTATGCTCGATGGGCGGAATCAGAGGAATCTGAAAAGCAGAGGAGGAGGGGGCTGAGGACGAATACGACGACGCCTGCGATTGTGGCGCCTGCGTCTGCTGCGATCCGCTCGGTTGTGCAGACTGTGCCGGGGCTGAAGACGTTGCGACAGAAAGTGCAGAGATGGCTGAAGTGGACGATGAAGCAGAAGCTGCGGGACCGGTTGAGCTAGCGGAGCGCAGCGGTTCAACGGAAGCTAAAAGTGCCGGCTGGTTGTCCGAATTGTGCGGCTGAGGGGCGAAATCTGACGGCGCGGGAGCGTTTCCTGCCGAATTTTCCTGAACCTGTTGACTTGACGCACCGCTGGGCGAACCCGCACGTGCCGCACGTCGGCCCATGCCGGGAGGTGGGGGCCTTCGTTCGGCGGATTGCGCTTCCAGTTGGTCGGCTGCGGAACGAGTTCGAGCGTATCCGGCTGAATAGACAGCGAGTACGGCGGCCGAACTCAGCGCCACCAATCCGTTCGCGATCTTTTTGTTCGAACTACTCTGCGCCATTTTTAACCATTAAATCACGAACTTGCCGTGCGTAAACTCCTTATTTTAGATCATTTTAGGTCTGAGAGACCGGGACCTCACGTAACGATGAGTAAAGTTACTGCACGGTAACTGGAATGCTCGCTCGCCGGGAGCACAAAAGAGGTCTGCGGCCAGGGCAAGTTAAACAACAGAGGTTTGCGTAGACTGAGAACTGGATGGCTCGCCTGTTTTTGATCGCACGTAGTTTCGCTCCGGCGCTGGTTTCAATTTGCGCAGCCGCCACCGCCTTCTGCCAGCAAACGGCGGATATCCGGGTGGATGTGGATCTGGTTACCGTTGCCTGCGCGGCAGACACTCGTGACGGCCAGCCTATGAGTGGCCTCAAAGCGGAAGATTTCCATCTGCTGGATAACGGGCAAGCGAGAGAGATACGAAACTTCTGGCAGGAGGCCGATCTGCCGCTGACCGTCGCACTCGTCGCGGACGTCAGCGGCAGTCAGACGGAATTTGTCAGCAGCCATCGGGAAGCCATCGCGCAGTTTCTTAAACAAGTGGTGGGTCGGCGGGACAGGGCGATGGTGGTCGAGTTGGCGCAAAAGGTCTGGCAGATTTCGGGGCTGACGGGTTCCGCGTCCGATCTGAGCGCTGCGGTAGAAAAAATCGGAGCTCCGGAGGCGAAACGCTCGCGCCAGTTGGGTCCGAATTGCAGGAATGCGACTATGCCCCATAGTTGCGGTGGGACCGCGCTTTGGCACGGGATTTACTACACCGCCCAGGAGTTGAAACCGATTGCGGGGCGCAAAGCGATTATCGTGCTGTCCGACGGCGTCGATACGGGCAGCGATGTCAGCCTGAACGATCTGGTGGAACAGACGCAGAAGGCCGGCGTGGTGGTTTATGCCATCAAATACACCAGTGCCATGCGGTTCCTTTCGCTGGGAGGAACTATCGCACAGGCGGTGAGCCATGGTCTCGACCGCCTTCCCCGGGAAACCGGCGGCCTGACGTTCGCAAATCCGGGACGCAAGAATGCGGACGTCTTCGCGCGAATCGAAGCCGATCTGCGCAACATGTATGTGCTCGGTTTCGCCCCGCCTGTTGAAGCGCGCGACGGCAAGTTTCACAAACTCGATGTGAAGATCACTCGCCCCGGCGTGACGGTGCGGTCGCGAGCCGGTTATTGGGCGCAGAATCCCGAGTAGACAGTACGGTCCCACACCTTTTCCGCCCGCACGTCAGGAACTAGTTTAAAATCGTTCTAAAGGAGACGTAATTATGAATACTTTGGTGCGGGCAGGTCTTTTGGTGCGTGCAGGTGTTGTCCTGTCGCTTCTGGCTGGGGGCGCATTCGCCGCTGACGACGTGGTGAGCGCCGTTTCAGGCACAGTGAAGACTGTGGACAAGGCGACGAAGACCGTAGTCGTGAAGGTAGGTGACGGTACGGAACACACGTTCCACTTCATTGGTAAAACCGTGGCGCATGGCGGAGAAGCCGTCGCGCACGGCAGCAAGGACGCGTTCCTCGATATGAAGGAAGGCGATGAAGTAGTGGTGCATTACACGGAAAAGGGCGCGGTACAGACGGCGCAGGAAGTGGACCACATCGGCAAGGACGGCATGAAGATGACCGTGGTCGCCGTGAAGAGTGTGGACCATGGCGCGAAGACGGTCACGGTTAAGACGGGCGAAGGCGCGGAGGAAACCTATCATCTGACCGCCGATGCCGTGAAAGAAACCGGCAAGGGTCTCGACAAAGCCGGTAAGGTCACGATCTATTACACGGAAGAAGGCGGCAAGAAGGTCGCGCATTTCTTCAAAGAAAACTAACTCGGAACACGACAGTACGGCGCGAGGCCCGGCAGTCCTTCATTCGGGCCTCGCGGCTTCTCTTCTAAATTCAGTCCTCAGAACGTCTCATCGGCGGAAGGTCCATACATGCCGGGGATAGCCACATCGTTGAGCCGCAGGAAAACTCCCAACTGAGCGCGGTGGTGAACGAGGTGATTCATGATGGTCCCGCGCATGACCGCTGAACGCGGCATCGACATGATGGTTTTGCCCGCGTATTTGAAGGTCCATATCTTCCGCCAGTCTTCGTCGGTGGCAGCTTCGATGCGAGTTCTGGCGCCGGCTACGCCCTTGTCGAATCTTGCCAGCAGTTCGGCGCGCGTGGCAGCGAGATCCGGTTTGAAATCGGGCTGCAGGTCAAGCACCTCCTGATCGAGGGTGAAATTGGTCCATCCCGGCAATTCCGCGACATGACTGGCGAGGCGGCCCAGTGTCATCGATTTCGGATGCGGCTGAAACTCGAACTTGCCATCGGGCACACACTCCAGCAGCTTCCTCGTGTTCTTCATTTCTTCGTCGAATTCAGGTAGCAGGTTTTCACTGAACGGCATTTTGTTGGTCTCCTTACTCTCAGGTATTCTTACTCTGAAAACGATAGCGGGAGTTGCGGACAGTTTCGGTCCGCAATGGGTGGCAGAATGGAAAAGAAATGCTGGGAACGTCGGCCCGACTGCTCAAGGTACTGTCCCTGTTCCAGGTGCAGCGCTACTGGTCCGGCGCGGATCTGGCGGAACGCCTCGAAATAACGCCGCGGACCTTGCGTCGCGATGTGGAGCGGCTGCGGACTCTGGGTTATCCGGTAAATTCCACTTCCGGCACGGCCGGCGGATATCAGTTGGGAGCGGGCGCGACACTGCCGCCGCTCTTGTTAGACGACGAGGAAGCGGTGGCGGTCGCGGTCGGCCTGCGAACGGCGGCGAGTGGAACGGTAACCGGTATGGAAGAAGCGTCCGTTCGAGCCCTGGCAAAACTCGAGCAAATGCTGCCGCCGCGTTTGCACCGCCGTGTGGCTGCGCTCAACTCTTTCATTCTGCCCCTGGCCAATCAGGGGCCCTCGGTCAAAGGCGAAACGTTATCCGCCATTGCGGGCGCGTGCCGCGATTATGTAAAGCTGCGCTTCCGCTATCAGAGCCGCGACGGCGCTGCGAGTTCACGCGAAGTGGAGCCTCACAAGCTGGTGCACACGGGCAGGCGCTGGTATCTGGCGGCGTGGGATGGGGAGCGTGGCGATTGGCGAACCTTCCGCGTGGATCGCATGATCCCGAAGTTTTCCACCGGCGCGCGCTTCTCGCCGCGCAAGGTTCCGGAAGGCGATTTCGCCGTCTACGTCTCGAAAAGTATTACTTACGCGCCTTACCCGCATCGCGCCCGAGTAACCCTGCAGGCACCCATCGAAATGGCGGCTGAGCGAATCCCTTCTGGGGTCGGCGTATTAGAGGCGGTGAACGAACAGACCTGCGTGCTCCACATGGGCGCCGGGTCTCTCGATGGTCTGCTGGTTTATCTGGCGACGATAGGCTTCGACTTCGAAGTGAATGATCCGCCGGAGTTGATCGAGCGGGTGAGCCGGCTGGCGGAACGGTTTCAACGCGCAGCCGGCGCCTGACAGTAGGCGCGCCAATCGTCGAGCGTTCTCCGGCCTGCGGTGCTGCGCGGATTCGCTTTGTCGACAATGGCACTCAACGCGGACATCGCGTGTTGACTGGGATTGGTGCTGATATCGATTTCGAGTACGATCGGATCGCCGATATGAGCACAGACTTCCGGCACCAAATCCTGGTTGCCTGCGTATCCGGCTTTCTCGAGCGACTGCACCAGAAGAAGGCCTTGCGGCAAAGTGGCGTTGCCAGGTAAGGGCGGCGCGAGTTCGGCGCGAATCACTTCGAGGTGCTTCCGTGAACCCAGCCGCGTGAGAGCCGCTTCACTGGCGTCATGCGTGCCTTTCAGCCCTTCCCACCGGTTCTGACTTCCGTAGAATTTCTCGAGGAGTGGAAAATCCTGATCGCTGCCGGTCAGGCCTACGGCATACAGGGCGAGTTCGACGATCACGGTGGCGGTGGTGGCCGAGTGGTCAAGAAGGCGAACCGCCGCCGCGTGGGCTTCGGAGGTGTTACGGCTGCCATGGACGAAGTCGTAACGATCGAGAAACCAGGTCAGAGTGAGCCGTTCGATATTCTGTCCGGACTGCGGCATGGTGGCGAACAGCAGGGCCAGTGCGCGGTTTTCGTCAAGATCCAGCATCGCGTAGGCGGCATCGCTGCCAAGATCGAAATCGGTTAGAAAGTTGGCCAGGAGAGGGATAGTGTCGAAATTCAGACGACGCAAAGCCTGGGCGTGTTCCCGGCCAGGGTCTCTGGTGTTGCTTTCCCGGCGTGGCGTCCGAAGAATGACGGCGACCTCTTCTTCCGGCGATTGCGGAATGATCAGGTGGGCGGCCGCGGAAGGCTCGGCGGGATTGACGCCGTCAAACACCCGGGTTGCCACGAAGGTGCCGCTCGGTGGAATCAAGTCGGGCCGGAGATAGAAATAGTTCTGAGCCACGCGCAAAGGAACGTCGTCCTCGATCCCCGCCAGCCCTTTGACCGACAGATTCCAGACGGGAGGATCGTTATCGCGGCGAGCTGCCGTCGAGGGATTTATCTCGATAGCGAGATTACGCAGGTCGCCGGTTTTATCGACGCCATTCTTAATCATCCGGTAGGGGGCAAGCCCGACAATGCCGCCGTCACCGGGCGCTTTCACCACCGCTTTGCGCGTCGACTCCGCGAGCACAGGCGCTCTCTTGTCTGCGATGAACACGCTGGTGGATCGGCTATCGCCATCGAACGGCCCCAGAATCGGGAACGGATTGCCGGCGCGCACAAATTTCGGCACACGAAACGCCCCGGCCCGATTCGAGGCGCCCGCTTTTGAAGTAATGCGAATCGAAGCTCGGGCCAGTTCCTGACCCTTCAGGGTTTTCAGTACGAGAGGAAGAAACTCGCCGCTCGCGACGGCAGGGACAGTGCCGTGAATGGCTCCGGAGCGGGTTTCTTCCGTTTCACCACAGAACTCGAGCAGATAACCCTGGTTGGCTTCGATGCTGCCGGAAAATGGTTCGGCGGGAGCCAGATCGTCCGGCAGATAGACGCGAGCCTGCCCGCTCTCGACCGAGAACGTAACAACCACGACTCCTGGCTGAGTCTCGACTTTTACTTCATAGGAAGTGAGACGCTGAGCGAAGAGTTGACTGCCGGCCAAAAGAGCACCGCCAGTACAAAGCCCAACGAGAAGTCTGGAGGTGATCCGGCGCATACGAAGTGTATCCATTATGCTCCGAATCGGTATGCTCCGAATATGAGGGTGCGGCACCGCGTGCGGCAAAGCGGGCAAGTTCCAAAACTTCGGTCACGGGAGTAAAAAATAATTCTAATTCGTTTGGATAGCAATACTTCGGAGGGTTTCACGCCACGGCGCAGAGCCGGTTTAGAAAGATGCCGGGGTATGGTGTGGGCATAAGAACCGGGTTTGGCGACCCGGTTCGCGCAGCATCATCCATGGTTGATGCTGCACGGGCGGCATGATGGCCGCGGCACGGAGTGGGGACTCCGCGCCGCCGGCCCGCCGTTCAGCTTAATCAGAGATCTATTTGGCAGGCGCCAGACCCTGGGTGATTTCGATGTAAGTGCCCCAGGGATCATATATGAAAGCGATGTTCGTGGTGCCGTTAGATGCTTTCTGCGGCTCACGGTCGAACTTGATTCCGTCGGCTTGCAGTTTCTTCGCAAAGGCGGCCAGGTCGGTCACTTCGAAACCGACATGATCGACGGCCCGGCCTTTGGTGGAAATCTGCGGTGTGTCGGCTTTACTGAAAGTCAGATTGGCGCCGGGGATATCGCCCGCATCGAACTGCGCCCGTTTGCCGGGCACGGCGCCGAACTCGTTCGCGTACCAGGCCTGCGCTGCCAGTGGGTCGACGACAAAGTAATGGACGTGATGGAACTTGATGGGAGTCGTAATGGTCTGGTCTTCGATCATCTCGATTTTTGCGTTATCCGGCGAGATGACGTAAAGCTGTGTGGGACGGGTGCCGGGCTCGATTTTATAGCCAAGAGTCTTCCACTTCGCCATATTCTCGTCCATGCTTTTCACAAGGAAGCCGAAGTGATTGACGGTGGTGTCGACCGTGCCGCCGGTCGGGTCCTGCTGGCGCAGATTGATGTAGACGCCGGGGAACTCAACCATATCCAGGGTTCCGTTCCGAACGGCCCGGCCACCCAGGCTGACATAGAACGCGCGGGCAGCGTCGACGTCATGAACATTGACATGAATGTGCCCCATCGAAACACCGGCGCGATTGGGCGCGGCGAGTTGGGCGAAAACCAGGGTGGGGGCAATCGACGAGAATGCCGCGGCGCAGACGAGAGCAAAGAGACTGAACTTCATAGCTCCCGATTATATCCGGGGGCCGGCACGAAGTCCGGGGCTGCGGGCTTAGCCGAAAAGAGAGAGAACAGCAACCCGGCTAACACCACCGCAACCGCGCCGATCACGTTGTACCAGAGAAACGCTACATGTGTGAACAACGCGATGACGACAATCAAAGCTTCACCCGCCAGCATGGCCCAGAATGCCGCTGAGCCTTTCACGCTCTTAAAGAAAAACGCCAGAACGAAGACACCGAGCAGGACCGGATAAAAGAACGAACCCACCTGGTTCACGGCTTCGACTAAGGACCCGAGGTTTTTGGCATACTGCGCGAATATGACTGCCCACGCTCCCCAGATTGCTGTCGAGATCCGCGAAACCGTCAGGTAATGGCGGTCGGTTTCATCCGGACGCCAGAGACGGCGGTAAAGATCCATCACCGTGACTGCGGCCAGCGAGTTCAGTTCGCCGGAACTCGAAGACATTGCGGCATTGAGGATCACGCCGATGACGAGTCCGATAAATCCCACTGGAAAATACTTCGTCACGAACGTCAGAAAAATGTAGTTGGTGTCGTTGAAGCCGCTGGTTTTCTGGGATTGTTTATAGAGATCGATTCCGGCATTACGCGCTCCATCCACTTCGCGCTGTGCCGCTCGATAAGCCTCGGTAGATGTGGCCAGCGAAGAAAGATCGTCCAGCTTGCGGGCTGCGTTGAGAGCCTCGGCTGCCTTCTCGCGCTTGCTCCATGCCAAATCGAAACGGCTTTGAATCGCGGGGTAGCCTGGCTGGGCGGCAACGGCTGTCATGGCGGTGCGTTCAAACAGCAGCGGCGGCTGGGCAAAGAGATAGAACACGAAAACCATGGCGCCTACGAACAGAATGAAAAACTGCATCGGCACTTTGGCCACTGCGTTGAACATCATGCTCAGCTTGCTTTGGGCCACGGATTTGCCGCTGAGGTAGCGCTGTACCTGCGATTGATCGCAGCCGAAATATCCCAGCATCAGAAAGGTGCCGCCCAGCAGTCCGCTCCATAGGTTGTAACGGTTATCCCAATCGAATTTTGTGTCCACCGCATTCAGCTTGCCGACAGCTCCGGCGAGATAAACCGCGTCGGTGAAACTGACGCCGTGCGGCATGAGAGAAATTACCGTAAGCAGCGCCAGAATTAAACCGGCGAAGATGATCGACATTTGCATTACGTCCGTCCACGTCACGGCGGGAATTCCGCCCATGGTTGTGTAGGCGACGCAAATCACCCCGATCAGGAAGGTGGTAATGCGATCGTTCCACCCGAACAAAACGCTGAGCACAATAGCGGGAGCGTAGAGCGCGAGGCCAACTGCAGCGCCACGTTGAATCAGAAAAACGATGCCGGCGAGAGCGCGTGTCTTAGCGTCAAAACGCCGTTCGAGATACTCATACGCTGTATAGACGCCGGCCTTATGAAAGATCGGAACGGCCGTGCAGGCAAGTATGACCATGGCGATCGGCAGACCGAAATAGAACTGCACGAAACGCATGCCGTCCACATAAGCCTGGCCTGTGGTGGCGATGAAGGTGATCGCACTCGCCTGGGTGGCCATGATGGAGAGGCCCATGGCGTACCAGGGCATGGTCTTGTTGGCCAGCAGATAGTGGGCGGTGCTCTGGCTGCCGCGCCCTTTCCACAAGCCGAACGCGGGGATCAGGATCATCGCCGCGATCATCATGAACCAGTCCAGATGTGTCATGCCAGGTTTGTCATGCCGGTGTTGTCACGAGTGCCGCGTCATGCGAAGTAGCGAGTGAAAGCGTAGCAGACGCCGATCACGATCGCGAGCCATCCAATGACCAGCAGATAGACTTGAGTCCAGGTCTGAAGCACGGGGGGCGGCTCGTTGTCGTAAGCCTCAGGCGGAAGTCGGAACTTCATGCCAACAACTCCCCGACCAGAATCGTGATCGCTTGTCCCATCAGAATCACGCGATCCCCGGCGAGGCGAACCTTCACGACACCACCGCGCGCCGACGCCTGGAATCCCGTCATCTCGGTTTTGTGCAGTTTGGCCGACCAGTAAGGGGCGAGCGCCGTGTGTGAGGACCCCGTCACGGGATCCTCGTCGATGCCCGAGCCTGGCGCGAAGAAGCGTGACACGAAGTCATATTCTTTGCCGCGAGCCGTAACGATCACACCGCGAACCGTAAGTTGGCGCAGCAGATTGTGATCGGGAGTCAACGACCGCAAGACCGATTCGCTCTCGACTTCCACCAGATAATCGAACTGGTTCCTGCCTACGAAGGATGCTTTAGCTCCGAGTGCTTCCATCAGCTGCGGAGGTGCTTCGGCCGCCTCGGCGAATTTAGCGGGAAAGTCCATTTCGATCCAGGCATCGCGCTTCCGGCAAGTGAGCAATCCGCTCCGGGTATAGAAGCGGGCGACGCTATCGGCTGGTATATGGCCATCTTCCCAAAGTACGTGGGCGCTGGCGAGCGTTGCGTGGCCGCAGAGGTCCACTTCGATAGCGGGGGTCAGCCAGCGAAGCCGGTAGCCATCGGCTTCGGGGTGGAGGAACGCGGTCTCGGAAAGATTCATCTCCCGAGCGACATTGCGCATCCAGACTTCATCTCCTGCATGGGGCAGCACGCAGATTGCCGCAGGATTCCCCGCGAACGGTTTGTCCGCGAAGGCATCCACCACGACGACACGAACCGGCATGAATCGATTATCAACGACCCGCCGGTCTGACACGCCTTAAAATGAATTTATGGCTTTCACGATTTCCGGGCGGACATTCTCTTCCCGCCTGATGATCGGTACGGGAAAATATCGCAGCTTCCAGGAAATGGCTCGCTGTCATGCGGCATCGGGCGCCGAAGTAGTCACCGTGGCGGTGCGGCGCGTGAACCTGACGGATCGCACCAAAGAATCGATGCTCGACTACATCGATCGCGATCGGATGTTCATTCTGCCCAATACCGCTGGGTGTTATACGGCAGACGACGCCATTCGTACGGCGCGTCTCGGCCGCGAAGTGGGTCTTTCGAACTGGGTGAAGCTCGAAGTGATTGGGGATGAGAAGACGTTGTTTCCCGACAATCAGGGGCTACTCGAAGCCACTCGCGTCCTGGCGAAAGAAGGTTTCGTCGTCCTGCCTTATACGACGGACGATCCCGTAAACGCGCGCAAACTGATCGACGCCGGAGCCGCCGCGGTTATGCCGCTCGCCGCGCCCATCGGGTCCGGACTGGGTATTCAAAACCTGACCAACCTGCGCATTCTCAGGGAGATGATTACGGAAGTTCCGTTGATCGTAGACGCCGGAGTAGGCACTGCTTCCGATGCGGCAATCGCCATGGAACTGGGCGCGGATGGAATTCTGATGAATACGGCGGTAGCAGCCGCCGACGACGCCGAGAAGATGGCGCGCGCGATGAAGCTGGCGGTGGAAGCGGGCCGGCTGGCTTACGAAGCGGGACGTATGGAGAAGAAACTGTATGCCAGCGCGTCGAGCCCGCTGGTGGGAATTGTCGGAAGAGGCTGAACTGGTGGCGGTGCGCAGACTCGAACTGCGGACCTACGGATTATGAGACCGTCGCTCTAACCGGCTGAGCTACACCGCCACGAACAGCGATTTTAACATTCGGACTTTCTTTGGTAAGCCGATGGACAAAGACCGCATTCGCAAATTCTGCCTGTCACTCCCCCATGCCACTGAATCCGTGCAGTGGGGAGACGATCTGGTTTTCAAAATTGGCGGAAAAATGTTCGCAGTCACCGTGCTGATTCCGGCCCCGGTGTGGATCTCATTCAAGACCACGCTGGAAGACTTCGCGGAACTGACGGAACGGCCGGGCATAATTCCCGCTCCCTATTCGGCTCGTTATCACTGGGTGGCACTCGAGACGCCGGATGCGATTCCAGCCAAAGAACTTCTGGTTCGTCTGCGCGCCTCGTACGACCTCGTGCTGGCGAAGCTGCCGAAGAAGACGCGAGAGTTACTCAAGTAACGCGCTCGGGTAAAGCAGCAGCGTACACTGGAACTCGGCGGGAACGGATGGATAGCCGCTCGCGAAAGCGGGAGGAAAGTCCGGTCTCCATAGGGCAGCGTGCCGGCTAACGGCCGGGGGGAATCTCTCAAAGGGATTTTTACGGAAAGTGCCACAGAAAATAAACCGCCGGAGCGGTCTTTCGGGATCTTTTCGGTAAGGGTGAAATGGTGCGGTAAAAGCGCACCGCGGCCGGAGTAATTCGGCTGGCAGGGCAAACCCCACGCGGAGCAAGACCAAATAGGGGAGGAGGAGTGGCCCGCTCCGTTATCACTTCCGGGTAGGTCGCTCGAGCCCCGCAGTAATGCGTGGCCCAGACGAATGGCTATCGCCCGCAAGGGTACAGAAACCGGCTTACAGTCCGTTCCCGCCGAACTTGTGAAATAAAATACCGAACCCCAGACACTCTACAAATACAGAGTAATCAGCGGGCAGTTTTGAGCGCGCAATTGAAAAATCAGGGGCGGTTTGTACGAAAGCGACCGGAACTCTGTGGAAATCGGCTGACCGGCAGCCGGTGGTCTGATAAAAAGCATCAGGGACCGCATGATTCGTCTCAAGTCGTACTAAGATAAGAACATTATTGTGTCTATAACCTTGCCTGCGAGAGCGATGATCGCGGCAACCCTCGCAATTCTGAGTGGTGCGCCGAGTGCGCAGGCGTCATGGCTATCGATGGGGCCCTTCGGCGGCGGAGCCGAAATAGTGCGAGCCGAGCCGGATGCCCGAAATTCCGTGGTGGCCGCCACGCGTACCGGCCTGCTGTTCCAGTCGGAAAACGGCGGCGCTTCGTGGAACAACATTCCGTTTCCCGCACAATCGGCGGGCGTACTGCACGCTCTCGAAATCGATCCCCGTTCCGGCAAAGTCTGGTACGCCGGAATGGAAGGCAACAATTCTCAGGCTTCGGGCGTTTATAAAACCCTCGACGCCGGACGCAGCTGGAATTTGCTGGCCGGGACCAGGGGGATCGCGATCTGGTCTCTGGCGTTTTCACCTTCGAATCCCGATGTCATGGCCGCCGGAACAGACTCGGGCGTTTATCTGACTCAGGACAAAGGCGCCAGCTGGAAGTTGATTTCGCGCCCGGGAGACCCGGAATTGCGGCCCGTTGTTTCTCTCGCTTTCGCCCCGGACAGCAGCCGAACGATTTACGCCGGAACGACGCACCTGCCGTGGCGGACGGCTGACGGCGGCGCTACCTGGCAATCGATTCACACGGGAATGATCGACGACTCGGACGTGTTCAGTATTCAGGTGGATCCGCATCGCCCGGACCGCGTACTCGCCAGCGCCTGCAGCGGCGCTTATTCCAGTCAGGACGCAGCAGGCCACTGGAAGCGATTCGATACCCCAACAGGTGCTTTCCGGACTTACTTCACGGCACTCGATCCCCAGCACACCGAGACCGTATTCGCGGGAACCTCCGACGGCTTATTGAAATCAGCCAATGCCGGAGCGACGTGGCGGAAGGTCAGCCCTCACGCGGTCAAGTCGATCTCGTTCGATCGTTTCGTTGCCGGACGCATTTTCTTTGCTTCAACCGATGCCGGTCTTCTGATCAGCACGAATAGCGGCGATACGGTGCACGAATCGAACTACGGTTTTGCCAATCGCACGTTTACCAGCCTCGCCAGTTCGGGCAGCGCGCTTTACCTGAGCGGATTATCGGTTCTCTACCGGACGGATACGCTAGGCCTGCGCTGGGATTTTGCCGGGGCGGCGCCGGGTGACGGAAAAATATTAGTCGTGTCGGCTGCGCCGGATGCTCCGCATACCATCTACGGCGCGGGATATCACGGTCTGTTCGAATCCGCCGATGGCGGCAAAACCTGGAAGCCACGTAAGGGATTGCCGGAGGGAAGCCGCGTAAAAGCGCTCCTGACACAGCCACACGGCGTCATGTTTGCAGGAACCGATCAGGGGTTGTTCCGTCTCGATTCGGCAGGCCTGTGGAACCGTGTCGCGGCAACGCCGATCGACTCCGTACAGAGTTCAGGCTCACAGGTACTTGTCGCGGTAAGCGCCGCGTCTGCTCTGGTCAGCGAAGACGGCGGGACGAACTGGCGCAATTGCGGGGCGGCGTCCCCTTCCGTTGCATGGTACGGAGTGACTTTCGATCCCGCCAGACCACAGATCGCTTTGGCGGCAACCTCGCAGGGCCTGTATCGATCGGCCGATGGATGCCGTTCGTGGACCGCTGCCACCGGTGGCCTCGAACACGCCACCACCGAGACAGTTTTGTTTCACCCTACCCGGCCAGGAGAAGCCTTCGTGGCGCAGGGCGGGAAGGTATTTCGTTCCACCGACGACGGTGTAACGTGGACGCCCATGGACGGCGAGGCCAGCCCCGGTTTCTGGCCATCGTCTCTGCTGGTACTCGCTTCGGCTCCGGACCATTTATTTGCACTGGTACCCGGCCGAGGCGTCTTTTCCACAATCGCATCAGTTGAACCGGCGGGACCCCAACATACGTCGTATCGATGATTTAGAAGGTCAGGACGATTTTAGAAGCTCAGGGGAGAATGATTAATATGCAATTACGGCAATTTGAAAGGTTCCGGTGGCGTTCCGGACTGGCTCTACTCGCTTTGGCGCCAACGCTCGCGATTTCGGCATTCGGCCAGACCAACGTGGCTCAGGGCGTCACCGAACGAGGCTATTCTCTGCTCGATGTCGGTGATTTCGTGGGCTACCAGTGGTACCAGATTTATCAAGGTACGAGCAATTCGATAAAGAAGCTGGATCCGGGTATAGCGTCGGGCGCGCGGGTGACGGAGAATATCTGGCGCTACGTGTCACTGGAACAAACCTTCACATTTTCGAACAATCAGGCCGAATTCCTACCCTCCGGCGACATTTCGTACGCGAAAGTTGCGGAACGGAACTACACGCTGGCGATGCTCGGCGTATTTAATCTGACGCCGCGGGACGCGAAGTATCGGCCTTACCTCTTTGCCGGGCCGGGCTATGTTTTCTACGAACCGAGCAGCGTAAGTCATATTATCGAGCCCTCCGGCGGTGGCTATGTGGCGCCGGGCAGCTTTGGCTCCACTAAGACGGGTGCCTTTATCTACGGCGTCGGCCTCAAATACGAATGGACCCGGCGTGCCGATGTACGTGTCGATCTGACGGGCAAAATCAGTCACAGGGCATGGTTCGATCTGCCGACCACAGCGCAGACACCGTTCGGTCTCTACGTTCCGCCGCACAGCAACGAGAGTTCGCTGATGGTCTCGGTCGGCGTAGATTTCCGCTTCAAGTATCATGAGCCGCCGGCACAGGTAGTGGCCGCGCCTCCGCCGCCGCCACCCCCGCCACCCCCGCCGCCCGTGCGTATCCAGGCGATCGCCGGTGCGCATGACGTTTGCGCCGGAGACACCCTCGCATTGACGGCCAGCGCTAATGGTGGAGCTCCTGGCTCAACGATTTCTTATCAGTGGATGGTGAACGGACAAGCTGCTCCCGGCGGTACCGGGACGACGTACAATCTGCCCACCGCTGGTGCTCCGGGCATGAAGACCATTACCGTGCAGGCGACCGCAGGCAATCTGAATGCGACTTCCAGCCCGGTTACGGTGACCGTAAGCCCGCTGCTGCCGCCAACCATTACGTTCAGCGTCAACCCGTCTACCGTGGTCTTTGGCGCTCCGGCGATTCCGCTGTCGGCCAATGCTAATGCACCCAACCAGTGCAACGGCCGGCTGACCGTGATCTATCAGGGCGAGGGAGTGACGGGTAGTTCGTTCAACCCCGGCGCCGTGGGCGGATTCGATCAGACCAACCGGATCAAAGCGCAGACCCGCACTGTGCCGCTGGTGGCCCGCGTGACCGATCAGCACAATCAAACCGCCAATGCCAATGCCAATGTGACCGTCACGTTGACTCCGGCTGCCTCGCGTCGCGACATCGTATTCGCGAATCGCAGCGCCCGGGTCAATAATGCGGCCAAACGGTATCTGCTGGAAGAACTGACGCCGCGCCTGCGCGACGATCCGAACTCGAGCGTAATCCTGATTGGACATCGCGATATGAGCGAGAACGGTCGCGCCTTCGCTAAGCTCGACACCGAGCGCGTGCTCAATACGGCAGCCGTATTAAGCGCCGGCAAGGGAGTCTGCGCCTCGCTCGATCTGAGCCGGGTTCAGGTGAGCGAAGCCGGTACCGATCAAACCTCCACACCCATGCCGTTCGGTGACGCTTCTGTTAAAGAGCGCACCGGTCAGGCCGCAACCGATCAGCGCGCGCAATTCCGGCGCGTCGAAGTCTGGTTCGTTCCCGGCGGCGCTGATAAGCCAGCGCTCTCCGGACTCGAAGCAGCTCCGGTGAAAGCAATCCAGGCGAAGGGCTGCCCCAGGTAGTCATTCGCAGTAGTAAATAAAAAGCCGCAGGGCTGGTCTGGTTCAGGCCAACTCTGCGGCTTTGTTATTTTGGGGCTGCGTCATTGCGTCTGTGATTTCATCATGATCATTGTCGGAGCGGGGATTATCGGTTTGGCCTGTGCCTGGCGGCTGGCCCAGAAAGGCATTGAAGTCACCGTGTTCGACTCCGGCCCTGCCGCGGGTGAGGCGAGTTGGGCGGGGGCAGGCATGCTGGCGCCCGGGGGCGAGTGCGAAGCCGATTCGCCGATGTCACGTATGTCGGTTGCCAGCCTTGCATCATATCCCGAATTTGTGAACGAGCTGCGGGACAGCTCTCAGCTCGGCATCGACTTCCGTATTTGTGGCGGCATCGAGCTGGCATTCACTCCGGAAGAAGTCGAGGCACTGGCTGACCGGGCGAACCGGCAGGCTTCCGCCGGTATCCCTTCGGAATCCATTGCCTGGCCTGCCAGCACGGCAGCACGCTTTTATCCGCGGGACTCGGTGGTTGACCCTCGCGAGATGACCGCGGCGCTCCAGGTTGCCTGTCAACGCCTGGGAGTGCGGGTCCATGAACGCGAGGCCGTTACGGCAATCGACCCGCAAGGTAAGTCGGTTCAGACCACAGAGAGGCAGTATTCCTGCGAAGGAGTCATCGTGGCTGCGGGCGCATGGAGTTCACTCCTGTTACCAGCGGCGCGGCGTACCAATCCCGTAAAAGGTCACCTGATCGGCTTCGATGCGAAACCAGGCATGCTCGATACCATCCTGCGACACCGGCAAACCTATCTGGTGCAGCGATCGAATGGACGCCTTATCGCGGGCACGTCGGTAGAGGACACAGGCTTCGATAAGGCGATCGACCCGCACGTGGTCGAAGACATCCGGAGCCGGGCTGCCGGCCTGCTTCCGGACCTTGGCGCGCTGCCCGTCGCGGAAGCATGGACGGGGCTGAGGCCGGCCATCGAAGGCGAGGTGCCGGCGATCGGCCGTATCATTTGTGCAAATGGTGCAGATAGAACAAACGTCTGGGCGGCTTTCGGACACTATCGTAATGGAATCCTGCTGGCCCCGGAAACGGCGCGGCAGATCGCGGAATCCGTCACTGCAGCCAAACTCCAGCTATGAAGGATTCGCGCTTTACATTCGTTACACGCCCGCTGTGTCACGATAGGCGCGTGGAGGCTTCCCCCAACTCGCGTCTGCTGCTCGCCGTCTCGTGCGCGCTGGCGGGACTGCTCGTCGTTCTCGCCCTCCTGCAGCAGCGATGGGCCTGGTCCGTGGCGCAGGCCGAGGTCGAGCGCTCGCTCAATCATCTGCATTCCGCCACGATTCTCCTGACGCGCGATTTCGACCTGCGGCTCGCCGAAGCCTACATCGAGGTTCAGGACGAATATTTCAAAGACCAGCCCGACCCTGCCACGCTCCAGCCTTTTATTAAGTCCGTGACCACAGCACAGGCGCCCTCGCCGGAGGGCCTGCACGCATGCTCAGCGTTCTCGAAACCGATCCGCCTCGTCTCGTAATTCCGTTGCCGGGACCGGCGCCCTCGCCACACGGATCGCCGTTGGAACTTCCCGTCTTCGTGCGGTGCCTGCAGGCGTCTCTCGATGAAGCCTTCATCCGCGATTCCTATCTGCCGTCTTTGGTCGATAAGTACTTTGGCAAGGACGCCCGCGACCTCCATTTCGATGTCCGCGATGAGAGGGGCCGGATCATATTTGGCCAGGCACCAGCCGCAACTTTAAAGCCCGAAGTCCACGAATCGTTTTTACGGGTGCGCGCTGAGGATCTGATGCCGCGCGGACCGCAGGCCCCCCCGCTGGGCGGAAAGCCCCGAACCCGCATCTTCCTGCGCGCCGAAAAGAAATTCGACTTCAAGGCCACGGGCCCGAACGTTCTGAACGGCTACTGGACGTTCGAAGTCTATACGCCTGCAGGCTCAACATCGGCCTGGGCAGCACAACTACGGAATCGCAATCTGCTGCTCAGCTTCACGCTCGATCTGCTGCTGTTCGGCACTGCGCTCCTGATTGTGATTTCCGCCCGCCGCCTCGAAGCTGCGGCAGAACAGAGAGTCCGCTTTGTCGCCGGCATCTCGCACGAGTTGCGCAATCCGCTCGCCGCCCTCGACGTCCTGTCGCGTAATCAGGCCGATGGACTCGTGCGCTCTCAGGAACAGGTGCGCAATTACGGCGCCATGATGCATCAGCAGGTGGAGCGGCTCTCGGAGATGGTGGAGCAGACGCTGGAGTTCGGGGGCGTGCATTCCGGATGGAAGCGGCCCGCGGCGGTACGCGTTGGAATTGCCGCGGCGATTGAGGCAGCGATCGATGCCCGGCGCGCTGAGATCGAAGCGCGAGGCTTCGTTGTGGAAACAGATCTGCCGCAGACTCTGCCCGCCGTGCTGGCTGAGCCACAGGCCGTCGCGCAGGCCATCGGCAATCTGCTCAGTAACGCCATGAAGTATTCGCGCGAGGAACGCTGGGTGCGCGTGAGCGCCGCGGTCGAAGACAAGGGCTGCACCGTCGCCGTGAGCGTGGAAGACCACGGGATTGGCATCGACGCGAAAGAACGTCCGCGCCTCTTCGAACCTTTCTTCCGGGGCGAACGCGCCGTGGCGGCGCAGATCCCCGGAACCGGTCTCGGCCTGAGCCTGGTGCGCTCTGCCGTCGAAGCACAGGGCGGATCGGTCGCTGTCGAAAGCGAAGTGGATCGCGGTTCAAAGTTCACGATCCATCTGCCTGTGCATGGATAGCGATGCCAAGAATCCTCTTCGTGGAAGATGAACGCGCCTACGCGGTTGGCATGGTCGATCGGCTCACCTCCGAAGGCTATGAAGTCGAACTCGCCAGCAATGGCAACGATGGCATGGAACGCGCGCGCAAAGGCACGGCCGACCTCATTCTGCTCGATGTGATGCTGCCAGGCCGCAGCGGACTCGACATCTGTCGCGAATTGCGGGCATCCGGATCGAAGACGCCCGTGTTGCTCCTGACGGCGCGGGGTGAAATCAGCGATCGTGTCGCCGGCCTCAAACTCGGCGCAGACGATTATCTCGTCAAACCCTTCGCCACCGCCGAACTGCTGGCCCGGATGGAAGCCCTGCTGCGGCGCGCGCGCGAAGGCAGATCGGAGGGCGGCGGAATCATTAGGTTTGGTGACATTGCCTTCGATGCCGCGAAGAACGAACTGAGCCGGGCGGGGAAGTGCTAGATCTTTCGCGCGCGGAACTGCGATTGCTGAAATACCTGATCGCGCATCGCGGGAATGTCGTCTCGCGAGAAGAGCTTCTCCAATCCGTCTGGGGACTCAACGGCGACACGCTCAGCCGCACTGTGGATGTGCACGTCGCCGGACTGCGCAAGAAGATCGAACCCGATCCACGCTATCCGGAATACCTGATCACCGTGAAGGGCGCCGGCTACAGGCTGACCTTATGAGAAATCGAATCCTGTTTACTGTCCTCATGTGTTCTGTGGTCCCCGTGCAGCCGAGCCCGGCACAGACCGCGCATCGAATCAACGACGCGCCGATTCGCGGCAACCAGGGCCGATTCCTGCCACTCTCCGGTCTCGAATTCTTCGATCGCGACACGCTCAGCCACACACTGCCTTCCTTCACCAAAGACGACAAAGGAGAAGTCACGGGCGTCCCACTCAAAGGTACCGGCGCCATCCGCTCGGTCGCCGGCCGGAAGGCGCGCTAGAGGCCGCAGAATTTACTCTCCTTACGTGGGAAACCAGCCATGCTGGATGCAGCATGAGATATTCCCTGATCCTGTCCGGTGTTCAGCAGCGAGCCATGGGTGCCGACGTGACCATGAGTTCCGATGTCGACCTCACCATCGCACGCCCGGGGAAGATTCTTCGTGAGGCGCGGATGCAATTGCCGACCGGCGACGGTGGCCCCACCATTGTCGAGCTGGATAGATGACCGCGATAAAAACCAATAAAAGGAACAGCCCAAAATGATCCGCCACTTCGGCTTAAGCTGCATGATTCAGCCTCGTCCCGCCACCTTTGCCGCATTCCTGTGTCTGCTGCCCGCCGTATGGGCACAGGCGCCAGCGCCGAATACTGTCCGACCCGAATTCGAGGTTGCATCGATCAAGCTCAATAAAGGCGCCGGACGCGGCGGCATGATGCAGATGCCCCCGGGCGGCCGTCTGAACGTCACGAATATGCCCCTGCGGGTGCTGCTCGCCAACGCCTACAACATCAAGGACAGTCAGATCGCCGGCGCTCCCGAATGGCTCGGGACCGAACGCTACGATATCGCCGCTAAAGCCGAAGGCAACGCTTCTCAGGATCAGCTGCGCCTGATGCTCCAGTCGCTTTTCGCCGACCGTCTCAAACTCGCGGTGCATCGCGAAACTAAAGAATCGCAGGTCTACGAACTGACGCCGGTTAAGGGCGGATTGAAACTGACGCCCAGCACCTCCGGGAGTTGCCAGACACTTGACCGTGACCATCCTCCCGCACCGCCCACATCCGGAACCCCCGTGCCAAATTGCGGCAATATGGGCATGACCCGCGGCCAGATCAATGGATGGGGAGTGCCCATGACGCGGATCGTTGATGTTCTTTCGACTCTGCTCGGCCGTACGGTGATCGATAAGACCGGCGCGACCGGAACCTACAACATCCATCTCGAATTCACGCCGGATCAGGCAACCGCAGGCGGCCCGTTTGCGCCCGGCGGTCCAGGCGGTGACGCGCCGCCCCCCGATTCGGCAAGCCCGAATATCTTCACCGCGCTTCAGGAGCAGTTAGGTATCAAGGTCGATTCCGGGAAAAGCCAGGTCGAAATCCTGGTGATCGACCATGTGGAGCGGCCTTCGGAAAATTGAGCCCTCGCGGGACTCGCCGGGCCGGTTCAACGTTACGCTCGAATTTTCTTCGGAACTCTCTTCTGCTCCGGACCGAACAGATGCGGCCACCGGGCCGTCCATCTTCACAGCCCTTGAGCAACAACCTGGCCTGCAACTGGAAGCCGTACGAGCACCTTTTTGAATCAATCGTCGTCGATCATGCGGATAAAGTGCCCACGGAAAACCACCCTGATGTTCCTGGCTCCAGGGGCGTCTCGTAAATCTCGCCATCGGCTCAGGCTGGGGGTCCGCAACCCCGTGGCTCGGCAACGGCACCATCCATCCCGACCGCACCGGGATCGAGCCGCGCGTCGGCCTCCGTTCGCAGCATCGTCGATGGTGGTGCGTGCCGGTTACGGCGTTTACTACAACACTTCGGTCTATCAGTCGATCGCGATTCAAATGGCGCAGCAAGCGCCGCTCTCGAAGAGCGTGAATGCATCCAACAGTGCAGCCGATCCGCTCACCTTAGCCAACGGCTTCACCCCCTCATCGGCAATCTCGCCCGACGTCTTCGCCGTCGATCCCAACTTCCGCGTCGGCTATGCGCAGAACTGGCAGGCATCGGTGCAGCGCGATCTGCCTGGCTCGCTGGTCGGCACCATTACCTGGCTCGGCACCAAAGGCACGCGCGGCCAGCAGGAATTCCTTCCCAATACATACCCCGCGGGCGCGGTGAATCCCTGCCCGTCGTGCCCCTCGGGATTCGTCTACATGGCCTCCAACGGCAACTCGACGCGGGAATCCGGCCAACTACAGCTCCGCCGCAGGCTGCACAACGGTCTTACGGCCACCTTGCAGTACACCTACGCAAAAGCCATCGATGATTCGACACTCGGCGGCCGCGGCCTTTCCGGCAACGTGGTCGCACAGAACTGGCTCGATCTCGCCGGCGAACGCGCACTCTCCAGCTTCGACCAGCGCCACCTTCTGAACGCCAGCGTGCAATACACAACAGGCATGGGGCTCGGCGGCGGCACGCTGCTCAGCGGCTGGCGTGGTGCGCTGTACAAAGAATGGACCTTCTCTACCTCGGTAGCCGCGGGCACGGGCCTGCCACTGACTCCGGCCATCCTCGAACCGATCCCCGGGACGGGAGTCTCCGGTACTCTTCGTCCCGACTACAACGGCGGGCCGGCAACCAGCGTTTCTGCGTACTCGCTTCCGCTGCCTGGCCAGTGGGGCACAGCGGGCCGCGATTCCAGAACGGGGCCATCACAGACCACGGTCAATGCGTCACTGGCGCGCACTTTCCGTCTGCAGGATCGTCTCAATCTCGATCTGCGTTTCGACTCGGCCAACGGACTGAACCACGTCTCCTGGGTCACGTGGAACACCATCTACAGCAGCGGCAACCCGCAGTTTGGCCAGCCCTCGCGAGCGGCGGCCATGCGCGACATCACCACCACTTTGCGTGTGAGGTTTTGAAGTATGAATCTGAAGTCCGCACTCATGACTGGAAGCCGCTGGAATGCACGTGGGGCAGGCGTTTCCGCTTGCCGGGCCGAGCGATGCTCGGCCGCAATCGCGCTTTGCCTCGCACTCGTCGCTGCCCTTCCCACCCCCGCCCAGTTCACCGCCACCACGCAGCTCGTGGTCGAAACCGTCACGGTCAAAGGTTTGACCAAACACCCCATCGAATACGACACGGGCTTTACTCTGCTGCCCGGCAAGTACGTCATCAAGTTCCTCGCCCGCGACAACGAGACCGGGCGTCTCGGGACTTACCAGAGCGCATTCGTCATCCCGAACCTCAACAAATTCGGCGTGGATCAGACCGATAAGCGCATGCCCATCAGCTCCGTGGTGCTGAGCACGCAGCGTGTCGACATGCGCGATGCGCTCTTCAACGCGCTCAAAGATAAAGGCAAAGCCGACGCCGTGAACCCACTTATCGAAGACGGCCAGAAACTGGTTCCGAGTGTTACGCGCGTCTTCGATCGCAATCGCGATCTCTACGTCTACCTCCAGGCTTACGAGCGGACTGCGGAAACTACGCAGCCGCTGGTCGCGTTTGTCACCTTTTATCACGGATCGACGAAAGCCTTCGAAACCGCGCCTCTGCCGGTCACCGAGGGCCTGAATCCGAAGTCAAAGGCGGTGCCGCTGCGCTTCAGCCTTCCGCTCACTCAGCTCGCACCAGGGCGCTACGATTGCCAGGTAACCGTTCTTGACCCCACAGGCCAGAAAGCGGCTTTCTGGCAGGCCCCGATCGAAATCGCACCGTAGCAGTTAGCGCCAGAGCGGGAACGGATTGCCGGAGCCTTCTTTGCACTCCGCCATCAACTCGGTGATGCGTTTGCGGCGGCGCAGTAAAGACTCGAGCAGCTTTTCGAGGGCATCCTGATCGGCACCCATCCAGCCGGGCGGAATTCTGCGCAGAGCCCGGTCGAATACCTCCGGAGGAAAGTTACGGATGCGCTCGATCCAGGGTTCAAAGTCGGCTAAAGAACGCACCTGCCTGTAAACGAAACGCCGCGCATAGAGGCCGGTGAGGGCGGAGTCCGGCAATTCCCAGTGGGGACCGTTGAACACGTAGCCATGATCGATCATCAGTGCGACGAAGCCGAGCTTGCGCGGAGGTACGCCGGGCCGGGCCAGCCAGTCTTTCAGTTGGGCACGAAAGAAGACGGCTTGCCTTCCATCGGCGTTGGCCGTCCAGCGGTCGAAGGCCAGTACGGCCAGAAACTGATCGGCATTGGCGACCTGGGAGAGCAGCGCATCGGGCACGAAATCGAAGATGGCAAGCGTCTCCGGATTGCCGGGATGCCGCGATCCGAAATGCCATCCGGGCTCGACAGGCACGCGCCGGGTGCCGGTTTCGAGAAGGACTTCGGGATTGGCGGAGAGGAAATCAGCGGACAAATTGACGAGCTCATAGGGAGGAGCGGCGATCTCGAGATGAGAAAGAATCTCGGACGCGATCACCTCGTTCACGAGGATGCGCCGATGCTGGGGGTTATTCTGGAACTTGACGATGTAGAAGTAGCCGTCGTCGGCCTCCAGCAGATGCGCCTGAGCGCCTCCCCTCATTTTGCGAATGAAGCGGCGCGCATTTACAGGCATGACCAGAAGCTGGGGAGAAATCTCATTACCGAGGAGAGCATGGCCTGATGCCAGAGGAAACGAAGTCGGCGCCCGAAGTAAGCGAGGCAGCAAAAGATGCAGGGAAGAATCGAGATGAGGTTGCGCTCGAACTGATGAAGTTCATTGCCGTGACTACAGGGTACGGCAAAGGTAACACTTCGAGCGCCGGATTTTCCGGCAAGCTGTCCAAATCGCCGGAGGAGTATGCCGACGCGCTGATTCAGTTGTTTGAAAAGTGTCGAGCCGTGGTGGCCAAGCCCGTTTAGTTAAAGCCCGTTTGGCTAAATAAAGAAGCCTCGGGGACGGGTGAGAGCACCCGCCCCCGAGGCCAGGCGGGTTCAGCGGCGGCCTTTTTTGGCCGCCTTGTTCACAGTCTTCTTTGCCGCGACTTTCTTCACGGCCTTTTTTTGCGCTGCCTTTTTGGGAGCTGCCTTTTTCGGCGCGACCTTCTTAGTGGCCGCTTTTTTTACTGCTTTTTTGGGCGCGGCTTTCTTTACCGCCTTCTTCGCCGCTACCTTCTTAGGTGCTGCTTTTTTTGCCGCGACTTTCTTCACGGCCTTTTTGGCGACCGCTTTCTTAGCAGCAACCTTCTTAGCAGCGACCTTCTTTGCGGGAGCAGCGGCCTTCTTCACCGGAGCCTTTTTGGCCGGGGGGGCCGGAGCTTTGGCTACAGCTTTTTTCGCCGGGGCCGGAGCAGACTTCTTAGCCGATTGTGCGGGTTTGCGGGCTGGAGCAGCAACCGGAGCAGGTCCTGTCGAAGCCGGCGTTTCGGGAACCAAAGTTGCCACGACGATGACTTCTACAATCTCTTCGTCGTCGTCATCAACTTCGTCATCTTCGTAGTTGTCAAGCTTCGAATCGATTTCGTCGCTCTCCTCGCCATAGTCGCGAAAATCTTCCATTTCGTCCTCGTCTTTGGGAGCGAGCTTCAGATCGTCGAACATTCCATCAGCCTCCTGTTTCGGCACGGTCTTCCATAGCATACCCCGTTTTATCTCATGCGCAAGCACCTTCGACACCAAACTGCGATGGCTTGCGGTTTTTTTTGGTATGCAGGGAGCAAGGGGAAAGATCCCTTGGCTCGGGAGACGAAAAAAGCCCGGATCAGAATTCGATCCGGGCAGACAAGGAGAAAAAGAAGAGCACAGAAGAAAAGATCAGGGGTTCAATGAACGATGATGCTTCAACTCGGCCAATGTTCCGGCGGTAACGTGTCCCGTGCGCTTCGCTGACGCGGATGCCGGGGCGGTTCGGGCGACCGGGGCTTTGCGAGAAGCGGAGCGGACTGGCGCCCGGTTCGCGGTTCGCGGCGCTTTGAGCTGAGGCATGGCTTCGTGATAGGCGGCGGGAATCAGCAGGCGGTCACCGGGATTAGGCTCCGCATCCGCCACGAGATTGTTGGCCGCCACGATCTGGCCGGGGGTGGAACTGAACTGGCGGGCAATAGCCGCGACGCTTTCACCGGCTTCCACGCGGTGCATGCGCCAGGACGCGCGGCGCTCAGCGGGAATTAACTCAAGGGCCGACGCAACCTGCGGCGCTGTACCCTTCGGAACGCGCACGTCGAAGTTACCCGGAGCGATACTGCGCAACAATGCGGGGTTCAACTGCAAAATCTGCGCGGTCGTGGTGTCCGTCAAGTCGGCGATCAGCGCAACATTGGTTGGAGAGGTCGTCGTAACCGTGTCGTATTCGAGGGGAGCTTCCGGGATCGCCTGGTCCAGACCGTAGGCGGGGGCATTTTTCGCGATGATGGTCATCGCCAGAATAATGGGAACGTAGTTGGCGGTTTCGTTGGGAATCGCATGGCGAGCACGCAGTTCCCAGTAATCCGCATAACCTGTCCGTTCGACTGCGCGCTCAACCGCACCGGGACCGCAGTTGTAAGCAGCGATCGCCAGATACCAGTCGCCAAATTCGTTATAGAGGTCGTGGAGATGATGAGCCGCCGCGCGGGTCGCTTTTTCAGGATCGAGGCGATCATCAGAATACGGGGTCTGCATCAGGCCGTACTGGTTGCCGCGGAACTTCACAAACTGCCACATGCCTTCGGCGGCAGCGCGGGAAACGGCGCGGGGCAGAAAGCCGGATTCAGCCTGGGCCAGATGGATCAATTCCTGAGGAATACCCTCTTCCGCGAGAATGCGTGAAATCATCGGCGCATATTTACCTTCGCGTTCGAGGCCCATCTCCATGGTCTTGCGGCCGCGGCCGCTGAAATAGTTGACATAGCCGAGGACCACGTCGTTCAGAACCAAGGGAAGCGCGGAAGCGGTATGGATGACTTCGGCTTGAATCTTGTCCTTCGTCCGGGGATCGATCGGAAACGTCATATTGACGATATCGTCGAGCGGAGCTTTATCGAAGGATTGAACTTCTTCAGTGGCCGCACCGCCCAGACCGGACAAATCGTCACGGTGAATGGTATCGACCATATCTTCCAATTTGGCGTCGAAAAGGCGCTGATCGGTCAGATGCCCAGCCGAGGCTTTCAGCATGAGGTCGATGGCGGCGTCGAACTCGACGCGTGCCTGATCGAAGTCCCGTTCGTCAAAAAACTTTCTACCGTTTTTGAATCGCTCTTCCGCCTGTTGAATCGTAAGATCTGAAGGCGTGGGAAGGAACGAAGCCACCGTGGCGCGTTTGTCCCGCGAAACAGCAGCCAGGTAAGACAGATGTTCGGTGTCAACAATGTCCGGCGTAGCGCCTGCCGAAGGCAGATGAGCCGTAACGGGAGAGAAGAAAGAAGTCTGGAGATTGGATTGCTGAGCAAACAGAGACGGAGACGCGAAAGAAATTATTAGGACGGTTAAAAATACGGCGGGAACAACGTTGAGCTTCCGGGCCATTCATTCTCCTCGAAATTAAAAATCCGGGTTTACGAGGTCTCCCCGGGCGCTTGGCCCGTAAAGCGACCCCTTCAGGCTACCCCATGGGTTACAACTGCGTCAACCCAAACCCACCCACACAAGGGGCCTATACCGCCACATCAGGTGGGACGAAATGACCCAATTAACCGTTTGTATTATTTTTGTAGTAGCTTCGTTCCAGCTATGTTATAGCAATTTATAGAGATTGCTACTCTTCCTCTGCTTCCTCTTCGCCGGTCCGGCCCGCCTTGGCTGCCGTAATAATCTTATCCGCCTGAAGCTGCGGGACATAGTCGTAGTGGTCGAATTCCATCGAAAACGAAGCTCTCCCCTGCGTGATGGACGTCAGATCGCTTTGATAACTCAGCATTTCCGCCATCGGGACATGAGCTCGGACGATCTGAGTTCCACCCTGCGTATCCATTCCGGAGATGCGTCCACGGCGGCCGTTCAGATCGCCCATAAGGTCTCCGGCAAATTCGACCGGAGCATGGACTTCGACATTCATGATCGGTTCCAGCAACGAAGGTTTAGCCGTCGCCATCGCATTGCGGAACGCTTTGCGGGCCGCCAGCTTGAACGCGAGCTCGGACGAATCGACATCGTGATACGAGCCGTCGTATAGGGTCACCTTGAAATCGACCATGGGGAAACCGGCCAGAAACCCGCGTTCGGCGGTTTCGATAATTCCTTTTTCCACGGCTGGAATATAGTTTTTGGGAACCGACCCGCCGAAGACGTCATTCACGAACTCAAATTTGGCTCCGCGAGGCAGCGGCTCCATGCGGATCCAGCAATCGCCGAACTGGCCGTGTCCACCGGTTTGCTTCTTGTGTCGACCCTGTACGTCAGCGGTACCGCGGATGGTCTCGCGGTAGGGAATTTTGGGGGCTTTCAGGGTGACATCCACGCCGTAGCGCTTTTTCAGCCGGCTGACCGCAATTTCGACATGCTGCTGACCGGTGCCCGCCACCAGAAACTCCTTGGTCTGCGGATCGCGGTAAAAGCGCAGAGAAAGGTCTTCCTCGAGAAGCTTGTGGAGGGCGTTGCCCATCCGGTCTTCATCATTGCGGCTCTTGGCTTCCACGGCGAAAGCGATGGAAGGCTCAGCTAATTTCACAGGGGGAAAGGCAACCGGCGAAGCCTTGTCCGTCAACGTATCTCCGGTGACGGTTTCCCGCAATTTGGCAACGGCTCCGATATCGCCGGCGTGGAGATCGTTAACGGGCACAACCGTCTTACCTACAGGCACTCCGATGTGGGCGAGGCGCTCCACGGTACCGCGCGCGGCGTTGTTCAGATTGGCGTCATTATGAACGCAGCCGGAGAGTACTTTGAAATAGTTGATCCGGCCGGCGAATGGATCGGCCGTCGTCTTGAATACGTACGCCGCAGCGGGCCCCGCATCCGAACATTTACGCTCGATCTCCGAACCATTCAGGGTGAGACGCACCGGAGGCCGCTCATCGGGGGAGGGAAATGCCTCGGCGATAAAGCCCAACAATTTGTCAGTGCCGATATTGTGCAGCGCGGACATGCAGAGAACGGGAAAAACACGTTTCTCGCGCGTTTCTTCGTCGAGGCCGGCCACGATGTGTTCTTCGGGAAGGGTGCCTTTCTCGAAGAACTCTTCCATAAGATCGTCCTTCTCACCGGCGACGATTTCGACGAGTTCCTCGTGGGCCTGTTTGGCGGCTTCGGCGTATTCGGCGGGGATCTCAGCCTCGGTCGCTTTGCCGTCTCCATCGGGCGTGTAGATGTAGGCTTTCATCCGAATCAGATCGATGACGCCTTTAAATTCCTTTTCACTCCCGAGGGGCAACTGGATCGGGACGGCGGTGCGTCCGAAGCGGGCATGAATGCTTTCGAGCGCGCGGTCGAAACTGGAGCGGTCGCGATCCAGCTTGTTGATGATGATGGCTCGCGGCTGGCCGAATTCCTCGGCGATGGCCCACATGCGCTCGGTATGCGGCTCGACCCCTGTGATGGCGTCGACAACGATGAGTACACCGTCGGCAGCCACCAGAGTGGCGCGGGCGTCGTTGACGAACATGTTGAAGCCCGGCGTGTCGAAGATGTTCATCTTCTTGCCTTGCCATTCGGTGGCTGCGATAGAAGTGGAGATGGTGAGTTTGCGGTGGATTTCCTCGTCGTCGTAATCCGTGATGGTGTTGCCTTCGTCGACGCGTGTCAGACGGGCCGACGCGCCGGCGGTGTAAAGCAGGGCGGCAGCGACAGTGGTTTTCCCGGAGTGGCCGTGGCCGACAATGCCTACGTTGCGGATGTCCTTCGTCTCGTAAGTTTTCACCTTGAGCCTCGGTTTTCTGGTCGGAATCGTATCACAACTGAAACACGCAAGGCACCGTTGAGGCACCAAAATTGAGGGCGCCAAAAAAAGGCGGGGGAACAGCAGAGGGGTAAATGCGGGCTTGTACCGGCTAGGCTGGAAGTTCGGCTGTGTCGAGCCAGAAGGTTTTCAGCGAGTCCATGGCTTTATAGAGTCCGTCCAGATCCAGCGGCTTCCTGATGTAGCCATTGGCGTGTAATTCATAAGCCAGTTGCACGTCTTTGCGCGCATTCGAGGAACTGAGGATGATCACCGGAAGCAAAGCAGTGTCCGCATGGGCGCGTACCTCCCGCAGCACGGCATGGCCGCTCATGATGGGTAAATTCAGGTCCAGAAGCACAAGATCGACTCGCGGCGCATTAATATGAGCCCCGCGCCTGAACAGAAAATCGAGGGCTTCCTCACCGTCGAGAGCCACGTTCAGATGTTGCGTGGCCTGGGATTCCTCGAGTGCATAGCCGATCAGCCGAACATCGGCCGGGTTATCTTCAACCAATAGGATCTCAAGTCGCGATTTATCCACTGCTCTGCGCCCCCTCAATGCCTGGCCAGGTGAAATAGAAAGTCGATCCAACTCCGGGCATCGACTCCAGCCAGATTCGACCTGCTCGTCCCTCTATGATCCGACGGCAAAGAGCCAGACCAATTCCCGTTCCGGGATAATCGGCTTTCTTGTGAAGCCGTTTGAAGATTAAGAACACCTGTTCCCAGTATTCGCTCGCAATCCCAATGCCATTGTCGCGGAAGGAGAAAACCCATTCATTTGCAGTGCGCTGCGCGGAAATGTGAACGTGGGGAGCAACCTCGCGCTTTCTGTACTTCAGTGCATTTGTCAGCAGATTGTGAAAAAGTTGCCCTATCTGCCCCTCATCACCGTCCACGGTAGGCAGCGGATCGCTTGTTATGACGGCGCCATTGTCTGCAACCATTACGCGGCTGCTCTCGAGCACATTATCGAGGACAGTATTGCAATCCACCGGCACGTCCTTTTCTGTAGCGTGGACGATCTGCGAATAGGAAAGCAGATCTTCAATCAGCGCCGCCATGCGCTTTGTGCCGGTCTGAATATATTCCAGATACTCGTCGGCCTGCGCATCCAGTTGGCCTTTGTAGCTGAGGGCGAGAAGCTGCGAAAAGCAGGTGACCATGCGCAGTGGTTCCTGCAGATCGTGGGAGGCGACAAACGCGAAGCGCTCGAGGTCCGTATTCGACCGTTCCAGATCCTTCACGGTCTCTTCCAGCGCCTGGCTGTAGTTCTTCGTTTCGATGTGCAAGAGGCGGACTTCCAGACTGTTGTGGACGCGCGCCAGGAACTCGGCCTGCTCAAACGGTTTGCCGATGAAATCCCTGGCTCCGGCTGCGAGCGCGCGCAGCTTGTCGCCTGGCTGCGCGGTAATGACGAGGACCGGCAGGTAGCCAGTCGCTTCGATTTCCTTCAGACCTTCCATCACCTCGAATCCGTCCATCCCGGGCATTTGGAGATCGAGCAGGATCAGGCTGTAACGGTTTTTGCGGTAGAGTTCGCAGACCTCGTCCGGATGGGTGGTTGACTCGACGGAAGTATAGCCGGCGCCACGCAGCATGCGCTCGATCAGAGTAACGTTGATTTCCTTATCGTCGACAACCAGGATTCCGGCGCTCAGAATATCGGCTAAATTGACCAGGGCCTTCGTTCCCAACTCATGCCCCGCCGATATCCGGCCAGGTGAAATAGAAGGTCGATCCCACTCCGGGCTTCGACTCCACCCAGATTCGCCCAGCCCGGCCCGCGATGATCCGCTGGCAAAGAGCCAGACCGATTCCCGTCCCGGGATATTCGGTTTTGTGCAGCCGTTTGAAGATTACGAATATCTGTTCCAGGTATTCCACGGCGATTCCAATGCCATTGTCGCGGAAGGAGAATGTCCATTCGTTTGCCGTCCGCAGCGCGGCAACCCGCACTTCCGGAGCGACCTCGCGCTTTCTGTACTTCAGCGCATTGGTCAGCAGATTGTGAAAAAGTTGCGATATCTGTCCCTCGTCACCGTCCACGGTGGGCAGCGGATCGCGGGTTACGATGGCGCCATTTTCTTCGATGACGACGCGGCAACTCTCGAGCACTTTATCGAGCACCGTGTTGCAATCCACCGGCACGCCCTTTTCCGTCGAGTGGACGATCTGCGAATAGGAAAGCAGATCCTGGATCAGCGCCGCCATGCGCTTTGTGCCGGTCTGAATAAATTCCAGATACTCGTGAGCGCGCTCGTCCAGTTGCCCTTTGTATCTGAGAGCGAGAAGCTGCGAAAAGCTGGTGACCATGCGCAGCGGCTCCTGCAGATCGTGGGAGGCGACCAGAGCGAAGCGCTCAAGGTCCGTATTCGACCGCTCCAGATCCCGGCCAGCCGATTGGGCCTGCACGCGGGCGTGTTCCGCGGCCTGGTAGAGCCGGGCGTTGTCGATCGCGATCGCGGCCTGTGTGGATACGCGGCTTACGATTCGCTCGTGCGCCTCGGTGAAGACCCCGGCTCTCTCGTGCCCGAAAAACAGCCCGCCAATCACCTCTCCCGATCGGGAAACCACAGGTGCGGCGAGAAAGCTTCTTACGACCAGGCGCCCTTCCGGCATAGCGAAAAACGGAGCATTGCCGTCATAGCGTGGATCCGTGCGGATATCGGCGTAACGCACCATACCCCGCGATCTCCCGAAGGACGCAGCCAGGTCCGCCGCGGTGCCCTGGGGCGGGAAGCCGTCGAACGCGTCTCGTGCCGTTCCGGAAATCGCGTAGCGCACGCTCGATTCGTTCCTGTCGGCGACGGCGTTGTAGCGGAAGACCCCAAATTGAGCGGAGGTCAGTTCAATCGCCGCATCCGTCACCGCTTGCACCAGCTTTTCCAGATCCAGTTCCGAGAACGCAAGGTTCCCCAGATGATTGAGGATTTCAGCCTCATGGCGGGCTGCCTTCTCCTGCGCAAGCAACTCCTCCCGCGCCTGTTCCGTGTTCTTGCGGTCAATCCCGATGGCTACGCTGTTCGCGATGGCTTCGAGCGCGTGGAGCGCATAGTCATCGAACGGCCTCCGGGCGAATGTCGCCGCGACTCCCACCAGTCGGTTTTCCACGAGCAGAGGATATCCGGCAAAAGCGACCATACCCTCTTTCCGGACCCACTTCGGATTGGCGATTGTGGTATCGCCCGCGAGCTTATTCGTAACATGGGGCTGCCGCTGCGACGCAATCGTTCCCATTCCGAATGCTCCAACCGGGATGCGCTTGCCGGCGCCAATCAGATGCGTATTCATTCCGGCGCTGGCCTGTAATTCCAATTCGGTTCCGGCGGCGTCGAGCGTCCAGATGCGTGCCAGCGCCGCATCGACGTGTTTCATGACAGACTCCGCGCAACTTCGCAGCGCTTCCGGCAGGTCTCCGATTCTGGTGAGAGCTATGCCGACGTCCGCGCTCAAGGCGATCAGGCGCGCTTTGCGGGCCAGCGCGTCCTCCGAATGCTTGCGGACGGTGATGTCCTCGGTCAGGGTGACGATGTCGGAGGGTTCACCCTCGGCGTCGCGAGCGAGTGAAACACTCTTTCGCACCCAGACGACAGTGCCGTCCTTCTTCAGGCAACGCTTTTCGATAATGTAGTCGTTGATTTCCCCGGCCAGCATCTGCCTGTTGAACTCGGCGTAACGCTCGCGGTCTTCGGGATGCGTGATTAAGTAAGAATCAACCTCAGCCAATTCTTCCCGGGTGAAGCCGAGAATATTACAAAAAGCTTCATTTACCTGGAGTATACGGCCCTTTGTGTCGGCGAGCGACATGCCGATGGCGGCTTGCGCGAAGGCTTTGCGGAAACGTTCCTCGCTGGCGCGCAGATCGGGGCGAGCCTCTCCGGACTTCGTTATCGAGCGGCTTTCAGCCCGTCCTGCGGTTGACAAGGGATCTGTCCCGATGGTCCCACTTTTGGGGGCAGGGCATATTTAGTGGAAGTGTCTTTCAGTACCACCCAATCAGTCAGTACCACCCAATCAGTCAGTACCACCCAATCAGTCAGTACAACTAGAAACAGTACAACCAGGGAGCCAGTCCTTTGCGCGACTTAAAGCACGAACCACTGGGACAGGAGACTTAGAGGAACCCCGCGCGCGCCGAAAATGGCTACCGATCAATGGGTAATATCGTTCCGACGGTGTTAATGGATTTCCGTTTATTCCGAGCGTAATGAGGGACTTAAAGGTCAAGCGTTGCCCGCGCTGGGGCGTGATCGCTCGCATTTTCCTCGCCACGCACCCATCGGTCTACGCCCCCGTCGATTATTCCGCCGAAATCAGCGTCGCATCTGAGCCAGCTTCGACAAGCGCAACTTCTCCGCGCTTCGATTGTGCGGTGCAATTCTGGCAGGGGGGAATTGCGCTTACGCAGGGCCATACAAGAGTAGCGGAAGGCGCACATCAACCGATCGCCAGCTTTTCACCCGGATGAAAATTCTGCGGTGACGATGAGCGCGAACCAGTGACAACGATGACTGTGGGGCGCGCCGGTCATCGAGTCGCCGATCATTGGCGCGTCGTGCCGGATGAAGTTCTGCCCCGCCCAGTTCAATTCCTCGCCATCGTCAGACCCGTGATCAGGACATCCGTGTTGTGCGCGAAACGCAGACCATACACCCCGTCGGTCGATTTCAGCTTGCCATCGGTTACGAGCGCGGCCTTGTCATAACTCGCGACAACGGTCCCGTTGATCGCGCACTCCAGCTTGCCGCCTTTGACCGAGAGCGCAACCTCCTGCGTCACGGGCTGGCCTTTTCCGGCAGCCTTGTGGACGGCGTCGTTGGAGTCGCCAAAGAGGCCGTTCATTTTGAACGGCGCCGGTCCGAAACCGCGAACAATGAACTTGCCGTTTCCGTACGCCGCGCAGTAGACGCTGGTCTGATCCGGCGTGCCCATGTCGTTGCCGCCGATGAAGACTCCGTAGGGGTGCGGATGGGTATTGAGGTTCATATATTTCGGCTCAGTGAACATTGCCTTGACCGTGTAGTCTCCGGAGGCCTTCGCGTCGTTCATCCAGTACGTCGTGGCGGGACCCGTGGTGACGTGGAGAGCATCGCCGTCCTGCACGAGCTTCGCATCGTTGATCGTCATCCCCGCCTTCTCTTCCGCGGCATCCACTTTGCCGGTCCATCCGGTAACCTTGACGCCCCCGTCAGTGACTGCGCGCGAGCCATCCGCCGTTGGGCTGCCCGGCCCTCCGACGAAGCGAGCTCTCATCACCATGAAAGTGACGATCAGCGCGGCAACCACGAACACGGCACCGTAGGTGAGACGCTTTGATGTTTTTGTCATTGGAAGGACTGGATGGAAATGGTGCTGCCCGGTGAATTCTACCAAATATCCCTGACCAAAGCTCGCCCGCCGCCTGGGGGGGGTGCCGGGGGTGCCGGGGGGTGCCGTGGGGTGGACACTGGCTTGGATCGCCCCACACAACGAATTTATGGTTTTTCGGATGAGGGGTGACGTCGCAAGGCAAAGCGGATAATATCCTTATGTCGTTCGAAGGCAAGTGGCGATCTATCCAATGAACCGCATCGTATTCCTTTTGATTGTGTCGATCGGCACGGCGCTGGCAGCCGATCCGCCGAAAGACGAAGACGCCGCGCAGGTCAAGCGTTTCATCGATACCTTCGAGATTCTGAACCAGAACGCGGCTGACCCGGTGAATCTGGATCAGGCTTTCTATCAGGGTGCGGTGCCGGGGCTACTGCATCATCTGGATCCGCACTCGGTGTTTTTCGATCCGGGCCAATTCGAACAATTGCGGCAGATGGAAACGTCAACGCGCAAAGGGTTCGGATCGGTTGTATCGGTGCTGCCGGGACGCGTGGTAGTGCTGCAAACGATGGCGGGTACGCCTTCGGAGAAGGCAGGCCTCACTCCCGGAGATGAGATCCTCGCTGTCAACAATTACCGGCTGGATCGCCTCGATCTGGACCAGATCATCGAACTGCTGAGCGAATCGAAGCAGAAGCCGGCGCAGTTGGTGGTCCGGCGTCCCGGCAACGTACGGTTGCAGGAGCTGACGCTGACGCCCGAAGACATGAAGTCTTCCACGGTGGAACGGGCTTTCCTGCTGCAGCCCGGCATCGCGTATGTTCGTGTGACCAGTTTCGAAGAGAAGACGGGACCGCAGCTTCATGAAGCGATTGAAAGCCTGGGCGGCCGCAATCTGAAGGGGCTCGTGCTCGATCTGCGCAACAACCCCGGTGGATTCATGAACGCCGCGGTCGACACAGCTTCGTTCTTTCTAAAGCCGGGCCAGGTGATCCTGTCGGCAAAAGGCAGAAATGTCGCTGAAACCGTCGAGAAGGTACCGGCCGACAACATCGCGTATACGTTTCCTCTGGCTGTGATCGTAAACGCGAAGACGGCGAGCGCGTCCGAAATCGTCTCGGGCGCTTTACAGGATCACGATCGGGCCACGATCGTAGGTGAGCCCAGCTTCGGTAAAGGGTTAGTGCAAAGCGTTTATCCACTGGCGGAGAACACGGGCCTCGCGCTGACGACGGCCCTTTACTACATTCCCAGCGGCAGGTCTATTCAAAAGCCGTTCAGCTCGCAGCGATCGGGTCTGGCGGAAGACTTCGCACTGGGCGCCACTGCGACGCATCCCAATGAGCGTACCGATTTCAAATCCGATAATGGACGGTCCGTGCCCGGCGGCGGTGGTATTGTGCCGGACGTCATCGCAACACCGGCGGGTCTGACTGCGTTCCAGAACGTTCTGGAAGGTAGTGGGGCGGTCACCAGTTTTGCCGCCGAATACATTCGCGGACGCACCATCACGCCGGACTGGCAGGTTCCGCCTGAAGCGCTCGATCAGTTCCAGACGTGGCTCTCCGAACGGCGCGTACAGCCGTCCCTGCGCGAGTGGATTGAGAACCGAAGCTTCATCGAGTCACACCTCAAGACGGAGGTTTTCAACCTGACGCTGGGAGTAGCCAAGGGCGATGAGATCGAAGCGCAGACAGATCAGCAGATCCAGAAGGCCCTCGAAGCAGTACTCAAGCCGGCGCAATAAACGGCGCAATAAACAACCCAAGCCTGCGCAATAATTCTGATATGGCTAACATAACCCGCGAGCAGGAAAATAACCCCTGGCTGGCGGCAGAGGCTCGGTTTAATCAGGCTGCGGACAAACTGGGCCTCGACGATGGAATGCGCAAGGTGCTGCGTTTGCCCACGCGCGAGATCACGGTCAACATTCCTGTACAGCTCGACGACGGCCGGTTTGAAGTCTTCACCGGTTATCGGGTTCAGCATTCTCTGGCGCGCGGGCCGGGCAAAGGCGGTATTCGTTACGGACCCGACGTGACTCTGGACGAAGTGCGCGCGCTGGCTTCCTGGATGACGTGGAAGTGCGCGGTAGTGAACATTCCATTCGGCGGGGCGAAAGGCGGAGTGATCTGCGAACCCGCTTTGATGTCCGACGGCGAGCTGGAGCGGCTCACGCGGCGCTATACGGCACAAATACTCGATGTGATCGGACCGGAGCGCGATGTTCCGGCGCCCGATGTGAATACCAACGATCGCGTGATGGCGTGGATTATGGATACCTATTCCATGCACATGCGCCAGGCGACGACGGCGGTGGTTACCGGCAAGCCGATGGAACTGGGAGGTTCACTCGGGCGGCGCGAGGCGACCGGGCGGGGCTGCATGATCGTTACCCTCGAAGCCTTGAAAAAATTCGCGCTGGTGCCGGAAGAAACCAAAGTAGTGATCCAGGGCTTCGGCAATGTTGGCGGTATGGCGGCGGAGCTCATGTCGGAACGCGGCTTTCGGATTATCGCGATCGTCGAATATGACGGCGCGGTTTACAACCCGAAAGGTCTGAATATCGCGGCACTCCGCAAGCATCGGACGGAAACGGGATCGATCAATGAGTTTCCCGGCGGAGAACCCATCGACAAGCAGGAAGCCCTGTTCCTCGAATGCGATGTACTGCTGCCGGCCGCGACGGAAAATGTGATCAATTCACAGAACGCCGATCGGCTGCGCTGCAAGATATTGTGTGAAGGCGCCAACGGGCCGACGACAGCACTGGCTGACGAGATACTCAATGCGCAGAAGATTTTTGTGATCCCCGACATTCTGGCAAACGCGGGCGGTGTGACCGTTTCCTACTTCGAATGGGTCCAGGATAAACAGGGCTTCTTCTGGAACGAAGACCTGATCAATACGCGGCTGCAGGACATCATGATCGGCAGTTTCAACGCGGTGACACAGTTCGCGGTGAAGCACGGCGTGGATAACCGGACGGCGGCTTATATGCTGGCGCTGGATCGCGTGGTTACGGTGTCGCGGCTGCGCGGTATTTACGCGTAGGGCGTGGCCAGGCAGAGACGCCTACGGAGTTATAGTCTGCTGAGGCGAGGTCTCGATGCCGAGGCCGGCGTACTCATCCTTGACCTTGACCACCTTCGAGCCGCCAAACGTGACAAAAGTGATTTTGCCGGGCGGCGTGCCGTAGATCCAGTCTTCGGTATCGACACCGCCTTTGCTTTCGCGGTATTTGCGATCGGGATGCCCCAGAGCAAGTAGCACCTGATCGCGATCCATCCCGACCGTTGCACGTTTGTCCGTGATGGCCTGCTTCACCTCGGGCGGTAACGACTCGGAATAAATCTGAGTCACCGTGCGCTTGTCGAATTCGAGAACCGGGGCGAGAATGCGTTTCACTTCGGCCGCGTTCAGGCTCTCCATCGGCTTGTGGAAGTTGATATCGATGTAGGTTCCAACCTTCGCCGTGGCATCGCTTTGAGCAATGGGCTGCGTGCCCACACCCATGCCGACCTGCACGTGGTCATACCACTTCTTGCCGTCCCTCAGGCCGCCGTTGATTTCCAGAATCATGTGGTCGCCTTCGAGCGAGATCTTCGTGATCTGGACCTTGTCTCCGAGGCGAGCCGCGGTGCCGCCGGTCTGCGCCGCTTTGTCCCACTCTTTCTTGTCGTAAGTTCCATCGGAAGAAAATTCCAGAGGCTTGCGAGAGCGGGGCAGACGGTCTTTAACGATCGCGTATTCGGCGCTCAGGTCACGGACCAGGCCTATCTTCTCGTCATCAGTGAGCTTGTCGGCGGGATGCAGAACGCCGGCGGAGGCAGGCAACCCAACAGCCAACAGGACAAGCAGGATCAGGCCAGAAGTTCCGGATCGGATTCCGCATCGAGCAGGAAGGTCGAGCCGCGGCGCACCGGAATGCGCCAGACCAGCACGAACAGAATTACCAGAATCGCTGAGGCGAGAGGACTCGCTTCGGGTCCGTAGGCGCCGCCGCTCCAGAGGTTTCCAGTCGTCCATACCAGTTGATACCTTGTCACTCTGATTGTAAGACCACTGAGCTCCACTCCGAGCCAGGGTAGTGTGGCGTTCCAGCCGAAATGAATTCCTATGGGGAGCCAGAGGTCATGGGTACGCACCAATGCGAGGCCGAACAGGATGCCGAATCCGGCTGTATTGACGACGCCGAGGGTGCTGGCGCCGGGGTTCAGGGCATGCAGGGCACCGAACAGCGCGCCCATGCCGCAGATGGCAGCCCAGTTTCCGTAGCCGCGCATGAGATATTGCAGCGCAAAGCCTCGGAAGGCGATTTCTTCACCGGCCGCGCCACAGAACAGCAGGAAGGGCAGGAAGACCCCGGCGCGCCACGATACATCGGCCTTCGCGACTTTATCGAGCGCCTCGAAATGTGCCATCCCCGTGGCGAGAGGGAAGAGGATTACCAGAATCGCACCGCCGATTCCGAGCGCCATTCCGATCAGGAGATTGCGTGAAGCGCCCCGGTGCCAGTTGAGGCCGATGTCGAGGAGGCTGCGCGATTCGAAGATGGCGATAGCGAGGCCGCCGGAGATCAACGCGGCGAACAGGGTGCTGAGGGTGATGGCCGCCATGCGGCCGAGGAAGAAACCGATGGGGCTGATGATGAGATTCAGGATGACCCAGTAGAGGAGAGCGCAAACTCCCGCGCCCAGCAACGTCCGGACTGGATCGAGTTTTTTCACTTTATCTCACGGATTGTCAGGCCGCGCGGCGCCAGATGGGCATCGAGAACCTTCGCCCCAGCCGACCGGACCGCCTGAGCCACACGTTGCTGAGCCTCGGGAGGGGTTAGAAATACCACGCATCCGCCGCCGCCTGCGCCGCAAACTTTCGCGCCGATACTGCCCGCGCGCCGTGCTGTCGTTACCAGGGTATCGATCAATGGGGTGGAAATTCCGGGAGCGTTCTTGCGCCTCCACGACCACTCTTCCCGCATCAGACGCCCGACGTCGGTCCAGTCGTTCTTCTCAAGTGCGGCGCGCATGGCGCAGGCGATGGCGGCGATGCGATCGAAATTGCGGTGAATCGATTTATCACCGTCGATATGGCCTTTCATGACCTCCCAGTTGTTGATGCCGGAGTTGCGGGGCGCGCCGGTGTAGGCGAGGACGAACCGCAGGTCAAGCTCGGCGGCACTGGTTTTAAGCGCGACACGGCTGATTCCCGCGGGACCGAATGAGATCGCCGAAAGTCCGCCGTACATAGCGGGGTAGTAATCCTGCGCACCGGTGGGAACGCGGATCACCTGGGCCTCTACGTTCTGAGCAAGTTCACGGATTTTTTCGAGGGAGTATCGGCGATCCAGCATCTTGTTCAGCGCCGCGGCGCTGGCAATCATAAGCGCCGATGATCCCGAGATGCCGGCTCCGGCTGGTGCTTCGGAATGCGACTCGATTGTAAGACCCACTTCAGGCGCGAAAAAGCGCATCAGCCATGCGAGTAGCGGCAATCGGTAGCGTTTCGCTTCCGTTAACGCTTTGAGATTGGCGAAGGTCTCTTCTTTGGCCAGGTCGCGGGAGCGCAGGACAATCTTTCGATCCTCTCGAAGCGTCACCTGGCATGAGGTGTGGAGATCGACCGCGAAATTGACTGTGACGACGTTCTGGTGAAAGAGGTACAGAGGCCAGATATCCAGAGTGGCGCCGGCCAGATCCACCCGGCAGGGAGCTTTCGCGGAAACCGTGCGCGGCATCGTCAAACGGGTGGCCGTTCTATGAAAAACGGAGAGGATTCAGGCATGGAAGCAAAGAAGTTACGAACATAACATGAGATTACATATGCCTGTTGAACCGCGGAGTGCCTCCGCAACGTCTAACAGGCAGTGATTGTTAAAGCCGCCCGCCGAGCCCTGCCGATTTTCATCGAACAGAGCAAACGCGACGTAAAGGATGCTCCGCATCGTCCGAATCCTCACATGTGGCCGGATCAGGGCCTGCATGCCGCGTGGATTGGGCACACTACCGTGCTTCTCAAAATCGATGGGCTGACGATACTTACCGATCCCGTTTTCAGTACACGTATCGGACTGAATTTCGGTCCGCTCACCGTTGGCATGAAGCGGTTGGTCGCGCCCGCGCTGACAGAAGAGGAGTGTCCCAGGCCGGATCTGATCTTGCTTTCACACGCCCACATGGACCACTTCGATCTGCCCAGCCTGCGCGCGCTGGAATCGCCGCATACGAAGGTGATTACGGCGCACCGGACGAGCGATCTGCTGCGGGTCAAACGCTACGGCGCAGTCCACGAATTGCGCTGGAACGACGCAGTGCGGGTGGGAGAGGCGTTAGTGAGCGCGTTCGAAGTACGGCACTGGGGCGCCCGAATGCAGACCGATACTTTTCGCGGATACAACGGTTACGTGATCGAAACACCGGGCTACCGGGTTTTGTTCGGCGGTGACACGGCGATGACGAATCTGTTCCGCAATCTGCGGAGTTCGGCTCGCTACGATCTGGCGATTATGCCCATAGGCGCTTACAACCCGTGGGTTCACGCGCACTGCAATCCGGAAGAAGCACTGCAAATGGCGAATGACGCCGGGGCGGATTTCATTCTTCCGGTGCATCACAAGACTTTCAGCCTCAGTTCGGAGCCTGTGAACGAACCAATTGAACGCCTGCGATCAGCCCTCGCGAAAGATCCGGAGCGTCTGGTACTGGGGTCGATTGGCGAAGAATCGGTCGTCGCCGCTTAAGTACCCGCCTGTTGTCCGTAAGATAAATTGATGCCGCGCTGGCTCAATCGCAACGTCTGGGGCATGACTGTCACCAGCATGCTTTCGGATATGTGTTACGAGATGGTGCTGGCCGTATTGCCCGGCTTTTTGCCCATCATTCATGTGGCTGCGGCGGCACTGGGCTGGATCGAAGGCGCATCCGACGCGTTCTCGGCATTCCTCAAATTCTTCTCCGGTTGGTATTCGGACCGGATTGGCCGGCGCAAGGAAATGATCGTGCTCGGCTACCTTTTCACGGGCACCGGGCTTTCTCTTTTCGCATTCGCCTACTCATGGATTCCGATCCTGCTGGGCCGGATTGTCAGCTGGTTTGGCAAAGGGATTCGTGGTTCGCTGCGGGATGCGATGTTATCCGAATCGGTCGCACCCGAAGTGCGCGGAAAAGCGTTTGGCTTCCATCGCGCGGGCGATACGGTGGGTGCGATTCTGGGTCCGCTGGCAGGAGTTGCGCTATTAGCCGCGCTTCCAGCGACCATGCCGGATCTACCTTTCCGCGCCATCTTCCGCCTCTCGCTGATCCCCGGGCTTTGCGCGCCAATTGCGTTCGCGTTGCTGGTGAAGGAAGTACGTCGCGGCACGAGCGAGAAGAAAAACATGCGGGCCTCATTGGCGGGATTGCCTCCGGCGTTTCGACGATTTCTGGCGGCCGTCGCGATCTTCGGCAGTGGCGATTATTCGCCGACGCTCCTGACGATGGCGGCTGCGACACTGCTGCGACCGGCTAACGGCGCGTTGCGCGCTGCGGAGATCGCCGCGCTGCTGTATGTGGTGCGCAACATCGTGTACGCCGGGGCATCTTTCCCGATCGGAGCACTGGGAGACCGGATGCCGAAAATCCCTCTGCTGTCGGGTGGTTATTTTTGCGCGGCGCTGGCTGCGGGCAGCACGGCTTTTCTGTTCACACGGGGCACCGCAACGCCGCAAGTGCTGGCAGCGGTGTTCGTGATCGCCGGAATATTCGCTGCCGCTCAGGACACGATGGAAGGGGCGATACCGGCCGACCTGAGCGGGGTAGCCGGGCGCGGCACAGTCTATGGAACACTGGGTGCGGTGAACGGTGCAGGCGATCTGATTGCCAGCGGGCTAACCGGAACGTTGTGGACCCTGGTGTCTCCCGTGGCTGCTTTCGGAACGGCCGCCGCGCTCATGGCGGTGGGTGCCGGGGCAACGTTGTTGGTCCGCTCTCCGGCTGCAAAATAAAACCTCCCATGCGGCACAATGGCAGTATGCCCGGACTGCTGTATGTGGTTTCGACTCCCATCGGCAACCTGGAAGACATCACGTATCGCGCCGTCAACGCGCTGAAGAGCGCGGATTGGATCGCCTGCGAAGATACGCGGACTACTCATCGCCTGCTTTCGCATTACGGGATCACCACGCGGTCGCTCAGCTATCACGACCACAATGAGCAGCCGCGCTCGGCGGAGTTAACCGCGAGGCTGGTAGCCGGCGAGACAGGGGCACTCGTGAGCGATGCGGGCACTCCCCTGCTTTCCGATCCCGGATATCGCCTGGTGCGCGCTGCCATTGAAGCGGGCATTCGTGTAGAGGCTCTGCCGGGTGCGTCTGCCGTCCTTGCAGGGCTGGTGGTCTCCGGTCTGCCTTCCGATCAGTTTCATTTCGCAGGGTTTCTTCCTTCGAAACAGGGTGCTCGCAAGCGTTCGCTGGAAGCGCTTTCGGACGAAGCGGCAACGCTGATTTTTTACGAGACTCCGCATAGGATACTCGAAGCGCTTGACGATATCAACGCGGTTTACGGATCCCGCGAGGTAGTGGTCGCGCGCGAGTTGACAAAGATGCACGAGGAAGTGCTGCGGGGTACGGCAACGCAGATCCGGGAAACGTTGGCGGCGCGGGATTCCGTCCGCGGCGAGTTCGTGATTCTCATTGCTAAAGCGAGCGAACCGGCGGTGGATGACACGCCGGTCGAAGAGGCAGTGGCAGCGCTGATCCGGTCAGGCGTGGAGCGCATGGAAGCGATGAAAACGGTTGCGCGACAACGAGGACTTTCGAAGCGCGAAGTCTACCGGCTGGTGAACGGATTAGGCGGGAAAGACTAGATGACTGAGCGCGTGAAGATCATCGGGGGCGGCTTGGCCGGTAGCGAAGCCGGCTGGCAACTGGCTCAGCGCGGCGTCGAAGTTGCGATCTGTGAAATGCGGCCGGTGCGTACGACGGATGCACATCAGACCGATCGCTTCGCCGAACTCGTGTGCAGTAATTCGCTGAAAAGCGATGCCCACCCTTCCGCGAGTTGGCTGCTCAAAGAAGAGCTGCGGCGTCTCGATTCCCTGCTGCTGAAAGCGGCTGCGACCGCCCAGGTGCCCGGTGGGCAAGCACTTACGGTGGATCGGGTTCGTTTTGCAGACGAGGTGACGCAGGCGATCGAGTCGCACCCGCGGATCACAATTGAGCGCGAAGAGATCTCTGAGATCGACCCGGCCGAATTGACCATCATCGCGACAGGACCGCTGACCAGCGAGCGTCTGGCGGAGTCGATCGGACGGCTTACAGGGTCGAACCGGCTGTTCTTCTACGACAGCATCAGCCCGATTGTGGACGGCTCGACTGTGGATCGGTCGATCGCGTTTGCGGCGTCACGCTACGACAAAACGCTGGAAGGATCGGGCGATGGGACCGGCGACTATCTGAACTGCCCGATGAATCGTGCCGAATATGAGCACTTCATTGCGGAACTTCTGGCTGCGCAGGCGGTCGAATCGCATATCCCGAATGACGTTCCCTATTTCGAAGCGTGCCTGCCCATCGAGGAGATCGCGCGCCGTGGACCGGACACGCTGCGCTTTGGACCAATGAAGCCGATGGGCCTTGAAGACCCGCGCACGGGGCGGCGGCCTTATGCCGTAGTTCAATTGCGCCAGGAAAATCTGCGCGCTGACAGCTATAACCTGGTAGGTTTCCAGAACCATCTCAGATTCGGAGAACAGAAGCGGATTCTGCGTCTGATCCCAGGCCTTGAACAAGCCGAGTTTCTGCGCTACGGCCAAATTCACCGCAACACCTATATCAACGCGCCGGCGCTGCTGTCACCCACATTGCAACTGCGTTCGCATCCGAATATCTTTTTTGCGGGTCAGATTTCGGGCGTCGAGGGCTATGTGGAATCGATTGCGACCGGTCTCGCGGCGGGTTTGTTTATGGAGGCTCACAGGCGCGGCGAAGCACTGCGGCCGCTGCCCCGAGAGACGGCGCTCGGGTCGCTGTGCCATTACATTTCGCATGCAGATCCGAAGCGTTATCAGCCTGCCAACATTGCCTTCGATCTGTTTCCACTGCCGGATCCGAATCCACGCGACCGCAAGGAACGCCAGACGACGATCTGCCGGATTGCGCTCGAAAAGCTGGACGAGTACGCCGCAGCCTATGTCTGAATTAAGCGCCGCCATTGAAGACTTTCTTGCGGATCGGGTCCGGCGCAACGATTCGACACATACGATTCGTAACTACGGCGGCGACCTGGCTGAGTTTACTGAATACTTCTCGCCCGAGGGCAACCAGCCGCCCGCCGTTGCTGAGCTGGATCTGCTCGTTTTGCGCGAGTGGCTGGCCCATCTCTACGACCGCCAGCTTAAACCCGCGACGATCCGCCGCAAGTTAGCGGCGATTCGAGCGCTGTTTCGTTTTCTGTCGCGCGAGCATCGCATTTCGTCGGATCCCGCCCGGCTGCTGCGTCTGCCGCGCATGCCGAAAATGTTGCCTGAAGTGCCCAACGCAGAAGTGACGAACGCGCTGGTCGAGGGTACAGGCCGCGAAGATCTGGAACGCCCGCACCCGACGAGAGATCGCCTGCTGATGGAATTGCTCTATGGCTGCGGCTTACGAGTCAGCGAAGCGGTTGGCCTGAATCTGGAAGACTTCGACCGCACCGAGCGTTGGATTCGTGTCCGAGGCAAAGGGAAGAAGGAACGCCAGGTTCCCTTTGGCTCGAAATCGGCCGAAGCGATGGAGAAGTGGCTGGACGTCCGGCGTCCGGCGCAGGAATCTCGGGCGTTATTTCTGAATCATCGCGGAAGTCGTCTGAGTGACCGGGGCGCTCGCAACATCGTCAAGTTCTACGCTTCGTATGTGACGGGCGATTCGTCCATTCACCCGCATACGTTGCGGCACGCTTTCGCGACTCATCTGTTGAGCGACGGGGCGGACTTGCGCTCTATCCAGGAGCTACTCGGCCACGGCCGGCTCTCGACTACGCAGAAGTACACGCAGATTTCTCTGGAGCAACTGGTGCGGGTTTACGATTCGTCGCACCCGCGCGCCAAATCCGACTAATGTTGGGCCGTTAGTGTACAGACTTCCAGTTGGTGACCAGATTGTAGGCGTCTACCGAACCGAGACCTGTCGCGAAGTTCCAGCCGGCTGTTGCTTTGTATGCGGGGGCCAGCGCGGTGACTGAGGTGGAGAGCGCTCCATCGTAGTTCACGCTTGTGTTTCCGCCGCCGCCGAAGCCGCCGTGTCCGCCGTGACCTTTCCCGCCGGTGCTCGCTGCAGCGGGGGTGGCTCCGAAGCAGGCTACGGTTCCGGCACAGTTCACGTCATTGTCACCCTGTACTACGTTGTGGAAGATGCAACCGGAGGTCGGCACGGAGGAGCTGCAGAAATTCGAACTGATGGCAGCCAGTTTGTAATAAACGTAGTTGGGATTGCCCTGCGCGCCGCCGTTCTGCTGATTGATCAAAGCCTGAATTCCAGCGAGAGTTGGCGAGGAGTAAGAAGTACCGCCTCCACCGTCCCAGGTGCTGGGAGCGCCCGCACAGGACGCGCCGCCGTTGCGGATGTCCGACCAGCAATCGATCAGGTAATGCCCCCAAAGGCCATTCGCGGCAAAGAGCGACACGTCGGGAATGTCGCGCACTGTGTCGGTAGCCGTACCGGAGACACCACTCTGCCAACTCGGCTTGGAGTAGCCTTTGCAGGTCCCACCCACAATACCAGTGGTTGCCGGTGAACCGGTGGCACAGCCGCTCGGCCCTCCACTTCCGGCGACGACGCCGAGCAGGTCTTCGTTCTTGGCCGTTGAGCTGCCGCAGAGTCCGGCGGTACCGTCAACCGAACTGTAGCCCAGATACGTGGCCAGTAATCCGCTGGCGCATGATGAATTCCACGGGATTTCCGGGATGTATTTCAATGCCGATTCGAACGTAGCGGAGTTGGTAGTGCTCCAATAGGCGCTGCTCGTGCCAACCACGCTGTCACCAAAGTCGGTGCCGCCCACGGCCACGTTATACGGAGTCGAGGCGAAGGCGCTGATACCGATTCCATGGGTCGCGCCGGTCGCTCCGGCGTCACAACTGGCCGCCCCTTCGTCTCCTGCCGACACAAAAACCGAAACGCCTTCAGCCACCGCTTGTTGGTAAATCGCGCTGAAAGCCGCGTTTGAAGTGGACCCGTTTTCCGCTTCGCATTCACCGTAGCTGATGCTCACAATCGAGGGAGGCGCAGTACTGTTCACCAGGTTCTGCAGGGCGATCAGGCCTCCAAAAGTGGTCCGGGTATCGGCGCAGCCGGCCACCACGATCGCAGCGCCCGGCGCTGCAGCGCTGGCCCATTCGGCGTCCAGAATGGCTTCACCATCGTCTCCGGCGACAACGCCGGGCGCGGCGCAGTTGGTCCGTCCCGTAGCCGGAGCAGGATGAACGGTGGTCAGAGTTCCCGAAGTGTATTTCGTCAGGCCGAAGGTCGAGCGGAATGTCGTCCAGTCGGTCGCGGTGTAAAGATCAGTGTCTTCGATGACGGCGATGGTCTGGCCCTTGCCTGTCGTGCCGTTGGCGAAGAGCGGATTCAGATCGTAAATCGTCGCGAGGTCACCCGGCGTGAGCGCCTGATAAGTAGTCTTGCCCGAAGTGAATGTGTAGTCGGCATGGCTCCTGAGCGCAGCTTTTTTCAGCGGACGCGGGGTAAAGTCGTGCAGCGAAACCACGCCACCGACTACGGCCGCCAGCGCTTCCGGGATCTCCGGATCGCTCATGTTCGCGATGTGCTGTACGCCGTTCACATCCAGATAATGAATTTCGGTTCGAAAAGCATCGCGTACCTGCCCGGCCGTTCCCGAAAAATCGATCGTCATACCGCTGGTCGAAATCGAATTGACTGTAAATCCATGGGATTGCAGCCATTCTGTGACCACCTCACGGTCGTTGGCAGCCGTTCCCCAACTGGAGCCGAACTGGCTAGCCGTCATCCATTTATGGAAATTGGGTGAGGCAGGGTCATGCAGGCTGTCGATGTACTGCTTGAGCGTCTGTTCATCCGCTGCCGATCGGGTCAACTGCAGGATCATATGATCCATCAGAAGATCATCCGCGACTGCACCCCCGTCGTTTTCGGACTGGGCTTCGGGGCGAGTGTTACCGGCCAAAACGTGCCTGTTGTTTTCATCGATCGTACGGTTTATCAGGGCCGGGCGCGTCTGTGCGGCCAAAACGGCAAACGATGCCAAAAGCAAAACAGGCAATTGTAGTAGACGCATATATGTGTATTGGAACACCAATCGACCGAATACGTTCCCTCGGTAATGTTAAATGTTGGGGCGGATCCGAAAACGCAGTCAGGCGACGAAAACTCCCGCAGCACTTATCGTCATAAGTGCCGCGCAACTCCAGCCTAAAATTCGAATTCCCAGGGAATTTTTGCGTTCTCCCATCACATTCCTACGGCTAGTGAGCAAGAGAACGAGCACGATCAAAGGCGGCGCCAGAATTCCGTTGAGGACGGCGGACCAGAACATCATCTTCACCGAGTTAAACCCCGCGAAATCAAGGGATAACCCTACCGCAACGGCAGCGGCGAGTACCCCATAAAAACCGCGCGCCAGACTGGGTTTTCGGTCGAGAGAAGCCCCGCTCCAAAGCGCACTTTCGGCGACAGCATAGGCGCTGGACCCGGCGAGAACGGGGATAGCCAGCATGCCGGTTCCGATAATTCCCAGGGCGAAGAGCAGGTAAGCTCCGTCACCGGCCAGCGGACGCAGCGCTTCCGCGGCTTGCCGAGCTGTTTCAATATTTTTCAGGCCGTGGGCGTTGAGCGTGGTGGCGGTGGTGAGAATGATGAAGTACATCACCATATTCGAGAAGAACATGCCGGTGACTACGTCGGTGCGGGATGTTGCAAGCTCTTCATCGGTGGCCCCCTGCCGCTGAGCAACACTGGTCCGGCCATGCAAACGGTCTTCTTCTACCTCCTGAGAGCTCTGCCAGAAAAATAAATACGGGGAAATCGTAGTTCCCAGAATTCCCGTCAGCACCGCGAAATAATCTCGCGTCCAGTGGAAAGTGGGCACCAGCGTTGCATACAGAACGGTCTTCCAGGCGGGATGGACGATGAACGCGGTAATGACGTAGGAAAAAAGAACCAGGGTGAGCCATTTGAAAATCTTCGCGACCGTTCGATAGGAGGCGAACACTACAAATGCCACGATGATAACGGCGAAAAGAGGCGACGACAGGGCTTGAGGAATACCCGTGACCATCTGGGTGGCGTCCGCCATGCCGGAGAGATCGGCGCCGATATTGAAAATATTGGCTACCAGCAGCAGGAAGCAGGAAGACCACATCACCCAGCGCGGAAAGTGGCGTCGAATGTTGCCGCCGAGGCCGCGGCCGGTGACCATGCCGAGCCGCGCGCACATCAACTGAACGGCCACCATCAGCGGAAAGCTGAATAGGGCAGTCCAGAGGGGGGCAACGCCTAAAGAAGCTCCGGCAACGGAATAGGTGGAGATTCCGGAAGGGTCATCGTCCGCCGCGCCGGTAATGAGGCCGGGGCCGAGGTTGGCAAAGAAAGTGGCTACGTGACCGCGCTGGCTGGTTTCCGGCGGCATGCTCAGTCAGGTGTTGAAGAACTGACTCCGCTATTTCGATTCGGGGGAAGAAGCAGCCGGAGCGGGCGACGACGCTGGTTTCGATTCCGAACTCCCGGTTTTCGAATCTGAACTCGACGATTTCGAATCTGAACTCGACGATTTGGAATCGGAATCGGACGAGGAAGATCCGCTGTCGGACTTTTCTTTAGCCGCAGCCTTATTGTCCGATTTCTCTTCCGCTGATTTGGTAGTTCCGCCGCTGCCTTTACCGTAATCCGTGGCATACCAGCCAGTACCTTTGAGATGGAAAGCCGGCGCGGAAACAAGCCGCTCGACTTCACCACCACAATCGGGGTGTGTTTTCAGCGGTTCGTCGGCGAACTTCTGAATTACCTCGAAAGTCTTCCCGCAGGAATGACATTTGTACTCGTACAGGGGCATACGCGTCCTTATGTTAACAGCCTCAATAAAAAAACCGATACGCGGCTATCAGCAGCGTATCGGTTCTGAACGGAAGGCGGCAGGCGCCGCTCGCTCAGTTGGCTTTCTTCTTCGGAGCAGACTTCTTGCGAGCCGGGGCCGGAGCACCGGCGAACGCGCTGGCAGGAATACCGTCGACATCATCCTTGTCGACCTTGAGGGTCAGCATGTAGGGATCTTTCACGAAGGAATCAACCTGGCCTTTGAACTTCACTTCAGTGCCCGCTTCGAGCGGCATGCCCTTCAGCGGATTTTCAAAATTCAGAGTCACATCGCCCGCCACTCCGTCAACGTTCAGCAGAACATCTTTCGGAGTCGGCTGAGAAACCACTTTGCCGGTGAACATTTTGAAAGGACCGTTCTCCGGGGGAATCCCAGCGTCTTTCAAAGTGCCGGAGAAGTACATGTCTCCGTCGGGTCCCTTCAAAGCGTCGCGAATCTGGCGCCACAGTGCGAGATCGGGATGAGCGGCGGCAAACGCGGCGGCATCGCCTTCCTGCTTCTTCTGGATATCGGTAATGCTTTCGATGGTGAAAGCGGGGGGCATCAAAGCGGCACTCGCAGCTTTCGCCTTCACATCGTCGAGACCGTCTTTACTGCCGTGGAAGCCTTCATACGCTTTGCCAAGGAAATCATCCGCGACCTTCTTACCCTGAGGATTCAGAGCGTTCGGCCCCGTAATGCTGGTGGCGCGGGCGATATAAAAAAGAGCCTCAGGATAGCGCTCGGCCTTGCGCAACTTGATGATCAGGGTCCCGAGCGCATAGTCGGTCTGAGCATTGTCGGGCTGGAGGCCCAGAACTTTCTTATACTCGGACTCGGCGCCGGCATCGTCCTTTTTCGCGGAATCGATGGTGGCCAGAGTGTAGTGCGCGCCCAGTTCCAACTGCGATTTGGCTTGCTTCCACTGGTCGTCGGTCACGTTAGCTGGCTTATTTTCGGGCGCGAGGTATTTATCGATATTCGCCGCCAGGTCCTGTTCCGCCTTGAGCCCGTTGTCCAGATCGGCCGCCGGCGCGTTTGGTAGCATCGCCTTGGCGCCAATCTGGCTTTCGGTCTGGGCGGTCATCACAGCCCGGGTACCTTTGAAATCTGAATCTGGGTATTTCTCCTGCCATTGCTTCAGGAGATCCAGTTTTTTGACCGGATCGGCTTCCTTCTGGAGGGACTGGGTGAGGTCATACTCGCCCTGATCCTTTACCGCGGGAGCCTTGGCCTGAGCCCAGGCACTGGTGGCGAGCACACCCACTGCCACCATTCCAATTGCTACTTTTGACAGACGATCAAACACGTTCCGTTGCCTCCCCGCCTCATTAGGTCGCCGGTTTTGGTCCCGCTTTTGACAAGAATACTTTACAAAGCGGACAAAGCGGAGTATACCGAACCTTGAACGCTCCGGCAATGAGGTTGTTACTAATCGTGTGGACGCTGTGACCCGTCCGTAAGTTCCCAGGGGCCAGGCAAGCCCCGCGACACGCGAGGATTGTTACAATCGCCAGAACGCGTGCGGGTCCTCGACATCGCCATTATCGTGCTGTATTTGGCTGGGGTAACGTGGTTCGGCGCGCGTTTTCACAAGAGCCACCAAACGCTCCAGGACTATTTCCTCGGCGGCCGCAACGCGCCCTGGTGGGCTATTGCCCTGTCCATTGTGTCCGCCGAAACCAGTACCCTCACCATAATCGGCACTCCACCCCTCGCTTATTCCGGCAGTTTCGTATTCCTTCAGGTAGTCTTCGGGTATCTCCTGGCTCGCATTGTGATTTCGACCATTTTTCTGCCGCAATATTTTCGCGGACAGTTGCTGACAGCCTACGAACTGATGGAGCGTCGCTTCGGACCCCGTGTTCGAAAAGTAACAGCAGGCATTTTTCTGATCACCCGATCGCTCGCCGAGGGGGTACGGGTTTTTGCGATATCCATCGTGATCGCAATCATCTTCAAAACCAGCGGCGTGACTTCCATCCTCGTGATCATGGCCCTGACACTTTTCTACACATTTGAAGGCGGGATGACGGCGGTGATCTGGACGGACGTTATTCAGATGTGCATGTACGTATTGGGGGCGGGAATCAGCTTCATCGTGCTGCTGGGAAAAATCCCCGGAGGCATGGGACATGCGCTGGCGATGGCCGGACCGGCCGGGAAGCTGCAGGTTTTAGACTTCCATTGGTCGTTTACCGCACCCTACACCTTCTGGGCGGGGATTATAGGTGGCTGTTTCCTGACCACGGCGAGCCATGGGACGGATCAACTGGTGGTGCAGCGACTCCTGAGTGCCCGGAGCGAAGCGCAGAGCCGCCTGGCGCTTATGACGAGCTGGATCGTTATCTTCGTCCAGTTCACTTTATTCCTCACCATCGGCATGCTGCTGTGGGTTTATCACGAGGGACAACCCATCAAATCGGGCCTCGACCGGTTATATCCCTCGTTCATATGGGAAGCTCTGCCGCGGGGAATTGCCGGTCTGGCCATGGCGGCGATCATTGCGGCGGCCATGGCTAACTTGTCTGCCGCTCTGAACTCGCTGGCGTCCTCAACCGTCGTCGATTTCTATCGCCCCCTTACTAAAGGGCGCCGCACGCCTGCGCATTATCTGCTGATGTCGCGCTTGTCAACCATCGTCTGGGGAGCGATTCTGGCGGGGATCGGCATTGTGGCCAGCCATTGGGGTTCCGTGCTCGAATCGGGATTATCCATCGCATCCGTCACGCTGGGAATTCTGCTGGGAGTCTTCCTGTTGGGCGTTCTGACGAAGCGGGCGGGCGAGTTGGCGGCCATAGCTGGTGTGATTGCCGGTGCCGTAGTGATGATTTTCGTAAAATTCGGCACGAACATCCCGTTTACGTGGTGGGTATTAATTGGATGCTCGGCAACTTTTTTAACCGGATATTTGTCGGCTTTTACCCACTGGGGTAAGCGGGTGAACGCATGACCGAACTACGTCGCGCGCTGGGGTTGTGGGCGGCGCTGGCTATTGTGGTCGGCACCGTAATCGGCAGCGGAATTTTCCGCGTGCCACAGACCATGATTCTGAGCGTCGGCAGTATCCGGCTGGTGTTTCTGGCCTGGATCGTCGGTGGCGTGATGTCGCTGGCGGGAGCGCTTACTTACGCGGAACTTGCTTCCGCGATGCCCGGAGCGGGCGGGGAATACGTTTATCTAAGCGAAGCCTATGGGCCGTTCTGGGGTTTCCTCTACAGCTGGACCCAGATGTCGGTAGCCAAGAGCGGTTCGATTGCGTCATTTGCGACAGCGTTTTTCGAATACACGGCCTACTTTGTTCCACAATTCGAACAGATATGGTTTCGGGTCGGCTCGGTCGAAGTGAAATATGGCCAGGTGTTTGGGATGGTTCTGATCCTGACACTCGGTCTGGTCAACTACCTCGGCGTCAAGTTTGGCGGAGGAGTGCAAGTGGTTCTGACCGGCGCTAAAGTGGCGCTGATCGCCTTCATTATTCTCGCCGGATTGTTTTACCGGCACCCCGTTGTGGCCGGCGCGCCAGGCTCGGGATCCATTCCCGCACCTCCGTTATTTGCGGGATTCACCGCCGCTCTGGTAGCCGCGCTGTGGGCATACGACGGCTGGAATAACGTGGGTATGGTGGCTTCAGAAGTAAGAAATCCACAGCGCAATTTGCCCCTCGCTCTCATTTTGGGCACAGCGGGTGTAATTGCTGTCTACATGCTCTCGAACTGGGCTTATTTTCGCGTACTGACTCCGGCGGAGGTGGGCGCACACAAGTTGGTGGCGGCGGAAATGATGCGGCACATACAAGGGAACGCAGGCGCCGCGGCTGTCTCTCTGGCCGCCATGATCTCGATCTTTGCCGCACTGAATGGCTCTCTGATGTCCGGTGCTCGCGTGCCCTATGCGGCAGCGCGGGATGGGCTCTTTTTCCGTTCAGCGGCGCGCGTAGACCCTGTCTTTCACACTCCGGGTGTTTCGATTTTGATGTTATCGGTCTGGTCTTCCGTGCTGGTACTTTCGGGAAAGTACGATGAACTATTTGATTTCGTAATATTCGGAAGTTGGATACTCTATGCGATGGCGGGTGCTTCCGTATTTGTGCTCAGACGAAAGCGGCCGGACCTTCCGAGGCCATACAAGACAATTGGGTACCCAGTAGTACCGGTTTTGTTTCTGGCTGGTGCCACAGTACTTGAGATCAGTACACTAATTACAAAACCCCGCGAGTCTTTGGCGGGAATTGCATTGATTTTATTGGGATTACCGTTTTATTTCTATTGGAGACGCGCGCGAACGGGCCGCTCCTGAAAGCCCAATAGCCGGATTGAACTGAAACGTGCTGGTACTGAAAATTTTAAATCCGTTCCAGAATTGGAACAAAACGCTTGCGCACGACTGCGTATTTAAGGTAAAAACTTTAACAGTGTAATGCTTCGAAATTAACGGCAGCGTTCCAGTTCCGGAACAGGCCGCTCTGGCGAAGCTCAAACAGCGGGATAGGAGTTACTTGTGGACGTTACAAAGATATTAGAAGAATTACGCCAGGAACGGGAACAATTGGAAGAAGCGATCCTGAGCCTGGAGCGCCTGGCAAGAGGCCGGGGCCGTCGACGTGGTCGCCCACCAGCCTGGATGGCGGAAGCAAAGAAGCGAGGCCGCCCGGTGGGCAGCAAGAACAAGACAACCGCTCAGCCGAAGTCTTCATCCGCCGCTGCATAAACAGTGAAAGGGGACTCCAGCGTCCCCTTTACTCTTAATTCTGTTCCCCGCTTTTCGTTCTCCCGGATTCCTGCCTCTCACTGATAAATCAGATACTTTGCCCGCACCCGCAGAAACTCTTCCATGCCTGCGAGGGCGGCTTGCCCGGTATCCTGCTGGCCGGCAATCGCGCGCATGACGCCCGCGTTGCCGATCAGATAGCGATTCACTGCGAGTGAGATTTTCCCCGGATACAGTGACTCAAGGGTAGTAGCTAACTCCATCCCCAGACGTTCCGCTGAAAAGATGTCCCGATTCACTAATTCGAGGCGAACGCCTTCGATAGTCCTGCCTTTGAAATTAGAAGCATCCGGCGTAAACGTCACCGGATAAAAGCGCGCGCCGGGAATATCTTTCTGTGAAAGAGCTCGGGCCAGTTCCTGCCCGTGAATCCAGTCTGCACCGATTTGTTCAAAAGGCGCCTCTGTGCCTCGTCCCACTGAATAGTTCGTCGAGCCCTCCAGCAAGGCCACACCGGGGTAAAGCGCCGCCTCCGTCAGGCTGCGCATGTTGGGCGAGGGGTCGCGCCAGGGCAGGCCGGTCGCATCGAACCAGTCCTCGCGCTTCCATCCGGTCATCTCGACCACGTGAAGATCGGCGCCCCAGTGCTCCTCGCCATTGAAGTAGCGGGCCAGTTCTCCCATCGTCATTCCGTGGCGAAGGGGCAGCGGCCATGATCCCGCGAATGAAGTCAGGCCCGCCTCGAGCAGGGGACCCTCAACGTGAAGTCCTGTAATGGGGTTGGGCCTGTCGAGCACATAGAACGGCAGTTTCGCTTTTGCCGCTTCTTCCATGGCATAAGCGAGAGTAGTCTCGTAGGTCCAGAAGCGGGTGCCGATGTCCTGGATGTCGAACACTAAAACATCCAGGCCGCGCAGCATTTCTACCGTAGGCCGCCGAGTTTTTCCGTAGAGACTGAATACGCGGATACCAGTCGCCCGGTCGATCGCGTCATCCACGTTCTCGCGGTCTTCCACGCCGGCGATGCCATGCTCCGGCGAAAACAGGGCCGCCACGTTCACGCCCGCAGCGCGCATGACGTCGACATTTCTGCGCCCCGCACGGTCTATTCCGGTCTGATTCGTGATCAGACCGATGCGTTTGCCTTTGAGCGGCAGAAACTGTGTGTCTTCCCAAACGTCGAGTCCGGTTTTTGTGGCGCCGACTTGTTTGTCCGACCAATCGGCTGTTGTTTCATAACCGACCGATGCCGCGACCACGGTGGCGAGGCGTCCCCGCAGCGATGTGATCGCTTTGCGCAGGTGGGGGTGAACCGAGTTGGTAAGAAGAATTACGTAAGTTTGGGATGCCGGGTCAATCCAGATCGAAGTGCCCGTAAATCCGGTATGCCCGAAGGACCCGACCGGAAATAATTCGCCGCGCACACCGGAATAAGGCGACTGAATGTCCCACCCCAATCCACGCACGGCCGGCAATCCCGCAGGCGAGGCTGGTTCAGAGAACTTCTGGACAGTAGCAGGACTGAACAAACCATCACCGCCGTCGAGAATCATCTGGCAGAACTTCGCGAGATCGTCAGCGGTTGAAAAAACTCCGGCGTGGCCGGCCACTCCGCCCATGTAACGTGAGGTCGGATCATGCACTACCCCATCGAGAATCGTTCCATCCTTCTGCATCTCAGTCGGCGCGATTCGGGGCTTCAAATCGGGCGAAGGAAGGTAGGTCGTATCTTTCATTCCCAGCGGCGTGAAGAGGATTTGTTTTACATATTCATTTTCGGGAAGGCCGCTCAGCCGGTGAACGATTTCACCCAGCAGTACATAGTTGATATCGCTGTAGACAAACTTCGTGCCGGGTGGATTGACCGGCATCTCGGCTAAGGCTTTTCGAATTCCGGTGTCATAGCCGGACCAGGGCGGGTCCAGATCCAGATCCGGTCGCAGGCCCGAATAGTGCGTCATCAGTTCGCGAACGGTGATCGCCGAAGTGCCGCCCTCGAATTCCGGCAGGTAAGCGGTCACCGGATCGTCCATGCGCACTTTGCCTTCTTCGAAAAGCTTCATCATGGCGCTGGTGGTAGCGATGATTTTGGTGAGAGAAGCAATGTCGAAGATGGTGTCGGCGGTCATCGGCTCTTTAGCCGGAAGCAGCGCACGATAGCCATAGGCCTTGCGATAAACCACCTGTCCGCGATGACCCACCAGAAGAACCGCGCCGGGAATCTGATCCGCACGAACCGCCTGATTGATAGCGGCATCGAGGTCGGCGGCGCCATGAAAAACCTGCGGCGGCGTCTGAGGCGGTGCCTGCGCAGACGCCGCGCCGCAGAACAGAAAGAGAGAGAGGAGGGTCTTCACAGGCTGCTTTGATCGTAGCGTGATTTGAAGGCGACCGGCGGCAAGAAGCCCGATGCGAAAATCGGGAGAGAACAGGGGCAGGTTGCGGTGGACCAGACGGTTCTGTTATAACTTTGCGGTATTGGGTTGGCCTCGGGGAGGCTGCTCCTATGACAAAAAAGAAACCAACTAGCACGCCGCCGGCGAAAACAATCGCGGCAACGAAGTCAGCCGAACCTACGGCGATGGATCGTCAGCTGAAAAGCTATGAGCGGGCGGTGCAGCTTTTCTCGCAACGCAATTTCAAGCAGGCCTGCGCTCTTTTCGCTGACGCCGCGAAAGGTCCCGCGCCGAATGTAGCCGATAAGGCGCGGTCTTACGTCAGCGTTTGCGAGCGCCGCACGAGTGGGATTGAACTCACCCTTGTTTCCGCCGAGGACCACTTCAACTATGGAGTGGAGCGGATGAACGCGCGCGATCTGGAGCGGGCCCTTCATCATCTGGGTGAAGCGCTTACGAAACAACCGGAAGGCGACCACATTCTGTACACACTCGCACTCTGTTGCGGCTTCGCGGGCGATGGCGATGGGGCCTGTGAAAACCTCAAACGCGCCATTACACTGGAGCCGCGCAATCGGATTCTGGCACGGCAGGACCCGGAATTTGCGGCGCTGGCAGCGCAGTTGCCGACGCTCCGCGCCTTGCTCATGGCGGAACCCCCTGCTGCGTACTGACCATCCCTGTAGCCGCGCGCGCATGAACTGATGACAGGGCCCCTGCGTGTCGTTTCCCTCGGCGGCGGAACAGGTCTTTCCGCGCTGTTGAACGGCCTGAAGATTTATACACGGCCGTCCGCGGGAAATCCGCACATTGATGTCACCGCCATTGTCACTGTGACGGACGACGGCGGCAGTTCCGGACGTTTGCGGCGCGAATTCGACGTGCTGCCGCCTGGCGATATTCGCAATTGCATGGTGGCGCTCTCCGAAGATGAGGCGTTGCTTTCCCAGTTATTTCAATACCGCTTCAAAGCCGGCGCCGGGTTGAAGGGGCATAGTTTCGGGAATTTGTTTTTAACGGCACTCACTGACATCACGGGCGACTTCGCCGAGGCGGTTCGAAAGTCGGCGGAAGTCCTGAAGATCGCAGGTCGAATCTATCCGTCGACAGCCGCCAACGTGGTGCTGGAGGCGGTGCTGGTGGACGGATCGATCGTAAAAGGCGAAACCCGCATCAGCCGCAGTACGCAGCTTATTCAGACTATCCGCCTGCGTCCCGAGCGTGTGCGTCCGTTGCGCGGCGCCATCGAAGCCATCCATGCAGCCGATCTGATCACGCTGGGTCCAGGTTCGCTCTTTACCAGCGTCATTCCGAATCTGCTGGTCAGTGGAGTAGCTAAAGCCATCCGCGAATCACCGGCGCTCAAAGCGTGCTTCGTGAATCTGATGACGCAGCCCGGCGAGACTACCGACTTTTCTGCGTCGGACCACCTGATTGCCATTCGCGAACATGCGGGCGACCGTATGGTGGATTGTGCGGTAGTCAGCACCTCGCGCATCTCCCCTGCGCTCCGCAGGCGTTATGCGCTGATGAATGCCGCACCGATACGCAACGATTGCGACCTCATCCGGAAGATGGGTGTGGACGTGGTGGAAGCAGGCCTTGTGCTCCGAGGTCCGAAAGTGCGGCATGACCCGGCTGCGGTAGCGCGGGTCGCGATAGATCTCGCGCGACGCGGGCGGCGGCGCCGGGAGCGGATCTAAACTGGCAGTTTGAACAGAATTCGACTGACATGTTCCCAGACACGACTGTAGTCATACTCGCCGCGGGCCAGGGCACGCGCATGAAATCCCGTCTTGCCAAGGTGCTGCACCATGCGGGCGGCAAGCCGCTGGTGAGGCATGCGATCGGCGCCGCGCTGGCGATCGCGCCATCGGAACGTGTCTTCGTAGTGATCGGCCATCAGGGCGAAGAGGTACGTAAGGAAGCGGAAGCGGCCGGCGTGGGGACAATTGTACAGAGCGAGCAGCTCGGCACGGGCCACGCTTTGCTTTGCGGGGAAGATCAACTAGCGAAACTGGGCGGACGGCTGGTGATTACGACGGGCGACTGCCCGCTCATTCTTCCGCAAACGCTGGAACAGTTGGTGGAAGCGCAGAGGGCAGGCGCGGCGGGTGTGTTGTTGACCACCGACGTAGCCGACCCGACTGGATATGGGCGCATTGTCCGAGATATTCGCGACGGCGATATCACAGCCGTTGTCGAGCACAAAGCCGCGACGCCCGAGCAGCTTGCGATCCGCGAAATCAATGCCGGCTTTTATTGCTTTGACGCAACTACATTCTGGAAGTACATACACGACATCCGGCCCGACAATCCCGCGCGCGAATATTATCTGACCGACATGATCGCTATTCTGCTCGCCAAAGGGGAGCGAGTTTCGGCTCTCAAACATGCGGATTCGACGGAACTCCTTGGCATCAACAATCGCGTAGAGCTGGCCGCGGCAGACCAGATCCTGCGCGCCCGTAAAGTGCGCCAGTTGATGCTGGATGGGGTCACCATCGAACGGCCGGAAACCGTGACGATCGACGGCGATGTGCGCATCGGAATGGATTCCCTCATCGGTCCCTTTGCGCAGATAACGGGGCATACGGTGATTGGCGAGAACTGCCGGGTGGGCGCGGGTGCTGTGATTCACGATTCGCAGCTGGGAGATGAAGTGGAAGTGTTTCCCTACTCCGTCATTTCCGCGTCGACTCTCGACTCGAAAGCGCATGCCGGACCTTTCGCGCGCATCCGCATGGGCGCGCATGTGGAAGAGGGCGCGCATGTGGGAAACTTCGTCGAACTTAAAAAGACGCGGATGGGCGCAGGCGCGAAATCGATGCATCTGGCGTATTTGGGGGACGCGTCAATCGGCGCAAAAACCAATATCGGGGCCGGCACCATCACCTGTAATTACGATGGGAGTCACAAGCATCCGACTCAGATCGGTCATGGCGTTTTTGTAGGCAGCAATTCCACTCTGGTAGCTCCGGTGGAGATCGCCGATGGTGCGTATATAGCGGCCGGCAGCGTGATTACGGAGAATGTCCCGCCGAACACCCTGGCGCTGGGGCGGGCCAGGCAAGTAAACAAAGAGGGCTGGAAGAAGAAGTCGGCCAAAAAACCGTGATCAGGCGGGTTTAACTGGGTTCCCCGACATTCTAAGTAGGTTCCCCGTCGTGCGCCGCCCAGCGCAGATAGCGCAGCAATTCCCTTCGGTGTTTCCAACAGAATTGGGTGAAAATTTCCCGCGTAATAGTGTCGGCTTCAAGGCCTGACCATGTTTCGATGCGCCATCGCAGATAAGGGCTGCGCCACGGCGCGAGGCGATACCCGCGCGTCAGTCGCCAACCGGTGCGAATTTCTTTGAGCACTATTTAGGTAAGAGGCTCGATGTCGGGGTCTTTGGCACGCCTTTTGTGCCCCCGCGATCGACCGTCGCGTAGTATCCGCTGCGTGTGCGCGCCACCGGATTCCCCGGGGCTTTAACCACTACTTTGATTTGCCGGTAAGAGCCATCGAGAGCCGTATTGGTCGGAGTGTAAGCCACGGTGTATTGATTGCGAATGTCATGCGCCACTTCGTGGGCGATGCGCTCCACTTCGGAGACATCTTTCGGATAGAAAACCTGGCCGCCGGTGTTGGTCACAAGGATATCGAGAGCTCGTTTGGCCTTCCTTGCTTCCTGCTTCTCTTCCTCGGTGAGCAGCCCAATCGCATAGACCAGAACATCGTCCTGCTGAGCCAGCCGAACCAGCGCATCCAGCGACAGATTGCTGGCATTGTCATTGCCGTCGGTGACGACGAGAATCACTTTCTTATCGCGTTTGGCTTTTTCTTTCAGATGATCGATCGACATGCGGATGGCATCGCGCATGGCCGTGCCGCCGCGGGAATCGATTTTGGTCAAACCCTGTTCCAGCTTTTTAATGTCGCTGGTGAAATCGGCGTCCAGATAGGCTTCGTCGTTGAAATTGACGATAAACGCTTCGTCCTGCGGATTGGAATCGCGAACCAGTGCCAGCGCCGCCGATTCCACCGCCTGACGCTTCTCGCGCATGCTCCCGCTGTTGTCTACAATCAGCCCGAGGGAAACGGGTACATCTTCGCGGCGGAACAATTTAATCGGCTGCGGTACGCCGTTCTCGAACACCTGAAAAGCGCTTTGGGGCAGGTTTGTGACCAGATGCCCGGCTTTATCCGTAACCGTGATGTTCAGCGGAACCAGCCGCGTCTCGGCCGAGAACACGGCATCGCCTGAATCCGGCGTCTCTCCGGTGATGGGCTTCGGCGGCTGCTGGGCCGAGACGAAAATCGGGGCAAGCATGACAGCGGCCCCGGCGAAGATGAGAATTCCTGTTGTCTTATTGCGTCGGCGCATAGTAGCCGGTTCTCCAGAATGCGTGCAGGGGAGGTAATCCCCTCGGTTGTACCAGTTTGACACCTACCTTCCGGTACTTCCCGTCTCGCACCTGGTTGCTGGGGCTATAGCCGAGGACGTATTGGTTGCGAAGCTCGATTCCGATTTTAGCGGCGACGTCCGGGAGCTCCGCCAGATTCTCCACCACAAAGTGGCGTCCGCCTGTCGGTTCCGAAATATCGGTCAGCAGACCGGGGCCGGAAAGCTCTTCCGGCGAGCGCCCGCGTGACGAAGCCGGCTCATAAATTCCGATCGCGTAGATCTGAACGTCAGCTTCTTTCACCAGATTCTTGATCTCGGTTTCGGTGTAACGGCTGCTGTTATCGCCGCCATCCGAAATCACCACGAGAGCTTTGCGTGGATTGTGCGCCTTCTTCATAGTATGCAGCGCCAGATAGACGCCGTCGAGCAGCGCCGTCCGGCCTTTCGATTGGGTAAACGTCAGCCGGTTCTGGATTTCTTCGAGGTTGTGCGTCATCGGCGTGACCAGTTCCGGCCGGTCGCTGAACTCAACCAGAAACGCTTCGTCTTCCGGATTCGCCGTCTTGAAAAATTCGGAAACCGCCTGCCGCGATTTATCCAGTTTCGGCCCCATACTGCCGCTCGTATCGAACACAATTCCGATCGAAAGCGGCGCGTCTTCGCTGCCGAATGAGACCAGTTTCTGCTCAACTTTGTCCTCAAATACCTTGAAAGAATCCTGATCGAGACCGGTGACAAATCGGTTCAGCGGGTCCGTAACCGTCACAGGAATAAGAACTACGTTGGTGTCGACTCTGATGTTGGCTTTGGGTAGAACCGGAGCTGCTTCAACAGGCTTGGCACGAGGCGTAATACTGACTTCTTCATCGGTAGCTGCAAACAGGCTCGCGGCGGCGAACACTACACAGGTGAGGAAGTATCGGGATCGCATCCCCGTTCTCGATTCTGCCTAAACAACGCCGAGCGTTGCGGTCTGATTTGGAGTCTAACACAGGGTCCTTATGGTAAGATCGCGTGTGCCTCCCAAAATCCTGGGCGTCATCCCTGTTCGGTACGCTTCTTCCCGCTTTCCCGGAAAAGCCCTGGCCCGAATCGATTCCCGCACGACGCTGGAGCATGTTTACGAACGTGCGTGCATGGCACGCTACCTCGGAAGCGTGATCGTGGCTACGGACGATCAGCGGATTTACGATGAAGCCCGCCGCTTCGGAGCCCTCGCCCGCATGACTCGCAGTGACCACCAGTCCGGCACCGATCGAGTCGCCGAAGTAGCATCCGCTTACGAGAGCGCAGAATGGGTGGTCAACATCCAGGGTGATGAGCCGCTGATTGACCCCAACGCGATCGACGCCGCGCTTCTCCCTCTGCTGGAAGAGCCGGCGATTCCTATGGGCACTCTGAAAAAACGCATCGAAGATCCACGGGAAATCGACGATCCGAACGTCGTGAAAGTAGTGACCGATCGTTTCGAGAATGCGATTTATTTTTCCCGCGCCTGCATACCTTACAATCGCGACGGCGGCGGCGCTTCCATTCCTTTCAAACACACCGGTCTTTACGTCTACAGGCGAGATTTTCTGCTGCGCTATTCCGCCCTGCCGATCGGGCCGTTAGAACAAATCGAGAAGTTGGAACAGCTGCGCGCTATCGAGAATGGCTTCAAAATCCGGGTGGTCGAAACGGACTATGAATCCATCGGCATCGATACGCCGGCGGATCTGGAAAGGGTCCAGGCGTTGATCAGAGCAGGAGCGAGCGCGGTGGCGCACGCGAGTCACGAGACAGGCACGGGGGTGAAGACCGGGGTGAGAAATGGCTAAGTTCATTTTCGTAACCGGGGGTGTGGTCTCGTCCCTCGGTAAAGGTATTGCCGCGGCGTCCATCGGCTGTTTGCTGGAAAGCCGTGGCCTCACGGTTTGTCTGCAGAAATTCGACCCTTATCTGAATGTCGACCCCGGCACCATGAGCCCGTTCCAGCATGGTGAAGTCTTCGTCACCGACGATGGCGCGGAAACCGATCTCGACCTCGGCCACTATGAGCGCTTCACTCACAGTCGGCTCACCCGCGACAACAATCTGACCAGCGGCCGCATCTACGAACAGATCATTCAGCGCGAGCGCCGTGGCGATTACCTCGGCAAAACCGTGCAGGTGATTCCGCATGTCACCAACGAGATCAAGGCCGCCATCCGCAAGCTCTCCGGCGACGTGGACGTAGTGATCTGCGAGATCGGCGGCACCGTTGGCGATATCGAATCGCTGCCCTTTCTCGAAGCCATTCGCCAGGTACGCCATGAATCGGGACGCGAGAACTGCATCTTCGTTCACGTAACCCTCGTTCCGTGGATCAACGCCGCGCAGGAACTGAAGACCAAGCCCACCCAGCACAGCGTCAAAGAATTGCGTGCCATCGGTATCCAGCCCGATATTCTGCTGTGCCGCGCCGAGCGTTTTTTGCCGGAAGAGATGAAGGACAAGATCGCGCTCTTCTGCGACGTCGCTCCCGAAGCCGTGATCACCGCGAAGGACGTGAATTCGGTTTACGAAATCCCGCTGGTATTTGCAGAGGAAAAGGTAGACGAGATCATCCTGCGGCATTTGAATCTGGATGCGACGGGCCCGCGCCATCTGGAGCGCTGGAGCGCCATGCTGCATCGCATGCAGAATCCCCGCGATGAAGTGGATATCGCGCTGGTGGGCAAATACGTTGAGTATGAAGATTCCTATAAAAGCCTCAAAGAAGCGCTGCTGCACGGTGGAATCCACCACAACGTAAAAGTGAAAATCCACTGGATTGAAGCGGAGAGTTTCGAAAAAGCGCGCCTCGAACGCGAGCTTGAACAGTTCGACGGCATCCTCGTACCCGGCGGCTTCGGCAAGCGCGGCATCGAAGGCATGATCAATGTGATCGAATATGCGCGCGTCCACAAAGTGCCGTACTTCGGAATCTGCCTCGGCATGCAGACCATGGTGATCGAATACGCGCGCAATGTTTGCGGGCTCACCGAAGCCAACTCGACCGAGTTCGACCCGGCCACTCCGCAGCGCGTCATCTACAAACTGCGTGAACTGAAAGGCATCGACGAACTGGGCGGCACCATGCGTTTAGGCGCGTGGCCCTGCACGTTGAAGCCGGGGTCCTTCGCGCAACAGGCGTATTCGGCAACTGAAATCAGCGAGCGCCATCGTCACCGCTATGAGTTTAATCGCGAATTCGAAGGCGTCCTGACTGCGAACGGGCTGCGCATTACCGGCGAAGACTCCCGCACCGGGCTCTACGTCGAAATCTGTGAGATTGAAGATCATCCGTATTACCTCGGCTGCCAGTTCCATCCGGAATTCAAATCGAAGCCGCTTGAGCCGCACCCGCTGTTCGTCTCGTTCATAGGCGCCGCCTGCCGGTATCGCGCCCATCGCATCGCCGCCCAGATGGCTCCGCTGCTGCCGGAACCGGAATATTCCGGCCAGAATTTCAACGGCTGAGATGATCCAATTCGACGATTTCACAGACCCCTCGCGCCTGGTCCTGATGGCCGGGCCGTGCGTGATCGAAAGCGAAGAGCATGTTCAGCGCATGGCCGATGCCATAGCCCCCATCGCTGCCGAAGCAGGCTTTTCTTATGTATTCAAGGCGTCTTTCGACAAAGCCAACCGCACCAGCCTCAAGGGTTATCGCGGCCCTGGCTTAACCGAGGGTCTGCAGATTCTCGGCCGCCTGCGCGCTCGCGGTTTTTCCATCGTGACTGACATTCACGAGCCCGCCCAGGCTGCGCCCACCGCCGAAGTGGCCGACATCATCCAGATACCCGCTTTCCTTTGCCGCCAGACCGATCTCCTTCTCGAAGCTGGCCGCTCCGGTCGCATCGTCAACATCAAGAAGGGCCAGTTCGTTGCCCCGCACGACATGCGTCACGCTGCCGAGAAGGTCGCATCTACCGGCAACACGAAGGTCGTCCTCACGGAGCGCGGGTCTTCCTTCGGCTACAACAATCTCGTCGTTGACATGCGCGGCCTGAAGATCATGGCGGAAGGCGGCTGGCCTGTCGTGTTCGACGCCACTCACTCCGTGCAACTTCCGAGCGGCGCGGGCGGTGTCTCCGGCGGACAGCCCCAGTTCATCGAACCACTGGCTTCCGCCGCCGTGGCTGTCGGCGTCGCGGGCATCTTCGTCGAAGTGCACGACAAGCCCGAAGAAGCGCTGTCCGACGGACCAAATGCCCTGCGCCTTGACCTTCTTCCCGCGTTCCTTCGTCGTCTGAGGTTTATCGACCAGGCTCGGCGGGCGTAGGGACTTTCAGCAAATATAAAATTCCGCCCACCACATTCACCTTGTCCACCGGCTTCCAGTCGCCCATCTGGAACGTGTGGGAAATCACCCGTGTCCCCGGCTTCAGATCTCGTAGCAACTTCGGCTTCAGCCGAAGATTGACGTCGGACAAAAGGAACAACGTAACCACGGTCGCATCGTGAATATCGGCATTGAATAAATCACCGTGCTCGAAGCGCACCAGTTTTTCGACGCCCGCCTTTTCTGCATTCGCCTTCGCCAACGCCACCAGCGATTCGTCGATCTCAATCCCCACGCCGTGTGCGCCATACTCCCTCGCCGCCGCAATCACGATGCGCCCATCGCCCGACCCTAAATCGTAAACGACATCACTCGCCGTAACGTGTGCCAGTTTCAACATCGCGCTGACCGTTTCAGGAGGAGTCGGGATATACGGCGCATCGGCCTTCTGCGCACGGAGAGCCCCCGCGCCAATCGCCGTGGCGCCAATCAACGTCGCAATCAGTGTGATCCCGAGGCCAATACGTCGCAAAGGGTCCCGTATAACTGTAACAAAAACAGCTGTAAAAACGCCCGTGTGCGGCTCCCGGGGTATAATCGTCATCTATCGGAGGTGGCGCACTATGCCGCAGATAACACGTCGCGACACGCTCAAACAAGGACTTGGCATGGCCGGTCTTCTGGCCATGGGCAACTGGGCGCTTCCTGCCCTCGCGCAGGCCGAAACCGACGTTCCTTTCACTGACTACCCAGTCAACTTCGCGCCCGGAGGCAATGGTTTTCCGCGCCGCACTTTCGACGTTCGCACCATCGACGGTCTGATCGTCCCCAAAGACAAATTCTTCGTTACCCAGCACCTCAATCAGCCCGAGATCGACGCGACTGCTTACCGGCTCAAGCTCACCGGCCTCTTCAACAAGCCGATGGAGTTGTCTCTGGCCGATCTGCGCAAAGTGCGTTCCCTCGATCTGATCGCGGGCTACGAATGTTCCGGCAATCGCCCCGCTGCCTTCCAGTCTCTCGCCTCCTGCGGACGTTTCACCGGCGTCCTTCTGCGCGACGTGTTGAAACTCGCGGGCGTCGATTCGAAGGCCCGCGAAGTGGTTTTCCTCGGCACCGATCGCGGCATTCAGGACGTGGCATTTCGCCAGCAGACCTTCAAACTCGACCAGCAGTTCGGCCGCAGCATCACGCTCGAGAACGCGACCAGGCCTGAGCCGATGCTCGTCTGGGCTCTCAACGGCGAACCGCTCACAGTTCCGCAAGGCGCGCCCTTGCGAGTGCTCATGCCCGGCTGGTACGGCGTCAACAACGTGAAGTGGCTCTCAGAAATTCACCTGCAGGAAGACCGCTACGTCGGCAACTATCAGGCCCGCTGGTACCGCTCCATCGTCGGCGTCGGCGGTACCGGCGAAGATACGGACGGCAGCACGCAATGGATGGAAACCGAGATCACCCGCATCCATCTGAAATCCAGCATCGCCCGTGTCACCAAGGTCGGCGGCACGCATAAGATCCTTGGTTTTGTGCTGAATGACGGCACTCCGTTGAAATCCGTCGAAGTGAAGATCGACGAGGGGCCGTGGCAGAAAGCCACTCTCGATCCGGCCAATACGAAGTACTCCTGGAAACTGTTCACTTACAAATGGGAAGGCGCCACGCCGGGCCCGCACGTCATCGTCTCGCGCGTGACCGATGAAAACGGTAATGTACAGCCGAGTCTTGAGGAATTAAAGCGTAAGAAAACCTTCCTCGAAGACAACGCCCAGTTCCCACGCAAGATCACCATCGGCGATCAGGCTATCGGTTAATAAATGAAAGAACGGCGTTCGTTTCTCACGCATTTAAACGTTGGCTTCACCTCGCTCGCCGCCCTCGCCGTTGGCAGCGCCGTAACAGCGCAAGCGAAATCGCCAGCCTCCGCCCATTGGGAACCGGCGCGCCATGAGAAAGATGACTGGCTGGATAAACCGTCAGTCAAACATCGCCTCGTCTTCGACACCATAAACTTCACCGGATTTGGCGAGGCTCTCGCGTTTGCCGCCAATTACATCCGCGTAAACGGTTCGGACTATGGTCTGCAAATCAGCGATCTGGCGGTCGTAATCGTGGCCCGCAACCGTTCCACGCCTTTCGCTTACACCGACGCGATTTGGGCAAAGTACGGTTCGGCAATAACATCCTTCGCCGGATTCGAAGATCCGAAAACCAAACGTCCGCCCACGACTAACGTCTATAGTTCCGACGATTACGGCAATCTGCTGCCGAGTCGTGGCATGTCGTTGGGCTTCCTCGCGAAGCAAGGCGTGCAATTCGCTGTATGCTCAGTCGCCACGCGCAACCTGGCCGGAGCCATTGCTACAGCAATAAGCGGAAACGCCGACACGATCAACACCGAACTGACCACGAACCTGGTGACGAACTCTCGCATGGTGCCCGCCGGAATTGTCGCCGTCAGCCGCGCCCAGGAGCGAGGCTATACCCTCGTCACCGTTTAAACACTTTGCTAGCCTGAGAGGTCGAATATGAAAAGAATATTGTTCGCAGCAGCCGCCATCGGCATGTCCCTTGCCCTCGCCGCGCAAGCTCAGGTGACCAAACCGACCGTTCCCGGCGTCACCAACTTCGCTCAGGTCGAAACCACTGTCGCATGCACTGGTGCCATCACTCCGGCCTCCGTCGCCGGTATTAAAAAAATGGGTTTCAACGCCATCATCAACCTGCGATTGCCCACCGAGGCAGGGGCTGACATCGACGCGGAAGCGGCCGCAGCCAAAGCCGCCGGCATCAATTTCGTGCATCTCCCGTTCAACGGCGGCATGCCTGATCCCGCGGTAGCCGATCGTTTCCTCAAAATCATCGCGGAGCCGGGCAATCAACCCGCGTTCATTCATTGCGCCAGTGGCAATCGCGCCGCCGCCATGTGGATGATTAAACGCGTAATGATCGACAAGTGGGATACCGGCCGCGCCGCCGACGAAGCCGCCCAGCTCGGTCTGACCAATCAGGCACTGAAGACCTTCGCCCTCGATTACATCCGCACACACCAGAAATAAAAACTGTCCTATCTCCCGCGCTGGAGCGCCTGCGGGGCCGCATTTTTCGCCGCCAGTTGACGCTTCACCGCCACGATGAATTGTCTGCGCTCCGCCGGGCTCATCTTCCCAACGGCCTTGTTGAGACGCTTCCGCTCTTTCCGAGGCAGATGGTTCACCGCATCGTTGAACCGCTTCGCCTCATCCGGCGTCAGCGCCGTCTGACCGGCTGGCACACCCGGCCTGCCTGGCGCGGCGCCCATCGCTTTGGGTGGAGGAAGCGGACGTCCCATCGGAGCTTGCGCCATGCAAATGCCGGCGCCCAAAAGAATCAACACCACCGCTCTGCCGCTAACCGGTTTCATGCCCTCTGCCAATGCAGTTGCCTCGCCACCGTTTATTCGTTTATTTTCAGTGAGATACGTGAAGGCGAGACCGTTGAATTTTTGACTCCGCCGAAATTTCGTCAACTGCTTGACGTACTTTCACTTGATCCCGCCCACCAACCCCGCCGCGAATATACGATCGTCCACCCGCGCCAGTCGCCGTTCCGCGCCTTTTTCCAGCAGCGCCACATGCGGAATATTCACCAGATGGTCGTTGATCGCCCACAGATCTTCTTCAGCCGTCATCCAATGAATCCTGTCAAATCGGCTCAGATGTATCGGCCTCGAATAATTGCGCAGCGTCTTCTCACGCGCCAGGTTGAAGTACACCTCGAAATACGACATCACCAGTTCACGCAGACTTCGGTACACGGGCTCCCGAAATCGCAGCCCCGAATAATTCGATTTCGCGATCGCACCCCAGCATCGGCCCCGCTTGAAAATAGCCAGCACATGGTCGTCATCCCGCACCGACCCCAGATCCAGCAAGAGCGGCGGAAATCCATGGAACCGCAGCGCCGCCGCAGCCAGCAGAGCCCCTTCCAGACAGTGCGCTACGTGATCGCGCAACACCCTCCGCGGCGATCGAACCGTCTCGCCATCCGGTTCTTTGTTGTATTTCACGTCTACATCGAGATAGCGCTGGATCCGCTCCGGTGTCTTCAACGCCTTCAGCCTACGTGTCTCTGCCGCGGTGAAACCGTATGTGGACATGGAAGCTGTAAGCATACTCGACCCCCATTTGTGCCGCTGCTCGCCGGTCTGCCGGAAAATAAGTATTGAAATCAAGGCGTCGATGGCCGTCCGCGTGCTCAAAGCATTGAATGCGCATCCATGCGGAGCGCCTGACGGAAGGAACTTTGCCGGATTTCACTTGTAGCTTCATCCAGCCACCCAAGCCCTTCGAACATTATTGGGAACATACCGTCGGCAGCGGACACGCGCCTTTGGCCCTGCGCGCCGACTGGCAGGAACAACTCCGTCGCTGCCACCTGGAACTCGGCTTTCAGCATGTACGTTTTCACGCACTGCTCTCTGACGAACTCTTCACGCTGACCTGTCAGGACGGCCAGTTCCTCTACTCTTTCTTCAATACCGACCGCATCTTTGACTTCCTGCTCTCCATCGGCATGCGGCCCTTCGTCGAGCTTTCGTTCATGCCCGAAACCCTCGCGTCCGGTTCCACCACCGTATTCAGTTATCGCGGCAACGTCACTCCTCCGCGCGACTACGATCAGTGGGCCGCCCTGATTCAGAAGATCGTTCAACATTGGGTCGATCGTTACGGCGCTCCCGAAGTTCGCCATTGGTTCTTCGAAGTCTGGAATGAGCCCAACCTCAAAGCCTTCTGGACCGGCACTCAGGATGAATACTTCCAGCTCTACCGCCGCACTGCGGAAGCCATCAAAGCCGTTGACCTTTTGCTCAAAGTAGGTGGACCCGCTACCGCCGACAATGCCTGGATTCAGGAGTTTCTCGACTTCGCGACAACCAATTCCGTCCCCGTCGATTTCGTCTCCACCCACCACTACCCCACCGACGCGTTCGGCGTGCCCGGCACCGACACCGTCACTCAGCTCGAGCACGCCCCGCGCGATGTCATGAAACAGGAGGTTGCCAAATCACACGATGAATCCCGCGGACTGCCGCTCTACTACACCGAGTGGAACATCTCTTCCAATCCGCGTGACCCCATGCACGATGAACCCTTCGCCGCCGCCTTTGTAACCAGAATTGTTATGGAAGCGCGCGGCCTCGCTCAGGGCTACAGCTTCTGGACATTCACCGACATTTTTTCCGAAAATTACTTCCCCTCCGTGCCCTTCCACGGTGGTTTCGGCCTTCTGAATCTGTATGGCATCGCTAAGCCCGCCTACCGCGCGCTTCAATTACTCCACCAGCTCGGCGCCGAGTTACTCGAAGTCCACGGAAGTCATGAAACAGTAGATGTATGGGTAGTACGCAAAGGCGAGGCCGTTACTGTCATAATGACCAACCTCGCCATGCCCCGCCACCCCATCGAATCGCAACAGGTGAATGTCCACCTTTCCGGCGCTCCCATCGCGCGCGCGGCGTTCATCCAGCGCATTGACGAAGATCATGCCAACCCGCGCAAGCTCTGGCAATCTATGGGAGAGCCCGAATATCTGAGTACCGACCAGGTGTCGCAACTGAACGCTTGTTCCAGTCTGACTAGCGACGCTCATCGGGTTCACTCCGATCACGGCAATCTCGATTTCACCGTCGAACTTCCTCCCCAGAGCGTAGCTGCCGTTACGATTGAGTTTTCCTGAGAGCTCATGGCTTCGCAACCGCCGCCAACACCTCCGCCAATCGTGAATCCCCAGGGAACCGACAAGGAGATGCTCGATAATCTCCTCGCCGAAACCTTCCAGTATTTTCTCGATCACGCCGATCCCGTTACCGGTCTGACCGCGGATAAAACACAGCCCAACTCTCCCTCGAGCATCGCTGCCGTCGGCTTAAGTCTCTGTGCTCACATCGTCGCCGTCGAACGCGGCTTAGTTGCCCGCGCGGACGCGGTCTCAGGCACTCTGAAAGTCCTGCGCTTTCTCCACTCCAGCCATCAGGGGCCTGAGCCAGAAGCGACCGGTTACAAAGGCTTCTTCTATCACTTCATTGACATGCGTACCGGCGCGCGCGCCTGGAAAAGCGAGTTATCTACCATTGACACCGCCATCCTCATGGCCGGTATCCTCACCGCCGCTGCTTATTACACACTTGACAACCCGGATGAACACGCCATTCGCGATCTCAGTGACGCGCTCTACCGGCGGGTCGATTGGCAATGGGCTCTCAATGGTGCTGCCACCATCCGCCATGGCTGGAAACCCAAATCCGGTTTCCTCAAATTCCGCTGGGATACAGATTACAGCGAAGCCCACATCCTCTATATGCTGGCCCTCGGATCGCCCACCTTTCCCATCGATCCGCAAGGCTACAACCAATGGATCTCAACCTTTAAAAACCAGACCCTCTACGGTTACGACCATCTCTATGCCGGGCCGCTCTTCATCCACCAGATGTCCCAACAGTGGATCGATTTCCGCGGCATCCACGACGCTTTCAATCGCAAAACCGGTATCGATTACTTCGAGAACAGCCGCCGCGCCACTTATGTTCAACGGCAATATGCCACTGAGAATCCAAATCGCTGGGCTCATTACAGCGAAAACAACTGGGGCTTCACGGCCAGCGATGGACCCGGCCCCTGCGTCCGCAAAATCAATGGCGAGCGCCGGGTCTTCTACGACTACATCGCCAGAGGCGCTCCCCTTGGCCCTGATGACGGGACCATTTCCCCGTGGGGTGTAATCGCCTCGCTCCCCTTCGCGCCGGAGATCGTGCTCCCTACCGCGCGTCACGCCATCGAGCGTCTGGACCTGAAGAAGCACAACTATGGCTTCGACGCCAGCTTCAATCCCACCTTTCCGGAACGCAGCCACAACCCGAACTGCTGGGTCTCGCCCTGGATCTTCGGACTTAATCAGGGTCCCATCATCCTGATGATTGAAAACTACCAGTCAGGCTTGATGTGGAAACTCATCCGCCAATGCCCATACATTACGCAGGGCCTGCAACGCGCTGGCTTTACTTCAAGCGTTCTATAAGTAAATGCTCGGCCACCCGTATAGCATTGGCGATGATCGTCAACGACGGATTCACCGCACTCGCCGATACGAAGAACGACGCATCCACCACATACAGATTGTCCAGTTCATGCGCCTTGCAGTGAACATCCAGTACCGAAGTGGCCGGGTCTGTCCCCATCCGACAAGTCCCATTCTGATGCCCCACGCCTTCAATCGGAATCCGTTTTTTGAAGTACGCGTGCAGAGGCACCGAGGTCGTCGCATGACCCGCCTTTTTCAGTACCTCCACCCAGCGGTCCTTCAGGCGTTCGAATGACTTCACGTTGTTAGGTGTGTAAGACAGTTGAATTCGCCCCGGCGCTGCGTTCGTCACGAAGGTCGACTCATTCACCGTGCCTGTATCGCCCGACGGATGAGCCCCCGCCACACCAGGGTACGCATCCTTCACCGACAACGGCGTCGTGTTGTGCAGAGTCACCCGGTTATTCGGGTCCGGCAGATCCTCCGTCGTCAGCCACCACGGCACCGCATAGTGCTTCATCCCCTCCAATACAAAATCAGGCGTGAAGAAAGGCGCATCGCCCTTCATCATCTCGAAGTGAAAACTCCCCACCGGCTGCACTTGCCCCAGCGGAAACGGATAACTCTCGTCGCTGTCATTCAGATAGAAGTCATTGGTGCCCCATGTCTTCGTGTAACTATCCACATTGCGTTGCGTCGTCAATGCCAGCAGCGCATCCGCCTGATGATACATGAAGTTGCGTCCCACCTGATCCGATCCGTTGGCCAGTCCATTTGGATGTTTGTCGTTGGCCGACGCGAGCAGGATCACCGCCGAATTCACCGCCCCGGCGCATACCGCAAACAAGTCAGCCGTGTAAGTGGCTCCAAGTTCGCTGTCGGCATGAATGACTTCTACACTCGTGACCGCCGTCCCCGTGCCGTTTGTGATCAGTCGCGTCACCCGTGAGTTCGTCATCAGCGTGACGTTCGGCAGATGCATAATCTCGCGTACGCAATTGATGTCCGCATCCGACTTCGCATGCACCAGACACGGATACCCATCGCACGTGTCGCAGCGCACGCACTTCGAAGCCGCAGGATCCGCGTCATTCCGCTTCAACCCCAGCGGCATCGGAAACGTGTGGATCCCGATTCCACGCACCGCATCTTCGATCGCCTGCATATGTGCTTCATTCGGCAGGGCAGGGAACGGATACTTCTTCGAATGAAACGGCTCCGTCGGATCGAACTGAGACCCAAATCCCCCCTCCACCTCCCGCGTCGCCGCCCCCAGATCTCCGTGGACTTCGAACAATTCCTCCGCCCGGGTGTAATACGGCTCCATGTCGGCATACGAAATCGGCCATGCCGGCGAAATGCCGCCCTGATGCTGAATCACCCCAAAATCTTCCGCCCGCATCCGGAACATCGCCGCCCCATAAACCTTCGTTTGCCCCCCGACGCAATAAACCTGCTGCGGATGCAGATCCCCGCCGTCTTTGTTCCGCCACGTCTCACGCGTGTGGTACCGGTTGTCGATGAACACAGCGGATGTGTCCCAATTCAGCTTCTCCTGCGGCAGAAAATCTCCGCGCTCGAGGATGAGTATCTTCTTGCCGGCGCGTGCAAGACCCAGCGCCAGCGTCCCCCCACCCGCGCCCGTGCCAATCACAATCGCGTCGTATTCGCTGGACATGACACCACCATACTGAACATCACACAACTCCGCCTCACCAGCCTGTGCGATTGCTGACCCACTAACGTCTGCGTGAATGACGGTGTCGTGGGTGGTGACCCGGATACTGACAATGAAACGGACAAGGATATTCCGGATCCGGATGCAGTTTGGCGCACAGAATTCCCTCCGCCCCGAATGCCCTTCGATACGCCTCGGCCGCCGTCATCATCCCAATCACGGGCGCTGTGAAATACACCCACCACGCCGTCCACACCCACGCAAAAACGGCCGATCCCGATGTCCGTGCCGGATTAATGCTGAACCCCGAAACTGGCGCAAAAAACAAAATATAAAACACGATCAGTATCCCCACCGCATAGCTCGTATAGCCCGCAACGGCCGGTCGGTTTGATATCCACAGCACCACTCCCATCAACACCACTGCCATGAAGAGTTCCGCCAGAAATGCACCTGTGGTCCCATATTCGCCCGGCACCGTTACCGCATAATCCACTTCCGGAACCGCAATGCTGCGCCCCAGAAGCAGCGCCGCGACGCCCACTCCCAACACTCCGCCAAAAAACTGAGACACGACGTAAAAGACCGCGTCCCACACCGCAATCTTTCCCAGTCGAAAGTAAGTCAGCGTGATTGCGGGATTGAAATGCGCGCCCGACCGCTTGCCCATCGGCGAACGAATAATCAGAACCGCCGTCCCGCCCATGGCGATCCCCATCAAAACCCGCCGCGTCACCGGACTCGGGAATAAACGAATCCCCTCCCACGCCGGATCGAACAGCAGCACTGTGAAGACGCATGCCGAGAGCATGAAGATCGACAGCTCTAACCCTTCGAAAATGTAGAGCCGCCAATTTCTTCGCAACGCGTCGAGCGCATCCCTCCAGGCCCACTCGCGCGTCATTGAGTAATAGTTCGAATCTACGCCAGACCGGCTTTATACAACGCCACCAGTTTGCCCCACGCCCGCTCCGCATCTTCCTTGTTGTAAATCGGCGCGCCGTTCTGCGCCGGCATATCCGGTATGCACCATCCGTGCAGAGCGCCCGCATACACTTCCACTTCCGCCGGAACCTTCGCCGCCGCAAAAGCTTCCTTCAATTTGTCTTTGGCATCCGGCTGCCGCATGTCGTCGTTCGACGCTATCCCGAAATACATCCGCGCTCTAATCTTCGAAGCCAGCAGGTGCGGACTGTCCGGTTTATCCGTCACCAGCCCGCCGCCATGGAACGACGCACCCGCCCCAATGCGATTCGGCAGTACCGCCGCCGTCTTCATCACCAGCGGCCCGCCCATGCAATAACCCTGCGTGCCAATCTTCTTCGCCTTATTCACTTCCTTCTGCGCATCGAGGAACGCCACATAGGCCACCGCGTCTTTTTCGGCATTGCCCGGCGCATTCACCGAAGCCATCAGCGGCTGAATCTTCGCCACGTCCGCCGGATTCTGGAAGTTGAATGTCGATGCATCCGTGAACGGCGCTTTCGATATCCGGTAGAACGGATTCGGCACCACCACGCTGTATCCATCCGCTGCAATTCTCCGCGCAATCCCGCGCAGCGAAGGCCGCAGCCCGAAAGCATCCGGCCAGATCAACACGCCAGGATGCGACCCGCTCTTCGGACGAATAAACGCCGCATCGCACGTTCCATCCGGAGTCTTGATGTCAACATCCGTCTCGACCAGCTCAAGCCCAGCCGCTTCCACCGACCCAGCCGAAGCCACCAGACCCGCCGCCATCGAAAGCCCCACAAAATCGCGGCGGCCGATATCGTTCTTCTCTTGCTCAGTCACGGTTCACCTCTTCAATAAACGAGTGTATCGCTGCGCTCGCCTGCCAATCCTCGTGGTTTCGCACTCGTTGGCCATTCAGGTGCACAAACAAACACAGGAGTTTCACCATGAATCGTTTCTGGAATGTGGCCTTATTGGCCGCCGCACTGGTCGTCCCGGTAGTTGTTGCGCCGACCGCACTAAAAGCTCAGGATCAAAAGTCGCGCACCTATCACGACAAACAGCACAATGACGATCACGAGTGGAATGCCCACGAAAATCAGGCGTACCGCATCTACGCCAAACAGAATCACCGCAGAGCGGGCGATTTCTCACGGCTCAACGAAAACGATCAACAGGCCTATTGGGGCTGGCGTCATGATCATTCCGACGCGCTGCTCAACATCCAGATCAAATAATCGCGCGGTGAAGGCAGCCGGTCTCACCGACTGCCTCACCTGACCTCGCAAGCGATTGGTTCTTCGTGGCCGCTTCGAACAGTTACAATCCCGGAACAGATTCAGTCTTGTTGCCCGTGTCCTCCGCGAACCGTACCCGCACCTTCTCCGGCACTTTCGCCGTGATCACCGGTCGCGGCAACACCACCCTGATCGGCTTGGTCTCATCTTTGTTCATGATGACCACCACATTCGTGTCTTCCCCCAGCGATTTAAATATGTACGTCCCCGCCGGCAGCACTTGCCCCGGAATTTCCACGGGACCCGAGAACGTCATCGCTACTTTGTTATCTGTTTCGCCGGCTCGCAGGCTCGGTATGGCCACCGTCGCCAGCAATGCGGCGCCAAATCTCTTCAAACGCCTGTCCCTGTTATCTGGTTAGCCTGTGAAGCACTATGTGGAATAGGCTTCAGCCTGTTCGGACGAGCGTGGCTCGTCAGTGTTCGCTCCCTGTATCGGTTACCCTCTCGAAGGATCGACTAGTTTCAGCCGGGGAAACAGTTTTCGGTAGAACCCTCTATCGCGTGATAACAGTTGTCCGCGCGATAACAGACGTCCGGCCTGAACCTCTGCGTGCGCGCCGATCGAAAAGTCCGCGAGGATCCGCCTTCTCTGTCCTCCTTGCGCGCGATAAGTTTTCGAGGCGCGGCTGGCGCGAAACTGCGCCTCCCGGGTCAACCGTTCGACGCGGATTCCGCTGCTCCCCGGAAAGTCATTGCATTCTTTCTGCGTGCGGAAGTGCACACAAAGTTCCGCATAGAGCAAATCGCAGATGGTAAGCGCCCCTTCCGTTGCAGCTTCTTCAATCGCCCGCGTCGAAAGCTCACAAAATGTTTCGTCCGCCAAAAGAAGGTCGAGCATCATCACAATCGCTCCCTGGACCGCGCGGAACTCAACCTCCGTGGCCGGCCCGATGCCAAACCGCTCCCGGATCTCTTTCGGAATCGTTACCCGTCCCCGCTCACCGACTCCCATGCTTTAGGTATGACGCGTCGCGCGTCCAGACAGGCCATTTCTCACCATTTCTCTAACGATAATTGGACTAATGGGCTGTCCCTGTCACCTGTTTACCATGCGAAGCACCACGTAGAATAGGCTTCAGCCTGTTCGGACGAGCGCAGCTCGTCAGTGCTCACTCCCTGCATCCATTACCATATTCAATGGGATAGCCCACCAATCATGATCAGACAGGAGACCATCGACGAGGTAACCCGGCGGCTCGTGGAGTTCTACCGTCCAGTGCGTATTTACCTCTTCGGTTCAGCCGCGCGGGCAGAGTCTGGTACCGATAGCGATTTAGATTTCTGCGTTGTGCTTCCTGACGACGCGCCGGCGACGCTTTATCGGGACCGCAGTATTCATCGACAGTTCTGGGGCCTTCACGTTCCCGTGGACGTCGTTCGTATCTCGTCGACCGACTTCGATGCGCGCGCGGCACACGTCATTGCCTCACTGCCCGCCACAATCCTGCGTGAAGGGAAGTTGCTCTATGACGCCCGGCGAATTGCTGCGTAACGAAGCGGCGCAGTGGCTTCAAACGCCTGTCCCTGTTATCTGGTTAGCCTGTGAAGCGCCATGTGGAATAGGCTTCAGCCTGTTCGGACGAGCGTAGCTCGTCAGTGCTCGCTCCCTGCATCGGTTACCCTCTCGACGGGTCGACTAGTTTCAGCCGGGGAAACAGCTTTCGGTAGAACCCTCTATCGCGTGATAACAGTTGTCCGCGTGATAACAGTTGTCCGGCCTGAACCTCTGCGTGCGCGCCTATCAAAAAGTCCGCGAGGATCCGCGTTCGCTGGCCGCCTTGCGCGCGATACATTTTCGAGGCGCGGCTGGCGCGAAACTGCGCCTCCCGCGTCAACCGTTCGACGCGGATTCCGCTGCTCTCGAGAAACTCATCGCATTCTCTCTGGGAGCGGAAGTGTACACAAAGCTCCGCATAGACCAGATCGCAGATCGTAAGCGCCCCTTCCGTTTGCAGCCTCTTCAACGGCGCGCGTCGAAAGCTCACAAAATGTTTCGTCTGCTAAAAGAAGATCGAGCAGTACGTTCGTATCGATAGCGGTGATCACCGGCCGCGGACGTCTTCAATAAACCTGTCGGTAGAATCGTAATCCATTCCCCCGCCCGTTTTGCATCGCCCCTGCCATTTGCTCAGATCGAGCTTCCGGGCAGCCTGCTTCATCACAATCGTTCCCTGGACCACGCGGAACTCGATCTCCGTACCCGGGCCGATACCAAACCGCTCCCGCATCTCTTTCGGAATCGTTACCCGTCCCCGCTCACCGACTCCCATGCTTTAGGTATGACGCGTCGCGCGTCCAGACAGACCATTTCTCACCATTTCTCTAACGATAATTGGACTAATGGGCTGTCCCTGTCACTTGTTTACCATGCGAAGCACCATGTGGAATAGGCTTCAGCCTGTTCGGACGAGCGCAGCTCGTCAGTGCTCACTCCCTGCATCCATCACCATATCAATGGGATAGCCCACCAATCATGATCAGACAGGAGACCATCGACGAGGTAACCCGGCGGCTCGTGGAGTTCTACCGTCCAGTGCGTATTTACCTCTTCGGTTCAGCCGCGCGGGCAGAGTCTGGTACCGATAGCGATTTAGATTTCTGCGTTGTGCTTCCTGACGACGCGCCGGCGGCGCTTTATCGGGACCGCAGTATTCATCGACAGTTCTGGGGCCTTCACGTTCCCGTGGACGTCGTTCGCGTCTCGTCGACGGACTTCGATGCGCGCGCGGAGCACGTCATTGCCTCACTGCCCGCCACTATCCCGAGTGAAGGGAAGCTGCTCTATGACGCCCGGCGAATTGCTGCGTAACGAAGCGGCACAGTGGCTTCGGCAGGCAGAAAAGGATCGGAATGCCGCGCAGGCGCTGCTGCTTGTTGAACCTTCACGCTCTGTCTTTCATAGCCGGCAAGTGGCTGAAAAGGCACTCAAAGCCTTTCTGACACTCCACCAGATAGCCTTCCGCAAAACCCATGCGCCTGACCGATTTGGGCTCCCAGTGCGTACTCGTTGATCCAGCCCTTGAGCCTCTTCTGCGCGAGGTCGGGGAGCTGACGGACTACGCCTCGGCGTTCCGATATCCCGATGCGCCCTATGAGTCTGATGCCGCGGAGGCGACGGAAGCATTAGCTATTGCTGGCAAACTGTGCGACGAAGTGCATCGACGTTTCGAAATGATTTAAGCAACCGAACTGCCTGCGAAGCGCAACCGGAACGGCAGAGGGGCCGGCACTTCCTACTGCGTTTGTGGGATCGGATTAAGACCGTCGGAGCCGAACATTTCGTCGAGATCCGCGCCGGTAACCGGGGAAACTATGCCTGTTTCCTCTTTCGCGATCAGAGGAAAGCGGACTTCTTTCCGGAGGACAGAGCCGTGTGCGGACAACGCATTCCGCCGCTCCAGATGTTCAGCAACCAGCCGCTGGATGAGACGATCGACACTCATGCCCTCTTCCTCGGCAAGTGTTTCCAGCCGACGCGCCAGCACTTCGGGCAATTGCACAGTCGCGCCCATTACCCTGATTGTCCCACTTCTTCAAGGTACTGTTTTCCAGAGCGGCACGTTCATCGATTGACCCACTGTCCTTACCCAACGCGGCCTGGTATCGGTCATTTACCGGAGCGGCGTACCACTTCCCGCTTGAGCGCTGCTAATCTTTTCCGGAACGCCGGATCGGCCACCTCATCTGTAAGCGAGCTTGTCGAGGATTCCCTCAATGATCTTCACCCGGGTTTCCGCAACCGTTCCTTAGACACTTCACTTACACTAGGTGATTGCCGAACGCGAACGCGCTCCATGGCACTGCACCCGAATTTCCATCTTCGCCCTAAGAAACCCTCCTCCCGGGGCAGCGCTGGTTTCCGGCTGCGGAAGAACTGCGCAGCACTGCGCTCGTTCCGGTCAACGTAGGGTAATGCGCGGGTGCGCGGAAGCCATCGGGAACGCAGGATGACATGGCACTATCGCTGAATCAACAGCAGGCGCTGATCTTTCGCATCACGCACCGCGATAATCTGCCTTGGATTCTCGACAACGGACTGCACGCGAGAAACTCGGGGATAGCAGATCCGAACTTTCGCGCCATCGGTAACCCTGATCTCATCAACAAGCGGGCGGCGCGCAGAGTTCCTGTCGCTCCCGGCGGCGTTTTGACCGACTACATCCCTTTTTACTTCACACCGCATTCGATTATGATGTTCAATATCCATACGGGCGTGAGCGTTCCCAGGGTTCCGAACGACGAAATCTTGATTTTCGTGTCGTCCCTGCACCGGCTGCAGGAACAGGGCGTCCGTTTTGTCTTCGCGAATCAACACGCATACCCTGTGACCGCGGAATTCTTCAACGACACTGCCGATCTCAATCAGGTCGACTGGGCTCTCCTGCAGAGCCGGGACTTCAAACACGATCCGGAGGATCCCGGAAAGAAGGAACGCTACCAGGCCGAGGCTCTTCCGTGGTGGCATGTGCCGATCGGCGCGTTGGACGGAGTCACTTGCTATTCTCATAAAACCGAACAGCAGATTAAATCCGAGATCCAAAAGCGCGGGCTGGCGCTGAAGACCGGCGTGCAGTCGAACTGGTATTTCTGATGATTAAATTCCTGCAAGGCAACCTCCTCGAAGCCCCCGTGGAAGCCGTGGTCAACACGGTGAACACGGTAGGCGTCATGGGAAAAGGTATCGCCCTGATGTTCAAAGAAGCCTTCCCGCAGAATTTCCGCGTCTATGAAGCCGCGTGCAAGCGAAAGGAAGTGCGCGTCGGCCACATGTTCGTCACGGAGAACTCGGCCTTTGAAGGGCCGCGCTGGATCATCAACTTTCCCACCAAGCAGAACTGGCGCCAACCATCCCGCATGGAATGGATCGCGGAGGGCCTCCGGGATTTGCGCGACGTCATTGAAAAAAAAGGTATCCGGTCCATCGCGTTGCCGCCGCTCGGCTGCGGCAACGGCGGCCTGGAGTGGAGTGAAGTACGCCCCGAAATCGAGCGATCTCTGGCGTCTCTCCGGGACGTTGAAGTCCTGGTTTTCGAGCCGACTTCGAAGTATCAAAACGTCGCCAAGCGGACCGGAGTAGTCGAACTGACTCCCGCCCGCGCGCTGGTCGCCGAAATGGTCCGCCGTTATTGGGTGCTGGGCATCGAATGCACCTACCTCGAAGTGCAGAAGCTCTGCTGGTTTCTGGAACGGACTATCCGTGAGATGGGCCTCAAGGACCCGCTCAACCTGCAATTCATCGCTGACCGCTACGGTCCCTACTCCGACCGCCTCCGGCACCTGCTCGACGGCCTCGACGGCAGCTATCTGCACTGCGATAAACGGCTGAGCGATGCCAGCCCGTCGGACACGATCTGGTTCGAGGAAGCCATGCGGCCGCGCTTGGAACTGTTTCTGAAGCAGGCGGAGATGCAAGGGCTGGATGGGGTTCTTGATCGTACCTCGGCGCGCATCGACGGCTTCGAGTCCCCCCTGGGCATGGAGCTGCTTGCAACGGTTGACTGGCTGATCCAGCGCCAGGGCTGCAAGCCGACGGTGGAGGCGATTCGCAGTGGCCTCGCGAAGTGGCCTGCCGGCCCATCTGCCGCTGAACGCAAGGAGCGTATTTTTAACGACAGGCTTATTGGATTGGCGCTTGACCGCTTAGTCGTCTGATGCCGGCGGCATTCCCGCCTTTTTCGCGTTCTTGCGAAAGAGATCTGCCCAGAGAGGGCCAATGCAATCGATAATCGCGCAAAACCCAGCGATAGTACCCGATTTGCTCGGAATCAGTCCTTACGAAGCCTCGAATCGATGTCCGGGCGCCGCGAATTTCCCACGTTCTCGCTCCATCAAGGATCATGTCGATCCACGGGCGCCGGATCAGAAGAGCCCGGCTGATCGGTGCAGTGTGCTTCATGTCGAACCTGACCCAACGGAATCTAATATCGGCCGTTTTGTGCCGCCGCGCCACTTCTCGCTTTAATCGCGGCCTCCATTTCCCCCAGCGTCTTCGCTATCCTGTTCATCCACTCCTCTGCAGATGTCGCGCTCGCGATCAGATCCAGATCTTCCACAACTTGCCCAATCGTCGCCCGCAGTTGATGTACGTAAATAATTCCGGCGAACGGTCGGCCCTCTCTGCGGAACTCGTCTCCAACGGCAAGCAGATCCGCGTCCTGCGAAACGAGAACCCGACCGAGTTCGGACGCTCGCATCAGTAGAGAGAAGTCATCGAGTGTGGCGCTTTCGTCTTCCTGCGCCGTAAGAACCGCTATCCGCCGCATTCTCAGGCCGATCACGACAGCCCGGGGTACGTGAACGTCGAAATAAAAGCGCGGGTTCAACGGTCGTTCTTGAGCGCCGCTAATCTTTTTCGGAACTCCGGATCGGCGACCTCATCCGTGAGCCGCTCCGCCGTGCTCAATCTTTGCCGGATCTCGGCATCGAGCTGCGTCTGGTTTTCGTAGTAATACGCGAACGCTCCGTGAATCTGGGCGAGCGACAGATTCGGGTGTTGAAAATGAATCTCTTCAGGGCTCCATCCGTAAGCGAGCTTGTCGAGGATTACCTCGATGATCTTCACCCGCGTTCCCGCAACCCACGCCACTCCGTTCTCATCCAGCTCAATCTGGGTGGCCAGCGTAGTCGTCATTTCATCTCCTCGCAATCGCCTGATCCCGCCTCAGGCCTCATCCTTCTCCAGACGCACCAGCGGCCGTTCAGAAGGCAAGCGCGCGATCCCGATCAATCGCCTTCTGAAACCGCTCCTTACGCACGGGTTCCTCGACAACATCCACTTTGCACGCCAGCAAAGCGGCCAATTGCCGTTCCAACTCGTCCAGCCTGCGGAAGTACTCAAACCCAGGCCGGGAAAATCGATCCCCCAGCCGAACAGCCACATCCACATCCTGCGCGCTGGGCTCATCCCGCGCCACAGACCCGAACAATGAGGCGCTCTCGACGCCCGCTGCACGCAATTCAGCTTCGTGTGCCCGCAGCGTCGCAATCGCCTGATCCCGCCTCATGACCTCATCCTCGCACCCCGATGACTCGACTTTCAACTTTATTCCACCCTGAATTTCCAACAACTTACCCCAATTCCGCCCCCTCACCACCACTTCCGTAGTGCAGAATGTAGCCGACAGCATTCTGCAAAATGACTTTCCCGCTCCCAGCATCCGCCGCCCCGCGCCTCGCCGCCACCATTCCCCAGCCGTACCACCAGCCCAACCACCCCGTGAATTCGTGGAATCCCGTTGGAACCCACCAAACCGCTGAAAATAAAGCACTCCAAAAAAATCTGAACCCATGGGAACCCACTTGGACCCAGCCACTGACGAGCCCCTGCCCACCTCCCAGCCCTCATCGGATACAATGGATGAGCATCCGCTTCAGCGTTCGTGCGCCCCGCCGCCGCGCCTCCCGGAACCATCGAACAATGTTTGACAACCTGTCCGACAAACTGCAGCGGGTCTTCAAAAACCTGCGTGGCGAAGGACGTCTCTCTGCCGAAAACATGGAGACCGCCCTGCGCGAAGTGCGCGTGGCCCTCCTCGAAGCCGACGTCAACTTCAAAGTAGTCAAACAGCTCATTGAAAGCGTAAAAACCCGCGCCATGGGGCAGGAAGTCCTGACCTCGCTTTCCCCGTCCCAGCAGATCATCGGCATCATCAATGAGGAGCTCGTCAAAATCCTCGGCAGCCACGAATCCAAGGTCCGTTTCGCCAGTGAGCCGCCCAGCGTTTTCCTGATCGTCGGCCTTCAGGGCTCCGGCAAAACCACTTCCTCCGCCAAACTCGCCCGCTGGCTCACTCGCAATGATCACCGCCCGCAGCTCGTCTCGGTCGATATCTACCGTCCCGCCGCGCGCCAGCAGTTGGCGATCCTCGCCCGCGAACTCAAGGTCCCGATCTACGAAGGCACGCCGGAAGAGAAGGCGCCTGGTCCGAATCAAGTAATCGACCTGGCCCGCTCCGCCCGCCGCGAAGCCGTCAACAACAGCCGCGACGTCCTCATCGTCGATACCGCCGGCCGCCTCCACATTGACGACCAGTTGATGACCGAGCTCAAGCAGCTCAAAGAACTTCTCAACCCCGTCGAAATCCTCTTCGTCGCCGACGCTATGACCGGGCAGGACGCCGTCAAATCCGCCGACGAATTCCACAAGCAACTCGGCATCACCGGCGTCATCCTCACCAAGATGGATGGCGACGCCCGCGGTGGCGCGGCCCTCTCCATCCGCAGCGTCACGGGCCAGCCTCTGAAGTTCGTCGGCATTGGCGAAAAGTCCGATGCCTTCGAGCAGTTCCATCCCGATCGCGCGGCTTCCCGCATCCTCGGCATGGGCGATATTGTCAGCTTCGTTGAGAAGGCTCAGGAAGTCTTCGACATGAAGGAGCAGGAAGAAGTTCAGCGCAAGATGCTGGACAACGAGTTCACCCTCGAAGACTTCCGCAACCAGCTCAAGAGCCTGCGAAAATTGGGTTCGCTCGATTCAATCTTAAAGATGATGCCCAAAGTGGGCATGATGAAAGATCTGCAAAGCATGCAGCCCGACGAAAAGGAGCTCACGCGAATCGTTGCCATCATCGATTCCATGACGCCCCGCGAGCGGGATAATCATATGCTGATTAACGGCAGCCGCCGCCGGCGCATCGCCAAAGGCAGCGGTACTTCCGTGAACGATGTCAATAACCTGCTCAAGCAGTACGGGCAGGCGAAGAAAATGATGAAAAGCCTGACGGCCAATATGGGCTCGATGGGCAAACGCCTGAGCCGTATGGGCATGGGCAAAATGGGTTTACCCGGATTTTGAATTTCAGAGGACAATAGACTTAGATGCTGATGATTAGACTGGCGCGTTTTGGCGCCAAAAAGAAGCCGTTTTACCGCGTTGTGGTAATTGAGAAAGAGCGCGCTCGCGATAGCCGCAACATTGAAGTGGTGGGTCACTACAATCCCCTCACCACCCCCGCGAAGGTCGACCTCAACCACGACCGGATCAACTACTGGACCAGGAACGGCGCGCAGCTTTCCGAGACCGTCGGACGCCTCGTTAAAAACAATCCAGCCGCTGCCGTAACAGCGTAAAGCACTCTCATGAAACAGCTGATCGAAGATATCGCGAAGGCGCTCGTCGACCTCCCTGACGAAGTCGGCGTCAACGAAATTGAGGGCGAGCAGACCACTGTGCTCGAACTCAAGGTGGCGCCTTCCGATCTCGGTAAGGTGATCGGCAAGCAGGGACGTACCGCCCGCTCCATCCGCACCATCCTGGGCGCGGCAGGGATGAAGCTGAACCGCCGCTTTACCCTCGAAATCCTTGAATAAAAGCGAGTGGATCTCGATAGCCGTTCTGGGACGCCCGCGCGGCATTCGCGGCGAACTGGTAGCCATCGCTCTCTCCGATAAACCGGACCGCTTCTATTCACTGAAAACCGTCCGTCTCATACCTCCTGAAGGTGGGACAGGCGGTTCCGCCTGTCCTTCGTCTCTCGAAGTCGAAAAGGTCTGGCATCACGATGGAGCCCTGATCTTCAAATTCGTAGGCGTTAATTCTATTTCGGAAGCCGAACTCCTTCGTGGAGCCGAAGTCCAGATCCCGATATCGGAGCGCGTAGCGCTGGATGCAGGTGAATTCTTCCACTCCGATCTCGTCGGTTGTGAACTGCGCGATCGGGCTTCCGGCCGCCCGCAGGGCCGCGTCACCGCCGTTCAGGAGTACGGTGGCCCGGTGCTGCTCGAAATCGATGGTGGCCGCATGCTGGTGCCCTTTGTCAAGGCCATCTGCACCGGCATCCACCCCGAGCGGAAGTTGATCGAAACCGATCTGCCCGAAGGTCTGGAGGATCTGCAGAAGCCGGCCAAGCCGGAGGAAGTCAAGCCGTGAAGTTCCACGTCCTGACCATCTTCCCCGACTTCTTCGACGGCCCTTTCCGTCACGGTGTAGTCGCCCGCGCCGGAGTGGACATTGCTATCCATGATCTGCGCAACTGGACGCACGACGCGCACCGCACCGTGGATGACCGGCCCTTCGGCGGCGGCGAAGGCATGCTGTTGAAGCCCGCGCCCATCTTCGACGCGGTCGAGACCATCTGGCCCCAGCGCACCGCCGGCCAGCGCGTGATCCTGCTCTCCGCGCAAGGGCGCCGCTTCACTCAGGGCGTAGCGCGCGAGCTGTTGGCGCACGATGAACTGCTGCTCATCTGCGGACGCTACGAAGGCGTCGATGAGCGCGTCGCCGAACACCTCGCCGATGAGGAGCTTTCCATCGGCGACTACGTCCTCAGCGGAGGCGAACTGGCCGCGGCCGTCGTGGTCGACACGGTAGCCCGGCTCTTGCCCGGCGTTGTAGGCAACAGCGATTCGATCGTCAACGAATCGTTCGAAGACGGAATTCTCGATTACCCTCAGTGGACTCGCCCCGCCGACTTTCGCGGCTGGAAGGTCCCTGAGGTTTTGCTCAACGGCAACCATGCCGAGATCAGGAAGTGGCGGCGTGAAGCCGCTCTCGCCAAGACGGCGCGGGTCCGGCCCGACTTATTTGTAAAGGAGACTTAATTGCTTCTCGAAGGGAATCGCATACGCGACCAGATCAAGGCCGAGTGCCTGCCGCGTGTCACTAAGTTCGTCGATATACACGGTCGTCCGCCCGGATTGGCGGTCGTTCTCGTGGGCCAAAATCCCGCGTCCGAAGTGTATGTCCGCAACAAGACGAAGACCGCCGGCGAACTCGGCATCTACAACGAGACCATCACGCCCCCCGCCACCTCGACCACTGATGAACTGCTGGCTCTCGTCCATGAGTTGAACGCCCGCGAGGACATCGACGGCATCCTCATCCAGCTTCCTCTGCCCGGCCACGTCGATTCCCAGCGCATCCTTCTTGCGGTTGACCCGGCGAAGGACGTCGATGGATTCCATCCCTACAACGCCGGTCTCCTCGCCACGGGACGCGAAGGCCTGAAGCCCTGCACCCCCGCCGGCATCATCGAAATGCTGCGCCGCTACATGATTCCCATGTCCGGAGCCAACGCGGTAGTCATCGGCCGCAGCGACATCGTCGGCAAGCCGATGGCGCTCCTCCTGCTTAGCGAGAACGCAACCGTCACCATCACCCATTCCCGCACCAAAGATCTTCCCGGCATCTGCCGCACCGCCGATATCCTCGTCGCCGCCATCGGCCGCCCTGCCATGGTCACCGCAGACTACATCAAACCCGGCGCCGTAGTGATCGACGTAGGCATCAACCGCGTTGACGGCAAGCTTGTGGGCGACGTCCACGCCGGAGATGTAGCGAAGCTCGCCTCCGCGTGGAGCCCCGTTCCCGGCGGTGTGGGGCCGCTCACCATCGCCATGCTGATGCAGAACACTATTCAGGCGGCCGAAGCCGCTGCCGCCGCACGCGCTGCATCGTCATGCTGATAGCAGGTCTCACCGGCGGCATGGCCTGCGGCAAAAGCTTTGTCGCCCGAGCCTTCGCCGAACTTGGCTGCTTCGTCATGGAAGCCGATGAAATCGGTCACGAAGTCCTTCAGCCCGGCGGCGCCGCGCACGACGCTGTCATGGCAGCCTTTGGCACCACTGACCGCGCGGAGCTGGCCAACCAGGTCTTCGCCGATCCAACAACCCTCGCGCGCTTGAACGCGATAGTCCACCCAGCCGTTCGTGTCGCCGCTATGAAGCGAGCCGAGGCATCCGGCCACGACGTCGTCATCTACGTCGCTGCCATTCTCGTCGAATCCGGCGCCTATCTGGGTGTCGATAAGGTAATCGTCGTCTCTTGCAGTGAGGCGGATCAGATGGAGCGGGCACTGGGACGCCCTGGCGCTACCGAGGAGTCCATCCGCGCCCGTCTCGCCCGCCAGATGTCGTTGAGTGAAAAACTGAAGTTTGCCGACTACGTCATCGACACCCGCGGCGCAAAAGAAGACACGTTGCGTCAAACTAAAGAGGTATACGAACAACTAAGGAGACTCGTGCCGTGAGACCCCGCGCCTTATTGATGACCCTGTTTCTGGTGACCGGATTCTGGCTGCTTACTGAACACGGGAACTGGAGTCTTCGCCAGATCACCCAGCCATTCACCGCCAACGGCAGGCTTTGGTCAGACCCCGTTACCGCTCACAGCGCAACTTATGGTGCCGATGAGCAAAACAACATCGACATCTACAAAACCAACCACCTCGCCACCGTCAACATCACCAGCATCGTCTACCAGCGCGACTTCTTCTTTCAGGTCTTCCCCCAGAAGGGCATCGGCTCCGGCTTCATCATCAATGACGACGGCGACATCATCACCAACAATCACGTGATCACCGGCTCCCGCAACATCACCGTGACTCTGTCCGATCAGAAGCAGTATCCGGCCACCGTCCTCGGCATCGACCGCCGCAGTGACTTCGCTCTCCTGCATATTAAAGCCGGCCGCAAACTGCCTTTCGTGCATCTCGGCGATTCCGACCATATCGAGGTCGGCCAGAAAGTTCTCGCCATCGGCAATCCCTTCGGTCTCGAAGGTACCCTGACCACCGGCATCGTCAGTTCGCTCGGCCGCAGCATCGCAGGCGATGAAGGCAACACCCTCGAAGGTGTTATCCAGACTGACGCTGCCATCAACCCCGGCAACAGCGGCGGGCCTCTGCTCGATTCTCACGGCGATGTCATCGGCATCAATACCGCCATCTATGGGGCTCAGACCGCCAGCGGAGAAGCCGGCAGCATCGGAATCGGCTTCGCCATGCCCATCAATCGTGCCAAAGAAAAGCTCGCTGAATTCCGCTCCACGGGGCAGATCTCTCACCCCGTACTCGGTATCAGCCGGACCATTCTCGTGCAGGGTGACATCGCCGAAGCGCTCAGCCTTCCTTCAACGGGCGGATTGCTCATCGAAGGCCTCGATGATGGCTCCCCAGCCGAACATGCCGGACTGCGCGGCCCCGACCACAACGTGATCGTTGGCATGTACCGCGTACCGGTCGGAGGCGACCTCATCGTTGCAATCGACGGCAAACCCGTTGACGGGCAAGACGCCCTGCGTAAAGCCCTGAATCAGAAGCGTCCCAACGAAGCCATGGTGCTGACCGTCTACCGCGGCAATCGGACCATGAAGGTCACCGTCACTCTGGGCTCGGCGCCGGAGACTCTATGACAATTCGGCGGAATTCAGGCAAGCCTCGATCTCCTGTTCGGTGATCGCGCCTTCCTTGATCATCTTCCATTCGATGTCGGTGATGTCCACCGTGCTGGCGCCCATGCCTTCGCAGGCGCCCGCGTCGAGGATCAGATCGACGTTGCCGTCCATCACCCCGAAGACCTCGATCCCGCTCCGGCACGTCGGGTGTCCGGAGATGTTCGCGCTGGTCGCAATGATCGGCTGACTCAGCCGGTTCAGAAGCTCTTCGGCCACCACCGATTGAGCCTGCCGGACCGCAAGCCGGCCTGTGTTGCCCGTCGCGCGCAGAGGCACTTTTGACGAGGCCCGAAGGATGATCGTCAACGGTCCCGGCCAGAACCGCCGGGTGAGTATGCGGAAGCGCGGAGTGATCTCCGTGGCCAGTTCCTCGGCCATGATCGTGTCGCGGACCAGCATCGGCAGGGCCCGCTGGATTTCGCGGCCCTTCGCCTGATACACCTGGCGTACGGCACGAAGGTTGAAGGGGTCGGCGACCAGTGTATAGAGCGCGTCGGTCGGGATCGCGACTACGCGGCCGCGGCGAATGGCGGCTGCGGCGCGGTCGAGAGCTTCGGCGGATGGTTCAAGAGGGTTGATCTCGATGAGATCTGTAGCCACACGGGCCAGCGTATCATGCTCCCCCAGCGATTCAGCTGGCCGCTTCGAGCATGGCTTCCTGATTACGCGGTTCAAAGGAATAGCCGAAGCCCCGAACCGAGTGAATCAGCCGTGGCGCTGCCGCATCTTTCTCGATCTTCTGCCGCAGACGCAGGATGTAAACGTCGACGGTACGGTCCGTAATGGCCCTGTCCTGGCCCCATACGGCGTTCAGGAGCTGCTCCCGGCTGAATACGACGCCCGGACGGCTCATCAGGAACTCGAGTAGCCGGAATTCGGTCGCGGTCAGCTGCAGCGGCTCGGAGTTGACCTTCACCTGGCAACTGCTGCGGTCGAGTTCGACTCCGCCGGATTTCAGCACGCGGGAAGGAACGCTTTGCGTCCGGAACTGCAGTTTGATGCGGGCGATCAGTTCGCGAATGAAGAACGGCTTGACGATGTAATCGTTGGCGCCCAGTTCGAGGCCGACAATGCGGTCGGTTTCGGAGGCCCGCGCAGTGAGAAAGATCACCGGCGTCTGCGCGAGTTCGCTGTCGTTGCGAATGCCTTTGCAGATGTCGAGCCCATCCGAATCGGGCAGCATGATATCGAGCAGGATGAGGTCGGGCCGAACTCGGCGGCAGAGATCTACCGCACCGCGTCCGGTTTGGGATCCGGTGACGAGAAAACCTTCTCGTTCCAGGTTGTATTTCAGCAGCGCGAACAGGTCCGCGTCATCTTCAATCAGGAGGATTCGTCTGGTCACAGCAATTCCAGAATAGAGTTGTTTACGTTACAAAAGGGTTAAGAGGCAGTAAACGGTGGGTGAAACTTACAGCGGCTCAAAGCGATAGCCGAAGCCGCGCACGGTGACCAGAAATCGCGGATCGTCCGCCTTTTCTTCGATTTGCTCGCGGAGCCGGCGTACATGGACGTCCACTGTTCGGGGGGTGACGAAGTGCTGTTCGCCCCATACTTCGCGCAGCAACTGCTCGCGCGACCATGCCGTGCCGGTGTGTGTGAGGAAGAACTCGAGAAGTTTGAACTCTGTCGAAGTCAGCTCGATTTCCTTCTCGCCGTGCTCTGTATTGCTCTGAAAGACTCTACGGGCTGCCCGGTCCAATCGGAATGGCCCCAACGCGAGCGGCGCTGCCGGTGCGGAATCGGTCTCTGAGCGACGAATATGCGCTTTGATCCGCGCTACCAACTCGCGCGGACTAAAAGGCTTGGTGATGTAGTCGTCACCGCCGATCTCAAGGCCCAGCACGCGATCGACTTCGTCGGAACGTGCGGTCAGAAAGATGATGGTGATGCGGGAGAGCTTCTGTGACTTGCGGATCCGGCGGCAAAGCTCAAAACCGTCCACCGCGGGCAGCATCACGTCGAGAACGATGAGATCGGGCTGAGCGGCTTCGAGATCGCGCAGGGTGTTTTCGCCGCCTGTTAGAACCTGAACCTGAAATCCAGAGCGGCTAAGGTTGTATTCGATCAGCGAGGCCAGCTCCGCTTCGTCTTCGACAACGGCTATTTTCTTCGACATTTAAACCGCGTCGCGGGTTGCGGTGCAAGGGGGGCAAGGACAGACACGCCGCAGATATTCGTAAGAGTAAATGCCCGAGGAATGACCGTCATTCCACTCTATTTTCAGTGCGTAGTTACCTGCGGGTTCAATCGCCACCATGCGGTTCTTCTCTTTGTACATCTGGAACGGATTGGCCGCTTCCATCTGCTTTGGTCTGGGCTTGGTACCGTGCGCGCCTGTGCAGGTGGCGCAGGGGCACCAGTCTCGCAGGTAGTCGATGCCGAAAGAACTGTGATGGCCGTCTTTCCAGTCGATCTCGATGCCTCGGGACTTCGATATAGCAATATGTTCGGGGTCGCTCAGAAGAGAAGCAGTCATGGGTCTATAGATAATTCTACTGGTGAAAAGCCCGTTCCACGTCTCGCACGCCGGAGATGCGGCGCATGCTGGAACAAAGTTTCTCGAGTTGCTTCTTGTCGCGCACGTCGACGGTCATCTCAATGAGCGCCGCGTCAGATGAGGAGTTCACCTCCGTCTTGGCTTCGAGACTGCGGACGTTGGTGTTTTCGTTAGAGAGGATGGTGGTGAGCTGGTGGAGCAGGCCGGGACGATCGTCCGTGTGAACTACGATGCGAACCGCGAATGAGTCGGTCGCATTGCGCGCCCATTCGACATCGATCTTGCGCTCGGCATCGTACATCAGATTCGTAACGTTAGTGCAGGTTCGGGAATGAACCGCAATGCCTTTGCCGCGGGTTACGTAGCCAACGATGGCCTCGCCTCTGATCGGGTTGCAGCACTTGGCCCGGTAAACCATGACGTCGTCGACGCCATGAACCTTGATGGCGGAATCGTCGACTTTATCGGAGCCTCGCTGTGCGGGTGTCGGCTCCGGAGTCGATGCGGGAGCGGTCGACGGCTCGTCGGCGAACTCCTCCGACAGCGACTTCTGCAGAACCTGACGCGGCGAGAACTTTCCATACCCAAGGCTGGCGTAAAGGTCTTCGACCTTCCCCACGCCATACTCCGCGGCTACGCGTTCGAGGTCCCGCTGCTCCACTCGACTCAAAGACACGCCCAGCCGGCGCGCTTCTTTCTCGAGATATTTCTGCCCGATTTCAATCGCCTGGGCGCGCTGGCTGGCGTTGATCAGGTGCTTGATCTTGTTCTTCGCCCGGGAAGTTTTGACGATCGAAAGCCAGTCTTTGCTGGGCGCGTGCCCCGTCTGGGTCAGGATGTCGACGATGTCGCCGTTGCGCAGGGCGTAGCGCAAAGGAACGATGCGTCCGTTCACCTTGGCGCCGGTGCAGGTATTGCCTACCTCCGAGTGGACTGCATATGCGAAATCGATGGGGCTCGAACTGGAGGGCAGAACGATGACGCGGCCTTTGGGAGTGAAGCAGTAAACTTCTTCCGGATACAGATCCACTTTGAGAGTGGACATGAACTCATCCGGATCGCGCATCTCCTGCTGCCACTCGACCAGCTGCCGCAGCCAGGCGATGCGCTGGTCGTCCTGTACGCCGCGCCGGCCTTCTTTATACTTCCAGTGCGCCGCGATGCCTTCCTCCGCGACGCGGTGCATCTCTTCCGTGCGGATCTGAATCTCGAAGTGCTTTCCTTCCGGGCCGACCACGGATGTATGGAGCGACTGGTAGAGGTTGGGGCGGGGAATGGCGATGAAATCCTTGATGCGTCCGGGTACGGGACGCCACTCATTGTGGATCACTCCGAGTGCGCCATAACAGTTCTTCACGGAATCGGTGACGATGCGCAGGGCGAGAAGATCATAAACCTGGTCAAGGGAGATTTTCTGTCGCTTGACCTTCTGATAAACGGAGTAAGCGCGTTTGACGCGGGCCTCGACCCGCGCGGGAATTCCCTGCCGTCTGAGCTCGGCCTCTACGGTAAGCCGCATACGCTCGAGATACTCTTCATTGACAGCGCGCTGCGATTCAATGCTCTTTGAAATCTCCGCCCATGCTTCAGGATCCAGATGCCGAAAGGCGAGGTCTTCCAGTTCACCGCGGATTTTGCCCATTCCCAGGCGATGCGCAATGGGCGCGTAAATCTCGAGGGTTTCGCGGGCGATACGCTGGCGCCGCTCTTCACTCAGGCAATCGAGCGTCCGCATATTGTGCAGACGGTCGGCCAGTTTCACGATGATGACCCGGATGTCATTCACCATGGCGAGAAGCATCTTGCGATAGCTCTCAGCCTGGCGGTCTTCCGCGGAGAAGAAGTTCAGTTTGCTGAGCTTGGTGACGCCATCGACGCAGCGGGCTACTTCTTCGCCAAAGATCTTCTGGATTTCCGGGTTGGTTATGGCCGTATCTTCGACGATGTCGTGCAGCAGGCCTGTCTCGATGCAGACTACGTCCATACGCATGCTCGCCAGGATTCGTGCGACGGCGAGCGGATGCATCAGGTAAGGCTCACCCGAGGCGCGCAGCTGGCCTTCGTGGTAGCGGGAGGCGAAGCGATAGGCCTTTTCGATGGGGGAGAGATCGTCTTTGGGCCGGTTTTCCCGAACCAAAGCGATTAGTTCTTCAAACTCAGGAGGGAGGGGAGCCAGCGTGGCAGTCGCGTCAGGGGCAGTTTCGCCAGGCGACGCGGGAGTTGCCGTGATCGGGGGCACACTCCTATTCTAGCGTCGAAGCAAAAAAAAGCGGGCCCGAAGGCCCGCTTTTGCAAAACAGCTGAATCAGAAAGAGCGTTAGTTGCTCTGTTCCGCCGAAGCTGCCTTCTTGGCCGCCTTCTTTTTGGTGGTCTCGAGATTCTTCTGAACCCAGGCATCAGCTTCTTTGACATCCGTCTGATACTGTTCCTTCGAATCGTCGAGATCCGCGCGATAGCGGATGAGCAGGTTCATGTAGGCCATGGCGTTCTCATAGTCCGGATCGACGGCGAGAGCTTTCTTCTCGTATTCGATTCCATCCGTGAGACTTTGCCAGTACTTAGCTTTAAGATCGGCCTTGATCGTCGGATCCTTCTTCGTCCTGGGATCTTTCAGCGGACCGGGATCTTCCGGCTTCATGCTCTGTGAGAGGCGGGCTTCGCGATCCGGCGGGACAAACTGCGTCCACGCGATGACGCCAAGCACGTAGTAGGCTTCCTTGTTTTGGGGGTCGATTTCAATGACCTTCTTGTTCCATTCCTGCGCCTTGGGGAAGTCCTTCATGTTGTAGTACAGGCTGGCGATGGATTGGGTGGGAAGTAATTTATTCGAACCGTTGGCCAGTGCCTTCTGGAACTCATCGAGAGCAGCCGCGGCATTACGCCGATTCTCAGCGGACTCAGATCCTGGAACATACTGGCTCATGTATGCGGTGGCCAGATAAAGCCGGGCTTCCGGAAGACCCGGATCCAGATCGATCGCCGTCTTGAAGTCATCCGCCGCACTGGCATACTGGCCGGCGCGGAAGGCGTTGACCCCTTTGTTCAGATTATCGCGAGCTTTCAGTTTGTCGCAGCCCGTGGCTGAGAAAACAACTGCAGCCAGAGCACCCACAACGGCTGCGGCTCGCATCGAGAGACCGACCATTTATTTGCCTTCCTCCACTTTCGGTGTCATAAGGCCCACCTTGTCGATGCCGGCGCCATGGGCTATGTCAATGGCTCTAGCAATCGTCTGGAACTCAAGATCCTTATCGCCCTTGACGAAAACAACCTTCTCGGCGCGCGTCTTGAAAATATCAATCAGGCGGTCATTCAATTTCGCCCAGGTGGTGTCATCCTGGTTGATTTTCAGATTGCCCTGAGCATCGATAACGATGACGACGGTACGGTCGTTATTCGGGTCCTGCGGCTGATTCGGCGGCGGCGGTTGTGGCGCCAGAGCATCCAGCCCATGGGGAACAACCGGCGAGATCGCCATGAAGATAATCAGCAGGACGAGCAGAATATCGATCATGGGGGTCATGTTGATATTCGACTGGGGTCCGCCTCCGGACCCGCCAACTGCCATTGCCATAAAATATCGCTCCTTAAAAGATCCTGTTCAAAAAAGCAGGCCGGAACCTGCTGTCACGGTTCGCTTAATACCAGAGACGGACTAGTTGCCAGGCGCCGGCGCCGGCTTCTTCTCTTCCGGCCCGTTGTTGGGAATCTGATCGGTGATGAGACCGACCTCATCCACTCCGCCTGCGCGAAGGTTGTCCACTACGTCTTCGACTGCCTCGTACTTAGAACGCGCGTCGGCTCGAATATAAACCATTTTGGACGGACGGTCGGCCAGCAGATCTTTCACTTTCGGGGCCAGTTCGTCCGGCTGAACTCTTTGGAGCCCGGGGCTCAGGAACGTCTGTCCGTCGCGTGTGATGGCGACAATAACAGCATCTTCCTTGTCGGCGTCAGCCATCGGGGTGGGATTCCGCGCCAATGCCAAATCGATATTCGCGCCTTTATTCAGCATGGGCGTGATGACCATGAAGATGATCAGCACAACGAGCATTACGTCCACCATGGGTGTTACGTTGATGTCGGATACTGGCGGTGGCGCTTTCTTTTGTTCCATTGTTCTGACTCTCCTCGGGAGAAACCTGCGGCGCGCCCGGCGTGGGTGCGCGCCGCAGATTCAAATCAACTCGCTTGAGTATTACTTACTTCCTTTGAGACGCCCTTGGCCCGAAAGCCGCCCGCATCGCCAGGATTACTTCGGTTACTTCCGGAGAGTTACTTCCGCGACGCGGCTTTCATCTGCGAGCGCTTCAGGAAGTAGTCAACCAGCTCTGAACTGGAGTTGCCCATCTCGACATCGAACGCATCGATGCGGCCGGTGAAGTAGTTGTACATCCAGACGGCGGGCACGGCCACGAACAAACCGATAGCAGTGGTCACGAGGGCTTCCGAAATACCACCGGCGATAGCGCCGATACCGGGAGTCTTCTGTGCGGCCATGGTCTTGAACGCGTTGATGATACCGACGACCGTACCGAACAGACCTACGAACGGAGCGGTGGAACCAATGGTGGCCAGACCGGAAACGCCACGCTTCAGTTCAGCATGAACAATGGCTTCCGAGCGTTCGAGGGCGCGCTTGGAGGCTTCGATTTCTTCTCCGGAGATTTCCGAGCTACCCTGATGGGCCTGGAATTCCTGAAGACCGGCGACGACAACTTTAGCGAGATGGCTCTTCTTATAACGATCGGCAATCTTGATGGCTTCGTCGAGTTTACCTTCGCGCAGCGCGCCGGCGACCGCCGGAGCAAATGCGCGGCTTTGCTTACGTGCGGCGCTGTAGGCCATGAGGCGATCGATCATGACGCCGATGGACCATGCCGACATAATGAACATGAGGATGACGACCATCTTGGCGAGGAGTCCCATCTGTTCCCAGAGGTGACGGAAATCCCAGCCTGGCGCGCCAGCTTCCTGCAACAACATAAACGCCCAAACCTGCATCTGTAAAAGCATTGTTTTTCGTTCTCCTGCGAGTTGATTTTAAAAATTCATTCTCAAAGCTAGCTTTACGTTCGTTACTGACTGAGCGTAAAGTTTACATCGATAGTCGTGATCACTTCCACGGCTTCGCCGTTAAGAAGTGTTGGCTTGTATTCCCATTGCCGCACTGCCTCCATAGCTGCCTGGACAAGAAGTGGCGGACCGCTGACCAGGGCGAGATTGTCGATCTTACCCTCTTTCGAAATCGTCGCTGTAAACCGAACCGTACCCTGCACGCGCGCCGCTTTGGCGAGTGGCGGATAGAGCGGCTTAGGTTGCCTCACAAGGTTAGCCGCCTGCACCTGGCCGCCGACGCGGATAGGCGCCGCCGGAGCCTTGGGCTTGGGAGGAGGAGGCGGAGGCGGCGGAGCGGCGGGCAGGCCGCCGAGGATACCACCAAGAACGCCGCCGCCCGCTCCACCGGGCACGCCGCCGATTACACCGGCAGCCGATGGCGGTTCTTCCGACTCGACGATCATTTTGATTTCTTTCGGCACCGACTTCGGAGCCGTCAGTCTTCCCATGTCGAACTGTTTGGGTGCAACCTTAACCACCTTGACGGCTTGCGCCGGAGGCGGCGGCGGTGGTGGAGGGGGAGGAGGCGGAGGCGCCACCAGGAATGTGGAGAGCTGCGCGGCTGGCAGCGCTTCAAAATAGATCAGTGGAATAACGACGAGAACGATGACGAATACGATCTGAATCAGGAATGAAATCAGAATCGTGTACGGCCGTCTTGTCTTCGCTACGCCATCGACAAACGTTTGCTCAAACATATAACCCTCTCAGGCGAAAATCAGCGCGCGGCACGACCGCGCTCTCGTTCTTTCCTGCGATCGCCGAAATTCCGACGATTTTAACCCTGCAAACTTCAGGCTTACAGCGATTGCCGCAGGCCCTCAGGCACTTCTTTTCTTATCGACCGGCGCCTTAGCCGGTGCCACAGCGGGCCGCGAGGCAGCAGCGGACGGAGCGGTCTTTTTTCTCGCGTCAGCCCAATCGTGCCAGAAGAGCACAATGGGGCTTGCCACAAAGACGGAAGAATACGTTCCAACGATAATACCTAGAACCAGTGCTAAAGAAAAACCATGTAGTACCGGTCCGCCGAACAAAAACAATGCCACTACTGTAAGGAATGTCAGACCGGAAGTCATCACAGTCCGGCTCAGCGTCTGGTTAACGCTCCTGTTGATCACATCCACGAGCCGCTCACGGCGATTCAGGTGAAGGTTCTCACGAATACGATCGAAGATGACGATCGTATCATTCATGGAATAACCGACAAGGGTAAGGAGCGCGGCAATCACGGTCAGGGTGATCTCTTTGTTCAGGATCGAGAACAGGCCGATCGTGATGATGGTGTCGTGGAAGACGGCGATAACCGCTCCGACACCGTAAATCCATTCGAACCGAAACCAAATATACACCAACATGCCCGCCAAAGCGAGTAGTGTGGCCTGAATTGCCTGTGTGCGTTGTTCCGCGCCTACTTTAGGTCCGACGATCTCGATGTTGCGCGCCGCCGTATAAGGAGCCAGATAAGACTCCTGGTTCAGAATACTTACGATTTGCTGGGTGACGCCGGGAACCGCGCGTAACTGATCAATGCTGTTGAGCAGACCGCCGCGCTGATCGCGCCATGCCACAATTTGCGTCGAAAGATCGTTTACCTGCTGATCGGATAACTGAACGCCTGCCTTTTGCAGGGGATCGCGGAGCCGATCGGCCAATTGGCCGCCGCTGGCGTTATTGAGGTCCAGTTTTCCCGTCTCGGGATGTCCAAAGGTCTTCGCCAGCGTGTCGAGGACGATCTGGCGATTCTTCGCCAAGGTCACGTCGTCAGCGCCTTCCGTGCCGATTTCCACTTCGTTCGAACCATTTTCGAAGGTCTGAACACTGGGAGGATTCGCCAGCGTCTTCGAGAGCGCGGATCTGATCTCTTCGATAGGCGGCGTCGACTGGAACCTGGCGGTCATCAACATGCCGCCCTTGAACTCGATGCCATAGCGAGGCCCCCCATGGAGAGCCAGGCTGACGATTCCGCCCGCCGAGAGAATCAGCGAAGCAATAATGAAAGGCCACTTATGCCGGAGAAAATCGAAATTTGTTTGTTTGAATAATTCCATCGATCACTGCCCGCCCGCATTGACGGGCCGAACCGTGCCATTACATATGACACCGGTCACTACAAAATTGTTCCCGCGGTTCCTGCTCAGGCTCCTGAGTAGACTACCACACGTTTTCCACGCATTCATATACTGTCTCCACACGAGGAGGTAAGCCGTACCCTCAGTCCTAATCGCACCAGCCCTGCCCTCATATGCTGAGCGCCGTAATTTGACGCCTGCCGGACAGTTCCCAGTCGAAGATGACCTTCGAAACAAAAACCGCCGTGAACACATTGGCCAGAAGACCGATTACGAGCGTTACCGCGAACCCTCTTACGGGACCCGTACCGAACAGGAACAGGAAGAGGCAGGAAACGATGGTGGTTACGTGAGTATCGACAATCGTCCACCAGGCTTTGCCGAAACCGGCATCTACCGCGGCTGGAATCGTCTTGCCTGCGCGAAGCTCTTCGCGAATTCGTTCGAAGATCAGAACGTTGGAGTCGACCGCCATACCGATTGTCAGGACGACGCCGGCGATGCCCGGCAGCGTGAGTGTGGCACCGAAATAGGCCAGCGCGGCGAGAAGAAGAATCGTATTCAGGAGGAGCGCCAGAACCGCATTGATGCCGGCCTTCTTGTAATAAATGAGCATAGCGACAATGACGGCGATCAGCCCGGCAACAGCCGCATAGATACCTTCGCGGATGGAGTCAGCGCCGAGCGAAGGTCCGATGGTGCGTTCCTGTTCGTAGTGAATGCCGGCCGGAAGGGCGCCGGTGCGGAGAACCAGAGAGAGATCTTCGGCTTCCTGTTCACTGCCGAGGCCGTTGATGCGCCCGGAATCGCTGATTGCGCTCTGAATTGTGGCGACGCTGCGGATCTGGTTGTCGAGAACGACGGCCAGGCGATTCCCAATGTTGGTGCCGGTGAATTTCTCGAAGCGGCGAGCGCCATCCTGCGACAGCGTAAAGCCGCATTCCCAGCGTCCGGGAGAATCGGGATCAGTGGCGGCGCGAGCGCTGCGCATGTCCTGCCCTGTGATAACGGGCTGGCGGCTGGTGATGTACCAGGCTCCCGACCCGTTGCCTGAACCTGCCGGCCATTCGAGGATTTCCGTGCCAAAGGCCATAATTCCGCCTTTGGAGGCGAGGGCTTCTTCCTTCGATTTGAAGGGGCCTTCATTCTTCACTTCGACGATTTTGAGTTGGGCGGTGGTGCCGATCAGGTCTTTCACGCGAGCCGGATCGTCTACGCCAGGCAGTTCGACCAGGATTTCCGCGTCCTTCTCGGGCGCACCGTGCTCCTGAACCGTGGGCTCTGTCAGGCCGAGGGCGTTGACGCGGCGCTCGATGGTCTCGAGCTCCTGCGTGACAGTGTTCCGTTTGAGATCCACCAGCGACGTGGGCTTCATGTTCATCCGGTAGTCGGACGCGTTGACCGGAGTGAGAATCCAGTCGGGGTACTTGTCGGCAATCAGGCTGCGGAACGCCTGAGTTTTAGTCTGATCGACGCCGTGGATGTTGACTTGGATCGAATCCGTCTCCGCGAGGGTCTGGGGATCGTTCCGGTCGAAACCTTCCACGATGATGTTGCGGCCTTTGGTGTCTTCCCGGAGGGCTTCAATAGCTTGATCCGCCGTAGTTTTGGCGGCATCCTGTATTTCGACCTGAAGCAGGAGGTGGCTACCTCCCTTCAAATCGAGACCCAGATGAATATTTCGGGTAATGTTCGCTTCGAGCTGAGACAGCGAGCGAGGAAAACCAATGATGCCGAATAGGCAGACCAGAACGGTCGCGACAATCACAACCGTTTTAATCATCAGGTTCCGTTGCATGAGGTGTTTTGCCTTTTTCTGTTGAGGAGATTACTTCGAGCGCTTCATTTTACAGCGAGGCCATTCATTTTGGTCCCGCGTCATTTCGAACCTTCCACCTGGACAAGCGAACTTATAGCGGACCTGGCGAACTGCAGCTTAAGATTATCCGGCTTGACGCGCAGGATTATCGTATCATCTTCGACAGCTGTAATCGTGCCCATAATACCGCTGGTGGTCACGACCTGGTCGCCATTCTTGAGTTCCTTCAGCATTTGAGCCTGCTTCTTCTTCTGCCGCTGCATAGGCATGAACAGAAGAAAATAGAAGACGACGCCTATCAGAAGATACGGCGTGAAGAGCGCGATCGGGTTCGCAGTGTTTTGCTGCAGGAATAAAGAAAAGAGCACGTTCTCGAATGGTCTCGCCCGATCCCTTAGGGATCAGTTTCAGTGGATCCGTTCAGGGATCTATTCCGCCGCCTCGCGGGCACGAAGCTCCCGCACCGCCTGGAGATAGAGGGGGAATTGACCCAATAGGATAGACTGCCTGATCTCCCCCATGATGTCAAGGTAACGCTGCAAATTATGCCGGGATGCCAGCGACGAGAACAGAATTTCGCTCGCCTGGAACAGGTGACGCAGGTAGGCCCGGGAATAGTTTCTACATGTATAGCAGGAGCAAACGGGGTCGAGCGGGCGCGGGTCATCGCGATAGCGGGCGTGCTTTATCACTACTTTGCCCTCGCTCGTGAAGAGCCAGCCGTTACGCGCATTACGGGTGGGAAGCACGCAATCCATCATGTCTATGCCGCGCGCCACATATTCCGGTAGTTCCCACGGCATGCCTACGCCCATGGCGTAGCGGGGCCGGTCACGAGGCAGAATCGGCTCGGAAGCCTCGACCATATCCATGCTCAGGGGACGCGGTTCGCCGACCGAAAGTCCACCGACGGCGTAACCATCGGCGTCGAGTTCGATCAGTTGCTCGGCGCATTCCCGGCGCAGATCGGCAAATGTGGAACCCTGCACGATGGGAAACAGGGCGTGCCGCGTGGGGCTATCGGCGATCAGAGGGCGGTAGTGAGCGAAAGCCTCCTCGGCCCAGCGGACGGTGCGCTGCATCGAGAGCCGGGCGTATTCATGGCTCACGGGGTATTCCGGGCACTCATCGAGGACCATCATGATGTCCGAGCCGAAGGCGAGTTGCACATCGACCGTGGAAGCGGGAGTGAACTTGTGGCGGTCGCCATCGAGGTGGGATTGGAAGGTCACGCCTTCGTCGGTGATACGGCGGAGACCGGAAAGACTGAAGACCTGAAAACCGCCGGAATCGGTCAGGAGGGCATTCGGCCACGACATGAATTGGTGGAGGCCGCCCATTTTGCGAATCAGCTCGTGGCCGGGACGCAGGAACAGGTGATAGGTATTGCCGAGAATGATGGGGGCTTTGAGATCTTCGGCGAGGTCGCGCTGAGAGAGGCCCTTCACGGTAGCCTGCGTGCCCACCGGCATGAAGACCGGAGTAGGGATATCGCCGTGGGCGGTGTGCAGGATGCCGGCGCGAGCTCGTGTCTCGGGGCATTCCGCGAGGAGTTCAAACTGGATCTGACGCGGCAAAAACGATTGTAAGGGAGCGGCTCCGCTTCAAGGGTTGCTCTGAAATGCCGCCAAACTCGCGCTACTCTGAAAATATGGATTTCTTAAACAAAGGGCTACGCAGCCTTGCCGGACCTCTGCTGGCCTCGGCCTTGTTCGTAGTCAGTGCGTCGGCGCAGACGCTGAAGGTAGAAGCGATGCCGAACCCCGCGGGAGCCGGTAGTTCGCAGGCCAGTTGGTCCGCTACGAAGGCGGGCGATCCGCTGATGAGCTGGGTGGAGACCGCGAAAGACGGATCTTACGCCCTCGAATATGCGACGCGTCACAACGGTCAATGGTCAGCCGCGCATGTGATTGCGGCCCACCGGCATTTTTTTCGTCACCCGGCTGAACTGCCGGAAGTGATTGCGCTGAACGATGGGACGCTGGTGGCTCATTGGATTGAGACTCCGGGTGCGGAGGAAAGCGAAGCGGAGTTTATTTACGCTTCCACTTCGCATGACGGAACCACCTGGACGAAGCCCGTGATGGTGAATCACGACACGACGCAGATCCAGCACGGTTTGGCTTCGATTGTTGCCAGTGGCGATCACGAAGCGTCCATCGTCTGGCTGGAAGCGCCGAAGGGCGAGGATTTTCCTGCATATCTGATGCGGACCGTGGTTGACGCCAGCGGTACGGTGAAGAGCGAAGAGAAGCTCGACCCCAACGTCTGCACCTGCTGCCCGACCTCGGTGGTGCGAACGGCTAAAGGTTTGCTCATCGCTTACCGCGGGGCTACGCCGCAGGATATTCGCGACATCACGATCATGCGCTTCGAAGGTGGAAAGTGGTTGCCGGCGAAGACGGTGTTCCCGGATGGATGGAAGCTGAACGCCTGTCCGACGAACGCGGCATCGGCCAGCGCGAATGGAGATCAGGTGGCAGTGGCCTGGTACACGGCTGCGGCGGGTAAGCCGAGGGTCGAATTTGCGGCCTCGAAAGATAGCGGGGCGACGTTTACGAAACCGGCGCTGGTGAGCACGGGTTCGGCTTACGGATATGTCTCGAGCGTAGTGAACAGCGACGGCTCGGCGACAGTTTCATGGCTGGAACGCGGACCGCAGGGAGCGCGTGTGCTGGCGCGAGTGGTCTCGGCGGCGGGAGTTATGGGTCCGGTGACAGAAGTGGCTAAGGGAACCCGCAAAGGCGTTGGCTATCCGCGGTTGTTGCAGGCGGGCGGAGAGACGCTGATTGCCTGGGGCAGCGCGGACTCGAAGCTGGAAACCGCGAAGCTGAGTAAGTAACTACCGCATTTATTTCAGAGATCAGGTGGGCGGCGCGCGCTGTGCCAGAAATGAAGAATCTCGATTTCATTTCGTTCGATGACGATTCGGTAGTAGACGGACAACGGTGAATGTGAGAGCCGCCTAACGTCTGAAAAACGACTTAGAGGTGCTCCGAGATTTGGGAACTCGCTGAGCATTTCAATTATGTCCGAACAGGCCCTCAATGTACTGGGCAGTGGTTCTGGGGTGGTTCTTGCGTGACCAATCGAGAATAATTTCCAGATCGGTTAATGCGTCTTCGTGATAGAAGACTCGGAAAGCCATTCTGTCATTCGTTGGCGAGCTTCTTCGGTCGAAACTACACTGCCCTGATTGGCGCTCTCGATACGTTCCTGAAGGACGCGAGTGGTTGCTGCATCGATTTCGACCGATGGTTCGCTTGAAACGAAGGGGTCGATGGTTTTGGATGCGGCCATGTCTTTACGCTAGTTGAAACTCTGCCCGATTGCAAAGGGCGGTAACGCTTGCAAATGAAAAAGGGCAGGCAAAACTGCCTGCCCCACCTGAACACAAACGAAATTACGCGGGTTTTGAGATCGGCGCGGGAGACAGCTCACGGCTGGAGATCACGCGATCGATCAGGCCGTATTCCGTGGCCTGTTCCGGGCTCATGATGTAGTCGCGATCGACATCGCGGGCTACGCGTTCCACCGACTGATTACTGGCATCGGCGAGGATCTTATTGAGGATCTCGCGCATACGCAGGATTTCCTTGGCGTAGATGTCGATGTCCGCCGCCTGACCGGCCAGACCCTGCATGGAGGGCTGGTGGATCATGATGCGCGAATTGGGCAGGCTGAAGCGCTTGCCTTTGGTACCGGCTGCGAGGAGCACTGCTCCCATTGAAGCCGCCTGACCTACGCAGATGGTGACGATATCGGGGCGAACGAACGCCATCGTGTCGAGAATCGCCAGGCCTGCCGTGATGGAACCACCGGGCGAATTGATGTAGATGGAAATATCGCGCTCCGGATCCTCGGCTTCGAGAAAAAGCAGCTGCGCGATGATCAGGTTCGCCACGGTATCGTCAATGGGCGTCCCAAGGAAGATAATGTTCTCCTTCAACAGACGCGAATAAATGTCATAGGAGCGCTCGCCACGCGAGGTTTGCTCCACTACCATGGGGACCAGCAAAGAGTTACCCAACCTTTCCTTTTCACTTTTTCAGATGAAGAGTCTGACGGCGAAGATTCCGCCGCTCCCAATTCGGACCAGCTTGTCTGACAACTCATGATACGACTCGCACGAGGAAATCCGTGCCGCCGATGCCTAATGGCGACGCGCGATCTGTGCCGTTTCGACCGCGGATCGCCACGAAGACTCGAAAATCGAAGTTTTCCTCATGCCATTGAAGCATCGAAAATTTATTTCGATGTCCTGTGAACGGGAATTACCGGCGATCTATCTGGGCGTAATCAGGCCGCCGAGTTTACCGGTTTCGCCGGCGGACAAACGGGGATAGCGGGTGGAATAGGCTTCGAGATATTTGAGACCGGAGCCGGTATTGTAGATAACGATCTGGTCATCCGGCTTCAGGAATCCGTTCTGCAGCAGTTTTTCGGCGGCTGCGATGCAGGCCGCACCCTCGGGAGCTACGAATAAGCCTTCTTCGGTGGCGAGACGGATACCGGCGTCGATAAGCGACTCGTCAGACACGGCGATAGCGGTGCCTCCGCTCTGGCGGACGGCGTCGAGCACGAGGAAATCGCCCAGGGGTTTGGGTACGCGCAATCCGCTGGCTACGGTGGCGGCGCCTTCCCAGAAGCGGCTGCGGGGTTCGCCTTCGTTGAAGGCGCGGACTACGGGCTGACAGCCTTCCGCCTGGACTGCAATCATTTTCGGGCGTTCCGGGCCGATCCAACCCAAGGTTTCCATTTCCGCGAAGGCCTTCCACATTCCGATCAGTCCCACCCCGCCGCCGGTCGGATAAAAGATAGCTTCGGGAAGCTCCCAGCCCATCTGTTCGGCCAGTTCGTAGCCCATGGTTTTCTTGCCCTCGATACGGTAAGGCTCTTTGAGGGTGGAGATATCGAACCAGCCTTCTTTGGGGCCGCGCTCGGAAACGATGCGGGCACAATCGCTGATCAGGCCATCCACCAGCGTGACGTCGGCGCCATAGGCCTTGCATTCGATGAAGTTGGCTTGCGGAACGTCGGACGGCATGAAGATATGGGCTTCCATTCCCGCGGCGGCGGCATAGGCGGCGAGGGCGCTGGCGGCGTTGCCTGCGGACGGGATGGCGACCCGGCGGATTCCGAGCTCGACACACATGGAGATGGCGCAGGAGAGGCCACGAGCTTTGAAAGAGCCGGTTGGGTTGAGGCCTTCGTCTTTAATCAGCAAGTCGGTTGAGCCGATACGGGCGCCGGTGCGGTGGGCTTTGAGAAGGGGGGTGAGTCCTTCGCCCAGTGAGATAATAAAGTCTTCGTGACGAACCGGCAGGACGGGCGCATAACGCCACATGGATTCGGGTTCGAGACCAAAGCTGTCACGGGACCAGGTGGACGCAAGGCTTTTCAGGTCGTAACGGACCAGAAGCGGCCCTCCGCATGTGCAGAGGTTCCAGATTTTGGCGGCCTCGTATTTGGTTGTGCACAGACTGCACTCGAGATGCGTCACTGAACTATCGGGCATGAATACGTTTTATATTATCGGGCTGACTCTGGCAGGGTTAATCCTGACCGGTGCGTCGGCGTGGGCAGGCGAATTTGTAGTGCTGCAGAATGGCTTTCGGCTGCACGCAGACAGGCACGAAATCGCAGGCGAAACGGTGCGGATCTATTCGGGCGGCGGGATTACGGAGATGCCGGCTGCTTCGGTGAGTGGCTTCGAGGCAGAACCGGCACAGGTAGAACCCCAGGCAGTTCCCGCCACTCCGGAATTGAAACCAGTTTCCGCGGCCAGTGAGCCAAAAGACCTGGCGGTAAACGCGGCGCGGAAGTTCGATTTGCCCGAATCGTTCGTACAGAGTGTGATGCGCGCGGAATCCGGTTTTCATGCGGATGCGCTGTCTCCCAGGGGCGCTATCGGGTTGATGCAGCTGATGCCGGACACGGCGCGGGGTTTGGGCGTTGACCCCAAAAACCCGCAGCAGAATTCGGAGGGTGGGGCGGCCTATCTCCGTCAGTTACTGGCTTTGTACGAGAACAGACCCGACCAGGTTCTGCTGGCGCTGGCGGCGTATAACGCCGGTCCGGGGGCTGTCGAGCGGTGGCACGGAGTACCTCCCTACAGGGAAACGCGTGAGTATATCCTCCGTGTTCTCAAGGGCTGGGACGCGCGGTCCGGCAAATAGTACGAATCCCCGGGTCAGGTTGTGCATCCAAACCTGCGTATGGTTCTCACGGCCACAGCAGGCGCATCGCAGTTCGGCGGATCGCAATTAAATCCCGCACTGCTGTGGGACAATGGAGATTCCCTCAAAATGGCTACGGACAGTGCTCCCGTTGAAGTTCCCGTCATAGATGACGGCGAACTGGAACTGGTAGCTCGAGCCCGGGAAGGTGATTCCACAGCGTTTTCCGTTCTGGTGAAACGGTACGAAGGCCGCATATTCCGGTTGGCGATGAATATCACGCAAAACCGGGAAGACGCCGAAGATGTGCTGCAGGAATCGTTTTTCAAGGCCTACGAGCACCTGGACCAGTTCCTTGGTAATTCAAAATTTTATACGTGGATCGTACGTATCGCGGTAAATCAGGCGCTGATGAAGCTGCGTAAGCGCCGGAATGACCGCACCGTTTCACTCGATGAGCAGATCGACACGGGTGAAGATACGGTAGTTCGCGAAATCGCAACCTGGGATCCCGATCCCGAAGAACGCTACTCGCGCGAGGAATTGAATACAATTCTCACGGAGGCAGTGGACGAGTTGGCACCCATCTATCGCACGGTATTCACACTGCGAGACGTAGACGGCCTTTCCACGGAAGAGACGGCAGAAGTGCTCGACCTCAGTATTCCGGCGGTGAAAAGCCGTTTACTACGTGCGAGGCTGCAGTTGCGCGACCGCCTTACGCGTTTCTTCAAACGCAAGGGAGATGACGCCTTTGCTTACATGTAAAGAGTTCCTCTCCGAACTGACCGATTACCTCGACGAAAAGACGCGCGAGGATTTGCGGGCGAAGCTGGAAAGTCATCTGGCGCAATGTCCTAACTGCTGGGTGGTCTGCGATACGACGCGGAAGACGATTCAGGTCTTCAAGGGCATGAAGAATTGCAGTATTCCTGAAGATATTCATTCACGCCTGATGGCCGCGGTCGAAAAGAAGATGGCGTCGAAGCGGAAAACGGGCAAAGCCTCCGGGACGGATTCATTCAGGCAGACTGATTAATTCGGCTTAGAGGCCGGAATAATAGTCGTAGCCCTGCTCGGCCCAGTAATCGCGGGGACGCTGATCGGTGTATTCGATGCGGGCGATCCGTTTGATGCTCTTAATCCCATACTTCACGGGAATGACCAGGCGCAGCGGAGCGCCGTGCTTATCTTCGAGCGGTTTGCCGTTCATCTCATAAGCCAGCAGCGTTTGCGGGTGCAGCGCGCTGGGCATATCGAGGCCGACATAGTAATCTTTCAGCGGAGTGTTCATGCCCACGAAGGCGGCTTTTTGCGAGCCGGGAGCGAACTTCGCGGTGAAGTCGGCGAGTCTGGCTCCGGCAAACTGAGTGACCACGCTCCAGCCTTCGACGCACTTAAAGTCGATGATCTCTTCGAAGCGAGGCAGAGCCTGAACGTCGGCTAAAGCGAGCTTGAGCGAGGTTCCACTTACCGGCGCTACTTCGAGATTCCATCCTGCTGCATCGAGAGGTTGTTCGAGGCCGAACTCGCCGTTCACTTTGAGGTGGCGGATGGCTGAAGCGGGGTAGGTTTTGACGAGGTGGTTGTCGCCGAACAAAGTAGTGCGGACGACGCGCTCATTGAAGCCGAGCACTTTGCGGAGCGGTGCGGAAATATCACCGTCCGGGGAAAGTGAGTTGAGCCAACGCCACACGGCAGCCATGCCGACGGCGCCTGCGCCCATGGTCAGGAAGGCTCTGCGAGTCCGGCGGCGGATTTCCTGTTCGGGTGTTCGGGTGGGCCGCGTATCAGTCGCCATGAGTTGCCTCGGGCTCCGTCGGTGTAGGCAGGTCGACGAGATCGTAACCGGAGACCATGGCTCGGAAGTTCGCCCAGCCGGCGCGAACTACCTGCGCGATATGGATCGCAAAGAACGCCACATAGGCGATCATCAGCCAGAAATGCTCCCAGCGAGCCCACTCATAGCCGCCCAGTAGTGCCGTCAGCCACGACAACTGAGCCGGTTTATAGATGGCGAGGCCGGTTACGAGGCTCAGTGCTCCCATGACCACGATTGCGGAATAGGTCATGCGCTGGGCAGCGTTGTAACGACCCTGCGGGGGGAGCGGCACTTTGAAGCCGGCGTCGTGAAGCGCTACCTGCAGCGCTTGCGCGGGGGATTTTCGATCCGGCAGCAATTCGCGCCACTCACCGGAAAATGCCGTGTAAAGTACATATGCGATCCCGTTAATGGCGAACAGCCAGGCCAGCACGAAGTGGAGCGCCATGCCGAGGGCTAACTGTTGGCCGATGCCGGTGAAGTTGTAAAACCAGTCGGGAAAGAAATGAAAAAGAGTGACGCTGCCGAACCCGATACGGTAAGGGTCATAGGCCCAATAGATGAGCAGGCCGCTGAAGATCATGGCGGTCAGCAGCGGAAAATTCAGCCAGTGGAACCACCGAGTCGCCAGCCTGTGCTTTTCCTCGAGTATCTTCAATGGGACCCGTTTCAATCTTAGCGTGAATTACCGGGATGCCCGGGCGAGGCTCGCTGTCGAACAAAGCCGTCGAGTAAAAAAGAGGTATGGCACGCACGGCACCACTTAATCCCCGTAGAGTTCCGGGTCCGCCCCCACCGCTGCCGGTGACCAAGCTGGTTACGAGCGTGGGGATTCTGATCGTGATGCTGGTATTTTTGCAGCTCTATGCGCGACGGCAGATCGCCAGCACGCTCGATTTGGGGGCCGGAATGCATCAGGCGTGTGCGATTGCGGGAGTCGGCGCCACGCAACACCCCGCGTCCATCGAAGACATGCAGCGAGCGATGGGCGCACTGGCGCCGATGTTGCAGCCGATCGTAAATAATGCGATTGGCGCTCAACTATCCACGGCATTTCAGTGCACGGCCATGGGGCGAACGGTATGGGAAGTGATCCTGCACCATGCCGATACTTCGGTTTCCGTGATCGTGATGCGCAAGGGAAAAGGCGATTCATTCCCACGTGCATTGGGATCGCGGGTGGACTCCACCTCCGGCGTGAGGCTGCACCAGGGGGATGCGAAGGGCTACGCAGTCGACGGATTTATTGCGGGGGAATACGTTGGCTATGTTGTTTCCGCTATGCCGGACGAAGATAATCTGGCGCTGGCGAAAAACCTGGCCCCGGTAATTCAGCGCTACACGCAGGGCGGAGCGAAGTAGAAGCTCCGGATAATGTCAGGCTGGTTTTCCGATTTCCGCTTCGAGCAGGTTTCACGCCACAGGCCCGAATTCGGTTTTCCAGCGCCGGTAAAAGCTGGCGCCGAGGCCGAAGACGTTGCCCATCAGGACGTGAAATTCAATTTCGCCCGATATGACTTTGCGCAGAAGAACAGTGCCGGCATCCGCAATACCCATACTGCTCGGATAAACGGTGACGTCGAAACGGCCGCCGGTTTCTTCGCGCGCGGCGTTCCATAGAGCTTCGAGGTAGTGCTGCAGATGACTGTCCGGGGGCTGGCGTGAACTTGTTTTGCGATCCATTGGGCGGCTCGCGCGGATTGGGGAAGCATGGCAACAGTGACGGCCGCCACCGATGAGGGGAAGGAAACTCCGAGGAAATGCCGCCCGGAAAACGCGCGGGTTAAGATGAATCTCCGCCCGGGTCCGCCAACTATATCAGCATATGCAAAGAAAAAGGGCGGCTGGAATAGTTTCCGCCGCCCCGTGTATTCTGCCGCGCCCTTGATCAGGCGTTGCTCAGACGACGATCAGGCGACCTTTTTCAGAGGTGGCCTTAATGCGTGAGATCGCCGCGGCATCTCGATGACTCTCCGCGAACCTGGCAGCAGTTTCTCAATCGATCCGCCGAAATACTCATCCAGCGGGAAGAGCGCGTAAGGCTGGATTTCGCGGAAAGCACGGCCCAGCTTTTGCTGAATCCGGTAAAGCATATGGAAGAAAACTCCGCGCTCGAGTTTTAATTGCCGGCAACAGAGTCGCCAATCCGCTCCCAGTAAAAAATGAAATCGAAATATTCGGTATTCTTCGGCGTCCAGAATTCTCTTGCTAACGAGCGAGAAATCGGCGATGTATTCCTCATCTTTGCGGCCCCAGCTATGGCGGCCGTCATGACCGGCCACCATCTCGAGGCGCGCATGACTCATATGCGGTTCTTTGCCGACGCAATATCGGAAACGGGAGTAACAGGCTCGAAAAATGTTCCGCAGTACGCAGTTGCAGGGGATGCTTTCGCTATCCCGACCAAATTGACGCAATCCAATACCGTGGCAGTGCGTGCAGGATTCCTTCGCAAGCGCGATGGTTTCCGAGCGGGTCCAGTCGATTTCCATGAATGCTCCTTGTGGTCTCCGCAGTGATTAAACCACTGCGGATACCGGTTAATTAAAGTTCTCAGAAATTCTAGTTATTGGCAAAGTTATTAACTATTATTTCGTGAATAGGCTGCTTAAATAAAGCAATTAAACGGTTTAAAGGGGGATAAATTCTGGAAATATCATGCCGGATGGTGCTGTATTGTACACTCCTATTTCCGGCAGAAATAGGCCTTGGCACAATCTGGATGTATTTCCTCGAACTGCACGGTCGGTTAGTCCACATGGCAAAGCAGAGGGTCCGCGCCGGATTGGTCACGGAGCGAGGTCTGGCAAAGCTGTGTGGCTTATCGCAACCACATATCCATAATGTTCTTAAAGAGATACGCTCTCTAACGCCGCGATCGGCGGACATGCTTTTGCGGGGGCTGGGGCTTACCATTCCTGATTTGTTATGGGCGCCGAAGGAAGAGGAGGGCTCAGAGACCCGTAGTATTCCGGTGGTTCGGATGGTCGTGGGACCCGGACCTGCGGCGGATTTCGGGGTTCATCGGGGATATATGCCGCTGCCTACGACCCTTGTGAAGAATTTAATTGAGCCTTTATTGGTTCGGCTGGCTCCGGATTTAGCGCTCCCCCGAGTATTTAAAGCGAACGACCTGGTATTGCTGGATCAAAATCGCCTATCTCGCAACGCGCCGACTGCTGGAAGCTATTGGGTGATCGCCGATGGCGGCGGGCTTCGGTTGCGCTATCTGCGGGTACATAAGGGCGGACTTTTCGTTCTCCGCGAGATCGACGAAGAGCACCGGGATGGCTGGCATCTTCTCGATACGAAAGTGGAGAATGTCAGTGATTTCGTGAGGGCCCGCGCGGTTTGGATTGGGCGCGAACTGGGATTCTCTGCCCCAACCGAGGAATAATCGGAACCCTATTTGGATGAACCGTTGGCCAATTCTTCGTAGAGACGCAATACTTCTTCGGCGGTTCGAGTCCAACTGAAGCGAGCAGCCTGGCGCCGCCCTTTGAAAATCAATTCCTGACGCAGTTCGTCATTCAGCAGAACTTCAGTAATTCCCCGAGCAATATCGAAAACATTCTCCGGATTGACGAGCATGGCGGCACCGCCTACTACTTCGGGAAGGGAACTCACGGAGGAGGCAATTACGGGCGTTCCCGAGGCCATGGCTTCGAGCGGAGGCAGGCCGAAGCCTTCATAAAGAGAGGGGAACACGAATGCCGTGGCGAGCTCGTGAAATACGCGCAGGGTATCGAAGGGGATGAAGCCGAGAAAACGAACGCAATGCTCGACACGGCTGTGTATGACGGCGCGGCGGACGTCGGGATGCGCGGAAATCTGGTCGCCGATGATGATGAGCCTGAGGTCACGAAATCCACGGTGATTTTCCAGACTGGCCCGCACGACGGCGAAGGCTTCGATGAGGCGCGGAATGTTTTTCTGAGGGCGAATGGAGCCGGCGTAGAGCAGAAAGGGGTCGCGAATCTGATAGCGCTCAAGAATGCGGTGTCTTTCGCGGGCAGCGGCTTCGGCGCCGCTGTTCGGCTGGCCTGGACTGCCCAGGCGCCGCTGCATAAACTGCGGATCGGGCGCATTGTAGATCAGACGAATGCGGCCGGCGGAATCGGGAACGAGATTCGCCACGTCGCGTTGGGTGGATCCGGACACGGCGATGATACCGGCGGCGCGTTCGAGGCCGCGGCGCAGGCGGAACTCACGCGCGGTATGCAGCAAACCTTTGGCGTCATCATAAAAAAGGCTGCTGAGATCGTGGACGGTGACCGCATACGGGCGCGGAAGAAAGAGCGGCACACGATGAAACGGGATATGCGTGACGTCTGGTTTCAAGCTGCGGATCAGGCTGGGCAGATGAATATGATCGAGGCGCGAGGCGTCACGCCGCGAATAAGGGATTGCGGTAAAGCAGGGTGACAGCCCTTCGAACAGCGCTTTATCTTCCGGGGCGCAAATCAGATCGTAGGTGTGACCTGACGACGTCTGAGCCAGGGCCTGGAGCAGATTGCGAATATACGTGCCAACGCCGAAGTCGTGGATGCGGCGGACATCGATCGCAATCTTCACACGGGCAACTTAGACGGAAGCTGTCTGCGTTTTCCAGTCGTAAAGCGGGAACCGGGACGTAAGGGCTTCCACGCGTCGGCGAACATGGCTGATAGTTTCTTCGGAAGCGGGGTCGCGCAGCACTTCGGCGATGGCGGAGGCGACTTCGCGCATTTCCGCTTCGCCAAAGCCGCGCGTCGTGGCGGCGGGCGAGCCCAGACGAATGCCGCTCGGATTCATGGGCGGGTTCAGATCGAACGGAATCGCATTCTTGTTCACGGTGATGCGGGCGCGGTCGAGAGCCAGTTCGGCTTCTTTGCCGCGCACTCCTTTTGAGAAAACATCGACCAGCAACAGGTGCGTATCGGTGCCACCGGAAACGATTCGGAAGCCTTCCGCAGTCAATCCCGCCGCGAGGGCCTGGGCGTTGGCGATGACGCGCCGCTGATATTCCGTAAATTCAGGCGTGAGAGCTTCGAGGAAGCAGACGGCTTTCGCGGCGATGACATGCACGAGCGGTCCACCCTGAGTGCCGGGGAAGACGTTGCGGTCAATCGCCGGACCATACTTCTCGCGGGCGAGGATGATGCCGGAGCGCGGTCCCCGCAGCGTCTTGTGAGTGGTGGAGGTAACGATATCGGCGTATTCGCAGGGGTTGGGATGCAAGCCCGCGGCGACCAGCCCCGAGAAATGGGCCATGTCGACAAGTAGCAGAGCGCCGACGGAATCGGCGATCTCGCGGAACCGCTTGAAATCCCACTGGCGAGCGTACGCGCTGCCGCCGGCGATGATCATTTTCGGTTTATGCTCGTCCGCCAGTTGGGCCATGCGATCGAAATCGATGCGCTCGTCATCTTTGCGGACCTGATAGGCGACGACATTGTAGGTCTTGCCTGAAAAGTTTAGTTTGTGGCCGTGCGTGAGGTGTCCGCCGTGAGCCAGATCAAGGCCCATAATGGTGTCGCCCGGCTGAATAACCGCGGCGTAGGCAGCTTGATTCGCCTGCGAACCGGAGTGCGGCTGTACATTGACATACTCGGCATGGAAGAGCTGTTTGGCCCGCTCCCGCGCGAGGTTTTCCACTTCATCGGCGAATTCGCAGCCCCCGTAATAGCGCTTGCCCGGATAGCCTTCGGCGTACTTATTGGTGAAAATACTGCCGGTGGCTTCGAGGATGGCTTCAGAAGTGAAATTTTCGCTGGCGATCAACTCGATCTGGCTGTCCTGGCGACGCGTTTCTTTCAGAATCAGTTCGTGAATAGCGGGATCGACTTCGGCGAGCGGACGCGCCATGGAATTTTTCATGATCTTTTCCTGTGGTTCTTTTCCTGAAGGGAGTGGAAGACAATTTTAACATTCAGCGGATGGCCGCCTGAGCGGCCGTAATAGCCTGGCCGGTGTGCCGCTGGGCGTGTTCGGCGATATGAATGGCGAGACCGATTGCAGTCACTTTCAACCGACGGCGGCCGACTTCGCGGAGTGTGTCGAATTCCTGCCGGCGAAGTCCCCGCAGAAGGCTTTCATAACGGGCGAGTGCGACAGCGATGGCCTTCAGCAGTTCTTCCGCGGTATCGCCTGTGACTGATTCGGCTGAGAGGCGAGCCAACCGCTCAGCGCTGAGTTGTTCGCCTGCGAGGTAGCTGCACAAGCGATCGGTACTTCCGGCCAGGTGTTTGGCGTGAAAGCCCGCAGGCGTTATTCCAGCAGGCGGAAACCAGAGCTTCGACGTATTGAGCGACGAGATGGCGCGCTCCATATCTTCGCGCACCTGCTCACCGGCACGCACGAGATGCGCGATGACCGGATCGAGGCCGGGCAACAAACCTCGCAGCCATGGTTCAACCGGTGG